>Ga0213827_1000203_pt1 | contig 63066 bp, 44 predicted proteins | sample MC6MC0898MG_FD_180669 | JGI IMG/M metagenome (GOLD analysis project Ga0213827, IMG submission 180669) | Enriched soil aggregate microbial communities from Iowa State University, Ames, United States - MC6-MC0898-MG | ecosystem: Environmental > Terrestrial > Soil > Unclassified | place: USA: Iowa...
AGATGATAATGCAATGCATCCAGCTATGAGTAGTGAAATCTTTTTCATGATATTTGACAACTTAAAATGTTAAACTAAGACCGAAGACAGCCTGTTTCATTGTTGGGTAATTGGTGCCACTCACCTCGGGGTCGAATCCTTTGTAACTAGTAATCGTCCAGAAATTTTCCAGCGATCCAAAAACACGTAGATTCTGAACCTGGATCCGTTTGGTAATCTCATTCGGAATGGTGTAGCCGAGTTGGATATTTTTTACACGGATAAAAGCTTTGTTCTGTAACCAGAAATCACTATTTCTGGTGTTTCTTGTATCTGTGTATGGCAAGAGTCGTGGATATCTGGCATCAGTAGCTCCATCTGTCCATCTGCCATCTGCGATTTCCTGGTTGATTTGGTAGCCCCAACGTACAGTTGGTGTGTAATAATTATCTATCCAAATAGCCTTATTGCCTGCATTACCCTGTAGAAAAACCGAAAAGTCAAAACCTTTATAATCAAATCCCATATTAAAACCATAAGTGATCCTTGGCGCTGTACCATGCCCGACAGGTACCCGGTCATTGTCGTTAATGATACCATCACCATTGGCGTCCTTATAGAGTAAATCGCCTTTCTTTGGTGTCCCATAGGAGGCAAATGGGTTTACTTTTTGGTTTGTATTTGGATCAGTAGGAGCATTGTCGATCATTTGTTGTACAAGTTGCATGTCTGCGTCTGTCTGCAAGATGCGATCGGTCAACAAAATATACTGCGTGTTGATGGCATAGCCCTCCTGTAAAAGATTCGCTCCTGAAATAGATTTGTCGTTGCCTTTAAATTTGACTACTTTATTGTCAATGAAGGTGAAGTTACCACCGATATTGAATTTGAAATCATCCCCAATTTTGTCGCGGTAGTTGAGGTTAAGTTCGATACCATTATTGCGGACTTTTGCTGCGTTGGTACGTGGTATGCTTGCATTTCCGACAACTAACGGTGCTGGAAGGTCGATCAGGATATTGTCTGTTACTTTATTGAAAACATCAATTGAACCGTTCAATTTGTAATTGAAGAGGTCAAAATCCAGACCCGCATTCAGGATATAGGTATTTTCCCAGGTCAATAAAGGGTTGCTCAAGACAGTCTGGGCAAATCCGACATAAAGCTGATTGTTCAGGATGTAATTGGCCGGATTGTATAGTGTCTGATATTCGTAGTTGTTAATATTAGCGTCTCTACGGAAAGATGCGTCTGAAGTACCATTGTTGCCCAATGCACCATAGGAGGCACGGAATTTAAGACTTGGCATCCATTTGACATCGTAGAAATCTTCGGAAGAGATTTTCCATCCGAAAGATGCCGAAGGGAAGGTACCCCATCTGCTTTTTCCTGTCATAAAGCGCGATGAACCGTCGGTACGGAGATTGGCTTCCAAGAGGTATTTATCATCCCAGGAGAGGTTGAGTCGCCCAAAGAAGGAGCGCATGGCCCAATCCGTGGTGTTTCCGGAGGCGGAAGCATCCATTGTCGCCGCATTTAACACCGTCAATGAAGGATCGACAAGATCCAGTTTGGATGCCGCAAACCAACCATCTTTAAAATATTCCTGGCTGGCACCTACCATCACTTCATAATTTAATTTATCAAATAGCTTATTCTTGTATTTGGCAACTCCGTCCATATAATAACGGTATGATTTAACAGACTCGTTGGTAACAGAGGAACGGCCAGTGCCAGCGGTGGCGACTGTATTAGTCAAGAAGTCCCAACGATCGTTGAACACAGGCTGCGAATAGATAAAATCGTCGTCATAAGTATAGGTGTACGATCCTTCGATAGAAAGGCCTTCAATGGGCTTTAACTTTCCATAAAATCGGGATACAAAACGATTCTTATTAATATTGCCTTTTTGAGCATAGAGGCGGTGAAGCACATTGTTGGATTGTGGGTTCTCTTCCGGATTGCTGGGCGAACCAAACCGGCCGTCCGGAGCCCTTAGCACCATACCTGGGGTACTCGCTCCCGCAAAGGTGAATACATCATCAATGATATTGGTGCCGATATCGGTCTTTGAGACGACACCATTGATATTCGCTCCAAGCGTAAGCCAGGGTTTTACATCGGCTTCGAGGTTGATGCGACCAGTATGACGTTTGTAGGTAGCTTGTTCAATAACACCGGGATTATTTAATAGACCATAGGAACCGAAAAATTTAATTTTTTCACTTCCACCTGTAAAGGACAGATTGTGGTTTTGGCTGATCTTATTTTGAAATAGTTCAGACACCCAGTCTGAATTGGGATATTTCAACGGATCTTGCCCTGAATTTTGTCGCCAAAGATCTATTTTTTCCTGTGAAAATGTAGGTTTCGCATTTGGATCGCCATTTTTGTACCCTTCATTAATCAGCTCCATATAATTGGCATAGTTGGAAACCATTTGGATGGTATTGGAAGGTTTCTGGCTAGAGAAATAATTATTATAGGTAACCTTAAACTGTTCGGTCTTTCCCTTTTTCGTCGTGATGAGGATAACACCATTGGCTGCGCGTGAACCATAGATGGAAGCTGAAGCTGCGTCTTTCAATACCGACATACTTTCGACGTCCTGTGGATTGATTAGATTCATATCACCGATAACACCGTCGATCACAACAAGTGGATTCGAATTGTTTAATGTTCCCTGACCACGTACCCGAAGAGTACCACCATCGCTCCCCGGTCTACCTGAACCTTGATTGACATATAGCCCCGGTGCCTGACCTGCTAAACCCGCAGATAGGGAGGTAACGGGCCTGCTTTCCAGGACTTCCGACATTTGAACAGAGGAGACGGAACCTGTCACATTCTCTTTTTTCTGCGTACCGAAACCAACGACGACAACTTCTTCAAGTCCTTTAGATTCTTTATCCAGGGTGATTGTTAAAGGTGAACCGGCATGGGCAACAGTTTCGATGGTTTTGTAACCAATACTTCTTACCACCAAGATGACATCTTTCTGTTGGCTATTGAGTTCAAAAAAACCGGTTGCATTAGTCGATGTGGCTTGATTGGTCCCTTTGATTTGGATCGTCACATTTGCTATGGCCTTACCTTCACTATCTACGACTTTACCTTGGATAGAACTCTGTTGTATGGCTAGCGAAAGCTTGCTATGTGTAAATTTAGGGGTCAACGGGGCGGCGTGGGAAGTTGCCAGATTGGATACGACCAACAGGCAGGATAATGGGATTGCCGCTTGCACCCAGCGATTTTTCGCAACGGATGCATTTTGGATCTTGATCATAGGCTTTGTTAGATTTAATTGGATGAAAAAATGAATTTTCTGTACTGTGAATTTACAGCATTCAGTATAAACGATTCTGTCATTTCGTCGCAATCGTTTTCGTAAAGAAATCAGTATGCTTCTAGCTGAATTTATGCTGAAAAGAAGCCAGATATAGGCAGTGAAATTGTATTTATTCCGTAAATTGATGGTTAATGGTAGCGGTTTGCATTTGTTTATCGTTAACAATGAAAATTATATAAACCTATTTCTTTTATGATTACTATCAAAAAACTGTCGTTATTGTTATGTTTGCCGATCGGGGGCTGTCTCGTACACGCACAAACTAAATGGAATGTGAAAGCAGGCCTGAACTTCTCGAATATCGATGCAAAAAACAAGGATGGTAATAAAGCAAATACGGAATCCGTCGGAGGTCTGTATTTAGGAATTGGTCCGTCGATAAGAATGAGCGAGCGTTTCGCTATTGAGCCGGCGGTTGTATTCGCTAAACGGGGCTTCGAACGAAATGAAGGTAAAATCATAGGCTGGGGCAATAATTTTAAGGCTAATACTTCCTATCTGGAATTACCCATTGATGTTGTTTTTAATTCACCAATCGGTAACGATCACCTGCAATTTGGACTTGGGCCTTATATAGGCTTTGGATTAGGGGGGAAATGGAAAACTCCAGAAACAGTCTATATTGATGATATCGGTATAGGTCAGAAAGGTGATATTAAGTTTCAAAATGATGCCAGTATAGCGGATTATGGAGATTATATTCTTGGAAAATCGTTTGATTACGGTGTTCGGGCCAAAGTGAACTATCTATTCAGGGGACATTATCTTGTTGGTATGGAGTTTCAAAAAGGGATTGCTAATTTGGAATCAAAATGGGGCGATTATAAACCTGGGGGATCACTAAGAAATCGTTCATTAGGAATTTCTTTGGGTTACAAGTTTTAGAAACTATTTTTTTATTATAGCTATAAGCCTGTATTTAAAAAGATTGATTCCTAAAATGATTTTAAGAATCAATCTTTTTATATCGTAAGTCTATTCGAGTCTATTATATGTAGCGTTTAGAATTCGATCCTATAGTTAATGGTCGGTATGATACCAGTCCATTTTTGCGGCTCGATAATACGTTTGCTGAAATTGTAATGCATCCCGACAGTATTCTCTCTATTGAGGATGTTTTGAATATCCAGAATAAGGAGATGACTCACTTTTTTACGATTTATTCGATAGGTCGATGAAAAATCAAGTCGAATATAAGGATCGGCAGTTAACGTATTAATCCGGCTTTGATCGATGATTTCCTCATCTAAACGCAAGGATTCATCTTCCAGAACCGGTGAGTATTTTCTCCCGCCGGCATAGATCAGTTTTGCATTCATACCAAATAGGTTGTTTTTATTCTTTCCTACTGTCCATTCTTTTCCCAATAATAGATTACCAACATAGCGTGTATTGAATGTTGTATTGTATTCTTTACCATTGAGTGCTTTGAATTTGGAATCAAATACCGAAGTGGTGGCCATAAAATAATAGCCTTTGCTGAGTGATTTTTCAACCGTTAACTCAATACCATAATTTCTGCCTGTACCTTTATTGACCAGTTGACGATAGGTTGATGTACCAATAGCTGAAATATCTGATACGTTGAGTAGGGAGAAATTCATTGCTGGATCTGAAGAAACCGGGACATTATATAGATGTTGATAATAGACTTCGGTCTTAACCCGGAGTGTCCGGCTTAGATTCTTTTCATACCCAACAACAGCCTGAGCAGACTTGGTAGGAGATAGTGCGGTATTGTCTGTTGTATTTTGTCCGGTTCCGCTCTTGGCAAAATAATAACTGAGTGGTTCTAAACGATTGTAAAGCCCGGTACCAAAGGATATCGTCTGGTCTGCTGCGACCTTCCAGTTTAAGCCCAATCGGGGTTCTGCAGTCCAGCTTTTACTTAAGGCAAAATAGTTGGCATGTACACCCGTATTTAATGTCAGACGGTCGGATAGTTCAGTTTTGAGTTGTGCAAAGGCGTCATAGGTACTGGTACTTCCATTTTCATTGATCCGTTCTTTTAATGCCGCGAGTTCGGTATCGTAGGTTAGCGCATAGAGATCATAGCGAAGCAGGCTGGCATTGATACCCGCACGGATCGTGTTTTTGCTGCTCGCTCTATAATTGAGGCTTCCAGCATAACGGATTGCGGTATTTGTAAATTTATCTTTGTGATATAGGCTAGTTACATAATCCTGTGTCAGGGTATCTGTTTTATTGGAATTGCGGCTGATTGATGCCGAAATAATATTGGTGAAATACAGCCTATCATTGGCGATATATTGATGTTTTAGTCCAGCACTTCCGGCGTTAAATCCCAGGTTCATGTCCTGTGCATCTGTGCGTTCCTCCCATTCCTGAAAATTGCGTTTAGCAGTTTCTTTGACTGTTCCCAGACCGCCTATCCCAAACAATGAAAATGTTCCGGCCTTTTTGGTTGGAAATACAAAATTGAAGGAGAGGTCCTGATATTTTGGGATACCGGTATCCGAGACTTTTACACCTACTTTTTCCAATAGACTCAATGAGGAGTACCGGTAGCTGATTAAATACGATGCATCGCTTCCTTTTTTGAAAGGACCTTCTAAAGTTGCACCTACCCCCAACACGCCGACATTGAATGTGTATTCGCGTTTATCGGTATTTCCCCTTCTAAATCTAAGGTCAAACACCCCCGATATGGCGTTGTTGTATTCAGCGGCCAGTCCACCTGTATAGAAATCAGATTTTCCCAAAACCATGGTATTAAGCATGCTTATCCCCCCACCAGCGGCTCCCTCGGCACCAAAGTGGTTGGGATTTACAATTTCAATCCCTTCCAATCGCCACTGTAAGCTTTTAGGTGAATTTCCGCGCACAATAATCTCATTATCGTCACCACCAGCGACGACTCCGGGAAAGCTCTGTGCCATTCTTGCGGGGTCAAAGAAAGCCCCAGCATACCGATTGGTCTCCTCTGGTGAAAATGAGCGACCACTGGTCATTGCCATTTGATTTAAAGGTTGCTTTCCCGTATTGGCGTAGACGACAGCTTCGTTCAGCGTGTTTGCCTGCGGTTCCATTTCAATGTTAAGTATATTCTCACGCCCGGATGTAATGAGCAATTCTGATAATTCTTCCTGTCGGTAGCCTGCCATGCGTATTTGCAGGACTTGGCGCCCTACAGGAACTTGCAGCAACCTAAATATGCCTTGCTGATCTGTACTCACAGATTTTGTATTGCCATTGGAGGACAGTACAATAGTAGCACCAACAATTGGAAGTCTTGTATTTTTGTCCAGGACAGTACCTTTGACAGTCTCGGTCACGACCCGTCGGTTTGTCTTCGTCGAATCTTGTGCCTGGGCAAGTGATTGCGTGGCCTGAGTCGCCAGCGCAATTATTAAGATTGATGTTAGTTTCATATTGATTAAGCTTTATCTCTATGACAGTTAACTTTCACTTTACCCTTAGTGATTAGTATAATTTTTTTTAACTGTTTCTTTTCCTCCTCAAAAACTTCAAATGGCTGGAATGTTATTAACAAAAATGATTCTTATATTCAATCAATTAACATTGTTATTAACATTTTTTATACTCTGGTCGATGATGATGAAAAAGCGAGTCGAGAAGGTGCAAAAATCTGTCAGTCCTTTTTGGAAAAATACCCTTATGTGCGCATTGTACAAACAGATTGTCCTAATCTTTGGACCGAAGCAATTGCCGCGCATTCGGAAGTCAGTCGTTCTCAAGAATAGTTCGAATCTTTTATCTCTTTGGTTAGAAAATGTTCTCATCTTGTAGCGAAATTCGACACTGAAACGTTATAAAATTATAACTAAATGAGAACCAGGATGAATAAATTATTTAAGGGAATTCTAGTATTGATTTTGTTTTGCAGTTGCAGTAAGGATACCATCAGTCCGGAAAAAATCGCGCCGGAAGATGTGAAAAAACAATTGGAAGCTTATGATTGGACTCCGACATTTTCTACCAGTGATACTAAAGATGAGCAGTCTCATTATAAACCGGAAGATTGTGAAAAGGATAATATTTATTCTTTCTCTTTTGGCAGTGATTTTCAAAAATTAAAACTAGAGCGCGGAAAAGAGCTTTGTGAGGTTGATAAAGGAACTTTTGAACAGTTTATTTTAGATGGAAAGTCTGAACGGTCTTTTACCTATGACAAAGAGAAAAAGAGCATTAAGTTTGCTGATAGCGATCAGTACGAGAGCTATGGTGTCCTTGTGGACGGAGATTATTTGGTCTTAACCTATCGAAATAACAATCCCCTTGCTTTTGTTATTTCCAGGGCATATTATTTTAAGGGAAAAATTAAAGAAAAAAATAAGTAGCATTCCTATAACACATGAATGGAAAGACGGCTTGCCGTCTTTTTTATTTAGGCTATAGACAATCTCTTTTTACAGGCGATGGATCGTACTTGTATAAGAACCGTTAGTAACCTTTTTAATGCATTGCTGAATTTGCTCCATCAGAAGCAGCCTTATAATTTCTACATGTGTGCCACTGATTTCTTAACCATAATCACCATAATATTAAATATTCATATTGAAAATTATCGTTAATTACTGCGTAAATCTAGCAGTAGATTAGTTCTATTGACTCTAAATACTGAAATTTCTATAACAGAAAAATTATCTTGATTATTATCTTTAAATCCTTATTTTAGTCTTTTGGAAACCGGTTGCATAACTCCGATAATTTTAAACTACATGAAACTCCGAATACTACTTTTGACAGCGATGTCAACATTGCTTTATCCACAGCTCCAGGCGCAACAATTGCCTTATAAGGATAGTCGTCTCCCTACCGAACAGCGTGTTAATGATCTTTTGGGACGAATGACCGTAGAGGAGAAGGTGGGACAGCTGAGCAAATTGCTTGGATGGGAAATGTATGAGAAGAAGGGGAAGCATGTAGGGGTGAGCGACAAATTAAAGAAAGCAGTCAAAGAGCAGCACATCGGGTTGTTGTGGGCAACACTGCGTGCCGATCCCTGGACGCAAAAAACACTCCTGAATGGTCTTAATCCGATTGAGGCTGCACGTGCGACCAACGCCATTCAGCGGTATATGCTGGATAGTACCCGTTTGGGAATCCCATTGCTGCTGTCGGAAGAGGCTCCACATGGACATATGGCTATTGGTGCTACGGTATTTCCGACGGCAATAGGGCAAGCGAGTACCTGGAATCCGACGCTGATTCAACGCATGGCATCAACAATAGCGCTGGAAACCTACGCTGTGGGTGGAAAAAATGGCTATGGACCGGTTCTGGATCTTGCACGAGACCCACGCTGGTCGCGGACGGAGGAAACTTATGGCGAAGATCCTTATTTAACGGGCAAGATGGGAACTGCGATGATCCGTGGTTTTCAGGGTGAGAAACTTGGACAACAGGATAAAATCATAGGTACATTAAAACACTTTGTCGCTTATGCTGCACCAGATGGTGGGCACAACGGTGAATCGGTATCATTTGGTGAACGGAGCTTAAGACACTATTTTTTACCACCTTTCGAAAAGGCCGTTAAATCTGGCGCAGGCTCGGTTATGACTGCTTATAATAGCATTGATGGAATTCCATGCTCCGCAAATCCCTGGTTGTTAAAGGATGTTCTCCGTAAAGATTGGGGTTTTACTGGATTTGTGGTGTCAGATTTATTGAGTATCTCTGGCCTTAATGGGGGGCATGCTACAGCCGCTACAGCGGAGGAAGCTGCTTCACAAAGTATACATGCGGGATTGGATGTTGACCTGAGCGGATCGGGATATGGTCCAAATCTTTTGAAAGCTGTGCAACAGGGCCAGGTGGAGCCCGCTGTATTGGATACCGCAGTAGCCCGCGTATTGCGGATGAAGTTCAATCTTGGTCTATTTGACCGACCTTATGTGGATGAGAAACTCGTTGTTCAAAAAGTTGCCACAGCGCAGAATAAATCTGTTGCGCGACAGGTTGCCCGGGAATCCATCATCTTGCTGAAAAACGAACAAAATACCCTACCATTGAGCAAATCGTTGAAACGCATCGCGGTCATCGGACCGAATGCCGACAATGCATACAATCAATTGGGTGACTATACGGCTCCACAGGCTGATGGCAAGGTTCAAACTGTATTGACAGGTATCCGCGCAGCGGTAGGCAAAGAAACGCAAGTTGATTATGTAAAAGGTTGCGCTATCCGTGACACGACGAAATCTGATATTGCGGCTGCGGTGTCAGCAGCACAGCAAGCCGATGCGGTGGTTTTGATTCTCGGCGGTTCCAGTGCACGGGATTTCAAAACTTCCTACCAGGCAACGGGAGCGGCGAATGTAGATCCGAATACAGTCAGTGATATGGAAAGCGGTGAAGGATTTGACCGCGTTTCGTTGGATATGATGGGTGATCAATTAAAACTTATGAAAGCGATCCAGGCAACAGGAAAACCTGTGGTGCTGGTGACGATTATGGGAAGGCCGCTTAATCTAAATTGGGCAGCAGAACATATTCCTGCAATTGTGAATGCCTGGTATCCAGGACAGGAGGGCGGATTGGCTATTGCCGATGTCTTGTTTGGTGATTATAACCCAGCCGGCCGGTTACCGATTTCCGTGCCGCGCTCTGTGGGTCAACTTCCGGTACATTATAATCATACGAAACCTAAACATCACGATTATGTGGAGATGTCCGCGAAACCTCTATATGGTTTTGGCTACGGATTAAGTTACAGTAAGTTTGAATACAGCAATCTACAGGTGGGACTGACCGAAGGGGCGGATGATTTTGTCTGTACAGTATCCTTTGATATCGAAAATAAGGGTGGTGTGACCGGCGATGAGGTGGCACAGTTATATGTTGTCGATGAAGTCAGTTCGGTAGTAACACCCATTATGCAGTTAAAACAATTTGAACGTAAAGCTATTGCAGCAGGAAAGAAAGAGAAGTACACTTTCCACTTGAGCAAAGAAGACCTTAAACTGTGGAATGCAACTCATGCATGGAAAACAGAAAAAGGGAAATTCAGGTTGCTGGTTGGTACATCATCCGATGATATCCGATTGAAAGGGGAGATGGAGCTAAAGAAGGATTATTAAACAGTTAATTGGAAAGATTAGAGACCGTCTAAAAGGTCTTACGAAAAGAAGAAATCCCCCCATTTTCATGAGGGGATTTTGTGTTTACGTTATTTGAGGACAATGTGTTTGATACTCTTTCTATTCCAGGTATAAGTGATATGTATTAGACCACTTTTATCCTGTATAATGGTCGGATAAGAATATTCGTCTCCTTTGCCCCCATTTTCCAAGGTTAGTGTATCATGCCAGTGAAGACCATCATGGGATGTTGCGACATGGAGTTTTGTTCGTCCTTCCCACCAGTCATTTCCAGCGATTGCTGGATTGTAAACGATCATAAATAGTCCATTTTTCAATCGGATGGCATCAGTAGCCGAGTTGGGGTTGAGCAGGTTGGTCGCTTTCCAGGGTCCCCAGCTGTTGCCTTGATCAGAGGAAAAAGCACTCATTACTTTATTTTCTTTACTGCGACAAAGTACCTGGAGGCGGCCATCTTTGTGTGGAACAATACTGGGCTGAATGACTTGAATACTTGTGTCAGGCCGAATTGTATGAATAGACCAGGTTTTACCGTGGTCGTGACTGATTTCTATATGTGCTTTCCAGATTTCGTCTTTTGATTCAGTACTGGAAGGAGATAGTATACCCCCATTAGATAATGTAAATGGTTTGTTTTTGATTGGTCCCAAAATACCATCGGGTAATGTCTGTGCTGCAGACCAGTGATGACCTTTGTCTATGGAATATTTGACGTAGCCTTTCCACTCGCGTGGGTTGGGGCCAATTTTATAAAACAAATAGAGGGTATCGTTCTTTGGCTGTTGATAGAGTACAGGGTTCCAGGTCGGATAACGCTTGTCTGCAAGAATCCCATCTGCGATTTGGACTGGAGATTGCCATTTGCCATTTGTATAATGAGAACTCCATATTACCACATCGGGATTGGATTCATGTGTACCGCCAAACCAGCAGGCCAGGAGGCTGTCTTTGCCGATGGATTGTATGGTTGAGGCATGGCATTGTTTGAAACTGACCCGTCCCTCTTGGAAGATCTTCTGGGAGGAGATTATCTGCGGCTTATAGCTTTTACATGAATAAAATGTTAGGAGTATTAATGCTAAAAATAAGGTTATTTGTTTCATTCTGTTAGTATGTGCTGCTAAGTTCACCAGTGTTGTTTTTTTATAGCTAGTGTCTTTAGTTATTCTGGTATTAATTGGGGACAGAGATCGGGGCGATTTGTATTTGCTGGTTTTCAGTAGTCAAATGAAAACTTTTGAAAATACCTGAAGTCGATCATCGTTATCGGATAATAAAAAAGCAGCTGATGTAATTCAGCTGCTTTTTTATTATTTGCTTTGCAATTGAATCGCGGTAGCATAATTGAATCTGGTGCCCGGACTTCTCAGGGTGATCTGATTGTCACGTTGTGACCAATCCAAGCGACCTTTGTGGCCCAAAATTGTGATTTTTTTCACTTTAAAATCCGCTGGAACCTGAAAGACATATTCATTAGGCTGTTGATAAGCGTCGCCCGCTGAAAGGTGAAATACATTGACGATCTTGCTGTCCTTACTTTTGGTGTAATAGTAATCACCTTGATGATAAGGGGCAACGGTACGTGTTGCGTATACTGCGCTTTGATTGATTTTCATCCAAGCTGATAATTCATTTAGACGATCATATGCTGCTTGGTCATAATCACCTTTAGGGCCGGGGGCGATGTTCAGCAAATAGTTACCACCACGGGAAATAATCTTGACAAGCGTTTCGACGATTTTCTTTGTCGGCTTGTAATTGTCATTGGGAACATAGCTAAAGGAGTCTCCCATAGTGATGCAGCTTTCCCATGGAATATCCAATGGATGCTCAGGGATAGCCTGTTCGGGTGTTACATAATTTTCCCAGTTTCCGGGAACAGTACGGTCTACCACGATGAGGCCTGGTTGATTTTTTCGGGCCATACCACCGATACGATCCATGTCAATATTTTGATCCACCTTGATTGTCTGTTGCCAGTCTACTGACTTGTCTACAGTTTCTAAGGGACGTACTTGTCCACCATCCAACCATAGAATATCCACTTTACCATATTCCGACGTTAGTTCATTGATCTGGTTGTAGGTGAAATCTTTAAATTTCTGCCAACGTTCAGGATATTTTTTCGGATCATAATTTACATTTCTGTCTTTAGGTGGAAAATAGGGCCACCAATAATATTCAGAGTGCCAATCCGGTTTGGAGAAATAAGCTCCGATTTTGAAACCGTCGTTGCGAAATGTATTAAAGATTTCTTTGGTCACATTTGCTTTTGGGTTGGAGGAGAAAGGTGTTTTGGTGGAAGTGATCTTATAATCCGATTCTTTGGTGTCGAACATCGCAAAACCATCGTGGTGTTTGGTTGTAAAGACCACATATTTCATTCCGGCTGCTTTTGCTGCGTCGGCCCATTTTTGAGGATTGAAATCCGTCGGGTTGAATGTTGTCTGTAGATTTTCGTAGTTCTTGAGGTATTCAAAATAGGTTTTACCATGCTCTGGTTTGCGTTGTGTCCAGCCTTCATCTTCGGGGCAGATACTCCAGCTCTCAACAATTCCCCATTGACTGTAGGTTCCCCAATGCATGAAAAGACCGAATTTCATGTCCTGCCATTGTTCGAGGTTTTCGATCACTAAGGGATCTGTCGGTTTTTGGTAGCCACCCGATACATTGTGTGCCTGCCCAAAAGTCAATGTAGCGGTTGTTGCCAGTAGTGCGGTTGATATAATGGTTGTCAGTTTTTGCATGTATAAATATAATGAAAATGATAATAAGAAAGCCACCCGAGAGTGGCTTTCTATTTGGTAGATGTAGTGTCTATTAATTAACGTCCCAAAAGATTTTGGTATCTAAGTTATCATTAGCTTTTACAGCTTCATAGTTCGTTCCATTTAGATTGACCTCAGTTGCAGGAATATTCCATCTTGCTGGAACAGTCTTTTGTTTGTCAGATACATCAGTTCTAAATGTAAATACCGGATAATTTAATCTTCTTACTTCAGCCCAAGATTGCATTGGTTGTATGACATTAAAATGCAGCCATTTTTGCGTGGCGATTAACTGAAGATTATTGCTCCCCCAACCGATATTTGTAATATAAGCATTGATTTGAGCATCTGTAGGGTTAGCTGCCGCTGTTGAAGTGTTGTCGGTACTTAAAGCTCTGATTGCAGGGAATAATGCAATGGATTGTTTTATACCTTGCTCGAAAGCTGCTTTGGCTGCTGTATTATTTCCATTCTTATTGTAATATTCCGCAAGTAAGTAATTAATTTCCGAGGCCGTGATGATGAGTCCTGGAAAAAATTCGTTTCTTGAGTACGTGGAGCGATTATAGATCGCTATTTTACTTGGATTAGCCGCGATTAGAGTTCGTTGCTGCGAACTAGGTAATGATTGATCTAAACCGATAAATTGTCCAGCTGCGCCTTCTCCGGGTTCAAAAATAAAAGGTAATCTTGGATCTGCTTTGTCTAGCATATGATCGATCATTACTTTTCCGGCAATATTGGCGTTCCAGCTTTCTAGCCCCTCTCTGAATCCCTTTGCATTGATATCAGTTCCGGAATTAAAAATGTCAATGTCAATGTTGTCGGCATTGGTCAATGTTAACGGATAGTTGGATTGATTATTGATAATTTCTCCAAGTTCCTGATTTGCTCTCGTTGAGAAGCTAGGCGCAGCACTTACACGAGTTAACATACGTAAACGAAGGGAATTACAATATTTTCTCCATAAAGTTACATCGCCATTATTAATTAAATCTTGTATTTTAAATGAGGATGCTATTCCAGTTGATAAGGTTGGAAAATTGATTAATTCAGTGCTGATAGTTTTTAAGTCATCCAGCATTGTTTTATAAATGTCCTCCGCTTTGTCGTATTTAGCGTATGAAGTTGTGTAGTCTCCATTATTTGTGCTAAGCATACCTGCTTGTGACCAAGGGATATCACCATGTAGATCTATTATCTGTTGAGTCTGATCGTAGAAGAAAATTTTTGCAGCAATATAGAAGATACGCATCTGAGTTTTTTCGGCTTCCGGTAATTTGTTATATACCTTTTCAAACTCTCGGAATTGAGCTAATCCAGCATAGTAATTATTCCATCTATCTTGAATGGATGCTCCTCCAGGTATTAATTGGTTGCTTTCATTTGCCCATCCAGTTGCTTGAACATAACGAATAGTGGTAGACCGCATGATGACGAAATAATTCCAATAGCTCGGTACAACCAGTTCTCGAAATGCATAAGTAATACCTGTAAGTTGTTTATCTGCAGATACTTCTTTTATTTTGCTTGGATCTCTATAAAATTCATCAAATGATGACTTTTTACAGGATATTATTGATGTTATACTCGCGGTGCATAGACCAGCAACTATAATGTATTTGTTGATTTTCATAATTCTAAAAACTTGCACGTAACATTAAACCATAAGTTCTTGTTGCTGGACCTGAACCAGCATTTGTAATTTGTTGCGACCAGTGTGATCCTCCTGTCATTTGTTCAGGATCTAAGTGTTTCGCGGTTCTGTAAATAAAGAATAGATTTCTTCCAAAAGCTGATACGCTCAAATTCTTAGCTCTCAATTTACGTGCTATTTCATTCGGTAAACGATAAGCTAAGGAAAGTTCACGCATTTTGATATAATTATTTTTTTCTACATAAAGTTCATAACGTGAATCACTAGCATATTGAGGCCCCCCCCAATTGTATGTTGAATTAAAATATGTCGCTTGAGAAATGATATTGGTATTTTTAGTGCCGTCTCTTAACACACCGTCCATTAGCATCCCATCATGATAGACTGTTTCTCCATTGGGGCCTGTGCTGGAATTCGTTGCGATACCTTTATCATTTACTACGTAATAGCTTAATCCTCCATGTTCAGCATCCATACCTTCTAATGTTTCTTCTAATAAACCTCTACTTTTCATCCAGTTTATACCTGTTGGCATAATGTGACCTCCCCAACGGAAATCAATAAGGGCATCCAATGTGAAATTTTTATAGCTAAAAGAGTTGATAAATCCACCTGTCATCTTTGGCATCGCATTACCTACCTTCTTGTAGGTTGTATTGTCTAGGGCGTAGATTCCATTATCATTGACAATATTTCTTCCTTGTTCATCTGTAGCTAAAGGACGAGCATAAATATTACCTAGCGGTTGACCAACTTCGGAGATAATTTTGGCTGCATCACCATCAATAAATCGGTGTTCTAATACAGATGCTCCCCCTGCTAATTTTTCTACTTTATTTCTATTGAAAGCGAAATTTAAGGTGGAATTCCATCTAAATGATTCAGTTTGCACTGGGACCCCATTTATAGCAAATTCCCATCCTTTATTTCTTAACGTACCAACATTGGCTAGAATGGAACTTGCACCAGTTGTCATTGGTAAGGAGAAATCTAAGATTTGATCTCTGATTTGCCCATTATAATAAGTGAGGTCTACTCCCAGTCTACCCTTTAACATTCTCGCCTCTAAACCAAACTCAATTTCATGTTTGGTCTCGGGTTTAATAAGTTCATTTCCGAAACTAGAGGTTGGAACTTGTGTATAGATCACGGAGCCAAAGCCCTGATTTCCCAGAGGGGTTTGGCCAACAGCGATCGCACTTTTAAATATGTCAGGATAATTACCTACGATACCCCAAGAGCCTCTTAATTTTGCGTAGTTAAAAAATTCTGGAAGTTTAAAAGCTTCAGATAAGATTAAACTAGAATTGACAGAAGGATAATATAAGACGTTGTTATCAGGATGCATTTGAGAAATACGCTCTCTTCGTAACGTACCTTCTACGAACCAATAATCTTTGTAATTGAAATTTAATGTTCCAAAAAGGGCATCACGTAGAGACCAGCGTCTAGATTGGCTACCTGAAGGAAGGTCGACCGATGCTTTGATGTCATACCAATCACGTACAGATAATCCATTTAGCGTTGATGCTGTTGAAGCAAGGTCCTGATATTTGGTTGCTGTATAACCTATATTTGCCCCTAATTTAATATCAGATGTTACTTGTTTATTATATGAAGCTAATAAATCCCCGTAATAGATATTTTGGTTTTGGCTTTTGTAGGAATAGCCTGACTCCCTATCAAATCCAAATACTAATGGAAATCTCAGCGGACTTTTATCCTCAATTCTAGTAGAAGTCAAATCGGCCGAAACCCTTGCGCGGAACGATAAATCATCCGTAATTTGATAGGTGTTTGTAAATGAACCAATTAACCGATTTGAATATTCATCATTCTTTTTGGCTTTTGTGTTCCAAAAATAATCTAAGATATCTGTTTTATAACCATTGTGTCTTATATTTTCATTTGGAGTCAGGCTTTGATCAGAGTTGACGGCATATTTATAGCCCAAGCTAGTTTGATATCTATCTAGATACCAATCTGGATTATCAAAGGTTGAAATCATCCCGGTGAAATTGTTGATCAACCGGTCGGTCATAAAGGGACGATTATGGGTATGTTGGTTTATATAGTTTACGACTACATCTGTTGTTAGCTTATTCCATAACTTAAAGGTTGAATTTAAATTGGCAACGTTCTTTTTGTTGTAAGAATCAAATGCTGTCATTTCGTTATCCTGACGTGTTAGTGAAAAACGTACATTTGAATTTTCGGTTGTATGGCCTAGAGCAAAGTTAAAAGATGTGTTCGTTGGATTGTTGAACAACTTTGAATAGGAATTTTGAGCCTCATAAGGTCTAACTTTTCCATCCCAAGTAACAGTAGGTAAGCCATCAAATTTAGGTCCAAAGTTTACTGTAGCTTGTAAAACTCCTCTATTTACGCCATTAACAGTACGATCCGCATCGTAATAGAAAAACATATCATCTGGCTGGCCAGCATCTGAATAAGCCCTACTATAACCAGGACCCCGTACGTTTTGAAATCTTGGTAGATAAGCTACCTGATCATGCGTGTAATTAGCATTGAAGTCAATAGAAAATCCTTTGCCTCCTTTTCCTGATTTCGTTGTAACCAATACAACACCATTCATCGCTTCAGAACCATACAGTGCAGCAGCAGATGCTCCCTTCAGTACAGAGATGGATTCAATGTCCTCCGGATTTAAATCCTCCAAACCATTTCCCCTTGCACGCTGATCTCCCCAATAGTCAGAGTTGTTAAAGTTATTTTGGCGCATGGGTACCCCGTCAATAATAACTAATGGTTGAGAGTTCCCGGTAATAGAGTTTATACCACGTACGTTAATATTTATACCCGAAGTAGCGCCGCCCGGTGCAGCCGAGATACGAACACCTGGTGCTTTACCATACAATGCCCCCGCAAAGTTTGGAGAACCAGTTTTTGTTAGCTCTTTCGAGTCAACGGTGCTCATGGCATAACCCAGCTCTTTGGGAGCTCTTTTAATCCCCATGGCTGTTACCACCACCTCCTCTAGATTGGAGGCATCTTCAGTCAGTTTAATGTTAATTGTTTTTGTTGATCCAACTACAATCTCTTGAGACTTATATCCGACCATGGATATGCGTAGGGTTTCGCCTTGTGCGGCTTGAATTGTAAATGACCCGTTGGCGCCTGTTTGCGTACCTCTAGTTGTTCCCTTTACAGAAACGGTAGCACCAGAGATAGGTCCATTAGCATCTGAAACTATTCCAGAAATGCTTTGCTGCGCGTAGAGTGATGTCGCACTAAAAAGTGTACATAACGCTAAACCCGCAGTTTTTTTGTAAAATAGACTCATGTTTTAGGTGTTTGTTTAAAAACGTTAGTTAATTATGTTGGTAATGTATTTTTCTACTACTAAAGCTGTTGTTCCCAATTGCTGGGCTCTTTTGTGTAAGGTGGAGATGCCAAGTGTTGTCTTTTTTGAAATCTTGGGAATACTATACTCGTTGATCGCAACCTGAATATGAGGAGCTAGAATATGCCCGATTTCTGCACCCCTGCCACTGATGATAATTTTGTTTGGATTAAGAATGTGAATTAATGTAGATATCCCCTTACCAAGTAGATATCCGATTTTGCCAATATTATTAATTGCAACCTGGTCACCGATTTGTACAGCCTCTATTAATGCCTCAATCTTGTTGACATATTCCCCCGCAAGTTTTTCATAAATTGAATATTCTCCGTTATTAATATCTCTTTCGATATTCCGAATCGCAGCACTAATGGATGCCTCAACTTCTAAACAACCTCTTTTTCCGCAAGAGCATAAAGTCAGTGTCTCGGAAAGTGGAATATGGCTAAATTCCCCTGCATAGCCTGATGTACCTTTGAATATGTCATCGTTGATTAAAATCCCCAAACCTACACCCCAATTCAAATTGATTACTAACGAATGGGATGAGTCTTGTGCTCCGCCAAATTTCTTTTCTGCCCATGCAACACAACGTGAATCATTGTCAATAATCGTAGGAAGATGAAATTCTTTTTCTATTAATTCTCGGATATTGTATAAAGAGGAATCTTCATTATAAGATTCATTGAGCCCTGTATCTGTATCGACGAAACCAGGCATGCTGACGCCAATACCAATAACCTGGTTTAGCGCTATCTGGCTAGTGTTAATGAAAATGTCTAAAGCTTCTAGTATTGTATCCGTAGCATTTCTGTCTCCGAGGTCGATCGGAATATTGTTTTTTGAAGAAATTACCTCGGCTTTCAGGTTTGTTAAAGATATGGACGTGTAAAATTGATCGATGGCAATGCTGATGATGCTGTGCTTTAAATCTTCATTGAGCATATATTGGATGGCTTTTCTTCCCCCAGTGGATGCAGCATAGCCTTTCTCCACGATGACATTTTTAGTCATGAGATCATTAATCTGTTTGGTAACAGATGGAATGCTTCTGGACAATGAATTTGCAATATCTGCAATCGGTTGCATTGGTTTGTAATACAACATTCTTAAAATCTCGATGATCATATCTAGTTCAATTGTATTCGTAGTATCGTATTGGTTCTCTTCAGTTTAATAATGATTGACAGTCAAATTTATTTGAGGTCAATCTGGTTTTTCATAGTATATGCTTATATAAATACCGAATCTGTCGGACTTCTATAAACTTGATATGTTAAAGATATATAGTATTTATGTTAAGTTCAAAATTCTTTTTAAATTTTTTAAAAAGAAATAGCCAAAATGCGTTTTTAGTAGATAAGATGGGAATATTTAATATAGAACTGATAAATGCACTTTGTAACAAAAATGATTCGGAATAAATATATAAACACAAGAAGGGGCTATGTGTGATAACATAGCCCCTTTCTGACATCTGCAGTTTGAAAGCAGAATAAACAACTGTTTTTATACCTTCAAATTATTTATCCCACCAAACTTTATTATATAACTTATCGTTGTCTTTAATTTGCTGCGACATATTTATATTGTCAGCATATTCTTTACTTGGATATTTAAAGCGATCTATTGGTGTAGGTGCAATACCTGAGTCCTTTACATAAGATAACATCGGGTGATTATATCTCCGCATATCAGACCATGCTTCATACATTTGTAATGGTCCGAAGTGAATCCATCGTTGAATACCGATTGCTTCATCTTTTCCTATTGCAGGATTTTGATAATAGTTGGTATAGTAATAGTTTGCGATAGTTTCTTTTTCGGCGTCAGTCGGAGGGGTAAGCGTACCAACTTCGACACCATTACTTTTGGTATTTAAGTTTCTCACATAATAATACCAGTCTACAGATAGTTTAATACCATTCTTAAAAGCAGTTTCTGACTGTGTACCTTGAAGAATTTCTGCTTTTAGTAGTTGTGTTTCAGCGGCGGTAAATAGTACTCCAGGTAAAAAATTATTAAACCGTAGCGCTGCCGAATCTACAAATGAGTATAATTGGTTATTGAGAGAATCAGAGACTTCCGTAGTTGACGTTGACATTGGATCCAATCCTGCATAATGACCATTTTTGTTTTTTCCAAATAAGGTTTGCAATCTAGGATCAACAAAGGTCCCTTTTTTGAGAACATTTAATATCGCTTTTCCAGCTACAACCCCAGCAAAACCACCTCTTGGCCCACCTTCATGCTGACCATCGATAGCGAAAAGATCTGGGCCCTTCGCGGAGATTAAAGCATTATCAGCATTAGTCTCAATAAGTGGATTCTTTGTTGGATTATTTAGGATAGTGGTAATTTCTTGATTGGCCATAGATCCTAGTTCTGGAGTCCCTTTAATACGAACTAATAATCTTAATCGCAGTGAATTAATGAATTTTTGCCATTTTCCAACATTCCCGCCATAAATAAAATCAGCTTTTGCTAACATTTTACTTCCAACGGGGGTTGGTTCCAGAGAAGATTCCAAAATACCTGCATTCTCTTTTAATTTTGCCAACATGAAAGTATAGATATCTTGTTGGGAATCATATTTTGGAAAAATAATTTGGTTACTATTTCTAATAAATCCAGCTTCACTAAAAGGAATATCACCCCACATATCGGTCTTTTTAGCTAACTCACTAATTAAAATAGCGTCAGCTGCGATCATAATATGTTTATAATTGTTTTTACCAGTTTGGTCTAAACCGTTATAGGTTTTTTCCATTTCTCGGTACAATTGTAAAATTTCAGTATAGAACCTATTCCAGTGATCTAATGTGTAAGTATCTGAGGGATTGTATCGACCAGCTCCATTGCTATAACCTAGAATTTGGGTGTAAACACCTACAGTACTTTTTTGCAAAGTTGTTAAATCCCAGTATTGCATATGATAACGACTCAATGTGGAAAATTTTCCAAACATTGTTTCTATAGACGCCGTTTGACTTTTATCAGGATTATAATAGTCATCTTCTAATTGCTTTTTACAACTTATTGTAAAAAAAGGTATTAGGGCAATTAGAAGGTATGTCAATTTAAATGATGTTTTCATGTTCTTGTTTTTAATAGTGAATGAATTAGATGCCAAATTTCAACGAAAATCCATAGGATCTAGTTGTTGGAATTCCATATCTGTCAATTCCCATTTCTCTAGGAGTAGTTCCGATTGCAGACTCTGGATCTATATTTGGTACATTCTTATAAATGTAAAACAAATTCCTTCCGATAAGTGAGAGAGTAACATTTCGAGCTCTTAACTTTGCGGCCAGCTTACTCGATAACGTATACGAAAGTGTCAGTTCGCGAAATTTCACATACGAGTTGTCGTAAATTTGATGGTCGTAGATACCTGAAGTCCAATAATTATTTGTAAGATAGTAATCTGCGGCTTCTAAGACATAGGTGTTCTTCTTACCATCCATTGTATATCCGTCTGCTATTATACCGTTGTCAAAAATGCGTCCTCCAAATTTTGCGTTACTTGGTACTGTTCCTCCAGGTTCAATAGCAACATTTCGGCTATTTGCATCAACGTAGTAACTGATACCACCTCTAGCAGCATCACGTCCTTGTAATGTTGTGGCTAACTTCCCAGACGCTGTATTTTGGTAGTTCGAAAGCGAGAAAATATCACCACCGATACGATAATCTATTAAAGCAGTTAAACCAATTTTGCCATGCCCTGTGTCAAAAGAAACACTATTTGTAATACCTCCAATTCCCTTAGGAGTAACATTTCCATGTACTGTAGGGACATTGTCTTTAATGTAATACCCGTCGCCATCGACAAGCTTATTACCATTTTGATCATACTTATAGGAGTAAGTCATAATGTCACCATAAGCTTTATTCGGCGTCGCAACCACCATTAATGAGCTGTTATCAACATCAGCTAATTTTAAATATTGTCCTCCGGTTGGTAGCTCGGAAATTTTGTTGCGGTTGAAAGAGAAGTTGATACCTATATCATAATTCCAGCGTTCATTTCGAACAGGATTAACATTTAATCCGATCTCTAATCCGTAATTACTCATTTTAGCCAGATTTGACAACATGGAGGTAACACCGGATGATCCTGGAACATCGATATAAGTAATCTGGTCTTTAATTAGATTATTATAATAAGTGATATCAATTCCAACACGATTATCTAGAACCTTAGATTCCAACCCTACTTCAAACTCTCTTTTTCTCTCAGGTTTAATGAAGTCATTCCCATATACCGTTGGCAAGTAATTGACAATTACTCCATTGATGGTTTGTTGATTATAAGCGTTATTTGCTGCATAGGCCGTTAAGTCATTCCCAACAAATCCAAATGCCGTACGCAATTTGGCATAATTTAACCACAAAGGTTTGTTTGCCAATGATTCGGATATAATCCAGCTCAAGCTTCCTGATGGATAAGTAAAGGTATTATTCTTTTTAGGAAGGGTGGAGGAGCTTTCTCTTCTTACTGCTAATTCAGCAAACAGTTGATTTTTGTAACCCAATGTACCGATTCCAAAAAATCCCGATCTCGTAACTTTTCTTCGGCCAAATCCAGTCGTTAATCGATCAACAGAATTATTTAAGCTAAAGAAATTTTCCTGAACTAATCCACCTGCAGTACCAAGAGAAGTGTTCTGATCTTGTTCCTGCTTGAGCATTGCTCCTAAGGATAGTCCTAATTCGAAATCGTTAAATGTTTTATTATAGCTGGTTAGGAAATCGCCATACGTGACACGTTGACTACCGTTGTTTGTTCCATAGTATCCGCTATTTTCAAATGCAACATTTCGACTGTTTCGGTTTTTAGTTTCGCTATTGGATGAAGTGTAATCATTACCAACCCTAAAACGGAAAGAAAGTGGATCTATTGGTTTAAAATTTAATGTTGCTGAGGAAATAAACCTGTTTTCTTTCGCTATATCCTGGTTTTCCAAATTGTTCCATAGAATATTGTCCATGTATTGGGAAGCTGATGTGCTGTAAAGAAAATACTCTTTTGGATCAAAGCTCTTGTTTGTTGTAAACTTATAACCTTCTGAGGTTTTGTAACGGCTTCTAACGACATCAGCTTTTTCCGCTAAGTTATATCCATAGGCATTGACGTTATTAATTAAATAGGGACGGTTTAGGGTATATGTATTAATATATGACGTTGTTAAATCGAAAGTAAGCTTTTTAGATATATTTAACGAACTATTGAAGCTGAAATTGTTACGGTTTTGTTTCGATCCTGGCATTATGCCATTGAAATCATTTCTGTTATAAGAAAAGCGAAAAGAACCCAAATCTCCTGCATTTGATACGGACAAACTATAATTATTGGTATTACCATTGTCATATAGTTTTTTCATGCCATCTGGTTGTGCACTATATTGCCTGATTTCACCATCCCACCACATGACATCGCGGTTATCAAACTTAGGACCAAAATTCCCCCAAGAACTCATCCATGGTCGAATATATTGTTTTCCGTCTCTGCCAGTTGTTTTTAGAAAGCCATCATTATCTGCTCCATTTGTAAGCAATCCGCTGGGGCCCGTCCAGCCATAACCTGGGCCAAATTCGTATTGAAAATCTGGTATAAAGGCTAGTCTTTCGCTTTGCATATTCATGTTGAAGTCAATACCAAGCCCCTCCTTTTTACTACCTTTCTTAGTCGTAATTACCAAAACACCACCCAATGCTTCTGATCCATAGAGTGCGGATGCTGGAGCACCTTTTAAGATAGAAATTGACTCGATGTCATTTGGATTGACATCCAATAGTCCATTCCCCATGATGCGAGACTCATCCCACATACCTTTTGTATTTGCTTCGCCATTTCTGATGGGAACCCCATCGAGGATGATTAGTGGTTGACGAGAAAAACTAATCGAATTCTGTCCGCGAATGACAATGCTACTGGCGGCGATCTGACCACCCGGAGAGCTTTGGATTCTTACACCGGGCGCCTTACCATAAAGAGAAGCCCCAATACTTGGAGAACCTTCCTGAATATCCTCCGCTTTTACAGTACTGACAGCATAACCTAGCTTTCGTTGATCTTTTTTAATCCCCATTGCTGTTACTACAACCTCATCAAGTGCCCCAGCATCCTCATTCAACTTGATATTAATCGTTTTAGTCGCTCCAACCACAATTTCCTGTGATTTGTAACCAACAATTGATATCCGGAGGGTTTCTCCTTGTGACGCTTGGATCGTAAATGACCCATTTGCTGCAGTTTGGGTACCCCTTGTTGTTCCTTTTACGGAGACCGTCGCCCCAGAGATTGGTCCATTAGCATCTGAAACTGTTCCAGAGATGCTTTGCTGCGCGTATAACGAAGTTGCACTGAAAAGTGTACATAACGCCAGACCTGCAGTTCTTTTGTAAAATAGACTCATGTTTTAGGTGTTTGTTTAATAATATTAGTTAATTGTTCATAATCAGTTTGATAGCTGTATTGTAGGGTTCGACAATTTTGGTTTATTCGCATCCGAAATTTTTCACAACGTTATCTACATTCTGCGTGAGACATTTCTGTCAATCATCGTGTACGGCGTTTTATTCTCAGGTTTCCCGCACACATATAATTGTTTCGTTTGATAATTCTATCGAATTGTCTTAGGTCCTCTGTAAGATGGTTAAATTGTCTTAATACGTTTAATACAGCTTTGAATCTTTACTAGATTCTATTGTTTTTCAAAATTTAGTTTTACTATCGTCACAATAAAGATACGTATTGGTTTTGTTAAGTTAAAATTTCTTTTTAAAATTTTTTAAAAAGATTATCTATTTCTGATTGTATGACTAATAAGATTCGTTAAATAACGAGGTGCATATAAGAACTTTTTCACTTCTTTTGAACCTCCTCACGTATGATCGATAATTGGGTGGTAATGATTTTATTTACGATTGCGCTCGATGCAGCATGTCACATTGTAAAAGTATGAATAACAAAAAAAGCCGGCTTTAAGCCGGCTTTTTTTGTTATTCATGGAGTGAAAAACTTATTTCTGTTTTGCCCACCAAAGTGGTGTCAACACTTTATCAGCACCACCCAATAATGATACCGCATTTTGGTATTCAGCAGGATCAGTATCCCTAAAGGAAGATGGGAATGCTAATCGTTGCGGAAAGAACTTGATGCTGCTTGTCATAAAGTTTGCTGATGTAAGATCAGGTAAGTTTGGTAAAGCATTTTCAATTGCAGGATTTTCATAGAAAGGTAAGCCCAGTCTTCTTTGATCATTCCAGGACTCTAATGGTAACCAAGGTAAATTGGCAATGAATTTTTGGGTAATAATCTTCGTCAATAAGTCATTGCGTACTGTACCATTTTTATAAAGAGAATTGACCGGGTATTTAATGCTTACTGTACCACCAGCATTGGTATAACCATCTATATAATCCATGGTATGTGCATCGCCTGGTTCCGCAATATGTGTAAAACTAACTGATGTACCTACTCTGTTATAGTCTGTAGAGCTTAGGTATTCCGAAGCAAACTGACCTACGCCCCAGTAATCGAAATTGGCTCTGACACCACTCTCATAGGCTGCCTGTGCTGTTGTTCCCGTTGCCCATCCTTTTAGCGATGCTTCAGCCAATAAGAAGTAGCTTTCCCAATTCGCAAAGAAAATACGGCTGTTTGTACTCCTTCTAAATTGAAGTCCGATAGCCGGAACCTTTCCTACAAGCGTACTTCTTAGACGGTTGTTTGTTCCTTTTGCAGCCCAGTCACCCAGAGAAAATGCATTCCAGGTGTACTTTGTATTTACGGCAAGTTTATTATTCCCGCTAACCAAGGTGTCAACCGTTGTTTCGGAATCTTTGCCGTTCTTGAAGAAATTGCTATTGTCAAAGTCTCCAGGAATGAAAAATGCCTTTAACGCACGCGGATCTATTTTATTTGGAAGACCATCCAGCCAGTAACCAGCAGAAGGATCATTGGTCATCGTTGTGAAATGGTTGCTGTAACGTTTACCGATATAATTGGCCGCTTTAATAGAAGCTTTCAATGGTTCGGCAACTTGCTTTTCAGTTTGAATACCACCTAATCCAAGATAGAGATTATTTAATGTCGCTGAAAGCGCCTGATAGTTCCAGCTACGGCTCATGACGCCTGTTAATGGATCCCAGCCATCTTTCTCGGCAACAGTAAAGTTGTCAGTTGTGTTGCTGATGTATTTATTGGTCGCTACAGCGGCTTCAAACTCTGATTTTGCTTTGTTCGCATCGACTTCAGATAAACGCATGGCCAGACGCATGCGCATGGAATTGGCATATCTCACCCATTTCTCTTGGTCAAAGCCATAAGCGCGGTCAAATTTTTTGATATCTTCCGGAATTTTAATATCGGATTTGATTTTAGAAGTCGCATCTTTTAGCTCCTCGAAAAGATAATAGTAAATATCTTTCACCGAACTGTATTTTGGATTGATACCTTGTGCAAATTCAATCGGCATAGGGCCAAAGTTATCTGCCGCTTCACTGATCAAGTATGCTCTCCAGATACGGGAGATCTGCAACAGATTATTGGTATAATCTTTTGCGGATCCAGCGTTGATTTCGTTTGTAGCAACCTCAATTCCTTTGGTTGCGTTTTTGATCCATTCAGCTGAATATCTATAGTATTCTTTAGACCAATCATCATTTACTGTTCCAGTTGCAAGACCGTTTGTCATATGTTGTCTTCCGGTAGTTTTCCAGTCGAGAACAAAGATACGCTCAGCAATACCCGGATCCTGTTGTGCTCCAGTAAGCGAGTTGTTAAAAAAGTATTCTATTTTTACTTGATCGTCATTTGCTTTGTAAGGATTGACGTTCATTTCTTCAAATTTGGAACATGAACTGATAACTCCCCCCAAAAGTAAAGCAAAACCTATTTTTGATATGATATTTTTCATGATTTATCGTTTTTAATTGATTAGAACCCTAAAGTGACATTAAGAAAGAATGATCTGGATGTTGGCGTAGAAAAGTTCTCAAAGCCTGTCGCATTGGAGTTGATTGCGAAAACAGATTCTGGATCTACACCATTTGCATAACTTTTAATCATCCAAAGATTATTTCCTGTCAAGCTGACTTTAGCACGTTGTACAATGCTGTTTCCAAGTATGCTTTTTGGGAAATTATAGCTCAATGTCACATTTCTCAGACGGATATTGGTTGCATCATAAACATTCTGCTCTGTAATACCATAGTTGCCTGAAGTAGCCGTTGTTACCTGTCTCCAGTATAATTGCTGTGTTGTCTGAATCGTATTTTTTGTATACGATCCATTGGACCCAACTACGCCATCAACAATGAATGGGGTACGCTCACCGTTTGGTGCTGTAATTTCAGCATTACCATTACCCTGTAGATTGAGATTCGTTCCAGAAAAGAATTCACCGCCAAATCTTCCGTCTACCTGGAAGCTTAATCCGAAGTTTTTGTAAGCAAAATTATTATTCCAGCCTACCAGTGCTTTAGGAGCTTGGTTTCCAAGTTTGTGAAGACCACTGGCTCCTTGTGGTAATCCGCTGCCATTTAAGATCAATTGACCATTGAATTCACTATTCGGATCTTCAACTCTTAGAAATTTAGTGCCATAAATATCACCATATAACCCGCCTTCAAGTGCTCTGATAGAGATATTGTCATATGATCCTAAAGGATACATATCTACTCCATCGGCAAGACTGATGATCTTGTTTCTATTTCTAGAGAAATTTACACTGGAATTCCATGTTAATTGATCTTTATTGGTTAATATCCTTCCATCCAATACAATTTCAAAACCCGAGTTCTGAATATTTCCGGCATTGATTTTTTCATATTCATAGCCACTATAAGGGTTCATCGGAAGATCGATCAACTGGTTGGTTGCATTTGTTTTATACCAGGCGAAATCCAATCCTAATCTGCTGTTGAATAATCGTGTATCGAAACCAAATTCGATGGTTTTAATCAATTCGCTTAAGATACCAGGATTATATTTGGTATTACCCATACCTGAAGTTGTATTTCCATTTGGATCTTTTCCGATATTATAAACATTGTATAGCTGGAAAGAAGGAAGGTCATTACCAACTTCAGCATAAGATCCTCTTAACTTAGCAAAAGATAACCAGCTTGGTAATGAACCTCCAGTTTTGTTAATCATATCCGAAATTACCCATGATCCACTCACAGAAGGGTAAAAGAAAGATCTGTTGTCCAAGCCCAATGCAGATGACCAGTCATTTCTACCCGTTACGTTAAAGAACAAATAATTATCATAGTTGATCTCCGCTGTGGCATAAAGGGAATTGATCTGCTTTTGCAATAAACTCTGTTCGATTGTAGGAAAAGATTTACTGTTGTTGATGTAGAACAGATTCGGTACTTGCAGTTCTCCTGTACTCGCATCGATTCCAGTAGATCTCGTTTTCATAATTTGTCCGAATACGGAAGCAGATCCACCCCATTTTCCAATCAAGTTATCTTTACGTGCATTTAATGCTACAGTGAAGTTGTTTTCAAAAAAAGTGTTTTTACCAACACCGTAACTACCACCTGTAATCAATGGGCTACCACCATAAGTTTTGTTTTCATAATTGGTTGTATACTGATCACGGCCAAATCTTGCTTCAGCATCTAACCAATCATTGAATTTGTACTTGATGTTTCCATTCATGATAAAACGGTCACGGATGTCATTATTCAAACGGTATTTTTCCAGCCAGTACGGGTTCATTGTTTTATTCTCACTTGTTCCATACCAAGCCATGTCACCAACTGCATTCAATGGATTTTTAAAATCCAGAATATTCATGGAACGAGGCATGGTAAATAAAGTGCTATAGACATTTGAACTGTTTTGACCCGAGATAGGTCGGTTCTTCGCGTTCATATTCATGTATTGCACTTTCACGTCCGTTGTCCAACGTTTATCTGGACCAAATGATGAAGTAACTTTGGTCATCAAATTGATTCTTTCCAACGATGAACCCGGGATCTTGCTTTGATCATTTAGATAGGTTGCAGAAGAATAGATGTTGGTTTCGCCCAGCTGTTGTTGAAAAGCAAGGTTTTGTGTATGGTTGACTCCTGTATTGAAATATGCCCCGATATTGTCGTAAACTTTTGTCGCTTTATCGCCCCAGCTCGTTGTACTTACTGGATTGTAAACCCCGTCTTGTCCTTGTCCAAAACTATTTTGAAGTTTTGGCGCCATGAAGATGGTTTCTAGACCAATGGTGGAAGAATACGTGATACCAGCTCCTTTTTGTGCTTTACCCGATTTGGTCGTGATCACGATCGCACCATTACCAGCCCTTGATCCGTATAATGCTGATGCTGCACCACCTTTAAGAACTGACATACTTTCGATGTCGTCAGGGTTGATATCGCCCAATCCGCCACCCATATCGGTCGCAGGATTCCACATATCGTTATTTTTATCACCATTTCCTTTCATACCACCAATGAAATTGTTCATAGGCACACCATCGACGATGATTAATGGTTGATTATCTCCTGTAAGTGAGTTGTTACCACGAAGCGTGATTTTAGTCGAAGATGCTGGACCTGCAGAACCTTTGATCACCTGAAGTCCGGAAACTTTACCAACTAAAGCATTCGCAACGTTGGTTTCTTTGGCATCTGTAAGTTGTTCGGATTTAACCTCTTGAAAAGAATAACCTAGTGTTTTCTTTTCTCTTTTTATACCCATTGCCGTCACCACGACTTCTCCTAATGTCGAAGCATCTGCGGTCAATGTAACATTAATCGTTTTAGTCGAGCCAACAACGATTTCCTGAGTTTTGTATCCGACGATTGATAGACGGATTGTTTCTCCTGGAGCGGCATCGATAGTAAATGACCCGCTGGCGTTTGTTTGTGTTGCCTTTGTAGTTCCTTTGACTGCTACAGTAACCCCTGAAACAGGTCCCTTGTCATCGGATACTTTACCCGTAATAGTTTGTTGTGCATAGAGGGCGGAAGCGCTAAATATAGTGCATAATGCTAGGCCCGTTGCTTTTTTGTAAAATAGACTCATTTTTTAGGTAATTAAGTAAAGAGTTTAATTCGTTAAAATGCGATTGATATAATGTTCGACAACCAATGCAGTTGTCCCTTTTTGTTGTGCAGTTTTGTGTAGTCCCGAAATTTCTATTTCAGTCATTTTTGCTATTCTCGGAATACTAAATTCATTGATAGCATTCTGGATCTGTGGACCTAATATATTTCCGATCTCGGCTCCTCGACCACTGATAATAACTTTATTCGGATTGAGGATGTGAAGCAGGGTAGAGATCCCTTTTCCGATCATAAAACCGATCTTTCCGATATGGTAAATAACCAATTGATCGCCTATTTTTGCAGCCTCAATGAGGGCGTTATTTTTGTTACTCATGGTTTTGATGAGTGTACTGTAGATAGAGTATTCTCCTTGTTGGATGGCTATCTCCGTTTGCTCTATGGCAGATTTTAAAGATGCTTCTACTTCGAGGCAGCCCCTTTTTCCACAAGAACATAGACTGTTGGTGTTTGAAAGCGGGATATGACTGAACTCGCCAGCGAAACCCGTAGCACCAGTAAAAATTTCACCATTAATGATAATCCCTAAACCTACTCCCCAATTCAGATTAATGACTAAGGTATGTGTACTGTCGACTCCAGCACCAAATTCCTTTTCCGCCCAAGCGACGCAACGAGAATCATTGTCGATTATCGTTGGTATATTCAGCTTGCTTTCAATGCTATTCTTAAGATGGTGAAGTGGATTATGATCGGGAAAGGAATCATTGACGCCAAGATGGGCGTTGACAAAACCAGGCATACTAATTCCTATCCCAATAATTTTGTCGCTCTTTAATTTGTGCTGATTAATAAACGTCTTGATGTGTTCAAGAATATCATCTCCTGCGGATTCGTCTCTTAGATCGAGTCTGATATCCGATGTTTCGGCCAAGATTTCTTGTTTTAGATTGCTCAGATGAATGGATGTATAGAACTGATCTACGGATACACTAATAATGAGGTGATCTACGTGATCATTTAACGCATATAATGCAGCCCTTCTGCCTCCAGTCGAAGCAGCCAAGCCTTTGTCCACAATAATATCTTGCTCTAATAGCTCATTAATTGCTTTTGTAACAATAGGCGTGCTCTTTGACAGACTTTTAGAAAGTCCAGCAATAGACAGCTCCTTTAGATAGTAAAGATATACAAGGATTTTCTCCTTCAATTCCATTATATTATGTGGGGATGCGTTAGTGTTTTCCCATTTAGTGAGCGCTAAAGATATGTTATATTTGTGTTAAGTAGAAATAACTTTTTATTTATTTTTAAAAAGTAGTGTTCTTGGTTTGTTAAATTTTATTTTGTTTGCGTGAATATAAAAAAACGCTCTCAAAATTGGAGCGCTTTTTAGGAACCTGTGTTTGGATCCAGTATGTTTTTGGCCGGTGCTTTTAGCTATAAATGGCTTGATTTTATAGCTTCCAAATATCCTTTATATTCTTTTACCCATACTCGATCGGAACAGCGTATTAGAGGAGAAGCTGAAAATCAAGATAGCTGGATGTGTAAATAGCAATTTTATATGGCTAACGGATAATATTATCGATCAGATGTTCGGCGACTAAGGCCGCTGTACCCATTTGCTGTGCGTCTTTGTGAAGTTCAGAAATTTCTATTTTTGTCATTTTTGCAATTTTGGGAATGCTAAACTCATTGATGGCGACCTGAATCTGTGGGGCTATGATATCACCCACTTCCGCTCCACGGCCACTAATGATTATTTTGTTCGGATTGAGGATATGTAGCAGGGTTGAAATACCTTTTCCGAGCATGTAGCCAATTTTTCCGAGATTATTAATAGCGATTTGATCCCCCAACTTTGCAGCTTCAATCAATGTATCCGCTTTATTTGAATTTATTTTAGCAAAAGTGGAGTAAATCGAATATTCACCATTTTGGATATCTGATTCGGTGTTTTGTATGGCAGCATTTAAGGAAGCTTCGACTTCGAGACAACCTCTCTTACCACATGAGCATAGGGTGTTTTTATCTGATAATGGGATATGACTAAACTCTCCAGCAAAACCTGTTGCGCCTTTAAAGATCTCTCCGTTTATGATAATTCCAAGACCAACCCCCCAATTTAAGTTAATCACTAATGTATGTGCAATGTCAACCCCATGACCAAATTCTTTTTCCGCCCAGGCAACACATCGTGAATCATTATCAATAACCGTGGCTACCTGCAACTTGTCTTCAATTTGTTTGTATAGATGGTGCAGCGAGGAGTTTTGGGGATAGGAATCATTTATTTTTTCTTCTGGATTAACAAATCCGGGCATGCTAATTCCCACACCAATGATATTTTTTTTATCGATCTGACTTTCATGAAGAATTGTTTCCAAGGAATGGAGGATCCGTTCGCCAGCTTCCCGCTCTTTTAGATTGATCGCGACATCCTTCTGTTGTGCAACGATGGTGTGTGCTAAATTGGAAATGGTGAAGGAACTGTAATATTGGTCTATTGCTATACTGATAATAAAATAAGGCAGGTTATTGTTGAGTCCATATTGAGACGCACGTCGACCACCTGTTGATTCACCCAGACCATTATCAAGAATAAGTTCCTGTTTCACAAGTTCATTAATTGTCTTTGTGACTATAGGTGTACTTTTTGAAAGAGATTTAGAAAGATCCGCAATGGATTGTGTCTTATTATAATATAATAATCGTAAAATGTCTGCTTTCATCGTTTAATTGACCTAATATAGGAAATGGTTATAATTGTTAGATAAAGATAAGTATTTTAGATAAGTTTTAAGAACTTTTTAAATAATTTTAAAAAGAAATTTTCTAAACCGTTATTTCTACGCTGTTTTATTGTTAAATGGTTCCTGTTTATGCAATGATTAGTCAGATTTGGCATAAAAATGAAGTCAAAATACCTATATTTACTAGCTAATCACTTAATTTATGATCAAACAACGTTATTATTCCTTGGATGTGTTTCGTGGGGCTACTGTAGCACTGATGATTATGGTAAATAATCCAGGGACATGGGCGCATATGTTTGCACCGCTGAAACATGCAGCCTGGCATGGGTGCTCACCCACGGATCTGGTTTTCCCGTTTTTTCTATTCGCTGTGGGGAATGCGATGTCCTTTGTGATTCCTCGCTTGCAAGAAGCAGGTCCGGCCGTTTTCTGGAAGAAAGTGCTTAAGCGTACGGTCTTAATTTTTGCAATTGGTCTTTTTATTAACTGGTGGCCTTTTATTAAATGGGAGGGGGCGGAACTGGTTTTTAAACAATGGGTAGATCCCCATGATCCAAGTCGAGGTATTCGTATCCTTGGGGTATTGCAACGTATTGCCATCGCTTATTGTTTCGCTTCTATATTAGCTTATTATTTTAAAGAAAAAGCAATTATCTGGATTTCTGCCAGTATACTATTGTTGTACTGGGCTGTTTGTGCATTAGCGGGGGGAGCGGATCCATATAGCTTAGAAGGATGGTTTGGAACAAAGTACGATATCGCTATTCTAGGGGTGCCGCATATTTATAAAGGTGAAGGTGTTCCATTCGATCCAGAGGGATTGATGAGTACTTTGCCGGCAGTAGTTCAGGTTGTGTTTGGTTATCTGGTGGGGGTGTTTATTAAGAAACAAGGCCAGGTGGACTGGCTCTGGTCTAAGGTGCCTGCTTCAAATGAACCTCATTTTAAGTTGTTGTCGGGGATGTTTGTGACTGGCTTTATCCTTGTTGTTTTGGCCTGGATCTGGGCGCTCGGCTTTCCGATCAATAAAAAAATCTGGACCAGTTCCTACGTGCTTTATACCACAGGACTTGCTACAATGACAATTGGTAGTATGATTTGGTTTATAGAGGTGCAGGGTGTCAAAAATAAATTGACCCAATTTTTTGATGTATTCGGCAAAAACCCTTTATTTATATTTGTACTTAGTGGAATTTTACCTCGCTTTTTGGGGCTATTCCGGATCCCGGATGGACTGGCTGAGGATGGAACACAAAAATATATTGACGCTTTTGGTTGGTTTTATAAATATATCTGTGCCCAGGTTCCCGGAATCCCGGAAGTTGGTTCTTTTGTCTATTCACTCTGTTTTTTGACCCTGATGTGGGTGATCTGCTCCTGGCTGGACAAGAAAAAGATATATGTAAAAGTATAGTGAGAGCGAAGAGGTTATGAAGGTGTATTTGCTGATCAAAAAAAAAATACTACCTTTGCAGGCAATTAATAAATTTTTTAACGCTTTAATATTATTCAAGAGATGTATTTAAGTAAAGAGTACAAAGCTGGAATCTTCGCAGAATTTGCTGGATCAGCTACTAACACTGGATCTACAGAAGGTCAAGTTGCTTTATTCACGAAGAGAATTGCTCACTTAACTGAGCATTTGAAAAAGAACAGAAAAGATTTCGGTACACAACGTGCCCTACAAATGTTGGTAGGTAAACGTCGTTCATTATTGGCTTATCTTTACAAAACTGATATTAACCGTTACCGTGCGATCATCAAAGGTCTAGGTTTACGTGATATCATCAAATAAGCTTTTGTACAAAGGTTTTTAGGAAAGCCATCCAGATTTTGGATGGCTTTTTTTATGAGATATCTCGTCTTAGGTATTATAAAATATATGATAGTGTCATTAATAGCTATAGTCACACCTTTATCTTCCCCAAGTGTAGGCTGTCTGTATTACCTCCACAATAGCTCTCTACAAAAAATAGATACACTTCATAAGTCGCTTCCTTTCTATGTTCTGGAATATTAACGTATTGTTTTCCAGATATTAAGCTATTTTTCGAGTCGTTCATCAAAAGTGGATATTCAACACCATTATCCGCTGCGCTATACAGGATTAAGAAGGAATCGTAAGACCTTGTGTCAAACTTCTTCTCCAGATAGGCATCATATTTCCAAGTAACCTGAAGCACTTGTTTTTCTTGATCGAAATCCATCGTGTAGGAAGTGATGGGATTGGGGCTCCCTGGATAAGTGCTTCGTTCAGATTATAAGACATGGCGACATCGTATGCCCGCTTTGGATAGCTATACGCCTTATAACCTATCTTGATGATCGAATTTAACAGGTTAATATGCGACCTCACAATCTTGAAGCGTATTCTACTGAGCAGCTGTTCAGGAGTGGGCGCTTGTTTTTTTAACGCGCGGGAGAGAACGTACATAATTTCCTGTTTTCGTCAACACAAACACAACGGAACCTGCCTTCCCAGAAACAGTTCCATTAACGCCATTTTTGATGATTGCCATAACTAACTGATTATAATATGGATAGTTAAGATAGGCATTAAAGCCGAAAGATCCTAATACCAGATTATACCTAATAACAATTTTCAATCAATTTTTAGACAGTAATCAGTCACTGGTTATTCAGTCTTTACTGAGTTATCACTGAGCAAACACTGAACAAGCACTGAACAAGTACTGTGAAAAGGACTAATTTGATCACTAGTTGATCCTAATGCTGTCCTCTAAAAATTAAAAGAGGAAAAATGGGATAAAGCTACATTTGTGTAACGAAAATACCCAAATTTAAAATCACAATTTCTGGCTTGATAAGTTAATCTGTTGATAGGGTGCTTTTTTAAAGCAAATTTTCAAAGAATGACGACGGTTGCATAACCTCCCTGTGGCCTTAGTACTGGCTTTGCGTATTTAGCTAACCCTTAATTGCATTAATCTTAATATTTTAATTTACCTTTGTGCTGAAATCTAACGTATTTAAAATATCGGCACGCTGCCAACAAGATGAAAAGCGTGTCAAAAACAAGATTAAATGAATTACAACGAAATTAAAACAACCATCGATATGGGTAATGGCACCCAGATCGAATTGTCTACAGGAAAATTGGCGAAACAAGCTGATGGTGCTGTAGTACTAAAACAAGGTGATACGATGTTGCTTGCAACTGTCGTTTCTGCCAAAGAAGCTAAATCTGGTGTTGATTTTTTACCACTTTCAGTAGATTATCAAGAGAAATATGCGGCTACTGGCCGTATCCCAGGTGGTTTCTTACGTCGTGAGGCTAGATTGTCAGACTATGAAGTATTGATTTCTCGTTTGGTAGATCGCGCATTACGTCCATTATTCCCTGAAAATTATCACGCAGATACACAAGTTGCCATCAGCTTAATCTCTGCTGACAAAGATATTATGCCTGACGCTTTAGCAGGTCTGGCAGCATCTGCTGCAATTGCAGTTTCTGATATTCCTTTTAACGGTCCTATTTCAGAAGTTCGTGTAGCGAAAATCGACGGTCAATTGGTCATCAATCCGAAATTATCTGAACTTGAAAATGCAACTTTAGAATTTATCGTTGCTGGTTCTGCTCAGGATATCGGTATGGTGGAAGGTGAAGCCAAAGAAATTTCAGAAGCTGAAATGGTTGAAGCAATTGCTTTTGCTCATGAGGCTATCAAAAAACAAGTTGCTGCACAGGTAGAATTGTCTAATTTGGTCGGTAAAACGGTGAAACGTGCCTATAATCACGAGCCTGAAAACCTTGAATTGAGAGATTCTATTTTTGCTGCTACGTATGATAAAGTATACGCAATTGCAAAATCAGCTTCGGCGAAACACGACCGTTCGGAGAATTTTGCGAAAATTGCAGAAGAATACAGAGCAACAATGCCTGAAGAGTTGGATGACGATACCGCATTCTTGTTCAAAAAATATTTCCACGATGTTCAGTATGATGCTGTCCGTAATCTAGTTTTAGATGAAGGCATGCGTTTAGATGGTCGTAACGTGCGTACTGTGCGCCCAATCTGGTCTGAAGTGGATTACTTGCCAGCGGCACACGGTTCTGCTGTATTCACACGTGGTGAAACACAATCATTGACTTCGGTTACTTTAGGTGCTAAAGACGATGAGCAAATGATTGATGGTGCTTTTATCAACGGTTATAACAAATTTATCCTTCACTACAATTTCCCCGCATTTTCTACAGGTGAAGTAAGACCAAACAGAGGTCCTGGTCGTCGTGAAGTTGGTCATGGTAACTTGGCGATGCGTTCATTGAAACAAGTATTACCTGCCGATAACGAAAACCCATATACAATACGTGTGGTTTCTGATATTTTGGAATCCAATGGTTCTTCTTCCATGGCGACTGTATGTGCTGGTACATTGGCTCTTTTGGATGCTGGTGTGAAGTTGAAAGCTCCTGTATCTGGTATCGCAATGGGATTGATCTCTGATGAGAAAACTGGTAAATATGCAATTTTATCGGATATCTTAGGGGATGAAGATCACTTAGGTGATATGGACTTTAAAGTAACGGGTACTGAGAAAGGTATCGTTGCTTGTCAAATGGACTTAAAAATCAATGGTTTGAAATGGGAAGTGTTGACACAGGCTTTGGATCAAGCGAAAGAAGCTCGTTTACACATCTTAGGTGAAATGAAGAAAACCATTTCTGCTCCACGTGAAGACTACAAACCACATGCACCTCGTATCGTTCAATTGTTGATCGATAAAGAATTTATTGGTGCTGTGATCGGCCCAGGTGGTAAGATCATCCAAGAAATGCAACGTGAAACTGGTGCAACAATCTCTATCGAAGAAGTTGATAATAAAGGTGTTGTTCAGGTATTCGCAGATAACAAGGCAGCTATTGATGATGCTGTAGGTCGTATCAAAGCGATTGCTTCTAAACCGGAGATCGGAGAAACTTACGAAGGTAAAGTAAAATCAATTATGCCATTTGGTGCATTCGTAGAGATTATGCCGGGTAAAGATGGTTTGTTACACATCTCTGAAATTGACTGGAAACGTCTTGAAACAATGGACGGAATCTTCAAAGAAGGTGATAAAGTAACAGTTAAATTGTTGGATATCGACAAACAAGGTAAAATGAAACTTTCACGTAAAGCTTTGTTGCCTCGTCCTCCAAGAGAAGATAAGCCAAAACAAGATAACGCGAATGGCGAAGCTCCTGTAGCTGGTGCCGGTCAAGAATAAGCTTGTTCTTAAACAAATATAAAAAGTCCGCTATTAGCGGGCTTTTTTTGTACGCTAAATATTGACTAGCTTTAGCTATATATCTGAGCTTATGATTCGATTATGGAGTCTTCTTTTGTTGTCTATATTATGCGTTCCTGTATCAGCAGGTGCTAACACCTGCTGATACAGGAAGGATCTTTAATACAGTTGATATCTTTCTTGAACCAAGGGATAAGATGGAGAACTTTAAGATCCGTTGGTTACATTATCTAAAAGAAGCTAAGGGGGAAGGTCGGTTGGACAAAGCGATCCATGCTGATCATATATTTGAGGTACTTGTCGAAAAAGACGGGATACTATTGGATAGGAGAAGCGGTTCTAAAGATCTGGTTCTACTTGATTTTCTAAGAATACAAAAAAGATGGAGCCCGGGGATTCAATCGGGGCGCCCGATATGTTATCTTTTGAAACTAAAGGTTCCCAAAGAATTGTTCAGTAAAGTAGCGATGGAAAAATTGATTGTTCGGGAGGATTTGGTGAAGCAGGAGCATCTTAAAGAATAAAACAAAACAGGCTGTCATTTCGACAGCCTGTTTTGTTTTTATAGCATAATAACACCTTTTATCTTGGCAACTTCTTTGTAGAAGTAAATGACCTGATCTGCATCTTTTACATTCAGGTTGACCGTGATTGAGGTGTATTTTCCTGTTTTGGAATCCTTGAAGTCAAACCGTGCATCAGTATCATCAAATACGCGTTGGATCTGGTTGAAATGATCTTGATCCTTTGGTAAGATGAACTTATAGGTATAGTCTTTTGGGAAGGTCTCCAAATCTTCTAATCTTTCTTTGAAGCTTTCATAGAAGTCTTTTGGATTCTCACCACCATCAGGGATGTCTTGTATATTGATGTTTTTGTAATCTGCCATTTTTTGTTCTCCTTAATTTTATATAGTAAGGTATTAACAAATATTAATCCATGAATGTTTTGCTGACAATTTTTCAGTTAATTATTGTCAACGCTTGTGGGTCTGTCGGATTTATTTTTTCCGAAGTTTTTGTTCGGCGTAGCGCTCATCTCGATTTCCATCTGACCTCCCTGTAGCAATTGCGCATGTGTGATGAAAGTCTTGGTGTAAGGTTTTCCGTCCAATTTAATCGATTTGATGTATTGGTTTGCTTTACCTTGGTTTTTGACTGTTATCGCTAGCGTTTTACCATTTGGCAAATTGATGTTGGCATGTTCCATCATCGGCGAACCAAATACATAAACACCGCTCATGGCATTCAATGGATAGAATCCCATCGCGGAGAATACATACCATGCGCTCATCTGACCGACGTCATCGTTACCACAAAGTCCTGCCGGTGTATTTGTATAGAAATCGGTCATCGCTTTACGCGCCAAAGCTGCACCTTTCCAAGGTTGCCCTGCATATGCATATAAGTAAGGGATGTGGTGGTTGGGCTCGTTGCCCTGTGCGTATTGGCCGATTAGCCCTGAGATATCTGGAGAAGCTTCTCCACCGAGATCCGAAGACATGGTTGTGAAGTAATCCAGTTTCTTTAAAAATTGCTGTTCGCCGCCAAAAAGATTGATCAAACCTGTCACATCTTGTGGTACCAACCAGGTATATTGCCATGCATTTCCTTCACAGTAATCATTTTCACGGTGCTTGGCCATTAATGGATCAAAAGGTCTGCGGAATTCACCGTTCGCTTTTCTACCAACAAAGTGACCAACTTCTTTATCAAAATATTGCTCATATAGTTTATAGCGTTTTTTGAAATAAGCAGCATCTTCTGTTTTTCCTAATTTCTCTGCAATTTTATAAGCGCCAAAGTCGGCGATAGCATATTCCAATGCCCAAGCTACAGATTCATTCGGCATACTGTCAATAGGAATATAAGTCAGGTCGCGCGCAAATTTCAATCCATGGTCATTGCCCATAGCGGTTGTTTTGACGGCTTCCCACACCAAAGGATAATCCTTCTCGTCGATGATTCCTTTTAAGAAGGCATCTGCGATGACCGGAATGGCTGGCAAGCCAACCATAGTGTTGGTTTCGTTACCCTGTAAATGCCACATCGGTAATTTCCCTTGTTGTTGATAGATCGCAAGCATCGTTTTGATAAAATCCTGATTGATTTTACGGTCCTCAAGGATGGTCATCAGTGGATGAAGCCCACGATAGGTATCCCATAGGGAGAATACAGTATGATTGACAAAATCTTGCTTTTCGTACACCTGTTTATCCGTACCCATATAATCGCCGTTTGCATCGTTGAAAATCGTAGGGGCGAAGTAAGTGTGGTATAAAGCAGTATAGAAGATTGTTTTTGTATCCTTATCTGCTTCAAACTGGATTTTGTTCAAGGTTTTATTCCAACGTTGATCGGCTTCTTGTTTTACTTTCTCAAAATTCCAACCCGGAATCTCTGCATTGATATTATTTAAGGCATTGGTCGAGCTGACGGGTGAAATACCGACTTTCAGTTCAATGTTCTTGTTTTTAGTCGCATCAAAGAAAAGCGCTGCTTTGATCGCTTGTCCTTTGAAGGTCGTCTGACCGAATTTTTCGTCTTTGCCATCAAAGAACCTAACCTTTTGGATAGGTTGCGAAGTTTTTATGGCAAAGTACAGTTTTTGGTCACTGGCCCAGCCTGTGGAGAAACGATAACCAACGAATGTAGAATCATTGATCTGTTTGATATAGGTATCGGTTGGTTTGTCCCAATTGATGTGATAACCTAGGTCAACCAAGATATGGGCATTGTCTGTTTTTTCGTATCGGTATTGATGGTAACCAACTCTTTCCGTTGCAGTGAGATTGGCCTGAACTTTATAGTCATCCAGATAGGCACTGTAAAATCCGGGCTTAGCGACTTCATTTTCTTTTTTGAATGATGAGCCATAACCGGTATTCATTTTGTTGAATTCTGCAGGTGTCAATTGTAGCTTGCCATTCGCCGGAACGATCATAAGATCATTGAGGTCACCTATACCTGTTCCGCTCAGATGGGTGTGGGTAAAACCCAATATTTCCTGGCTTTTGTAATTGTAGCCGCTGCACCAATCCCAGCCATTGAATTTGTCCCAGATCTGTGGAATTTGGGTTGGCCCAAGTTGTACCGCACCTAGTGGTACATTGGCTCCGACAAACACGTGTCCGTGATCTGCTGATCCAATAAATGGATTGACATATTGTGTTAAATTTTGCTGAGCTTGAACGCAAAATGGTAAAATTAGCGTGCCCAACACTGTTGTGATGAGTTTATTTCCTGTCATAGGTTTTGTGTTCGGGTATTTGAAACTGCTTAAAATTAGTAAATAAAACCTTTTAGCGCAATTTTATTATTATTTTAGTAAATTGTCGTTAAATTTTTTACTTTAGTAATCTTCGAAATAAAAACTTAACAAACCTACTCTACATGAAGAAACGTATTCTGATCAGTGATATCGCAAAGGCGTTGGGAATTTCTGTAACTACAGTATCCTTTATTTTGAATGACAAGGCAAAAGAGAAGCGTATCAGCGAAGCGTTGACCAAGCGCGTATTGGATTATGTCAAGAAAGTAGGGTATAAGCCAAATGAATTGGCGAAAAGCTTACGAACCGGAAAAACCAAGATTTTAGGTTTGATTATCGAAGACATCTCGAATCCTTTCTTTGGTAATATCGCGCGTCTGATCGAAAGCAAAGTCTACGAGCAGGGATACCGCATTATTTACTGTAGTACGAATAACGATGTCGAGAAGGCGAAGGAACTGATCCAGATGTTTTACGATCGTCAGGTTGACGGTTTTATCATTACGCCTTCAGATGGTTTGGAGGATACAGTCAAACAATTACAGCAAAGTAATATTCCTGTTGTACTTTTTGACCGCTATTTTCCGGATCTGGAGACAGACTATGTTGGCGCAGACAATTTTCAGGGGGCTTTTGATGCGACCAATCATTTATGTCAACAGACGTTTAAGCGTATCGGCTTTGTGTCTTTATACTCGGATCAGACCCAGATGAAGGAGCGTTCGGAGGGATACCTGAAAGCGATGGATAATAATAAGCAACAAAGTTTTATTCAGAAGGTGCAGATGGATGCGTCGGATGACGAAGCAATGGAATCCCTAAAAGATTTTATTTGTGAAAACCGTTTGGATGCCGTTTTATTTTCGACCAATTATCTGGCGATTTCTGGATTAAAAGCTTCGAAGAAATATAATTTTGTCATGCCGGCAATGATCGCCTTCGATGATCATACCGTATTTAAATTACTGGAGCCATCCATCACTGTTGTTTCACAGCCGATCAAGGAGATTGCAGAAAATCTGATCAACATACTTTTGCTCCGTCTGCAGGGCAAAATAAAAGCAACACGTAAGATGGTGTTGCCTTGTGAATTGAAAATTCGTGAGTCGACGAAAGCAAAGGTTACTTTGTAGTATCCGCTACGAACTTCATTGAAATAGAATTGACGCAATGGCGCGTGTTTTTTGCCGTGAAACCTTCCCCAAGAAAAACATGCCCCAAATGCGCACCACAATTGGTACAGAGGATTTCTGTACGGCGTCCATCTGCATCCGTGATCCGCGTGATTGCTTCAGGGATCTCATCGTCAAAGCTTGGCCAGCCACAGCCAGATTCAAATTTTGATTCCGAACGGTACAGTGGACTATCGCAACGTCGACAAATGTAAGTTCCTTTCACTTTGTTGTCCAAAAGTGCACCCGTAAAAGGACGTTCCGTCCCTTTATGCACAATCACATATTCTTCTTCTTTGCTTAACGGGTTGTGTTTTTTATTCGTTTCCATTTTTGTAGTCTGTTTAATGTTCTGCTGACCCTGACAGGAATAGCCCATTAGGAACAAGCAGATACAGTAGCTATATAATAGCTCTTTCATACGTATAAAGTTACGGAATTAATATGGGAAAAAGTTTTTTTAGCGCGGAATGATCTTGATATTCAGGTATTTTAAATTGTCATGGTAATGTCTTATATTTGATAGGAGTACCATGATGAAAAGTTAAGGCAATTGATGTACTTCGTTCGCATAATAGGGATTTAATGTGGTTTAAACGCAATTGTTTAGAATGATTATAAATTGATATTAAAGGTCACAAAATTGTCAGCGATTTGTTAATAAATCATACTTTTGTGGCATTGTTAGGGGGGTAGTGGCTCCTTTAACCATGGGAGTTAATTTTTTACATTCACAAATAAATAGTATAAAGTGCTAAATATGAGAACTATCTCATCCGTTTTGGGAAGCCTTGCGAGGGTGGTGTCAACGAGTTTGATGCTATTATTTGCCGTTACGACGTTGCATGCGCAAGATGTCAAGGAAGGTGAAAAAATCTTCAAATCTAAGTGTACATCCTGTCACGCCATTGACAGAAAAGTAGTTGGGCCTGCTTTGAAAGGAGTTCCAGATACAAAATCTGAAGAATGGTTGATTAAATGGATCCGTAACTCTCAAGCTTTAATTGCTACAGGTGATGCTGAGGCCGTTAAAATCTTTGAAGAGTACAACAAATCTGTGATGACTTCTTTTACGGATTTATCTGACGATCAGATTAAATCGGTAATTGCGTTTATCAAAGATGCCTCAGTAGAGAAGCCGAAAGGTGATACTCCTGGTGGCGCTGCTGCAAAAGATGATAATGCATCCATGTTCATGATTTTGGGCTTGATCGCTGTTGTTGTTTTGGCGGTTGTTGTGATCGTGGTGTTGAACCGTGTGATCCGTACCTTAGAAAATGTAATTGCTAAGAATCAGGAAGCTATTGCTGCGCAAGAGGAACCTGAGGATAATCAACGTTTTGTGAAGTTTGCGAAAGCATTCGTTAAAAACAAAAAATTGGTTGGATTTACCGTGTTGATGCTTGTTGCTTTATTGGCAGTAGGTGGTTGGAAGACGATGTGGAACGTCGGTGTTCACGAAGGTTACAAGCCTGTTCAGCCAATCAAGTTCTCACACCAAATCCACGCTGGTGTAAATAAAATAGAGTGTCAATACTGTCACGGTGGTGCATTTAAATCTAAAAATGCTTCTATTCCATCGGCTAACGTATGTATGAACTGCCACAATACAGTCACTGCGTCGGAGCATTATGATGGTGAGATCTCTCCAGAAATTGCTAAAATCTATCGTGCATTGGATTGGAATCCTGAGACACGTACTTATGGTAACAATCCGAAACCAATTCAATGGGTTCGTATCCATAACTTGCCTGATTTCGCTTACTTCAATCACTCACAACACGTTGTGGTAGCAGGAGTAGAGTGTCAGACTTGTCACGGTCCGATCCAAAACATGGAAGAAGTATACCAATACTCTCCATTGACGATGAAATGGTGTGTTGATTGTCACAAAAAGACAGATATCAAATCAGATAATAAATATTATGAAGATTTGATCAAGGCACACGAAAGAATTAAGAAAGGTGAGAAAATGACTGCAGCCATGATCGGTGGTCTTGAGTGTGGTAAATGTCACTATTAATAATTATTTGAAATACGCAATCTTATATACAGCTTAAATGGATAGCAATAAAAAATATTGGAAAGGTTTGGAAGAGTTAAATCAAACTCCTGCTTTCGTTGAGGGAAGCAAGGGTGAGTTTGCCGAATCTATTCCTGTAGAAGATGTATTAAACGAAGCTGGCTTGAGTACTAAAACTCCTCGCCGTGACTTCTTGAAAGCATTAGGTTTTGGTTTGGGTGCTGTTTCTTTAGCGGCTTGTAACCGTACTCCTGTGCATAAGGCAGTTCCTTATTTGATTAAACCTGAAGAGGTAACTCCAGGTATCCCTAACTATTATACGTCGACATTCAATGGTCAAAGTATCTTAGTTAAAACGCGTGAAGGTCGCCCTATCAATGTTGAACCTAACCCTAATGCAATTGGTTTGAACCAAGGTTTGGATTCAACAACTGCTGCTTCGGTATTGGATTTATATGATGAATCTAAATTGAAGCAAGCGCAATTGAAAGGTCAAGATGTTGAGTGGTCTAAATTGGATGGGGAAGTTGTTAAAGCATTGACTGCTGCTGCATCTTCTGGTAAACAAATTACGATCGTTTCTAATACTGTAAACAGTCCTTCAACTTTGGCAGCTATCGCTGCTTTCGCAACGAAATTCCCTACAGCGAATCATGTACAATACGATGCTGTTTCTTACAGCGGTATTATCGAAGCAAATAAAGCTTCTTTTGGTAAAGCTGTAGTTCCTTCATACAATTTTGATAAAGCAAATGTAATCGTTTCAGTTGCTGCTGATTTCTTAGGAACTTGGTTAGCAGGTGAAGAACATACACAACAATACGCTAAAAATCGTGACTATAAATCATTGAAAAATGGAAAAATGTCACGTCATGTGCAATTTGAGTCTGGTCTTTCAATGACTGGTACAAATGCGGATGCGCGTATTGCTATCAAACCTTCGGAAGAAGGTGCTACCTTGGTCGCTTTATATAATGCAATCACCGGTCAAACATTAGCTGGTGCGACTGCAAACAAAAAGGCACAAAAAGGTGTAGCGCTAGCGGCAAAAGAATTGGTGAACAGCAAAGGTGCTGCCCTGGTTGTTGCTGGTTCTAATGATGTGAATGTTCAGGTATTGGTCAATGCAATCAACGTTGCATTGGGCGCTTACGGTACAATCATTGATTTAGATAACTATTCTAAACAATACCAAGGTTCGGATTCTTCTTTCCAAGCTTTCTTAGCTGCTGCAAAAGGTGGTCAGGTGGGTGTCGCATTCTTCTTGAACAGCAACCCTGTATATGACTACTTCAAAGCGGATGATGTAAAAGCAGCTTTGAAACAGATTCCTTTCACATTATCATTTGCACAACGTGCTGATGAGACTGCGTCGGAATTGACAGCGATCGCTCCTGCAAGTACTTTCTTGGAGTCTTGGGGTGATGCTAACCCGAAAGAAGGTTTGTACTCTATCGTTCAACCTACAATCAATCCTGTTTTCCAAACGCGTCAAGTTGAGCAAAGCTTGTTGACTTGGGCAGGAAACACAACAGATATGTACAACTTTGTTAAGAACTTGTGGTCTACACAAATCTTAGCTGGTTCTACGAAAAACTGGGATGCTGTGTTGCAAACTGGTTTTGAATATAAAGGTGCTAAAGCTGCAACTGCTCCTACATTTACAGGAAATGCTGCTGCTGCCGCTACTGCAATCGAAGCTTCTAGCAAAGCAATTACTGGCGAGTTTGAATTGAAACTTTACGAACCTTCTGCTCTTCGCGATGGTCGTTATGCAAACAATGCTTACTTACAGGAATTGCCTGATCCAGTATCTAAAGTGACTTGGGACAACTATGCTGCCCTAAATCCAAAAGATGCTGAAAAACTAGGCTTAGGTGAAGATGGTAAAGTAACTGTAAAAGCAAATGGTGTTGAATTGGAATTGCCTGTTGTACAACAACCAGGTCAAGCACAAGGAACTGTTTCAGTTGCTGTAGGTTACGGTCGTACTAAAGTTGGTAAAGCAGGTAATGAAGTTGGTAAAAACGCATTCCCATTTGCTTCTATCATCAACGGTACTGTTCAAGGTGTTGCAAAAGCAACTGTAGCGAAAGCTTCTGGAACTTACCAATTGGCACAAACACAAACACACCACACCATCGAAGGTCGTAACGTGATCCGTGAGACTACGTTTGCGAAATATTTGAAAGATCCTAACTCTGAGGCGGGACGCTTTACAGATAATCACAAAACGTACGATTTGTGGAACAAATATGAGCAACCGGGTCACAAATGGGTGATGGCGATCGACTTGAACGCATGTACAGGTTGTGGTGCTTGTATCGTTGCTTGTAACGTAGAGAATAACATCCCTGTTGTAGGTCGTGACGAGGTTCGTCGTCGTCGTGAGATGCATTGGTTACGTATCGACCGTTACTATACAATCGAAGGTAAAGATCAAGATCTTACAAAAGAGAAAGAGATTGCGAAAGCTTCAGCTGAATTGGATTTCGAAGATATCACTGTTGTTCACCAACCAATGTTGTGTCAGCACTGTGGTCACGCACCTTGTGAAACTGTATGTCCGGTATTGGCAACAGTACACTCTTCAGAAGGTCTGAACCATATGGCTTACAACCGTTGTTTCGGTACACGTTACTGTGCAAACAACTGTCCGTTCAAAGTACGTCGTTTCAACTGGTTCGCATACTGGAATGATTCACGTTTTGACAACTACTTGAACAATGAGTTTACACAATTGGTATTGAATCCAGATGTAGTAACTCGTTCACGTGGGGTAATGGAAAAATGTTCAATGTGTATCCAACGTATCCAATCAGGTAAATTACAAGCTAAGATTGAAAATCGCAAAGTTAAAGATGGCGATATCCAAATGGCTTGTCAACAAGCATGTTCCGCAAATGCAATTATTTTTGGTGATGCGAATGATCCAGAATCAGAAGTTTCCAAAGCATTGCGCAATGAGCGTGTTTATTACGTACTTGAGGAAATCAATGTTCAACCGGGTATCGGTTATATGACAAAAGTTAGAAACACTTTTGAGGCGTAATCTTGTACAATATTTGAAATAAAAATACTATGTCATCGCATAACGAATCAATATTAAGAGAACCATTAATGACCGGTAAAGACATCACGTATGCAAAAATTACGGATGATATCTTACTACCGGTTGAAAATAAACCAAATAAAGCATGGTGGATTGGTTTTACCGTTGCTGTATTAGGTGCTTTATTATGGGTAGTTAGCGTTAGTTATACCTTTTGGACAGGTATCGGCGCTTGGGGTCTGAATAAAACTGTAGGCTGGGCTTGGGATATCACCGACTTCGTATGGTGGGTTGGTATCGGTCACGCTGGTACGTTGATTTCAGCTGTATTATTAATTTTCCGCCAGAACTGGCGTAACTCAATCAACCGTTCCGCAGAGGCGATGACGATCTTTGCGGTAATCTGTGCGGCTACATACGTTGTAGCTCACATGGGTCGTCCTTGGTTGGCATATTGGATTTTCCCTCTTCCAAATCAATTTGGATCACTTTGGGTAAACTTCAACTCTCCATTAGTATGGGATGCATTTGCGATCTCAACATACTTTACAGTATCCTTGGTATTCTGGTACTGTGGTTTGTTGCCGGATATCGCGACTATCCGTGACCGTGCTACTGGATTAAAACAAAAGATCTATTCTGTATTATCATTCGGCTGGAATGGTTCTGTGAAGACTTGGCAACGTTTTGAAATCGTGTCATTGATCTTGGCAGGTATTTCAACGCCACTGGTACTTTCTGTACACACGATCGTATCCATGGACTTTGCAACTTCGGTTATCCCTGGATGGCACACGACGATCTTCCCTCCATACTTTGTGGCGGGTGCGATCTTCTCAGGCTTCGCGATGGTACAGACCTTATTGTTGATCTTACGTAAAGTAATGAACTTTGAGAACTACATCACGATGTTTCACATTGAGTCGATGAATATTATCATCATGACTACTGGTTCTATCGTAGGTGTGGCTTACTTAACAGAGTTGTTTATTGCAATGTACTCTCGTTCAGAATACGAAATGTATGCTTTCGAGAACCGTATGTTGGGTCCATACGCTTGGGCGTATTGGTCAATGATGACTTGTAACGTAATTTCTCCGCAATTATTCTGGTTCAAAAAAATCCGTACAAGTATTCCGATCTCATGGATTCTATCTATTGTGGTAAATATCGGTATGTGGTTTGAGCGTTTCGTAATTATCGTGACTTCATTGCACCGTGATTACTTGCCTTCATCTTGGGCAATGTTCTACCCAACTTGGACAGACGTAGGTATCTTTGTAGGTTCAATTGGATTATTCTTTACTTTATTCTTGTTGTTCTTACGTTTCTTGCCAGGTATCGCAATTGCCGAAGTTAAATTGTTGTTGAAATCATCGTCATTACAACACAAAACTAAATTGGCTCAAGAAGGTGCATTCCCTGCCGAGCAAGTTGAGTACTTCCAAGAATCATTGGAAAAATATGATTCAGTGACAGAAGAAGAGATTAAAGAATTATCAGTTAGAAAATAATCAGCAATGAGCAATACAAAATATATATTAGGTAGTTTTGCGGATCCGGATGACATGATGCATGGGATCGACAAATTGCAAGCAAACAATATAAGTATTTATGACTGCTTTACTCCGATGCCTATCCACGGCATCGAAGCGAAGTTAGGTGTAAGACCTTCTCGCTTGCCTATCGCAGCATTTTGCTTTGGAGCATTAGGAACGACATTAGGTTTTAGTTTGTTGTATTATACCATGGTATACGATTGGCCGATGAATGTCGGTGGTAAACCATCATTTGCAATGCCAAACTTTGTTCCAGTAACATTTGAGGTTACGATCTTATTGTGTGCTTTGGGAATGGTTGCTACATTTTTCTTCCGTAACCACTTGTTCCCAGGACGTACACCTCGCGTGATGGACCTAAGAGCGACAGATGACCGTTTCATCCTTGCAGTAGATGCCAAAGAAAATGCAGACCACGCTTTGATCGATAGCTTATTGAAAGAAGCCGGTGCTGTTGAAGTTAAGTACAATGATAGAAAATATGTTAGCTATGAATAAGAAGAATTTACTTGGAACTGTATGCGCAGCTGTAGCATTGACAGCACTTGTTTCTTCTTGTGGTGACAAAACGACTCGTAGTACAGGTTTGGAATTTTCCCGTAACATGTACGATCCGCTTGCTTTCAATCCGGATCAGCCCAATGCGAATTTTGCTGATGGAAAAACAGCACAGGCACCTCCTAAAGGTACAGACCCAATTGGTTTCACTCGTTTTGAGTATGCCAATACATTAGAGGATTATGTACGTGCTGGTGCTGAAGTGAAAAACCCTTTGCTTGTTAATGCTGAAAACCTTGAAAAAGGTAAGGCTTTATTCACTACGTACTGTTCAGTATGTCACGGGGTAGAAGGTAAAGGGGATGGACCTCTTACGAAAGATCGTAGTGTAACTGATTCTAGAGGTACTCGTCAATTAGAGAACTTTCCGCCGCCACCATCTTATCACAGAACGGATAAAGCGAACTCTTCAAGAGGTGGTTTCATGGCTGACTTGACAGATGGTAAGATTTACCATACGATTTATTATGGACATAACTCCATGGGATCGCATGCATCTCAATTGTCTCCAGAAGAGAGATGGAAAGTTGTTATGTATGTTCACGAATTACAAAAGAAATAATCTAACATCAGATATATAAATGGGAACTCACAGTCATCATCACGATTATAATTTCAACGAGCGATACGAGTTTGCTGGCAAAGCTAAAATGTTCAGTATTATCGCTGTTGTACTAGGCGTAGCTGCTGTAGCTATGGGGTTGCTTTCGGGCGATCACGTTACTGTAGAGCGTACATACGCCAACTTGTTATTGATGGGTTATTACTTTACATGTGTTTGTGCAGCAGGAACATTCTTTGTTGCTTTGCAATATGTAACACAGTCTGCATGGTCTGCAGGTCTGGTACGTATACCTCAAGCTATGGCGGGTGTTTTACCAATTGCATCATTGATTTTATTGGTTATTGTAGGCTTAGGTTTGACTACACATAACTTGTATCACCATTGGCATGCAGATGGTCTTACTGACCCTAATAATGCAAATTACGACCCTATTATCGCAGGTAAATCTGCTTATTTAAATGTTCCTTTCTTCTTGATCCGTCAAGTTGTATTTATGGGACTATATAGCATTTTTGCAGTTATTTTTGCGAAACTTTCTTATAAAGAGGATTTAGAAGGCGGTTTGGCTTCTTACAAGAAATCATTCAAATTGTCTGCAATCTTCTTGGTTATCTTCGGTTTTACTACACCAATCTGGTCTTTCGATACCATCATGTCCTTGGAGGCACACTGGTTTTCTACAATGTTTGGTTGGTACAACTTTGCAGCAATGTGGGTAAGTGGTATCTGTTGTATCACGATCATCGTTGTTGTATTGAAGAAAGCAGGTTATATGAACTGGGTAAACGAAAATCATTTACACGATTTGGGTAAATTGATGTTCGGTTTCTCAATCTTCTGGACTTATGTTTGGTTTGCACAATTCATGTTGATTTGGTATTCAAACATTCCTGAGGAAACAGTTTATTTCTACAAACGTTGGGAACCTGAATACAAACCTTGGTTTTGGTTGAGTATTATCATTAACTTTGTGGCACCATTGTTACTATTAGTGGATCGCGATGCTAAACGTAAACAAAATGTTATGTTGTTCGTAGCGATTCTATTGTTGGCAGGTCACTGGCTAGATTATTACATCATGATCATGCCTGGTACTGTTGCTGAACATAGAGGATTTGGTATCATTGAAATCGGAACTGCACTTGGTTTCTTAGGTTTGTTTGTATTCTTAGTGATGAACAAATTGAGTAAACAAGCCTTGGTGCCTAAAAATCATCCTTTCTTGGATGAGAGTTTGCATCACCAAATATAGTTTCACTTTTAAAGGAAGGTTACGTAAAAACGTTATAAAAGAAATGAGCTTTAAATTAAATAATAGATTCAAATCCATCTCGGGTTTTGTGCTTGCACTAGGGCTGCTTTTTGCAAATCCTATTCTTGCAAGTCAACAAGATACAGTAGCATCTGATTCTGCTAAAGCGGCAACTACAGCAGTAGCTGCCCCTGCAGCAACGGATTCGGTTGCAAAAGATACAACAGCGGCAGCAGGTACTGCTGCTGTTGCATCTGCTAGCTCTACTACAGAAGCTGGCGCAGCTGCTCCTGCTGTTGAAGAAGTGAAGCAAATAGACCCTCAGGTTTATAAAAACTTCACATACTATGTGTTATTGTTCTTAGTCATTTGTACAATCGTTGCTGTTATTGGCAAGGTACTTTCGATCTACGAATTGACACGAAAAATGAATGGTAGATACAATCCATTTGCGAATAACACATTCCAATCGGCATTGTTGTTTATCTTCTTGGTTGTATTTCTTTATGGTGTTTACTGGTCATACGTACATTGGGGTGCCGCATATTGGAGATCTGCGGTAACTGAACATGGTGAACGTATTGATACCATGTTTATCATCACGACTGCAATTACAACATTTGTATTGGTTATTACACATATTTTGTTGATGACTTTTACATTTTTGTACCGTATGCGTGCAAAACGTCAAGCGTATTATTATCCGCATAACAATGCGATTGAGAAGCTTTGGACAATCGTTCCTGCTGTAGTTTTGACAGTATTGGTATTGTTCGGTTTCTTTACTTGGAGATCAATTACAAATGTTCCTGAGGATCTTCAAAAATCTGCATTACAAATTGAGGTATTGGGCGAGCAGTTCCAATGGAATGTGCGTTACCCTGGTACAGACGGCGTTATTGGTAAACGTAATTACAAAATGACGACGCCAACAAATCCTTACGGTATCGATTTTAATGATAAAAATTCATGGGATGATATTCAAGGTTCTGAGATTTGGTTACCTGTAAACAAACCAGTTCGTTTCCATATCGTTTCAAAAGATATTATTCACTCTTTCTTTATTCCAGATTTCCGTGTTCAGATCAATGCGGTACCAGGAATGACCAACTATTTCCAATTCACACCTACTGTAACAACAGAAGAAATGCGTGATCGTTTGGGAGACTACAACTATGATTTTGTGATGTTATGTAACAAGATCTGTGGATCTGCTCACTGGAACATGCAAAAGAAAGTGGTGGTTGTAACTGAGGCACAATATAAAGAGTGGTTAGCTAAACAAAACAAATATTTTACTGAAGACCTACAAAAGGAATTCAGTGGTAAGACGGCTAACGTAAAAAAGGATAGCGTACAAGTTACAGCATCTTTGAACTAATTAAGAATTTTTGAATATAAAATCGAATATGTCAAGTACAGTAATATCGCATAGCGCTGAACATCACGATTCGCACGGACATCATCACGAGGAATCATTCATCAGAAAGTATATCTTTTCTGGTGACCACAAGATGATTGCCAAGCAATTCTTGATCACTGGTATCATCATGGCAGTTTTTGCGATGCTTTTATCAGTATTATTCCGTATCCAATTAGCATGGCCGGATAAAGAATTCCCTATATTAGAAGTATTCTTGGGCAAATGGGCTGAGGGTGGCCGTATTAAGCCGGAGTTTTTCCTTTCCTTGGTGACGATCCACGGTACTGTCATGGTATTCTTCGTGTTAACAGCTGGTCTATCGGGTACATTTAGTAACTTATTGATTCCATATCAAATCGGTGCGCGCGATATGGCGTCACCTTTTATGAATATGTTATCCTACTGGTTGTTCTTCATTGCATCAGTAATCATGATCGCTTCTTTCTTTGTAGAGAGCGGACCTGCTTCTGCTGGTTGGACAATCTATCCACCATTATCCGCTGTACCAACTGCAATCGCTGGATCTGCGACAGGTATGACTTTATGGTTGGTTAGTATGGTTCTATTCGTCGCTTCTCAGTTGATCGGTGGTATCAACTACGTAAGTACGATTTTGAACATGCGTACAAAAGGTATGGATCTATGGAAAATGCCTTTGACAATCTGGGCGTTTTTCTTAACTGCGATCGTGGGTATGTTGTCATTCCCAGTATTGGTATCTGCAGTGGTTCTTTTGATTTTTGACCGTGCCGCTGGTACGTCATTCTATTTGTCTGACTTGGTAGTACAAGGACAGATTTTACCTAACGAAGGTGGTTCTCCAATTTTGTTCCAGCACTTATTCTGGTTCTTGGGTCACCCAGAGGTATATATCGTAGTTATGCCTGCATTAGGTTTGACTTCTGAGGTTATTGCTACAAATTCACGTAAACCAATTTTCGGTTACCATGCCATGGTTTACTCTTTGATCGGTATTACTGTATTGTCATTTATTGTATGGGGTCACCATATGTTTGTGACAGGTATGAATCCGTTCTTAGGTGGTGTATTTATGATCACAACGTTGATTATTGCCGTTCCTTCTGCTGTTAAGGCATTTAACTACCTAGCAACTTTGTGGAAAGGTAATATCCGTTTTACACCTGCAATGATGTTTGCTATCGGTTTGGTATCTTTCTTTATCTCCGGTGGTTTAACAGGATTGTTCTTGGGTAACGCGGCATTGGACATCAACTTGCACGATACATATTTCGTTGTAGCCCACTTCCACTTGGTAATGGGATCTGCGTCCATCTTCGGTATGCTTTGTGGTGTCTACCACTGGTATCCTAAAATGTTTGGTCGTATGATGAACACGAAATTGGGTTATTTACACTTTTGGTTGACTTTCATTGGTGCTTACCTGGTATTCTTCCCAATGCACTTTATGGGTATTGATGGTGTGCCACGTCGTTATTATGCATTTACCGAGTTTGCTTTCATGGCAAAATGGGTTTCTGTGAATCAATTAGTTACTTGGGCTGCTATCATTGCTGCTTTGGGACAGGTTGCATTTTTATGGAACTTCTTTTACTCGATCTTCTTCGGTAAGAAAGCAACACAAAATCCTTGGCAATCAAACACGTTGGAATGGACTACTCCAGTAGAACATATTCATGGTAACTGGCCAGGAGAAATTCCAACAGTACACCGTTGGCCTTACGATTACAGTAAGCCAGGTCATGGTGAGGATTTCATTCCTCAAGATGTTCCTTTCTCTGAAACGATGAGCTCGAATTTACCTCACGATTTTGAAGGAGATGAGGAAGCTGAGCGTATCCAGGCAGAATGGAATGCTCAAAATGGTAGAAAAGACTAATAAGATTTAGTAGAATAGAGTAGGGCTTGTACCTACTCTATTTTATACAAGTTTGTATTTTAAGAGGTAGGGGTAGTATTATGTTTCCAGCTGCTGAAAAGCGATTTATAAAGACCAATTTTGTTACGATTATCGTACTGTTTATGGTCATTATTGCTGGGGGTGTTGTGCGGAGTACAGGTTCGGGTATGGGATGTCCAGATTGGCCGAAATGTTTTAACCGTATTATTCCGCCCACAGATATTTCCCAATTACCACAAGGATACGAACAGCATTATATTGAAGGGAGAGCAAAAAAGAATGAACGTTTCGCCAAGATCGTAGAATTTTTTGGTGATAAGGAAATGGCTTATAAGCTTCGTACCGATAAAAGTATTTTGCAGCATGAGGAATTTAATGTTGCAAAGACCTGGACGGAGTATATCAATCGCTTGGTAGGAGTTATTTCTGGATTTTGTTTATTGTTTACCGCAATTTATTCCTTCACGTATATAAAATCAAAAAGTTCGATCGTTGTTTGGTCAGTGGTTAATCTTTTTGTTGTGGTCATTCAGGCCTGGTTAGGTTCGATCGTTGTATCAACCAATTTAATGCCCTGGATCATCACAGTACATATGCTCTTGGCGCTTGTAATTGTTTGTATCAGTATATATACATACTTTAAAGCGGTTACACTACGTGACAAGACCATATTGGTTAATCGTTCTTTAGGCGTATTAAAAGGTCTTGCGTTGATCTCTATTTTGTTGATGTTAACGCAGGTGATCGTCGGAACAGGGGTTCGGGAGGAAGTTGATCTATTGACTGGCTCCAACATTGCCCGTGCCGATTTTATAACAGCTATTGGCCAACAATTCGAAGTACATCGATGGTTGGCATATTGTTCTTTGATTTTAGTTATTGTATTATTCTTTTTGGTCCGCACTAGTTTCAATACGGGATCTAAGCAGTTTAAATTTGCTTTGATCGTGTTGATCCTCGTGGGTATCCAAATGCTATCAGGAATTATCTTAGCTCGATTTGCAATACCTGCATTTGCACAGACAACGCATCTGGTTGTTGGGACACTTTTATTTGGTGCTCAATTTTATCTGTTGTTGCTGTTGAATAAGCAAAGGCACTAATTTTGAAATTCGAGATGTTTATGTTAAAAAGTATGTGTTTGAATACACTGGTAGTAGGAGGTCTCTTTTAATTATGAAAGAATTTATTTCAGATTTTAAAAAGCTAGTTAAGTTAAGACTTACGTTGACGGTGGTATTCTCCGCGTCAATTGCTTTTCTGATAGGATCAAAACAACAGGGTGAAATTTTCTGGATCAATTGGTTGTTGTTGACTGTAGGTGGTTTTCTGGTAACAGGTTCTGCCAATGGTTTTAACGAAATCATCGAAAAAGATCTAGATAAGTTGATGAAACGTACAGAGGATAGACCGCTACCTTCTGGTCGGATGACAACAGGTCAAGCTTTGGTAATGAGTGTCTTTATGGGCATCTTGGGTACCTTGGTATTGGTCCGCTTAAATTTTGTCGCTGGCTTGCTGTCGGTTTTTTGTATCCTACTTTATGCATTCATCTATACGCCGTTAAAAAGAAAATCACCAATAGCCGTGTTTGTAGGGGCATTTCCGGGCGCATTTCCACCATTAATTGGTTATTATGCGGCCTTTTCACAGGATGATCTGGCCTATTACAGTGGACACAACGAAGCCGCAATTATTATTATTCCCTTTGTTTTGTTCGCGATTCAATTTTTATGGCAGTTTCCACATTTCTGGGCAATCGCTTGGGTTGTGGATGATGACTATAAATTGGCTGGTTTTAGGTTGTTACCAACTACAAAACGTGATAAGATATCAGCCTTTATGGTATTCATTACAGGATTGTTAATGATTCCTGCTGGATTTATACCTTATTATTTGGGCTTTGGTGGAATTTGGTTTACGATAGTGTCGGTCATTGGTGGATTGATGTTTGGTTATTATGGCTATTTGCTTTTTAAGAATTGTGATATTCCTTCGGCAAAGAAAGTTATGTTTACATCGTTCATCTATTTACCTGTTACACAACTCGTATTATTGCTTAACTTTATTCCTTTGAAATAATGTTAGATATACAAGCACAGACTGACGAGAAGTTAGTACAGAGAAAGGCTCAGAAATTCAACCTTTGGTTGGGTATGTTGGGTATGTTCATGATGTTTGCTGCGTTATCCAGTGGTTTCATTGTATACACAGCGAGTGGCGTGGACAAAGGGATCAAGACCTTATTACCAAATGCACTATTGTATAGTACAATTGTGATTGCGGTAAGTAGTCTTACGATGTTTTTAGCGCATAAAGCGGCTAAAAATGGTGATTCTTCCAAACAAAAGGCATTGTTGATGGTCACTTTTGTTTTGGGTATCGTGTTTTTTGCGTTACAGGTACATGCTTGGAACGTATTAATCGAAAGAGGTGTTTATTTTGTGAATAACAATGCATCCCAATCGTTTATTTACGTTTTTATTTGGATGCACTTGGCACATATTATTGCGGGTTTGATCGTTTTGATTGGCGCGATTATAGGAGTTAACAAGCTTCCTAAGGACGGCAATCTTTTCCGCATGGATCTTGCCAGTATTTTTTGGCATTTTCTCGATCTTTTATGGATTTATATATATGTTTTCTTACTTTTGAATCAATAATAGTAAACAATGAGTACAACAGTATCGCAATTGGATAAGGTAAAAACTGGTCCATGGAATGGTGGAAAATCACCTTGGAACTTAGAGTATGGAAAAATCATGATGTGGTTTTTCTTGGTAGGGGATGCCTTCACATTTTCTGCATTTTTGGTTTATTACGGCGCGCAACGCTTTTCTCACCCAACATGGCCTGATCCTGATAAGATTTTCCAATCTATCCCGGGTATTGCTGATCATGGTCAACCTTTGGTATTCGTTGGTTTGATGACGTTTATTTTGATTATGTCTTCGGTAACGATGGTTTTGGCTGTGGAAGCTGGTCACCGTAATCAAAAGAATGAAGTCGTTAAATGGATGCTTTGGACGATTTTGGGTGGTATCTGTTTCGTAGGCTGTCAGGCTATCGAGTGGACCCACTTACACCACATGGGATTCTGGTTTGGTAAAAACCCAGCGACTGGTTTGGAGGGGGATGCAATTAAGACGGCATTGTTACCTTACTTTACACACGATATTTCGTATACTTCGGCGTTGCAATTTGCAAACTTGTTTTTTACGATTACAGGTTTCCACGGTTTCCACGTTACAGTTGGTATTATTTTAAACATCATCATTCTTTTCATGACGTTAAATAATACATTCGAAAATCGTGGTTCTTACTTAATGATTGAAAAAGTAGGTTTATATTGGCACTTTGTGGATTTGGTGTGGGTATTCGTATTTACATTCTTCTACTTAATTTAATCACTGAATTAATAATTTTAGATCGCTATGTCACAATATCAAGATAATATCGCTCACGGAGAGCACGCTCACGAAGGTGGGATGGATAAGAAAGCCATCTGGAGAGTATTTGGCGTACTTTTGGCGCTTACTTGTCTAGAGTTCTTAATTGCATTAGGTTTTGTTCACCACTGGCAAATTTTAACCAAAGGTGCATTGGTAAATACTATTTATATCGTTTTAACTTTGGTTAAAGCATATTATATCGTTGCATTCTTTATGCACTTGAAATTTGAAAAATCGAGTTTCATCGTTACCGTAGCAATAGTCTTTATTTTTATTATTTATTTTATCGTCCTGATGTTAGTTGAGGGAGGTTTCTTGGCTGGTGCTTTTCAGGAGCATCAATTGTTTCCAAATAAATAGATAAAGTGAATAATGGATAATAATACTGGACAAAAGAAAGGTATTAAAACTATATTGATCCTGGCAGTAATTCTTTTATTGCCAGGATTTTTATATTTTATACTAAATAAAAGTGGTTCCAATAGCTACGTTTCCCTACCTATTTTTGGGAAGAAGGAAGTTCCTGGAACAACGCACCGTAAATGGGGACGGGATATCCCTGATACAATCTATCATACTGTGCCTTCGGTCAATTTCGTTAATTACGATAGTAAGCCTGTACAGTTATTGGATAATGATACGACACTTTCGGTCGTTCACCTGATGTATTCGCGGGATGCATCGCTGTCAAGAACGATGATTAAAAGATTAGATCAGATCGCCAATCGTTTTATTCATAATAAAAAGGTAAAGCTGTATTCCATTACAGTTGATACCACATACGATACTCCGGAGGTGCTCGCGAAATATGCTAAAGTTTACAAACCCTGGACTAAATCTTGGTTTTTTGTGACAGATCCTTCTGTTGATATCTTTAAATTTGCCAAAGAGAGCTTGTTACAGGATGCTATCGCAAGTAACGACAAAACAAAACCTTTTATCATCGGATCCAACTATCTTTTGCTTGACACAAAGGGACGGATCAGAGGTATCTATGATATCAATGTCAAGACGGATATTGATCGGTTGGAAGATGAAATTAAATTATTGTTGGTGGAGGAGATCCGAAATCATCCCGCTACGATAGAACAAAAGAGATTTTAGAAACATGGAAGAGAGTCTTATCAAAGAGAAAAAATACAGTAAGTGGATTTGGGTGCTTTCTGTTGTGATACCAGTTGTCGTGGCCGTATTGTTTACAGTCAATCTACAAAAATTAGGTTATGATGTGAAGCCATTGACGTTTTTGCCGCCTATTTATGCGACGATCAATGGTATTACTGCGATTTTGCTGTTTTGGGCGGTAGCTGCAATAAAGAAAGGTAACAAAGCGCTGCATGAACGTTTGATCAAATGTTGTATTGCCTGTTCCTTGGCTTTTTTGGCGATGTATGTAGCTTATCACATGACGTCTATTGAAACAAAATATGGGGGTGAGGGAATTTTGAGACCAATCTATTTCTTTATATTGATCACGCATATTCTCTTGTCTATTATAATTATACCGTTTGTACTTTTTACTTTTGTAAGAGGTATCTCGGGATCGTATGCGCGACATAAAAAGCTTGCACGGATTACTTACCCCATGTGGCTCTATGTTGCCGTGACAGGTGTCATTGTTTATTTGATGATTTCACCCTATTATATAGGTTAATTTAATAAAAGAAAGGAGTGTACTTATGAAACGTATTTGGATTTATCAGGCTGATCGTATACTTTCGGTTGAAGAAGGAGAGCAAATTTCGGTGGAACTAGCCGCTTTTGCTGAACAATGGAAGGTTCACGGAAAACCGTTGTCTGCTTCCGCTGAGCTTCGCGATCATCTTTTTATTATCCTAAAGGTTGACGAGGATATTGCTGCTGCTTCCGGTTGCTCTGTAGATAGCTCTGTTCGTTTTCTGAAAGGGATAGAAGAAAAGTACGGGGTACAACTCTTCGATCGTATGCAATTTGCGTATAAGTCCACGAGCGGCGTCGTCGCAGTAGTCAATCGTTCGGGTTTTGAAAGGTTATTGGCTGCAGGTGAAATAGATGATAACACACTTGTGTTTGATAATACGATTACCTACGAGCACCAATTGGATAATGCCTGGGTGGTTCCTTTTAAGGAAAGCTGGCACAAAAGATTATTTGCATAACGAAAATAACATGTATAAAAAAAAGCCATTTCATCAATGGCTTTTTTTTATGGTGTTACGAGATCGCAATGAACTGTATACTAAAGGAAGAGTTCTGCATTCCACCTGTTGCGTCAAATCATTGAAATCTCCATATTTAATGCTAAGATCCAATAGGGGGTTATTATTCCGGAATAGTGTAATGATGTAAATATTTGGCGATCGCATTCGCCCTTCTGTTGACATAAGCAGAAGGATTACGGGCATCCCATTCGCGAGGATTTGGCAAGATCGCAATAATCAATGCGGCCTGTTTTTTGGACAGATTGCTTCCTGTTTTGCTAAAGTAATATTCAGCAGCTGCATCTGCGCCGTAAACTCCCTGTCCCATTTCAATGACATTGAGATAGACCTCAAGAATACGTTTTTTACTCCAAAATGTTTCAATTAAGACCGTAAAGTAAGTCTCGAATCCTTTTCTTAACCAGGAACGTCCCGGCCAGAGAAAGACATTTTTGGCAACCTGCTGACTAATTGTACTTCCGCCACGGAGTTTTTTACCCTGTGCATTTTTCTTGATGGCATTTTGAATGCCTTTAAGGTCAAAACCCCAGTGTGTCATGAAATGTGCATCCTCACCTGCAATCGCTGCTAGCTTTAGATTATCCGAAAGCTCATCATAACTCAACCAGTTTTTTTCTAACTTAAACCCTTTTCCCTGTTCCTTAAGTTCAAAACCCCGTTGAATCATTAACCAGGTAATAGGCGGGTTAATGAACCGCAAGCTTATTACCCAAAAAAGACTAATACCAATAAAATAAAGCACGATTCTACTGATGATGCGGAGAATGGGTGATTTGATAGACTTCAACGGATTGAAGGAAACTTTCTTAAAGGTATTTTTTTGCTTGCTGGTTGTATTTTGCTTACCAGATCTCTTGATGGCCATATCACTACAATATTTGTGCAAACATAACATCAAAAGTTTATACTTCCATGCGTTACTTCATCATTTCTTTTAATTTTTCCAAAGTTACACCACTCATCCACGATATGGCTTTTGTATCTATTTCGCCATTCGGTTTTATAACAACATATGTTGGAAATCCGGAACGGTTAAATAGGGAAAATAGTTCGCTAATCAAATTATTTTCAACAAAGAGATGTGTGCCTGGCTGTTCCAGTTCTGCTACTTTGTTGATCCACTTTTGTTGGTCAGAGGAAGCGTCCGTACAGAGGTAAATAAATTCTACCGGAACTTTTTCCTCCTTTGCTTGGTGATGTAGTTTTTTGCTATAGGGCATCTGACCAAGACAGGGTCCACACCAGGTCGCCCATATATCCAATAAGATAAGTTTGTTCGGATATTTTGCCTTGATGGTCTGAAGAAGCTCGGCACCAGTTTTCGTATTGTTCACTGATAATGCTGCATCGAAAGGGAACTCTTTTATTAATGTGCCGAAAGAGCTTTGTACGGATTTTGTAGGTGCAGTGTCGAGCATCCTTTTTAGTTTTTCCTGCTTGGTTGTTAAATTCCTTATTTCAATACCGAGGTTTTCTCTGGCCCATGCACTTCTTAATTTGGGCAATAAATTACTATACATGGTATTTTGAGTTTGGATATCATTATCCTCGAATTTTAGATTGACGATATCAGCATAGTTTTCTGGAAAAATTTTGGTAATATAATCGGATACTTTAACAACGTCGTCACGACTTTCGTTGTCCGGATAGAGAACATATTTGGTATAATAATTTAAAAATCGGCAATACTCGCTAACTTCATTGGAAATGGAGTAAATTGGGATTAATAGATCATCACCGATTTCTTTTTTGATTCTATTCGTCAAATAGTAATTCAACAGTTTGAAGGTGTACTGCGCATTGGTCATCGCATCAATTAGTGGTTTGCAGGTCGTATTATATGCTTTATAAAATGCTGTATTTCTATTTCTTTGAATTGTAAATAGGGAGTCTAATTTTTGCTGAAAGTGCGGGTCTTTGGGCTCGAGCTCTCGCAGAGGTTTATAAAAATCGGGATTATGCTCCTTATCGAATAAAATGTACGCATTCATCTGTCGATTTACTTCTGCATCTTTTCCAGCGAAGGAAATGCCATCACCGATCATGTAAACGTTTTTCTTCTTCAGCTTTTCTAAATCAAAGATAAGTTCTAAACCGTCTTGAAGATAAAGGCAGGTATAGGCATAGTCACCCAATTTGAACCAGACTTGCTGATAGGGCGCGTTCTGCGTTTGTGTAAATTCGAATGTGCCATCAGCGTTTACTGGTATCGTTGCATTACTTTGATGCGGGCCCATCAAATTCACGATACTGTACTGGATTTGGATTTTGGATAACTCTTCCTGACTAGCATTTAGGATTTTACCGGTCACTTTCGCCAGTTGCTTTTTACTCAATTGATCATAGGAATTATCCGTTAGAGAAAGTGGTTCAAGATTCTTTTGTGCATAAAGCATACATGGCAGCCATAGTGGAA
>Ga0213827_1000204_pt1 | contig 62943 bp, 65 predicted proteins | sample MC6MC0898MG_FD_180669 | JGI IMG/M metagenome (GOLD analysis project Ga0213827, IMG submission 180669) | Enriched soil aggregate microbial communities from Iowa State University, Ames, United States - MC6-MC0898-MG | ecosystem: Environmental > Terrestrial > Soil > Unclassified | place: USA: Iowa...
TTTTCAGAATTCGCTGGTATGATGCGCGGCATTGGAGAGATGCCGGAGTGGTCGAACGGGACGGATTCGAAATCCGTTGTACTGGCAACAGTACCTAGGGTTCAAATCCCTATCTCTCCGCCATACATGTGGTAGATGAAGCCCCTGAAAACGATGAGTTTTCAGGGGCTTTTTCGTTGTGCTCGGTTTAATCCAGCGCGGCGCACAATCCCAGGTGCTCTCTGCCCCTGTGGGAGCGGGCTTGCCCGCGCAGCATTCGGCGCGGAGCATGGCACGGGCTTCGCCCGTGTTCGCGGGCAAGCCCGCTCCCACAGGTACAGCGCCGTACCTGAGAGCAGCGCTAATCCTGTGGGAGCGGGTTTACCCGCGAAAGGGCCCGGCTAGGCAACACATCACTTCAAAGCTGCAGCATTAATGCAGCGTTCGCGGCTCTGCCGGCAGGTGTGCCTGCATCTGCAGTTGCATCAACGCTGATTCGACCAGCGTATTTACTGCTTCCATCTCGTGGATGACCGCCCGCATCACGATCGAGCTGGAGGAAGTGGGTGTCAGCTGCACGGATTGTCGAGCCACGGACAAGGCACAGAGGACGTATTCCGTGGTCTGGACCAAGGTGTCTTGCAGCATTTGGGGAGAATCTAGGGGGTAGGGTGGATCGGGGACCATCTTGCGCATACACATCTCCAGGATCAGTGGGGCTGCCGCAAGCTTGCTGTCAAACAAGAGGGTGGCAGCTGTACATGGGTTGACAGACCGAGGACCCGGAGCAACTCGGCGCACACGGAGGTGCCCCATGTACAGCCGCCATAGACTGTAAATGCGCCGGGAAGGTATCAGCCTGTCAAAGCCGGCCGTTGATTTTGCAACGACGGACCGAGCCTAGGCCGCAATCCACGCGGTCGCAATGGTTTGGCAGGGCCAGCAGTATGATTCGGAAATGGACTACAAGGAATGGGAAAAATCTGAGTTAAAAATGTAGGACCTGCCACCACTTCCCCCTTCCAAACCCGTTTTTTGCCTTGTATTGCCAATGTAACCTTGCGTTACAATGCGGCGGCAAATCGCCACCCTCGTCCAGGCCCCCGCCGTAATGAATACGCGCGCTGGACGATGACCCTTTTCTGACATGGATTGGTTGGATGCTCCCCGTCGTACTGGCTTCGCTCAACGCCCTCGGCTTGCAGGGTGAAACCCTGTTCAGCGCCCAGCCGTTGAACTCGCCCAGTGCCGCCATCCCCCTTGACGCCCCCAAACAGTTTCGACCGCTGCGGCCCGCTATTGGCTGCTGTGCGCGCGTGCCTGTCGTCTTTTTACAACTCAACCAGGCCTCTGCCCCGCGCAGAGTGACCCACCGGAAATGGAGTGCTCCACTTGCGTAAGAAATTCGTCGCGTCCCTCTTGGCGGTCGCCATCGCCTCGACCACCGCCTGTGCACAGCTCGGGATCAGCAAAGAGCAAGCGGGCACCGTGATCGGTGGCCTGGCCGGTGTGGCCATCGGCTCGACCATGGGCAGTGGCAACGGCAAGATCGCCGCCGCACTGATCGCCGGCGGTATCGGTGCCTATGTCGGCAACCGCATCGGCCACATGCTCGATGAGAAGGACCAGCAGGCGCTGGCTCAACGCACCCAGGAAGTGCTGAGCCAGTCGGCCACTGCCAGTGCCCAGCCGGTGACCTGGAAGTCCGACCACTCTGGCGCCACGGCGCAGATTACCCCGGGCAAGGAATACACCCAGACCAAGCAGGTCGAGGTGAAGCGTGCGCCGAAGATCCAGGCGGTGCCGTCGATGAAGCTGATCAACGAGCCTTACGTCACCATCAGCGACAACCTGAATGTGCGCGCCGCACCGAACGCGAGTGGCGAAAAAGTCGGCAGCCTGAAGAGCCACACCGAGTTCACCGCAGTGGGTTCCACCGGTGACTGGATCTTGGTCGGCCGCAAGGGCGTGACCGTCGGTTACGTGCACAAGAACTACGTCGAGCCCAAGGCTCAAGCCATTGCCAAGCGCGCTGCACCGGCCGTCAACCTGGACGATCTGGACGTAGCCGCAAACAAGGAAACCCAAGGCTTCGACCTTGATTCCATCCAGTCGCTGCCGACCCAGACCGTCGCTGCCGAGGCCGCTTGCCGCCCGGTCACTGTCAGCCTGAAGTCGCAAAGCGGCCAGACGGAGCAGGAGCAGAACACCTTCTGCAAACAAGCCAACGGCACCTGGGAACTGATCTGAGGAACTCCATGAAAAAGCATGCGCTCGCGCTGGCTGTGATCGGCGCTTGTGGTCTGGTACCGCAGGCGTCCGCTCACGAGCTGGCCTACTCGAAAAAAGACAACATCAAGGTTGAAGTGCCTGGCGACGCCAGTAACTGGTGCAAGCCTGATGTGGAAATGACCATCACCCGCCCGGCCTGGGACAACCAGCAACTGCTGTCGGGCCTGCTGACCAAGCTGCCGTTCGTCTTCGCCAAAGACTGCGCGACGGCCAAGGTGAAATGGAAGGCGGTCGATGCTACCGGTAACCTTTACGCCAGTGGCTCGGGCACGGCCTCCAACCTGGGCCTGGTGACGTTGGCAGCTGCGCCTGCTGCCGCCGCGGCTCCAGCGCCAGCTCCTGCACCCGCTGCGCCTGCACCCGCTGCGCCGGCACCGGCTCAAGCTGAAGTGGCTGCACCGGCTGCAGCACAAGCCGCAGCGCCGGTGCAAACCCCTGCGCCGGCAGCCCCAGTCGCTGCCGCTGAGCCTGCCAAAGTTGAGGCTCCAGCTCCTGCTGCCGTTCCTGCTCCTGCTCCTGCTCCAGTGGCCGAAGTTGCCGCCGCACCCGCGCAAGCCCCAGCCCCAGCCCCAGTGGCCGAAGCTGTGGCCCCCGTAGCCCCCGCTCCAGCCCCTGCAGCCCCTGCACTTAGCGGTGCAATAGCCGCAGCCCCGACGTCGGACTACGGCCGCGCCATTGTCTTGCAAAACCAGAACCTGATGCAGGTAACAGACGGCACCGGCTGCAAGTGGGTGCTCAGCACTTCGACCATCAGCGACGGCGACAGCCTGTCGTTCGGCACCACTCCGGCCATGCCGTGCCCAGCGTCCGGTTTCGGCGAAGGCAGTTTCGAAAAAATCAGCTGGAAGGCTGTGGGCACCTACCGTGGCGATAACTGGGGCCGTGTCTACGTTCACCCGAGCGCCCTGGTGTTCACCAAGAACCTCGAAGCGGCGGTCAAGGACAAGGCGGTCGCCTACCTCACCCCGCAAGCCGACCAGGCGGCGTTCCTGGTAGGCGAAATCCCGAGCCGCAAGATGAAGGTGTACCTGACGTTCACGCGCTCCAGCTATGGCGTGCTGAGGCCGTTCGGCAACGACCCGTACTATGTGGCGGTGACGCCTGACGAGTCGTTCGCGCTGGATGCGGCGCAGTACAAGGAAGCCGCACTGGAGATCTTCAACCTCATCAAGACCACCTCGCCGACCACTACCGACGTGAACAACCTGTTCATCGTCAAAGACCTGTCGGCGATCTCGAACAACGTCTGGGGCAATGATGCGCTGAAGATCACCCGCAACCGCATCGGCATCAACCGCCAAGGCCTGTTCTTCGATGTGCGCGACGGTGCGAACTGGGCGGCTCAGCGTGAGCAGCAGCGTGTGCGTGAAGCGCGTCAGCGCCAACAGGAACTGGCCCGTGTCCATAACCGTGTGCTGGAGCGTTACCAGCAGCTGCAAGATGGCATGAGCGAGTTCAAGGGCCGCGAAACCGAAGCCCTGGCACAGATGGCCGGCATCAAGGTGCGCTTTGGCTCGCCACTGGCGCTGCAGGACCCGTCGTCGTCGGCCAGCGTCACGCCAATGATGGTGCATGTCACCGGCAAGAAAGGCGACTTCTACACCATCGACTTCCCAAGCAAGGGCCGCCTCGTCGCGGAAGAGGAATACAGCGAGGGCTGGTACGTCACCCAGGTTGCCAACGCCACCCCGTACTTCCCGCTGGAAGATGGCCGGGCAGTCACCACCTACCGTGCCTACAGCGCCGGTGAGCCAGAGGCCTGCAAGCAGGACCACTGTGCCGACCGCGTGTCGTTCGGTGCCGTGTTGGCCAAGGAATTCCCCAACGCGGACATCGACTTCAGCTGGACCCCAGAGGTCTCCCAAAAGTACGTGAACGACTGGAAGAACGCTTCCGCTCAGGTCCAGTGAGGCATACACCATGATCAAACAGATGAACAAGAAGCAGCTGCTGATAGGCGGTGTTGCGGCGGCGGTGCTGGTGCTCGGCGGCGGTTTCGCGATGGTTTCCAGCGCTGGCAAGAAGGCCGCGCTGAGCTATTACGATGAGTTCAAGGAACGCTACTTCCTTGAGGACGTGCTGTCCGAAGGCGAGGTCTCGTATTCGGCCTTCTCCGGCAACCTGACCGTGGCCGACCCCGAAATCCGCATGGCCACCGCGCAGACCAACGGGGCGATGAATTTCCTGCGCAGCCTCATGGGGTCATTTGACCCCAGGGGTGCTGGTTCCAGCGAAACGGGCCTGGCCAGCTGGGCCAAGTACCAGCTCGATGCGGTTTCCGGCCGCAATGTCGCGGGTGTCTACCTGAAAGCCGATGCCCTGAAAGTTGCCCGCGATGGCGACAGCAAGGCGGGAGAGATCCACATCCAGTTGCTCGGCCTGCAGATGGGCAATCCGTTCATTTCCCACAAGGGTGCTGAAGTGGTGCTGGTCTCTGACGTGAACGACGAGATCCAGCCGCGCGCTGAATTGTCAGCAAACGGTCGCGCCACTCAGTCGGACTTCTCCTGGGGCACCAACCTGGCTGTGCGCCAGCCGGTCACCGGTGCGTTCCTGGTCAACAGCACCGGTACCTTTGGCACCCAGGTCGACGTGGATTTCATCCTCAAGCGCTCCAGCGATGGTGAAGGCTCGATGAAGTTCGTGGTGACCCACCGCAATGACGGCTCCAAGGTCGGCGAGATCGTGCGCAAGGCCGACTTCGCCTCGCTGCCGGAGCTCGACGATGTGGAAGACGGGCTGAAGAACGCGCTGAGCGGCTTCATCCTCGGTGCGTATCAGCCATACGCCGGCCAGGCGGCGCTGACCGAGGCTGTCAGCAGCTTCGCGCGGGTGGCCAAGGTCGAGAATTACTCGGTCACCTACAGCGGCTTCAAACCGCTGAAAGAAGCCTACGGCAGCTACCAGGAAGCCACCCCCAAAGCCAAGTTCGAGGCCTTCTGCGAAGAGGTCGGGCTGTCGCAGTGGTCCAGCGACTTTGGCGCCAAAGGCAAAAACCACAGCGACTCGGAATGCGCCATCAGCCGCAAGCTGGTAGAGGAAGGCAGTTTCGAGGAGGAGTACAAGTTCAAGGAAGGCAAGAGCCTGTTTGCTGCGCTCTTCGTGAGCAAGGCGTACGAACTGGAAAGCAATTGAGCCGGTGACAGGCACCCCGCAACGGGGTGCCAATAGCTGAAACAGAAAGGGTGGCTCAGGCCACCCTTTTTGCGTTCTCAGCGCATCGCCGCCAGCTTGATCCCAAACCCCACCAGGCAAGCCCCCGCCAGCCGCTCGAAGAGGTTGGCAATGCGCGGGTTGGCGCGCATGCGCTCGGCCAGTTGGTGGGTCAGCACCACGGCAATCAGCCCGTACAGGAACGTCACCACCGCCACGGTCGCCGCCAGGAAGCCGAAAGTCACCAGCCCTTGGTGCTTCACCGGGTCGACGAACAGTGGGAAAAATGCCATGTAGAACATGATTGCCTTGGGGTTGAGCAAGGTGATCATCATGGTCTGGCGCAGGTAGTGGCCGTTGTCCATGCGGCTGGCGCGCGGGGCGCCGCCGGGCTTGCTCAGCAGCATGCGCAGGCCCAGGTAGGCCAGGTACGCCGCACCGGCCCACTGCACCACATGGAAGGCAGCGGGGTAGGCGGCCAGCAAGGTCGCGACGCCCGCCACCGCCAGCCACAGCAACACTTGGTCACCCAGTATCACCCCGCAGGTCGCCGCCATGCCTGCCTTGATGCCGCCCTTGCCAGTAGCGGTGATCAGGGCGAAGTTGCCTGGGCCGGGGATGGCCAGGACGATGATGAAGGCGATGACGAACGCGCCGTAGTCGGTGACGCCGAGCATGGGAAACTCCTGTAGGGCAGTGCAAAGGCAGAACCGTAGACTATCGTTGGCTGCGGCCTGCTTTACAACTACCCTGGGGCAGGTTTCAAACCAGGTAGATCAGGGTTTGACCTCGCGGGTGAGCTTCGATGTCCATGGGCACCAATGGCAGCCAGGCAGGAATGCGCCGCAGGCTTCGTCGAGATGGTCTTCTACGTATTGGGTGCCGGCATCGCACACTTCGATCGCCACGTCGAAGAAGTTGATCGAGTCCGGGTCCAGATGAAAGCTCCAGTTCGGGTTGTAGGGCTGCTCGCGTTTTATGATCCGGCCATGGACATGAACTTCGTTGGTTTCTTCGCCCGAGAGGATTTTGCGGGCGTGGGCGATACGCTGCTCATTGGTCAGCTTGAAGATGAACTCTCGCGGCGTATCAACGGTGGTGAGGGCGAAATAAGCTTCCATGCAATTGCTCCTGAGTCAGTGAGGAATCGGCTGTAGCGCTCTCAGGTATAGATGCAAGGCGGGGCAAGGCAGCGTTGCTGCGTATACCCCGTCACGTTTTGCGCGCCACGCAAGCCTGCGCTGTGAAGTGCTTCACGCGGGCGGCACTTCCGTCAGCTCCTGCAGAATCTGGGCAAGGTCCAGTTCAACGGATAAGGCGATGAAGCTGACGTCGTCACGCTCACTCACGGGGAACACCATCGCTTGGCTATCAGCCGGCAACATCACGTGCTCGCCACATGACACATGATGCGGCGAGCCATCGGCCATCTCTATCTTCAAACCACCCGAAGTAGCAAACAGCAGAAGATCGTTGACCGGGTTCAATTGCCCCGCTGTACGCAGGTGGCGATATTCGACGATCCAGCCGTCGCTCAAGAAGCTTTTGCTCAAGTCGTAGCTGAGCGAGCACTCCAGAGACAAACCACTCAGTGCACCAAACACCTGATCACGCGGCAGGCCATGCGGTATGAGGCGTGCAAACTGGCTCAAACTTGAAAGTGTCACCTTCTTGCGTACTTCGCTCATGGCGAGTTCCCTGTCGGGTGCGTGCACCGGTCGAGTATCCACTCACGCATAAAGTGTGATCGCGATATGCGCCGCGATACCGGCAGTTACGCTGAATATCAAACTCCGCGTGAAATAGGCGACCAGCGCTACCGGAATGGCGGCCAGCAGGTCGGCATTGAGCGGCATCAACGTGCCGTCCTTGGCCATCAGCAGGGCCGGCACGGTGATGCTGGCGATAATCGCCACGGGCAGGTATTCAATGACGTCGTTGAATACCTTTGGGGTTCTTTCCATCCTGAACAGCAATGGCGTGGCGCGCGTCAGGTAGGTGATGGCCATCATCAGTGCGACGGCGGCGATCAGGTATTTTTCTTCAGGCATAGCCCAACTCCACAGCCCACGGCGGTTGCAATGAATACGTTCAAGGGGGAGGCGGTGAGCGCATTCAGCAGGCACGTCGCGGCAATCACGACGAGGGCGATGATGAACTTGGTCCTGGTGTTGCACAGCGAAATCAGCACGAAGATCATCATTGCGGTCAGCGCATAGTCCAGCTTGAACTGCGAGAACCGGTGCAACGCATCGGATGCCACGGCGCCGACCAGAGCCCCGGCAATCCAGCTTGCATGGCACCAGGTGTTGAACTGCAGCATGTAGCCCGGCGAAGTGTGCTTGCTGTTTTCCAGGCGTTGGCTGTGCAAGGCGAAGGACTCATCGGTGAGGCCGAACGCGTACAGCAACTTCTGCGTTTTGGAAATGCCCAGCTGTTCGGTTCGTTTCGACATGTACATGGCCATCAACACGTGCCGCGAGTTGATCAGCAGTGTCGACAGCGCGATCGAAAGCAGCGGCGCTCCCGTGGTGATCAATGTCAGTGCGGCAAATTGCGCAGCGCCGGCGTAAACGAATACGCACATGGCCACCGGCAGCCACAACGGCAAGCCGGCATTGATACACATCACGCCAAAGACAAAGCTGACGACGAAGTAGCCGGTGATGATCGGCAAGGCGTCGAAGAAGCTCTCTTTGCGCGAAACAGGGAGCAGCGCCACTTCGGTCATAGATCGACCTCGCAGGTGATTTCACCACGGGTTTGCTGGAAGCCTTGTTTCTCCCAGAAGTTCAGCGCCGGCGCGTTACCTTCTTCGATGAACAGGAAAATGCGCCGGATGCCGTGCTGGCGGAAATCGCAGAGGATCGAGTTGGTCAACGAGGTGCCAATGCGGCTATGGCGATAGTCCGGTGATACTGCCAGGTGATTGATGGTGCCACGCGTCCCCATCGCCCCACCGGCAACCGCGCCGATGATCGCCCCACTGTGGTTTTCGGCGACATAGCAATACGTGCTGTCTGAACCCAGCAAGCCTTTGAGCAAGTCTTCGTTCTGCCAGTCGCAGAACGAGACTTCGTCGAAGCGCTTGAGGAAGTTGACCAGCTTCGCGGCATAGAACGGCGTGGCTTTCTTGATGGTCAGGCCGTTGATGTGTTCAGGCGTGACCGGTTTTAGCGCCGCCAACTCCACGCTAGTTGATAATGTCATGTTCGCTACCCGGTCGGGAGAAGGAAATGGCAATGATCTGCCGGTAACCCATCTCCGAATCGGTGGGGTTGATGGCCGGGGTGACGTAGTGCTGCAGTTCGCGATCGAGGAAGTACGTGGTGTCGAGAATCTCCAGATAGGTGCCGGAGTCGATCACGTTTGACTGTTTGTCGTAGACCTTGCTGGTGGCGCCTTCGATGTTATGGCGGCCCCAGAAGTGCACGCCACTGAACGGGTAACCGTCACAGTGAATACCTTCTGGGGTGATTTCGATTTGCGCGCCGGGTTTCACTTCGATACGAATCTGGTGCACCTGGCACTGCCAGGTGACGTTGTGCAAGGCTTCGGGCAGTACGGCTTTATAAACCTCGAAGTCGAGTTTGATCAGCGCGCGCAGTACCGGCGAGTTGAAGACGTCACTGGACACGTCGTCGAAGTGGCGACGCATACCGCCGACGTACTGATTATGGTTTTCCGATTGTTCATAGGCGCGGTGCTCGAGTTGCAGCAGTTCACCGCTGACGGGGTTGTAGTCAAAGTCGCTGTAACGGCGATAGCGGGTGCCCTTGTCGGCTTGGCCGTAATAGCGGTCAACGCCCATGGTTTCCCAACTTCTGGAAAACTCTACAAAGTGGCCAAAGCCGCCGTTCAGTTCAAAATCACTGCCCAGAACATTGACCGTCTTGTTCAGGCGCAGCGCGTCGTCGATGTTGCGTTTTAGTGTGAGCATTGGCATCTCTTCTTATTAAAAACTGCCGGTAATCTAGCAGGCGAAATGGTGGCAGAAACTTCACTTATTTTTGACGTGCCTCAACCAGTGCTTGCTGGCGGGCGGCCCGGCGAGCAGACAGGGCCAGGCTTGTGCGCTATGCTCGATGGCCTTGTTGCAAGCCGCTTTTAGCGAGCCAGGGGAGGGGAGTTGAATGGATATCAGGGTTCTCAGAAACATCGTGAACGTCGCCAGGACGGGGTCGATCACCGATGCAGCCGAACAGGTGCATGTCACCGTGCAGGCGTTGGCTGCGCAGCTTAAAAAGCTTGAAGACCACTGCGGCTTCAAGCTGTTCGACCGCACCAACAAAGGGGTGTCACTTACCCAGGAAGGGGTGGGCATACTGCCTCACGTGCTGGAGATCGTGCGTTCTTCCGAGCGCATGCAGCTCAAGATCAACCAATTGCGCGAACGCCAGAGCCAACCCCTGCGCGTTGCCTTGAACAGCACCCTGTCGATGGAGATCAACCAGCAGATCATGGCGGGCGTGGTCAGTAACCTCACAGGTTGCAGCCCGATTTTCAGCTGCTCGGAAACCCCCGACAACTTGACCAAACTGGCCAAGGGTGAGGCCGACATGGTGGTGATTCTGGGCGACAGCGTGCCCGATGGCTTCTATTCGGTTTCCCTCAAGGGCCTGCGCATAGAAGTGGTGGCCTGCTCGGTCAGTGACGATGCCTTGCCGACGGTGGTGATCAAACCCTTGCCCGAATGCCCCTATGCCTCGATCTTCTCGCGCTTCGCCGAGCGCAGGACCGGCGCGCTGGAGGGGGCGACAGTGTTCCACTCCGGCAGCGAGATCGTCAGTGTCTCCATGATCAAGAGCTTTGGCGGCATGGGCGTGCTCTCGCGGGCGGTCGCCGAGGCCAATCAGCTGTTCGTCTGGCCGGGCTTCTCCGACGTCCTGGATGTGTATCTGGTGATGAAAGAGCCGTGGATCATTGAAGAGGAATTCCCGCAGTTTTGCCCGGTGCCCTCGCCGATTCGCAGCTTTGAATCGATCAGTGCGTAGCCACCAAACGCCTGATTCAGAGCCCCCGGCCATGCAGATGGTTGGGGGTTTTCAATCAGGGGCGTGACAACCTGCCGCTGAGACAACCTGCCGTCTTGACCCTGCGGCCGCCAATTTGTTTGTGCTGGCATTTCATATACAATCAGCGAAACGATTCAGCCCTGTCGGTCAATTCGACAAAAGCCTGGGTCGTTTTCTGGTTCTTTAAGCCGCTGAACAATGATCACAACAAGCCTGCGCGGAAGAACACGAAGCACCTGGGCCAGCCACAGGCCCTACCTCCGTTCTACTGACTGGAATTGATCAATGTTCAAGAAAGCTGGCAAGACCTTGCTGGGTCTGGCTGTCGCTGCGAGCTTCATGCAAGCGCACGCCGCAGAAACCAAGAAAGTCGATGTGCTGCTGGTCGGCGGCGGCATCATGAGCTCCACCCTGGCCGTGTGGCTGCACGAGCTGGAGCCAAGCTGGTCGATGGAAATGGTCGAGCGCCTGGATGGCGTCGCCGAAGAAAGCTCCAACGGCTGGAACAACGCCGGTACCGGCCACTCCGCGCTGGCTGAGCTGAACTACACCCCGGAAGACAAAGACGGCAACGTCAACATCTCCAAGGCCATCGAAATCAACGAAGCCTTCCAGATCTCCCGCCAGTTCTGGTCGTGGCAGGTCCGTCAGGGCGTGCTGAAGAACCCGCACTCGTTCATCAACACTACCCCGCACATGAGCTTCGTCTGGGGCGATGACAACATCAAGTTCCTGAAAAAGCGTTACGACGCGCTGCAAGCCAGCCCGCTGTTCCGCCCGATGCAGTACTCCGAGGACCACGCGCAGATCGCCAAGTGGGTCCCGCTGATGATGGAAGGCCGCGACCCGAACCAGAAACTGGCGGTGACCTGGACCCCAATCGGCACCGACGTCAACTTCGGCGAAATCACCCGCCAGTTCGTTGGCCACCTGAAGACCCAGGACAAGTTCACCCTGCAACTGTCCAGCGAAGTCCAGGACATCACCCGCAACAAGGACGGCTCCTGGCACGTCGAGTACAAGAACCTGAAGGACGGTACCGAATCGGCCACCGACGCCAAGTTCCTGTTCATCGGTGCCGGCGGCGGCGCGCTGAAACTGCTGCAGAAGTCGGGCATTCCTGAAGCCAAGGAATACGCAGGCTTCCCGGTTGGCGGCTCGTTCCTGGTGACCGAGAACCCGACCATCGCCATGCAGCACATGGCCAAGGCCTACGGCATCGCCTCCACCGGTGCGCCACCCATGTCGGTACCGCACCTGGACACCCGTGTGCTGGACGGCAAGCGCGTGATCCTGTTCGGGCCATTCGCCACCTTCTCGACCAAGTTCCTGAAAAACGGTTCGTACCTGGACCTGCTCAGCAGCACCACCATGCACAACGTATGGCCGATGACCAAGGTCGGTATCGAGCAGTACCCGCTGGTCGAGTACCTCGCTGGCCAGCTGATGCTGTCGGATGACGACCGCTTCGAAGCCCTGCGCACCTACTTCCCGGACGCCAAGAAAGAAGACTGGAAACTGTGGCAGGCCGGCCAGCGCGTGCAGATCATCAAGCGTGATGCAGACAAGGGCGGCGTGCTCAAGCTGGGCACCGAAGTGGTGGCCTCGCAAGACCGCACCATCGCTGGCCTGCTGGGCGCATCGCCAGGTGCCTCGACCGCTGCACCGATCATGCTGAACGTGCTGGAAACCGTGTTCAAAGAGAAAGTCGCTACGCCTGAGTGGCAAGCCAAGATCAAAGAGATCGTGCCGAGCTACGGCACCAAGCTCAACGACTCGGCAGCTGCCACCCAGAAAGAGTGGAACTACACCGCTGAAGTCCTGCAGCTGGAAAAGCCGCCGGTGATCGACCAGAGCGTCGGTACCACCACTGGCGTGACCCAGCCGGTTGAAAGCAAGCCAGAGAACGACATGGCGCTGTAAGCGGCCAGGTTGTGATCGAAAGCCACGGGGGTGACCCCGTGGTTTTTTTTTGCCTGTGCCGGCCTCTTCGCGCCGAACCGCCGCGAAGAGGCCGGCGCTGAATCAATGCTGCCGCAGGATGCACGCCAGCAACCCAGGGAACCGTTCGTCGAGCATTTCGCTGCGCAGCGAATTCATATGGGTCGTGCCGACATTGCGGGTATGCACCAGCCCCGCATCGCGCAGCACGCGAAAATGATGGGACATGCTCGACTTCGGCCGGCCGCCGTCCAGCTCGCCGCAGCTGGCTTCCGCCACGCCCGCCAGGTGGCGCACGATCTCCATGCGCACGGGGTCGCTCAGGGCGTACAGCAGGCGCTCGAGGATCAGGTCTTCAGGGTTGGGGTGTTTGTAGGCTCGCATGTCGCCATGATAACGGGGGTTTCATTAATTGCCATAGTTCGATTATGATCGAACTATCGTATTCAGATGAACCCGGAGTTTTCCCATGTCCGCATTGTTCGAACCCTATACCCTCAAAGACGTCACCCTGCGCAACCGCATCGCCATCCCACCGATGTGCCAGTACATGGCCGAGGACGGCATGATCAACGATTGGCACCAGGTGCATTACGCAGGCCTCGCCCGTGGTGGCGCCGGCCTGCTGGTGGTCGAGGCCACTGCGGTGGCGCCAGAAGGGCGCATCACCCCCGGCTGCGCCGGTATCTGGAGCGACGCGCATGCCCAGGCCTTCGTGCCCGTGGTAAAGGCCATCAAGGCCGCCGGCTCGGTGCCGGGCATCCAGATCGCCCACGCCGGGCGCAAGGCCAGCGCCAACCGCCCATGGGAAGGTGATGACCATATCGCTGCGGACGATGCACGTGGTTGGGACACCCTCGCCCCGTCAGCCATCGCCTTTGGTGCCCACCTGCCGAAAGTGCCGCGCGAAATGAGCCTCGACGACATCGAACGGGTCAAGCAGGACTTCGTCGATGCTGCCCGCCGTGCACGGGATGCCGGCTTTGAGTGGATCGAGCTGCACTTCGCCCATGGCTACCTGGGCCAGAGCTTCTTCTCCGAGCACTCCAACCAGCGCACTGACGCCTACGGCGGCAGCTTCGAGAACCGTAGCCGGTTCCTGCTGGAAACCCTGGCCGCCGTGCGTGAGGTCTGGCCGGAAAACCTGCCGCTGACCGCCCGCTTTGGGGTGCTGGAATATGACGGTCGCGACGAGCAGACCCTGGATGAGTCCATCGAGTTGGCGCGCATGTTCAAAGCCGGTGGCCTGGACCTGCTGAGTGTCAGCGTAGGCTTCACCATCCCGGAAACCAACATTCCATGGGGACCGGCGTTCATGGGGCCGATTGCCGAACGTGTGCGCCGCGAAGCGGGCCTGCCGGTGACTTCGGCGTGGGGCTTTGGTACGCCGCAGCTGGCTGAGGGCGCGCTGAAGGCTAATCAGCTCGACCTGGTATCGGTGGGGCGTGCGCATTTGGCCGACCCGCACTGGGCGTATTTTGCGGCCAAGGAGCTGGGCGTGGAGAAAGCGGCGTGGACTTTGCCGGCGCCTTACGCTCACTGGCTTGAGCGTTATCGCTGAGTCTTGGTGGGGCTGCTGCGCAGCCCAATCGCCGGCAAGCCGGCTCCCACAGGTAGTGCACAACGCTGGATAACGGTGATGTCAGTGTGGGAGCCGGCTTGCCGGCGATTGGGCCGCACAGCGGCCCCGTCTCAAAGCCCTAATCAGCCGGCGCTGAACAGCAACTTCGCCTCGTCAAAGCACTGCTCGGCAATCGCCGAGCGTGGCTCGCTACGGCGCAGCAGCAGGCCCACCGGGCTGTGGATGCTGGCGTCGGCGATGGGGATGATGCGCATGTGGTCGCTCAAGTCCTCAAGCCCGCAATCAAGCGGCATGATCGCGCAACACACGCCGGTGTTGATGGCCTGCACCAACTGGAAGCTCGAGTCGCTTTCGAGCACGGCGTTGGGTTCGAGGCTGCGGCTGCGGAAGCTCAAATCCAGCGACTGCCGGTAGTGCATGCCTTTGCTCAGCAGGCCCAGCGGGATCTCGGCGAGGTCTTCCCAGCGCAGGGTTTCTGCCTCGAACTGGAAGTGCCGGGTATCGTGCAGCAGGCCCATGGTGGTGGTGCCCAGTTCGATCACTTCGAAGAAGTTGGCATTGACCTGGTCCAGGTAGCAGATCCCCAGATCGAGCTGGTTGCGGCTCAGGCCATCCATGATCTGCTCGGTGCTGTGCGAGCTGAGCTGAAACTGCAGCTCGGGGTATTTTTCGCGCAGCGGCAGCAGCAACTGCATGGGGTTGAAACTGGCCAGCGGCACGGTACCCAGGCGCAGGCTGCCGACCACCTGGCCACGGCAACTGGCGGCTTCGGCCTGCAGGCCATCGTGGGCGGCGAGCAGCGTGCGGGCCCAGGCCAGAATGCGTTCGCCGGCTTCGGTAAAGCCCTCGAAGCGCTGGCCACGCTTGACCAGCACCAGGTCCAGTTCGTCCTCCAGATTACGCAGGCGCATGGACAGCGTCGGCTGGGTGATATGGCACAGCGCTGCGGCCTGGCCGAAGTGGCGGGTCTGATCGAGGGCGATGAGGAACTTGAGCTGCTTGATGTCCATGGGGGAGCCTGGCGTCTGGTTATGCTGACCTTAACCAAGTCAGCGATAGATGTCATTGATCGGGCGGTACGCCATATCGATTGGACGCTGCGCTGCACTGCCCTTAGCGTGGCGCTACTGCCACTCAAGGAGCCACACCGTGCGCGTCAAACCCGACGCGGTCTTCGTACCGCTCAACATCGCCGTACTGACGGTCAGCGATACCCGCACCTACGACAACGATACCTCCGGTGAACTGCTGGCCAGCCGCTCGGTGCAGATCGGCCACCGCCTGGTGGCGCGTGCGCTGCTCAAGGACGACCTGTACAAGATCCGCGCCCAGGTTGCCACCTGGATTGCCGATGAGCAGGTGCAGGTGGTGCTGATCACCGGCGGCACCGGCTTTACCGGGCGCGATAGCACGCCGGAAGCGGTGGAATGCCTGTTCGACCGACGTATCGACGGTTTCGGCGAGCTGTTCCGTGCGCTGTCGATCCTCGACATCGGCACCTCGACCGTGCAAAGCCGGGCGCTGGCCGGCATGGCCAATGGCACCCTGGTGTGCTGCCTGCCGGGCTCTACTGGTGCCTGTCGCACGGCGTGGGAAGGCATCCTGGCGGAACAACTAGATGCGCGGCACCAGCCGTGCAACTTCGTCAAACACCTCAAGCCCATCGACGCCTGCGAGTCTCGCGGCTGATCAGTTCCGGCCCTTTCGCCGGCAAGCCGGCTCCCACAGGTACACCACCGTTCTCGAAACCTGTGGAGTACCTGTGGGAGCCGGCTTGTCGGCGAAAGGCCATCAGCTCAACACATGCTCCACCGGCTGCAACGCCGGTGGCAGTGGCTGCACCCCCAGCGCCGCCAACACATCCCGCTCGACCGTGCGCACCATGGCATCGGTCGGCAAGTCGTTCTCATCCCGCCCGAACGGGTCTTCCAGCTCGTTACCGATCGCGTCCAGCCCGAAGAACGTGTACCCGACGATGGTGGTGAACAGCGGCGCCAGCCAGCCCAGCGGCTCGGCCAGGGCGAACGGCAGCAGCAGGCAGAAGATGTAGATGGTCCGGTGCAGCAGCAGGGTATAGGGGAACGGCAGCGGCGTGCCCTTGATGCGCTCGCAGGTGGCCTGGACCTCCGACAACCCGACCAGGCGTTGCTCCAGCAGGCTGTAGCGCCAGTCGCTGATCTGTTGCTGCTCGGCCAGGCGTGAGCAGCAAGCGCCGATGCCCTGCAAGATACCGTCACAGACATTGTGCGGGCTGATCGCCGTAGGGCTGGCCAGCCACGGCCGGGCCGCCGCCACCTCATCCTCGTTGCGCAGCCGCGCATTCAGCGCGTGGGCAAAACCGCACAAGCTGCGCAGCAGCTCGGCACGCAGCGTTTCGTCGGCAATCACCACGCTTTCACGCACGAACGAGCGGGTCTCGATGATCAGCTTGCCCCAGGCCTTGCGCCCCTCCCACCAACGGTCGTAGCAGGCGTTGTTGCGAAAGCTCATGAAGATCGACAGCGACAGGCCAAGCAAGGTGAAGGGCGTGGCACTGACCGGGTAGAAAAACGCCGGGTAGTGGTGTTCGACCAGCACGATCAGGGCGGCCAGCAAGGTGACCATCAGGCAGCGCAAGGCAATGCGCTTGACGATCGAACCCTTGAGGGTGAACAGCACGCGCAGCACATCGGGGCGAGAGTGGACGATCATGGAAATCCAGAGGCGGCCGATCAGCCGCCGGTCATGTTCATGAAACGCAGGATCTGCACGTCGCCACCCACTTCGAAGTGATGGCGGTACGGCTTGAGGTGCAGCGAGTCGCGGATGGCTTTCTCCAGCCGCTCGGCGTTGCCCGGGTGGGCGCGCAGCACCTGCTTGAGGTCCATCGAGTGTTCGTTGCCCAGGCACAGCAGCAGGCGGCCTTCGACGGTCAGGCGCACGCGGTTGCACGTGGCGCAGAAGTTGTGGCTGTGCGGCGAAATGAAGCCGACGCGGGTATTGGCCGCCTCTGCCAAGCGCCAGTAACGGGCGGGGCCTTGGGACGATTCGGTCGATTCGATCAGGGTGAATTGCTCGGCCAGGCGCGCGCGGACTTCGTCGCTGGAGCAGAACGACTCGCCGCGTTCATGCTCGCTGATCACGCCCAGGGGCATTTCTTCGATGAAGGTGATGTCCAGCTCGCGGTCGATGGCAAAGCGCACCAGGTCCACCAGCTCGTGGTCGTTGCGGCCCTTGAGCACCACGCAGTTGAGCTTGATGCGCTGGAAACCGGCGCTGCGGGCGGCGTCGATGCCGGCGATCACCTGGGCAAGGTCGCCGGTGCGGGTCAGTTGCTTGAAGCGCTCGGTATCCAGGCTGTCGAGGCTGATGTTCAGGCGCGACAGCCCGGCGTCGAACAGTGGCTGGGCCAGGCGGCCGAGTTGCGAGCCGTTGCTGGTCATGCACAATTCGCGCAGGCCGGGCAGGGCGGCGATGCGCCCGCACAGGTCGACGATGCCCTGGCGCACCAGCGGCTCGCCACCAGTGAGGCGGATTTTACGGGTGCCCAGGGCGACGAAGCGTTCGGCCACCTGGAACAGCTCTTCGAGGCTGAGGATCTGCTGGCGCGGCAGGAACTGCATGTCTTCGGCCATGCAGTAGACGCAACGGAAGTCGCAGCGGTCCGTGACCGACATCCGCAGGTAGTCGATTTTCCGATTGAAGCCGTCGATCAGGGCCCGGCTGTTCTGTTCCACGTTCGCGCTCGGCAGGGGAGGGGTACTAGGACCAAGCTATAACCTGCAGTGACCTCCGTCAAATTGCTTTCCCCGACTGTTCGATCAATCTCCTCTATCACGGCTGCAGGCCACGTATTACAAGGGGGCGACGGCGTAGTCCTTTTCGCGGGTAAACCCGCTCCCACAGGTACAGCAGCGTTTTCAGCAACTTTGGTGAGCCTGAGGGAGCACACAGGTACAGCACCGTTTTCAGCAGCTGTGGTGAGCCTGTGGGAGCGGGTTTACCCGCGAAGGGCGCGACGCGGTTTCAAGCCATGATCGAAACGGCCTATCACCCCGTAAGACATTTCGATTGGACGGCCCTGTGCCGGCATCCATACGCTGGAAACAAGCACCGGACGACACGATCCGCTGCACCATTTCGATGCCCGCGTGAGGATTGACCGCATGAGCCAGGACGAACATATCAGGGACTACAAGGGGCCGGCCGCCGGCTGGGGCGCGCTTAAAAGCGTGACCAAGAGCTGGCTGGGCAGCGACAACGCCTTCAAGAACCTGCGGGCCATGCTCAAGACCAACCAGAACGGCGGCTTCGACTGCCCGGGCTGCGCGTGGGGCGAGTCGCCGGAAAGCGACATGGTCAAGTTCTGCGAGAACGGCGCCAAAGCGGTCAACTGGGAAGCCACCGGGCGTTCGGTCGACCCGGCGTTCTTTGCCAAATACAGCGTCAGTGCCCTGCGCGAGCAGACCGACTACTGGCTCGAATTCCAGGGCCGCCTGACCCACCCGATGCGCTACGACGCCGCCACCGACCACTATGTCGAGACGTCCTGGGAAGAGGCCTTCGCCTTGGTCGCCAAGCACCTGCGGGCGCTCGAATCCCCCGACCAGGCCGAGTTCTACACCTCGGGCCGGGCCAGCAACGAGGCGGCGTTCCTCTATCAGCTGTTCGTCCGCGCCTACGGCACCAACAACTTCCCCGACTGCTCGAACATGTGCCACGAAGCCAGCGGCGTTGGCATGTCGGAAACCCTCGGCGTGGGCAAGGGCACGGTGGTATTCCATGACCTGGAGCTGGCCGACGCGATCTTCGTCATCGGCCAGAACCCCGGTACCAACCACCCGCGCATGCTCGAACCGCTGCGCGAAGCAGTCAAACGCGGTGCGCAGGTGGTGTGTTTCAACCCGCTCAAAGAGCGTGGCCTGGAGCGCTTCCAGCACCCGCAGCACCCGTTCGAAATGCTCAGCAATGGCTCCGAACCCACCACCAGCGCCTACTTCCGCCCGGCGCTGGGCGGCGACATGGCGGCCATGCGTGGCATTGCCAAATACCTGCTGCAGTGGGAGCGCGAAGCGCAGGCCAAGGGTGAGCCTGTCGTGTTCGACCACGCCTTCATCGCCGAGCAAACCAGCGGCGTTGATGACTACCTGGCGGCGGTGGATGCCACCTCGTGGGAACACATCGTCGAACAGTCTGGCCTGACCCTGGCTGAGATCGAGCTGGCGGCGCGCATGTACCGCAAGGCCGAGCGGGTGATCATGTGCTGGGCCATGGGCGTCACTCAGCACCGCCACTCGGTGCCGACCGTGCAGGAAATCGTCAACCTGCAGCTGCTGCGCGGTAACGTCGGCAAGCCTGGTGCTGGCCTGTCGCCGGTGCGCGGCCACAGCAACGTGCAGGGCGACCGCACCATGGGCATCGACGAAAAGCCCAAGGCGGCGCTGCTCGATGCGTTGGAAAAACGCTTCCACTTCCGTGTGCCGCGCGCCCATGGGCACAACGCGGTGCTGGCGATCAAGGCCATGGAAGAGCAACGCGCCAAGGTGTTTATCGCGCTCGGCGGCAACTTCGCCCAGGCCACCCCGGACACCCCGCGCACCCACGCGGCGCTGCGCAACTGCGCGCTGACCGTGCAGATTTCCACCAAGCTCAACCGCTCGCATTTGGTCACCGGCCGCGATGCGTTGATTCTCCCATGCCTGGGCCGTACCGAGATCGACGTGCAGGCCGGCGGGCCGCAAGGCGTGACCGTGGAGGACACCTTCAGCATGGTGCACATCTCCCATGGCCAGTTGCGCCCGCGTTCGCCGCACATGCGTTCGGAGCCGTGGATTGTCGCGGGCATGGCCAAGGCCACTTTGGGCAACCAGCCAATCGACTGGGAATACGCTGTGGCCGACTACAGCCGCATTCGCAGCATGATCGCTGATGTCATCCCGGGCTTCGCCAACTTCAACGAGCGCCTGCAGCACCCGGGGGGCTTTCACCTGGGCAATAGCGCGGCCGAGCGCAACTGGCGCACGGCCACCGGCAAGGCGCGTTTCAGTGCCAGCCAGTTGCCAGAGCAACTGGTCAATGCCCAGGTGCTAGCGCGGGGCGACAAGCCGGACCTGATCCTGCAGACCATGCGTTCGCATGACCAGTACAACACCACGTTGTACGGCCTCGACGACCGCTACCGTGGCGTGTTCGGGCTGCGTGAAGTGGTCTTTGTCAGCGAGGCCGATATTCGCCGGCTGGGCTTTGAACCGGGCGAGCATGTGGACCTGGTGTCGCTGTGGGAAGACGGTGTGGAGCGGCGGGTGTCGGGGTTCCGTCTGGTGCCGTATGACATCCCGGATGGGCAGGCAGCGGCTTATTACCCGGAGACCAACCCGTTGGTGCCGCTGGAGAGTTACGGCGAGGGGACCTATACGCCGACTTCGAAGTTCGTGGCGATTCGCTTGGAGAAGGCCAAGGCCGGGAACCGGATCGAGGCGGTGCTGGCGGCGGATTGATCTGTTGCCAGCACCGGCCTCTTCGCCGGCAAGCCGGCTCCCACAGGATAGATGCAGTCCCAAGGCCTGTGTCGTACCTGTGGGAGCCGGCTTGCCGGCGATGAGGCCGCAGCAGGTACCCCGATCAGAGTCGGTGCACTGGATAAGCCGTGGTGTACTTCATCTGCTCCATGGCAAAACTGGAGGTGATATTGGACAGCCCATCGGTGCTGGTAATCAGCTTTTTGTAGAAGCGGTCATACGCCGCAATGTCCCCCACCACCACCCGCAGCATGTAGTCCCAATCCCCCGACATGCGATAGAACTCCATCACTTCTTCAAAGCCCTTCACCGTCGCGGCAAACTGGTCCAGCCAGGCGCTGTCGTGGCGCTGGGTCTTGAGCTGGACGAACACGGTCAGGCCCAGGCCCAGGCGTTCGGGGTCGAGCAGGGCGACGCGGCCGAGGATGTAGCCGTCCTCTTCCAGGCGCTTGACCCGCTTCCAGCACGGCGTGGTGGACAAGTTGACGGCTTCGGCCAGATCCTTCAGCGAGATCGAGGCGTCGCGCTGCAGCAGGGTAAGAATGTGCTGGTCGAAGCTGTCCATATGGGTCACGGGCCGGTCAGAAAATTATTCCTCAGATTACCCCACCGGTAGGAAAAATTCCTACAGCGCCCGGCATCGCCGCGCCGCGTGATTGTGCGATAGTTGCGCACTTACATCTGCCAATGGGCCCGACCATGTCCGACAAGCCGCGCAATTTCGCCACCCGTACCATCCACGCCGGTGAGCAGTTCAGCGTCGCCGACAACGCGATCTTCCCGCCAATCTACACCGCCAGCTCGTACATCAAGCGCAGCCTCGACGATAACCCAGAGTACGCTTACAGCCGCGTCGGCAACCCGACCCGTCATGCGTATGAAAGCTGCGTTGCGGCGCTGGAAGAAGGCGTCGGCGCTGTGGCCTGCGCTTCGGGTGTCAACGCCACCGCCACGGTGCTGGAGTTGCTGCCCAAGGACGCCCATGTGGTGGTGATGAACGGCGTTTACGGCGGCACTTTCCGTATTCTGGAAGACTACCGCGGGCACACCTCGGGCCTGACCACCACCTACGTCGACCTCAATGACATCGAGGCGGTCGCGGCGGCGATCAAGCCTGAAACCCAGCTGATCTGGATCGAGTCGCCAACCAACCCGTTGCTGCACCTGGTCGACATCAAGGCTGTCTGCGACCTGGCACGGGCACGTGGCATCCTCACCTGCATCGACAACACCTTCTGCTCGCCCTGGAATCAGCGGCCGATCACCCTCGGCGTGGACCTGGTGATGCACTCGGCCAGCAAGTACATCGGCGGCCATTCGGACCTGACCGGCGGCGTGGTGGTGGCCGCCAACGATGCGCTGCTGGCACGCCTGCGCAAGATCAGCATGGCCGTCGGTGCGATCCAGGGGCCGTTCGACTGCTACCTGGCCCTGCGCGGCCTGAAGACCCTCGATGTGCGCATGGAGCGCCAGTGCGCCAATGCCCTGCAGGTGGCGCGCTTTCTCGAAGGCCACCCGCAGATCGAGCAGGTGTTCTACCCGGGGCTGGAGAGCCACCCGCAGCATGAGCTGTGCAAGCGCCAGATGCGCGCGGGCGGGGCCGTGGTGGCGATGAAGGTCAAGGGTGGCGATCGGGCAGCGCTGAACCGCCTGGTCGAAGCGTTGCAGGTCTTTGTCCTGGCCGATTCGCTGGGCGGCGTGGAGAGCATGATCAACCACTCCTGGAGCATGTCGCACAACTCCCTGAGCCCAGAGCAGAAGGGTGTGATGGGGATCAGCGAGAACCTGCTGCGGCTGTCGATCGGGATCGAGGATTACCGCGACCTGATCGAAGACCTGGACGGGGCGTTGAAGGCTTCGGCTGCAGTGTAAAAGCTGATGGCCCTATCGCCGGCAAGCCGGCTCCCACAGGGTTGTGCGGGGTACTTGTGGGAGTCGGCTTGCCGGCGATAGGGCCGGTTGATTCAGCACGAAATCATCAGGATTTCGGCGGATGAATGATCCGTTCGATCTTGTCCTTGATCAGCAGGCGCTCCTTGCGCAGGCGGTTGACGGCGTCGTCGTTGGTGCCATTGCCTTCGGCGGCGACCACCTCTTTGTCCTTGGCGTTGTATTCCTTATGCAGCGCATGCAGCGTCTGGTCCTTGTCTATCAGTGCCTGGAATGCATCAGCGGTAACGTGCAAGTCAGCGAGCAGATCATGCGGAACTGGCATTTCTTCACCTCTGTCAGGGTTGTCGGTAAGGTCCTGACCTTTGAGGATAGCCGTCTTTGCGCGGGTAGGGATATCGACCGCGAGCCGTACGCCAAATGTCGTCTTCCCGGCTGAATGGCAGCTGAATGAAGTTGATTTAATGGCTGAAAGACGCTCGTTCACTAATTTGTTGGCGTCTTTTTCACAAAAAATTGATGGGGTGCTTTCTAGAGTTGCGCCAACTTTCCCACGGTGTCAAAAGGCCGGGGGTTGATAATCACTCTGGATAACGAACACCCATGCTCAACTTCAAATCCCTGCGGACTGAATGGGTCACGCTGCTGGCCAGCGTTTATTTGCTGATTGGCTTCAACCTGTTTTTGTGGGAGCACCTGCAGCAGGTGGTGCCGGCCGGTTTGCCTGGGCTGTGGCTGAGCCTGGCATTCGCCGCATTGATGTTGTTTGCGTTCAACCTGGTGCTGACGCTGTTTGCTTTCCGTTATGTATTGAAACCGCTGTTGATCGTGTTGTTCATGAGCGGCGCCGGTGTCGCCTACTTCATGAACCAATACGGTGTGCTTATTGATGCCGGTATGTTTCGCAATATGGCAGAGACCAATGTTGCCGAAGTGCGCGACCTGCTCTCGTTGAAGTTTGCCGCTTATATTTTATTACTCGGTGTATTGCCGTCCATCGTGCTGTGGAAAGCGCCCATCGCCTACCGCGCCTGGCACCGTGAAGTGCTCGGCAAGCTGTTGGTCGGCGGCGCCTGCGTGGCGGCATTGGGCTCGGTGGCACTGGTCAACTACCAGGGCCTGTCGTCACTGTTTCGCAACCACCACGAACTGCGCCTGATGCTCACCCCCAGCAATATCGTCGGTGCCTCCATTGGTTATGTCAGTGAACGTGTCGGTACTGCGGCCAGGCCGTTCCAGAGTTACGGCACCGATGCCAAGCGCGACCCCGCCTGGCAGCACCATGAGCGCAATTCGTTGACTGTGCTGGTGGTGGGTGAAAGTGCGCGGGCGGATCATTTTGGTGTGCTCGGCTATGACCGTGATACAACGCCCAACCTGGCCAGGCAACAAGGCCTGCTGGCCTTCTCCGATGTGCATTCCTGCGGCACTGAAACCGCCGTCTCGGTGCCCTGCATGTTCTCGGGCATGCCGCGCAAGGACTACGACGCCCGGGTGGCGAAGAACCGCGAAGGGCTGCTGGATATTCTTCAGCGTGCTGGCCTTGCCGTGCAGTGGCGCGACAACCAGTCGGGCTGCAAAGGCACCTGTGATCGGGTGCAGTTCCTCGACGTCAGCAACCTCAAGGACCCGGCGCTATGCGCCAACGGCGAGTGCCACGACGAGATCCTGTTGCAGGGCCTGGGCGAGCTGATCGACAACCTCGACAAGGACACCGTGCTGGTCTTGCACCAGATGGGCAGCCACGGCCCCGAATACTTCAAGCGCTACCCCAGCAGCAGCCAGCGCTTCACCCCGGTGTGCCAGAGCAACGCCCTGAACCAGTGCAGCGAACAGGAGATCATCAACGGCTACGACAATACGCTGGCCTATACCGACAAAGTGCTGGCCGGGTTGATCGACACCCTGCGCAGCAAGCAGGACAAGGTCGACACGGCGATGATCTACCTCTCCGACCACGGCGAATCGCTGGGTGAATACAACCTGTTCCTGCACGGCACCCCTTATGCCATCGCCCCGGAGCAGCAGAAACACGTGCCGCTGCTGACCTGGTTCTCCGACAGCTACAAGGAAGACTTTGGCCTGGACACCGACTGCCTGGCCAAGCTCAGCGATGCCCCGCTGTCGCAGGACAACCTGTTCCACTCCATGCTTGGCCTGCTGCAGGTGCACACCCAGGTCTACCAGCAATCGCTGGACATGTTCGCCAGTTGCCGCCCGTGGCTGGCGGCCAAGCGCTGAGCGATTACGCTTTCATTATCCTTGGAGGCGCGGCGGTCGCCAGGTTTCACCCGCAGTGCCCGCGCCGTATATACTGCGCGCCAATGTTTGTGGGAGAGCCTCGTGGCCATCGAAATACACTGGATCCGTGACGACCAGACCCTGGCCGAACTCTGCCAGAAGTGGCGCCAACTGCCCTTCGTGGCGCTCGACACCGAATTCATGCGGGTCGACACTTTTTACCCGAAAGCCGGCCTGATCCAGATCGGCGACGGCGAGCGGGCTTTCCTCATCGACCCGCTGCTGATCGGCAACTGGCAGCCGTTGGGCGAACTGCTCGAAGACGCCGGCGTGGTCAAGGTGCTGCATGCCTGCAGCGAAGACCTTGAGGTATTGTTGCGCCTGACCGGCAAGCTGCCGCAGCCGCTGTTCGACACGCAGCTGGCCGCCGGCTACCTGAACCTGGGCTTCTCCATGGGCTATTCGCGCCTGGTTCAGGAAGTGCTGGGCCTGGAGCTGCCTAAAGGCGAAACTCGCTCCGACTGGCTGCAGCGCCCGCTGTCGGACACCCAGGTCAGCTACGCTGCCGAAGACGCCGTGCACCTGGCCGAGCTGTTCGCGGCCCTGCGCCCGCGGCTGTCCGACGACAAGTACGCCTGGGTGCTGGAAGACGGCGCCGAGCTGGTGGCGGCCTTGCGCCGTGAAGTCGAGCCCCAGACCCTGTACCGTGACGTCAAACTGGCCTGGAAGCTGGGCAGCCAGCAACTGGCGGTGTTGCGCGAGTTGTGCGCGTGGCGCGAGCGTGAAGCACGCAGCCGCGATGTGCCGCGCAACCGCATCCTCAAAGAACACTCGCTGTGGCCAATGGCCAAAAGCCAGCCGGACAACCTGTCGGCGCTGGCCAAAATCGAAGAGATGCACCCGCGCACCATCCGTCAGGACGGCGCCTCGCTGATCGAGCTGATCAAGCGTGCTGCCAGCCTGCCGTCTGAACAATGGCCGGCCACGTTGCCCGAGCCGCTGCCGATCGAAGCCGCCGGCATCCTCAAGCGCCTGCGCGCCATCGGCCAGGCCGAAGGCGAGCGCCTTGGCATCGCCCCGGAGCTGATGCTGCGCAAAAAAGCCCTGGAAGCCCTGCTGAAAAGCGGCTACCCCAACGGCCCCTATCAACTGCCCGATTCGCTGCGCGGCTGGCGCCGTGAGCGGATGGGCCAGGCCCTGCTGGACGACCTGGCAGGCGCCGGAGAAACCCGATGAAACGTATCTGCTCGATCTACAAGAGCCCCCGCAAGAACGAAATGTACCTTTACGTGCTCAAGGCCGAAGGCCTGGAACGCGTGCCTGAGGCCCTGCTGCCGTTCTTCGGCAAGCCGGTGCACGCCTTCGACCTGGTGCTCACGCCTGAGCGCACGCTGGCCCGTGAAGACATCGTCAAGGTGCTGGAAAACCTGGAAAACCAGGGCTACCACCTGCAGATGCCACCGGCCGAAGACGAGTACATCGAGCACCTGCCCGAAGAGCTGCTGCGCCGCAACGACCCGGTCTGACCCAGGCCTGGTCCCCTCACATACCCAGGTGGCCCGCATGGCGGGCTGCCTTCGTTGTCTGCCAAGGTTGTCACTTTGATGCGCGTTCTGATCGCTGAGCAGGATCATGCCACCTACGCCCGCCTGCTGGCTGAAGCGGCTCCGGACCTGGAAATCCTGACCAGTGGCGACTCCGCCGAGCTGGCTCTGCAGGCCCCGCAGTGCCCCGTCTGGCTGGGCCAGCCCGACCTGCTGGCGACCTTGCTGCGCCAAGGCCACACGCCGGCTTGGATGCAATCGACCTGGGCCGGCATCACGCCGTTGCTGGCCGAGGGTTTGCCGCGTGATTACCGCCTGACCCGCGCGGTCGGCATTTTCGGCCAGGTGATGGCCGAGTACATGCTGACCTACATGCTGGGGCACGAGCGGGAGGTGCTGTCGCGCCTGGTCAGCCAGGTCGAACGCCGTTGGGACGATAGGCCAGGGCGCACGCTTGAAGGGCGCAAGGTGCTGATCGTCGGTACCGGCGATATCGGTCAGCGCGTGGCCGAGTTCCTCGCACCGTTTGGCGTGACCCTGTATGGCATCGCCAGCACGGCCCGTGAGCAGGCGCCATTCGTCGAAGTGGCTGGCTTGGCTGACTTGCCGCGGATGGTCGGGCAGGTCGATTACGTGCTCAACCTGCTGCCGGATACGCCGGCCACGCACGACCTGTATGACGCGGCGCTGTTCAAGTGCTTCCAGCCCAGCGCGTTGTTCATCAACGCCGGGCGCGGGGTGGCGGTGGTGGATGCTGACCTGGTCGAGGCACTGAAAGAGGGGCACCTGGCAGGCGCGGTGATCGATGTGTGCCGGCAAGAGCCGCTGCCGCAGCGCCACCCGTTCTGGACGGCCTGGGGTTTGCTGCTGACCGGGCACAGCTCGGCGCCCACCTCGCCGGCGGCGATGGTGCGGTTGTTTGTCGAGAATGTGCGCGAGTATCAGGCCGGGCAGGGGTTGCGTGGGGAAGTGGATTTCGCTCGGGGTTACTGATTACAAGGTGGCTGTGCCGGCCTCTTCGCGGGGCGAGCCCGCTCCCACAGGTATTGTGGGAGCGGGCTTGTCCCGCGAAGAGGCCAGGGCATACAACAACAAGGCTTACAGGCTGAAATCACCCTCAGCCGCCAGCTCGCTGAGCGGCCGGCGCGGGCTTGGCACTTCGCGCGCCTGCAGGCCTTCGTCCAGGCTTGCCTTGTCGCCCAGCTTGCCGATCGCCACCATGGCATGCAGCTCATAGCCTTCCGGCACCTTCAGCTCGCTGCGTGCCAGGTCCTTGTCGAAGCCGGCCATGCCGTGGGTATGCCAGCCGCTGATGCTCGCCTGCAGCGCCAGGTGGCCCCAGGCGGAACCGGTGTCGAAGGTGTGCCACAGGGCCGGTTTTTCTTCGCTGGCGCCCGGGGCGGCGAAGGTGGTCTTGGAAATCACCAGCACCAGCGCCGAGGCCTGCTGCGCCCAGCTGCGGTTGAACGGCACCAGCAGGCTCAGGTAGCGCTCCCAGCTCGGCGTGTCACGGCGGGCATAGAGGAAGCGCCACGGCTGCGAGTTGTAGGCCGACGGCGCCCAACGTGCGGCTTCGAGGAAGCTCAGCAGGGTTTCTTCGCTGATCGGCTCGGCGGTGAAGGCGCGGGGCGACCAGCGGTTGATGAACTGTTCGTTGATGGCGTAATCGGCGATGCGGGGGGTGGCGCTCATGGCGGCTCCTGCAACTGGTGGGGAAAGACCGCACGCTACTGCGTCCGGTCGGTACTGACAAGCGGTCTGGCGTTGCCGAAGGCCAGGCTCTAGACTGGCGCCGCCGCGCGCCGCGGCCTAAAGATGAATGCAGGAAACCCGTGTGATGATCGCTGAAAGCGCGCCGTTCTGGCGGCGCAAGACCCTCGAACAACTCGACCCGCAAGAGTGGGAGTCGTTATGTGACGGCTGTGGCCTGTGCTGCCTGCAAAAGCTCGAAGACGAGGACGACAACAGCGTCTATTACACGCGCATCGCCTGCAAGCTGCTGGACATGAACACCTGCCAGTGCAGCGACTACCCGAATCGCTTCGCCGAAGTGCCCGATTGCATCCAGCTCACCCCAGGCAAGGCCGACCAGTTCAAGTGGCTGCCGAGCACCTGCGGCTACCGGCTGGTCAGCGAGGGCAAGGACCTGCCGGCCTGGCACCACCTGGTCTGCGGTGACCGCCAACAGGTCCACGAACAGCGCATTTCCCAGTCGGGGCGTATGCTCAGAGAGCAGGATGTGAATGAAGACGACTGGGAAGACCACCTGATCTTTCGCGCCAGCTGAGCGGCACGGTCCGTCGCCTCTGGGAAACAAGGAGTTTCTGTATGCGTTGCCAGCTGTTGCTGCTCGTGGGCCTCGTAGCCTGTTCGCCGGCCTGGGCGAAAAAGGTCGATCTCGACTACCAGGTGCGCCTGCTGCCCGCCAATGGCCAGGCCGAAGTGCGCCTGACCCTGGCCGAAGGCAGCGCCGTACGCAGCCTCGACTTCGACCTGGGCAAGGCGGGGGACTACAGCGGTTTCCAGGCTGACGGCCAGTGGCAGGTGCAGGGCCAGCGGGGCGTGTGGCACCCGGCGGCGGGCAAGACCAGCCTCAGTTACCGGGTGAAGCTGGACCAGAAGCTGCGCAGCGGCGCCTACTCCTCGCGCATCACGCCCCACTGGGCGTTGTTCCTCGGCGACCAACTGGTGCCGCCGGCACGCCTCGACCAGCAAGACGGCACCGAGCTGGTGGCGCGCCTTTCGGTTGACCTGCCCGAGGGCTGGAAGAGCATCGAAACCTCCTGGCCACGGGTCGGCAAGGACAAGTTCCGCATCGACAACGTCTCGCGCCTGTTTGATCGCCCGACCGGCTGGATGCTCGCGGGTGACCTCGGCAGCCGCCGTGCACGCCTGGGCGAAACCGATGTAACGGTGGCGGCACCGGTGGGGCAGGGTATGCGCCGGATGGACAACCTGACCTTGCTGACCCTCGTCTGGCCGCACTTGCAGGCCGTGTTCCCGCGCAACCCGCCCAAACTGCTGCTGATCGGTGCCCGCGATGGCATGTGGCGCGGAGCGATGTCGGCACGCGGGTCGCTGTACGTGCACAGTACACGGCCCATGGTCAGCGAAAACGGCAGCAGCCCGTTGCTGCGCGAACTGGTCCAGCTGTTTGCGCAGATACGCGTGAGCGCTGACAGTGACTGGCTCGGCCAGAGCCTCACCGATTATTACGCCAACGAACTGCTGCGCCGGGCCGGGGGCGTCAGCGATGACCGTTACCAGGTATGGCAGGCGCGGTTGCAGAAGCAGGGCGCCAAGGTCACCCAGCTGCGCGCTGAGCATGCAAGCCCGGCCCAGGTGGCGCGTGGGGTGTTGCTGCTGCAGGCGCTGGACAAGGAAATCCGCATCCACACCCAGGCCAAGCGGTCGCTGGACGATGTGACGCAGGCGTTGATGCGCTTGCCCAAGGTCAGTACCGAAGAGTTCGTGCAGATCAGCGAGAACGTGCTGGGGCGGCGGTCCGAGGTGTTGCAGAGCAAGGCACTGCGCTAGTTTCTTTGTTGCCAGTACCGGCCTCTTCGCGGGCAAGCCCGCTCCCACAGGTACGCCACCGTACTTGAGATGAGTGAAGCCCCTGTGGGAGCGGGTTCACCCGCGAAGAGGCCGGTGCTGACAATCATCAACTACCGGTCAACGGATCCTTCCCGGTCACCGTCACCCCACGCGTCGCCGCATCGGCACTGCGCTTGAGTGCCTGCAACTCGTCTGCACTGCGCTCGATGTCCGAACGTAACCGGTGATATTCCTGACGATGCGCCAGCCACCAGGCCTTGGTCGAGCAATGCCCGCTGACCCCGCGTGCCACCGCAACGCCACCCACCACCATCTGCAGCAGCCCGATGAGGCCGCCATGGCGCAGCCCCTTGGTGAACATGAGCGCGCCGCCGGCCAGCGAACCGACCCGCTCCAGCCCATGAACATTGTGTTCCTGTGATGCCGATGTGGAATGAATATCCAACATGGCAAGCCCTCCTTGTGAAATGTAAGCAGGTGACCCATCACCCGTAACAGCCGTTCAGTCGGCATGCCGAATGGTCGTGTGTCACGCGGCGAACGCTCTGCCATGCGGTTTTTAACTCGGTCAATGTCAGGTCTGGTCAAGTGCGTGGCGGTTTGGGGCAACTGGCCCGGCCCGCTGCGCATTACCTTGGCCAGGCGCGAAGCTCATCCACGCTGGGTTTCGACCCAGGAGCTTCACGTCCCCCCACAAAGAAAACAAAAGCAGGGATCAGGATGACAATGACAAGCGCGAGTGGCGCCGGCAATCAGCTGGCGCAAGGCTTCAAGCAACGCCATGTGACCATGCTCTCCATCGCCGGGGTGATCGGTGCCGGGCTGTTCATCGGCTCTGGTCACGCCATCGCCGCAGCCGGCCCCTCGGCCATCGTCGCCTATGCCCTGGCCGGTGCGCTGGTGGTACTGGTGATGCGCATGCTGGGGGAAATGGCCGTCGCCAGCCCCGACACCGGCTCTTTCTCCACCTATGCCGACCGCGCCATCGGGCGCTGGGCCGGCTTCACCATCGGCTGGCTGTATTGGTGGTTCTGGGTGCTGGTGATCCCCATCGAAGCCATCGCCGCCGGCGTGGTCCTCAACAATTGGTTCCCGCACATCGATGCCTGGTTCTTCGCCCTGAGCATGACCGTGTTGCTGACCGCCACCAATCTGTTCAGTGTGGCCAAGTACGGCGAGTTCGAGTTCTGGTTCGCCATGCTCAAGGTGATCGCCATCGTCGCATTCATTGCCCTCGGTGCTGCGGCGCTGGTCGGGGTGTTGCCAGGGCGCGAAGTCAGTGGCCTGCCGCGCCTGCTTGAGGCGCAAGGTGGGTTCATGCCCAACGGCTGGACGGCGATCATCGGCGCGCTGCTCACCACCATGTTCAGCTACCTGGGCACGGAAGCTGTGACCATTGCTGCCTCGGAGTCGAAAGACCCGGCGCGCAACATTGCCAAGGCCACCCGCTCGGTGATCTGGCGCATCAGCGTGTTCTACCTGCTGTCGATCTTCGTGATCATTTCGGTGGTGCCGTGGAACGATCCGCTGCTGCCGGTGCAGGGCTCCTACCAGCGCGCACTGGAGATCATGCACATCCCCTACGCCAAGCTGCTGGTGGACATGGTGGTGCTGGTGGCGGTGGCAAGCTGCCTTAACTCGTCGATCTACATCTCGTCACGGATGCTCTACTCGCTGAGCAAGCGGGGCGATGCGCCGGGGTTCATCCAGCGCACCTCCAAGGTCGGCGTGCCGCGTGCGGCGGTGATCGGCAGCACGCTGATCGGCATGCTGGCTACCATCGTCAATTACTTCGCGCCGGCTGAAGTGTTCGCGTTCCTGCTGGCGAGTTCCGGTTCGATCGCCTTGCTGGTGTACCTGGCGATTGCCTTTTCGCAACTGCGCATGCGCGCCATGCTACAGCGGCAGAATGTCGAGATTGCATTGCGTATGTGGCTGTACCCGTGGCTGACCTATGCGGTGATCGGTTTCATCGTGTTTGCCCTTGGGACCATGTTCGTGATGCCGCAGCATCGCATGGAGGTGTCGCTGACCTTGGCGTTGGCACTGGTGATCCTGGTGTTGGGGGTGATTACCAGCCGGCGGCATGAGCGACGCGAGGCGTTGGCGGCTGCCTGACGTCGTGCACTGAAGCGATGAAAGCCACCTGCCTGCAGGTGGCTTTTTCATTTGTGGCGCGGCGCTTCGTGCGGATGTGTCTTGTCTGGATAATTACCTGTCCGGTTTGGCAATGCAGCTTCAAGGGTGTTTAATCTCACCTTCAACCTCGCTCAAGCCCTTTAAATCAGGGGCTTCTAGCAATTTCACCGTTCATCGAAAATGCTGTAGACACATTGTCTAACAGTGCCCTATAGTCGTTATACAAATAGTAGACACAGCGCTATGACAATAAAGAAGGCCGCCATGAAAGCCACCGTTCAACCGATCAGTGCAGAGGTGCCGCAGGACCGCAAAGCCGTCCTCGCCGAAGCGCTGCGCCGCCGGATCCTCAGCATGGAACTGGCCCCAGGCGCGGTGGTGGACGAACTGGCCCTGTGCGACGAGTTCGGCCTGTCGCGCCCACCGGTACGTGAGCTGCTGCGCCAGATCGCCGCTGAAGGCTACATCGAGCTGGAAGCCAACCGCGCACCGCGGGTTGCCGCGATGAACCACGACTCGCTGCACAGCTTCTTTGTTGCCGCCCCTCTCATTTACATCGCCACCACCCAGCTGGCCGCCACTTACGCCAGCGAAGCCGAAATCGAAGTGCTCAAGGCCATCCAGGCGCAGTTCCGCCAGGCCATCGAAGAGCGCGATGTGGAAAACCGCGTGCTCTACAACGACGCCTTCCACCTGGAAATCGGCAAGATGGCGCACAACGACTACCTGATGCCGAGCCTGCGTCGCCTGCTGATCGACCATACCCGGCTGGGCAAGATCTTCTATCGCCACCCGACCACCGATGACATGCAGCGCGACCTCGAAGCCGCCTGCGATCAGCACGACCAGATGATCCAGGCCATCGAACGCCGCGACCCGCAAAGCGCCGGGCAGCTGGTGCGCGAGCACTTCGAGCTGTCCCGCCGGCGCATGGCCGAATACGCCGCGCCACAAGGGCTGGATGTACCGATTCAACTATGAGTTCCGCAGGTCTCGCCGCTGGCGCTGACCGCTCGTCAACAACAAGATCCAGGTTAGTGACATGACAAGAATAAGTTCGTTACCTGCCGATGATGCCACCTGTGGCTGGTATCACCTGAGCAAACCGCGCACACCGCGCCCGGCCCACAGCGGCCATAGCCAGGCGCGCTGGGTGGTAGTCGGCGCCGGCTTCACTGGCCTGGCTGCAGCGCGCCAGCTGGCAACGAACTTCCCGCATGACGAGATCGTGCTGATCGAGGCCCAGGAGGTCGGTTTCGGCACCTCCGGGCGCAATGCCGGGTTTGCCATCGACCTGCCCCATGACATCGGTGCCGAGGACTACATCGGCGACATCGGTATCGCCAAGACCGTGCTCAAGCTCAACCTGGGTGGGCAGTCCTACCTCAAGGAACTGATCGAGCGCCATGACATCGAGTGCCAGTTCCGGCATTGCGGCAAATACCAGGCAGCCATCGAAGACCGCGGCATCGCCGTGCTGGATGCCTACCGCCGCGGCCTGGACAAGCTTGGTCAGCCTTACGAGGTGATTGAAGGGCGTGACCTGCCGGACCATATCGGCACGGGCTTCTACCGCAAGGGCCTGTTCACCCCCGGTACGGCGCTGCTGCAGCCTTCTGCGCTGGTGAAGGGCCTGGCCGACAGCCTGCCGAGCAACGTTTCGCTCTACGAACACACCGCCATCACCGACGTCGAGTACGGTGACAAGGTGGTGCTGCGCCACGCCAATGGGTCGATCACCGCCGACAAACTGGTGCTCACCACCAACGCCTTCGGCATGAGCTTCGGCTTCCTCAAGGGCCGCATGCTGCCGGTGTTCACCTACGCCAGCATCACCCGCCCGCTGACCGAGGACGAACAGGCGCGCCTGGGTGGCAAGCCATATTGGGGCGTGATCCCGGCGGACCCGTTCGGCACCACCATGCGCCGCACCGTCGACAACCGCCTGCTGATCCGCAACAGCTTCAGCTACAACCCGGATGGGCGCAGTAACCGCAAATACCTTGCGCGCTTCGTCGAGCGTCATCGCGATTCGTTCGCCCGGCGCTTCCCGATGTTGCCCGCGGTGGACTTTGAATATACCTGGGGCGGTGCATTGGCACTGTCGCGCAACCACATGGGCTTCTTCGGCAAGTTGGCGCCGAATGTAGTGGGCGCACTGTGCTGCAATGGCCTGGGTGTTACCCGTGGTACGGTCACGGGCAAGTTGCTGGCCGATTGGCTGGCGGGTGACAAGAACGAACTTATCGAGTTTCTGCTCAATGCCCCCGGGCCTTGCGCAAATCCGCCGCAGCCCCTGGTTTCCTTGGGTTTGAACGCCAACCTGATGTGGGGGCAAATGCGCGCGGGCAAAGAAAGCTGATCGTTTAAATACGTTAGGCCATTGAATATTTGACGTCGGTCGTATTTGACCGATACGGGCGCCCTTTGCCCGAAATTGATGATCGAGATGCGCAGTCCGGTCACCCGAAGTTGAAGATTTTTTCAGTTTCGCGGGCGCGCTCGCCTTGAAAACGTGCAGGCAAATGAAGTGGTAGGAACAACAATGACAAGTCCGAATATTTCGATTGAAGATGTACCGATCAACCGCTTTCACCAGTTGCTGACGCTGCGATCCGGCGGTGGTTCGTTCGTCGATGGCTATGTGCTGAGCATCATCGGTGTGGCCATGGTGCAGATGTCTGCCGGCCTCAACCTGACCAGCTTCTGGCAGGGCATGATTGCCGCCTCGGCGCTGATCGGCATTTTCTTTGGCGGCTTCTTCGGCGGTTGGCTCACCGACCGCTTCGGCCGCAAGCGCGTGTTCTTCGTCGGGCCGACCCTGTTCATTCTGTCTTCGGTCGCGCAATTCTGGGTGGAGTCGGCGCTGGCGCTGTTCCTGTTGCGCTTTGCCATCGGCATCGCGGTGGGCATCGAATACCCGGTGGCGACTTCGCTGCTGGTGGAGTTCCTGCCCAGGAAGAACCGCGGCCCACGCCTGGCCACCCTGACCGTGCTGTGGTTCGCTGGCGCGGCTACCGCCTACGTCATCGGTCAGGCCATCCTGTTGCACGGCGGTGACGATGCCTGGCGGCTGGTGCTGGCCAGCGCTGCGGTGATTGGCGCGCTGCTTTTCACCCTCCGCCTGGGCACCCCGGAGTCGCCACGCTGGCTGATCAGCAAGGGCCGTTCGGCCGAAGCCGAGCAGGTGATCAAGCGCGTCTACGGCAACGACTTCTCCCTGGGCAACCTGCCGGAGGAGCCGAAGGCCCGCAAACTGTCGTTCTTCAGCCTGCTGCACTCCGGCTACGGCAAGCGCATGCTGTTCGTCACCATGTTCTGGACCTGCTCGGTGATCCCGGTGTTCGCCGTCTACGCCTTCGCCCCGAGGGTGCTTGGCGCGCTCAACCTCAAGGGTGATTGGGCCTCGATCGGTTCGGTCGCCATCACGTTCCTGTTCGTGGTCGGCTGCATCATCGGCACCCGCCTGCTGAACACCATCGGCCGACGCACCACGCTGCTGCACAGCTTCTTCTGGTCGGGGCTGGCGTTGCTTGGCCTGGGCGCCTTCAGCAATGGCAACGAGATGCTCATCCTGGTGCTGTTCGGGGCCTACGCCTTGTTCATCGGCGGTGCCCAGGTGCTGCAACTCGTCTACCCCAACGAACTGTTCCCCACCGAAATTCGTGCCGGCGCCGTGGGCGTGGGCACCTCCATGTCGCGGGTCGGTGCTGCGGTCGGTACCTGGCTGGTACCCATCGCCCTCGACAACTATGGCATCGGCGCAACCATGTATGCCGCCGCTGCCGTCACCTTCGTCGGCCTGGCCTTTTCCATCGCCCTGGCCCCGGAAACCCGCTCGCTGAACCTGCAACAGGCCGCTTCGCTGGGCTGAACCCATGACACCCGCCGCCGCGTCGATCCGCGGTGGCCTCAATTGATCAAAGCACTGGAGAACCTACCGTGAAATTCGAAGGCATCTACACCCCGGCAATCACTCCGCTGGCTGCGGACGGCTCGATCGACAAGGCGGCGTTCGCCGAAGTTCTCGAATACCTGGTCGAATCGAAAATCCATGGCGTCATCATTGGTGGCTCCACCGGCGAGTACTACGCGCACACCACCCAGGAGCGCATCGAGCTGGCCGCGCAGGCCAAGGACGTGCTCAACGGCCGCCTGCCGCTGATCGTCGGTACCGGTGGCATCCGCACCGAAGACGCCGTGGCCTTTGCCAAGCACGCCAAGGAAATCAAGGCCGACGCGCTGCTGGTGGGCACCCCGCCGTACGCCCTGCCGACCCAGCAGGAGATCGCCCTGCATGTGAAGGCTGTCGACGCAGCCGCAGATCTTCCGATCATGCTCTACAACTACCCAGGCCGCATGAGCGTGAGCATGGGCGAGGAATTCTTTGATGCCGTGGCAGATGTGAAAAACATCGTCGCCATCAAGGAAAGCTCCGGTGACATGGCCCAGCTGCACCGCCTGGCCATCCAGCGCCCGAACATCCAGCTGTCGTGCGGCTGGGACGACCAGGCCCTGGAATTTTTCGCCTGGGGCGCCCAAAGCTGGGTCTGCGCCGGCTCCAACTTCATCCCGCGTGAACACGTGGCCCTGTTTGAAGCCTGCGTGATCGAAAAGGACTTCGACAAAGGCCGCAAGATCATGGGCGCGATGATGCCGCTGATGGACTTCCTCGAAGGTGGCAAGTTCGTCCAGTCGATCAAGTACGGCGTGGCCCTGAACGGCCTGAGCACCGGTGGCGTACGCAAGCCGCTGTCCGAGCTGGACGCTGCCGAGAAGCAGGAACTCGAGCGCGTCGTTACCGAACTCAAGCGCAACATCGCCCAGATCACAGGGGGTGCCTGAACATGGCCGAATTGCTGAGCAAGGCCCAATACGCGGCCATCGCCGCCGACCTGCAACTGCGTACCCAGGCGTTCATCGACGGTGAATTCCGCGACGCCATCTCGGGCCGCACGTTCGTGACCACCAACCCGGCCACCGGCAAGCAGCTGGCTGAAGTCGCCGCCTGTGACGTGCAGGACGTCGACGTCGCCGTGGCGGCCGCCAAGCGTGTGTTCGAAGACGGTTCCTGGTCCAAGCTGCAACCGGGTGAGCGCAAGCACATCCTGCTGAAGTTCGCCCAACTGCTGGAAGACAACAGCCACGAACTGGCGGTGCTGGAAGCGCTGGACAGCGGCAAGCCAGTCAGCGAGTGCCAGAACGTCGACGTGCCGGAAACCATCCACACCATCCGCTGGCACGCCGAGCTGATCGACAAGATCTACGACAACACCGCACCGACCGGCAACGCCGCGGTGACCATGGTGGTGCGTGAAGCCATTGGCGTAGTCGGCCTGGTGCTGCCGTGGAACTTCCCGCTGCTGATGCTGGCGTGGAAGATCGCCCCATCGTTGGCCGCGGGTTGCTCGATCGTGGTCAAGCCGGCCAAGGAAACCACGCTCAGCGCCCTGCGCGTGGCGGAGCTGGCCCATCAGGCCGGTGTGCCGGCCGGCGTGTTCAACTTGGTGCCAGGCGGTGGCCGTGAAGTGGGCGAAGCTATCGGCCGCCACATGGACATCCCGATGGTCAGCTTCACCGGCTCCACCGACACCGGCCGCCTGTTCCTGAAGTACTCCGCCGAGTCCAACCTCAAACGCATCGTCCTGGAGCTGGGGGGCAAGAACCCGGCCGTGGTCATGAACGACTGCGAAGACCTCGACGAAGTGGCCCAGTTCGTCACCGCCGGTGCGTTCTGGAACATGGGCGAGAACTGCTCGGCGTCCTCGCGCCTGATCGTCCACAAGGACGTCAAGGACGAACTGCTGACGCTGATCGGCAAGCACTTGAAAGACTGGAAGCTCGGTGACCCGCTGGACCCGGAAAACCGCTTGGGTGCCATGGTCAGCAAATCGCACTTCGAGAAGGTCAAGTCGTACCTGGAATACGCCGCCGAGCAGAAACTCAGCGTGGTGCAGGGTGGCGAGACCGAGCAGGGCGTGTTCGTGCAGCCGACCATCGTCGATGGCGTGGCCCGCGACAATAAACTGTTCGTCGAGGAAATCTTCGGGCCGGTGCTGAGCGTGACCAGCTTCGAGACCATCGACGAAGCGATTGAGCTGGCCAACGACACCATCTACGGCCTGGCCGCGTCGGCTTACACCGGCAGCCTGCGCAATGCCCTGCGCCTGTCGCGGGAGATCCGCGCGGGTGTGGTGACGGTCAACTGCTTCGGCGAAGGCGACGCCTCGACGCCGTTCGGTGGCTACAAAGAGTCCGGCTTTGGTGGGCGCGACAAGTCCATCTGGGCCCATGACCAGTACACGGAGCTGAAGACCATCTGGATCAACGCATCGTGAGCTGATTGCAGGACGGTGCTGTTCTGACGGAGCTCAGCACCCGGCCGCCTTTGTGGTGTCAGTTCCGGCCTCTTCGCGGGTAAACCCGCTCCCACGGGTACCCCACTGGCCTTTTGACCTGTGGAGATCCATGTGGGAGCCGGCTTGCCGGCGATGAGGCCGGTTCAGACACCCCAAAGGCGGCATTTTTGTTACTTGAACTTGGGCCCCGAACGGGTGTTCAAGCCCTTGGCCATGCGGTCATACAGCACCACATTCACCGTAGCCGCCAGGTTCATGCAGCCCTCTGTCGGGATGTAGATGGTCTCTTCACACCACCCACGCACATCGGCATCCAGGCTGCCGTCTTCCGGCCCGAAGATGTAGATGGCGCGGTCCGGGTGGGTGTATTCAGGCAGCGGCCGTGCGCCGTCCACGAGCTCCACGGCCACCGGCGTGCAACCCAGCGGGATGATGCGCTGCAGGTCGTCGATGCCGATCAACGGGATGTCGTAGTGCACACGCTTGGTGTCGGTGACGAAATCGCGCGCGCGCTCATAGCGCTTGCCGGTGTAGAACACCGAATTGACGCCGTAGCAACCCGCTGCGCGCATTACCGAACCGACGTTCTCCGCAGACTTGGGGTTGAACAGGCCGATGCAGCTGTACCGTTTGTTTGCCACGTGCCGGGGCCCTTCGCAAAAAAAAGCGCGATTATACGGGCTCACCGGCGGCAGCGGTGGCTGTATCGACGGTCAGTCTTTTTTCAGCAGGCCCGCCAGCCCGGCGAACGGGTTGTGAGTGGCCTTGGCGATGCTCGGGGTGCTGGTGGAGCCTTCGCTGAAATACTGCTGGTCGGTGTAGCGCGAGTGCTCGTTATCGTGGCAGTACAGGCACAGCAGCTCCCAGTTGGAGCCGTCCTGTGGGTTGTTGTCGTGGTTGTGGTCACGGTGGTGCACGGTCAGCTCGCTCAGGCGCTTGCCGGCGAACTCACGTGCGCAGCGGCCGCACACGTGCGGGTACATTCTCAGGGCCTTGTCGCGGTAGCCCATCTCCTTGTCGCGCTTGGCGTCGGCGAGGATGCGGTCGAGGCGGGCGGTGGCGGCGGAAGTGGAAGCCGAACTCATGGTGTTTCCTTTGTTCTGATCAGGCAGGTAACGGTTATGCCAATGAGTCTAGCGCGCTTGCAGGGCAGGCGGACAGGCGAAAACTTTCATTAAGGCGTAGCCTGTAAGAATGTTCAGACAGGAGGTTGCTGATGTTGCATGCGATCCTCGCCGCGCTGCTGCTAGCCGGCCTGCCCGTGGCCCAGGCCGCCAGCACGCCGCCACGTATCAACACCCCGGTGCCAGGCGCGCCGGGCACTGCCACGCCCACGCCGTATCCGCAGATCACCCCGAGCACCCCGCCCAAGGCCTATGACAGCCAGCCCGGTGCGCCGCTGCTGCCACCCATGCCGCTGCCTGGGCCGCCGAAGGACCAGCCTTTGCCCGGTTTGCGTACCGAGCCGGCCAAGCCGGCGACGCCGGACGACTAGAGCGACAGGCGCTGGCCGTCCTGCATCCGCAGGCGTTTCGACAGGGCCACCGCCAGCGCGCGGATGATCCGCGCGGCGATGCGGGGCGCTTCGTTGAGCATCTTTTCCAGTGAGTCCTTGCCCAGGGTCAGCAGTTGGCAATCGCTGGCGGCAACGCAACTGGCCGAGCGGCGCTCACCATCCAGCACAGCCATTTCGCCGAACGCCCGGCCACTGCGCAGGGTGGCGATCTCTACCTGATTGCCATTGCCGTCGGTCTTGCGCACCGAGACCACGCCCCTGTGCAGGATGCACATGAACGTGCCGGCATCGCCTTCGTTGAAGATGGTCTCGCCCTCGCTCATGGTGGCCAGGCTGAAGTAGCCGGCAGCGGTGAGGCAGTCGCTGGGTTGCAGCGTGTCGAAGAGGCCGCAGTCCATGAGCATGTCGCGGATTTCGGCGCTGAGGTGGGTTTGGTCGGGCATGTGTTGTTCTTCTTGGCGGGTGTTGTCCGAAAGCGTTTGTGCAGCTGATGGCCCCATCGCCGGCAAGCCGGCGATAGGGCCATCAGCCCTTGCGAACCTATGACAACAAAAAACGCGTTTTACGCCACGCCCAGCTGATTGAAGACAAAGGCATATTCCAACGCCACATCCCGCAACCCCTGATACCGCCCGCTCATGCCGCCATGGCCTGCACCCATTTCGGTCTTGAGCAGCAGCAGGTTGTCGTCAGTTTTGAGCGTACGCAGGCGCGCCACCCACTTGGCCGCTTCCCAGTACTGCACGCGGCTGTCGTTGTAGCCAGCGACCACCAGCATGGCCGGGTAGGCCTGGGCGCTGACATTCTCGTACGGCGCATAAGCCTTGATCCGCTCATAAACCTCGGGCTCTTCGGGGTTACCCCATTCGTCGTACTCGGTGACGGTCAGCGGCAATTCGGGGTCGAGCATGGTGTTGAGCACATCGACGAACGGCACTTCGGCAATCGCGCAGCGGAACAGCTCGGGGCGCAGGTTGAGCACTGCGCCCATCAGCAGGCCGCCGGCGCTGCCGCCGCTGATGGCGAGGCGGTCGGAGGCCGTCACGCCCTGGGCGATCAGGTGCTCGGCGCAGGCGATGAAGTCGCTGAAGGTGTTGTGCTTGTGTTCCTGCTTGCCCGCGCGGTACCAGGCTTCACCCAGCTCGCCGCCGCCACGCACATGGGCGATGGCAAAGCCCACGCCGCGTTGCAGCAGGCTCAGGCGGGCGTGCGAGAACCACGGGTCGAGGCTTTCGCCATAGGCGCCGTAGCCGTACAGGTACAGCGGCACAGTCTTGCCTTGGTCCTGCTTGCGGCGCACCAGGCTGATCGGCACCTGGGTGCCGTCCGCGGCGGTGGCCCACAGGCGCTCGCTGACATAGTCGTCGGCGTCGAACTCACCCAGTACCGGGGTTTGCTTGAGCACTGCCTGTGCGCCCGTGGCCAAGTCCAGCTGACGCACCTGGGCCGGGCGGTTGAGCGCCTCGTAGCGCAGGCGTACACGGTTGCTGACGAACTCCAGGCTGTCCTGTACGTACAGGCTGTAGGCCGCATCCGGCAGTTCGACCCGGTAGGCCGGCAGGCCTTGCGGGCGTACTTCGATGATCGGCAGGCCACCTTCGCGCAGGCTCAGGGTCAGTGCGCTGGCATTCAGGCTGAGGCCTTCGAGCATGATGTCGTCGCGGTGTTGCACCAGTACCTGCCAGTGCGCACGGGTGGGCACCTGGTCGGCAGGGGCCTGGTACAGCGCGAAGTTGATGCCGTCCTGGTTGCTGCGAATGAACCAGCGCCACTGGCCATCGAGCTGACCGTGGTCAGGGAAGTACTCATGGCCTTCTACACGGGGCGCCAGGCAGGTGAATTCTGCCTGCGGCGTTTCGGCGTCCAGTACCCACGCTTCGCTGGTGGTCTTGCTGTTGAGCAGCAGCACCAGCTGTTTTTCCGAGCTTGAGCGGTAGCAGTGCAGGAAGAAGCGGCCATCGGCCTCCTCGAACACAGTGTGCGCGCCAGTCTCGCCGAGGGTATGACGGCGCAGGCGGCAAGGCCGGTGGGTGTCGTCCAGCTCGGCGAAAAACAGCGTCTGGCTGTCGTTGGCCCAGGTCAGGCTGCCGTCGCAGTCGTCGAAGGGCAGGGCGGTCACGTTGCCGCTGGCCAGGTCCTTGACGTACAGGGTGTAAATCTCGTCGCCGCTGGTGTCGAGGCTGTAGGCCAGCAGGCGGTGGTCAGGGCTGACGTTGAACGCGCCCAGCGCCAGAAAGCCGCCGTTGGCCAGGGCATTGGGGTCCAGCAGCAGTTGTTCCTGGCTTTCGTCCACGGTGTTGGAATCGTCAGCCGGGCGTGGGCAGCGGTAGTGGCGCGGGTACTCGTCGCCTGCCGTGGTGCGGGTGTAGTAAAGGTACGGGCCCCAGGGCGAAGGCAACGACAAGTCGGTTTCGAGGATGCGGCCCTTGATCTCTTCGAACAGTTGCTCGCGCAGGGGCGCCTGATCGGCCAGGCAGGCCTCCTGGTAAGCGTTCTCCGCCTGCAGGTAGTCGAGCACTTCGGGGGTGTCGCGCTGTTGCAGCCAGGCATAGGGGTCGGTGGCCTGGTCCTGGTGGGCAATCGGCGGCTGGAGCGCGTTGGGCATCGGGGATCTCTTGGCTGGGGGGCGCCTGCGCCCGGAAAAGTGTTTATCATAGGCAACTCTTTGCCTGGCTTGCACGATCACCATGACCGAGAACGACTATACCCTCGCCTGGGGCCTCTACGCCGTTGCTGCCCTGGGCTGCATCTGGGTGGGTTTCAAACTCACCGGCTGGATGTGGCGCTGGCTGCGTGAGCCGCTGCGGGTGATCCTCGCGGTCCTGCTGCTGACCCCGACCGTGGTCGACCCGGGCAAGGATGCCATGGCCCCGGCCGTGGCTATCACCGCCCTGGACGTCGCCTTCAAGGTCGGCAACAACGCCTGGCGCGCCGTTTCCGACTTCGCCATGTACGGCCTGATCGCCTTTGGCTTGTACCTGGCCTTCGTGCTGCTGCGCTGGCCCCTGGAAAAACGCGCCCGCGAGCGCCGTGCACAGGCCGAGGCCGCCGCCAAGCGCCAGGCCGCGGAAGACGACGCCGTGGGGGCACACGCCCCATTGGCCGGCGAGCGCCGCGACCGTTACCGCAATGACCCGCCGCCTGCCGCACCCGCTGGCGGCCGGGTCGAGCCACGACTGTAAGCCGGGAGACCACCATGTGCGAACTGCTGGGCATGAGTGCCAACGTCCCCACTGACATCGTCTTCAGCTTCACCGGCCTGATGCAGCGCGGTGGGCGCACCGGCCCGCACCGCGATGGCTGGGGCATCGGCTTCTATGAGGGGCGCGGCCTGCGCCTGTTCCAGGACCCGGCGGCGAGCAGCGAGTCGGAAGTGGCCAACCTGGTGCAGCGCTACCCGATCAAAAGCGAGGTGGTCATCGGCCACATTCGCCAAGCCAACGTCGGCCGGGTTTGCCTGTCCAACACCCACCCGTTCGTCCGCGAAATGTGGGGCCGCAACTGGTGCTTCGCGCACAACGGCCAGTTGGGTGAATTCAAGGGCGAGGCAACCTTCTACCGGCCCATCGGCGATACCGACAGCGAAGCCGCCTTCTGCGACTTGCTCAACCGCATCCGTGCAGCCTTCCCGGAGCCTGTGGAAGTGGAACAGCTGCTGCCGGTGCTGGTCGAAGCCTGTGCCGAGTACCGCGGCAAGGGCGTGTTCAACTGCCTGCTCAGCGACGGCGACTGGCTGTTCTGCTTCTGCTCGACCAAGCTGGTACACATTACCCGTCGCGCGCCATTTGGTGCTGCACGGTTGAAGGATGTCGACCTGATCGTCGATTTTCACACCGAAACCACCCCCAATGACGTGGTCACGGTGATAGCCACCGAGGCCTTGACCGAGAACGAGACCTGGCGGCGCTACGAGCCCGGCCAATGGGCCCTGTGGCGGCACGGGGAGTGCGTTTCGCAAGGCCAGAGCTAAGGACGCTGCATGTTCAGAAGTTACCTGCGGTTGCTGTTGTTCACCTTCGGCCTGCTGGCCGGTATCCAGGTGCCTGGGCTGGTCAAGGATTACAGCCAGCGGGTCGAGGCGCACCTGTTCGAATCGCGCCAGGCGCTCGATGGTTTCAAGCAGACCGCCGAGCGGTTCTTCAATGGCGACTTGCAGGCGCTGCTGCGGCATTACCGCAGCAGTGACGATGCGGTGTTCAACAGCGATGCCAACAGCATCGAGAGCCTGATGATTCGCAACCAGTTGCTGGAGAACGAGTGGCAGGCGCTGCAGGGCTCCTGGGTGACCACGACCTGGCATGTGCTGGTGCAACCGGACCCGCAGCTGCGGGAAGAGACGCTCAAGGGCTACAGCTACCAGATCCTGCTGGTGCCCGAGGCGGTCGGCTGGGGCGTTGGCGCGGGCTTCGTGCTGGCATTCGTGGTCGAGAGCCTGTTGCTGGGCATCGGCTGGGTGATCCTCGGTGGGCGGCGCAAGGCGGTCAAAGAAAGCTGGCGCTGAGTTCTGCTTCGTCTTGCCGGCCCTTTCGCGGGCAAGCCCGCTCCCACAGGGATATCGCCGCCTTTGAGACCCGTGCAGTACCTGTGGGAGCGGGCTTGCCCGCGAAGAGGCCGGTAAAAGCAACATAAAGCTTTCAGACCAACACAATCCGCTGTCCACCCACATCCCTCGCATACCGCTCCAGCACCTGCCGGCACACGCCGACCACCTCGTCCACCAGCGCCACCCCGGTCTGCCAGGCCACTACCAGCTCCAGGCTCGGCGGCGGCTGCAGGCCCTCCAGCAACACCAGCTCACCCCGGCTCAACTCGGCATCCACCAACGCGGGCGGCAGCGCACCGATGCCGAAGCCATCACGCAGCAGGCGGGTGATCGCCGCCACCGAGTTCACACAGTTCAAGCGTGGTGCTTCGACACCCGCACCTTGCAGCAGGCTGAGCACTTCCTGGTGCGGCCGCGAGTTCTTCGAGAACGTGACGATACGCTCACGCGCAAGCTCCGCCAGCGAGGCGTAATCACGGTGCTGCGCGGAACCGGCCGCTACCACCCAACCCATCGGATAGCGCGCCAGGTCCAGGCTGCGGATCGACTGCTCGCGTAGCAGGTCGGTCTGCAAAATCACATCAAGAAAGCCTTTTTGCAGCTGTTCGCGAAGGTTAAGTGCGGTATCGGCGACCAGCTCGATTTCAACCTGCGGGTAGCGTTCGGTCAGCTCGGCCACCAGCGCGCTCATCCAGGTGTGGATCACCGTGTCCATCACCCCCAGGCGAATACGCCCGACCTTGGCCCGGTCGCTGTCCAGCGACTGCTTCATGGCCTTGGCGGTGTCGAGCATGCGCTCGGCGTACTCCAGCACCTTGCTGCCCTCTGGTGTCAGGCTGACGCCGCGTGAATCGCGCAGCAGCAGCTTGACGCCAAGGTCGGCCTCCAGCGCGGCGATGCGGCTGGAGACCGACGCCTGGGTGGTGAACAGTTTCTCGGCGGTGAGGCGGAAGCTCTTGAGCCGAGCGACCCAGACAAAGGTTTCGAGGAAACGAAGGTTCATGATCAGTTTTTCTTGTTCCAGACCGGCGGTTTTTCTCGTTGGACGCAGAGGGCGAGGGCTCTGAACATGACGCACAGGCCGCGACGCCAGACGTCGCCCATAAAACAATACCAACAAGCCGAGGCAAGCATGAACCCAAGCGGCGTGCAGCAACAGGTGCAATCCCCACCTTCGACCGGGCCATTCGCCTGGTACCGCGACATCGATTCCCAGCAACGGCGCACCTTCTGGAGCTGCAAGATCGGCTATGGCCTGGACGGCATGGACACGCAGATGCTCAGCTTCGTCATCCCTACGTTGATCATGCTGTGGGGCATCAGCACCACCGAGGCCGGGCTGATTCACACCAGTACCCTGATCGCCTCGGCCGTCGGCGGCTGGGTCGCCGGCATCCTCTCCGACCGCATCGGCCGCGTGCGCACGCTGCAGCTGACGGTGCTGTGGTTCGCGTTCTTCACCTTCCTCTGCGGCTTCGCGCAGAACTACGAACAGCTGCTGATCGCCCGTACCCTGATGGGCTTCGGCTTTGGCGGTGAATGGACCGCGGGTGCGGTACTGATCGGCGAAGTGATCCGCGCCCAGGACCGTGGCAAGGCGGTCGGCATGGTGCAGTCGGGCTGGGCGCTCGGCTGGGGCCTGACGGCAATCCTGTATGCGTTGCTGTTCTCCTGGCTGCCGGCGGAGCAGGCCTGGCGCGCGCTGTTCCTGCTGGGGCTGGTGCCGGCGATTTTCGTGATCTTCGTTCGCCGCCTGGTCAAGGACCCCGAGGTGTATCGCCAGGCCAAGGCCGTGGAAAAGGCCGAGGCGCCCGCGCAGTTCTATGAGATCTTCGCCCCTGGCATGCTCTGGACCACGGTGCGTGCCTCCTTGCTGACCACCGGTGCACTGGGCGGCTACTACGCCATCACCTCGTGGTTGCCGACCTTCCTCAAGAACGAGCGCGGCCTGAGCGTGCTGGGCACCGGCGGCTACCTGGCCATGGTGATCGTCGGCTCTTACGTGGGCTATGTGGTCAGCGCGTACCTGTCCGACATTCTGGGGCGCAAGAAGAACTTCATCCTGTTCGCCGTGGGCTCGTTCATCATCGTGCTGCTGTACACGCAGATGCCGGTGAGCGATGGCGTGATGCTGTGGCTGGGCTTCCCGTTGGGGTTCTTCGCCTCGGGCATTTTCAGCGGCATGGGGGCATTTCTCACCGAACTGTTCCCCACCCGCATTCGTGGCTCGGGCCAGGGCTTCTGCTACAACATCGGCAAGGTCTTCGCGGCGATGTTTCCGTTGCTGATCGGCCTGCTCGGCCAGACGATACCGCTGGGCCTGAGCATTGGTGGCTTTGCCGCCGTATCCTACGGCGTGGTGATCCTGGCGGCGCTGAGCCTGCCGGAGACACGCGGCAAACACCTCCAGGCGCGCTAAGGTAGGCACATGAACATCGACACAGGAGCTCGCCAGGTGAAACGCCTGTTACTCAATTGCGACATGGGCGAAAGTTTCGGCAGCTGGCGTATGGGCCTGGATGCCGAGGTGATGCCCTACGTCGACTGCGCCAACATCGCCTGCGGCTACCATGCCGGCGACCCTTCCATCATGCGCCGCACGGTAGCGCTGGCGCTGCAGCACGGGGTGACCATCGGTGCCCACCCGGCCTACCCGGACCTGGTCGGCTTCGGCCGCCGTTCCATGGCCTGCAGCAGCGAGGAAATCCGCGACCTGCTGCACTACCAGATCGGCGCCCTGGACGGCATCTGCAAGGTGCTTGGCGGGCGCGTGGCGTACGTCAAACCCCATGGCGCGCTGTACAACGACATGATGGCCGACCCGCTCAAACTGCGTGCCGTGCTCGAAGCCGTGGCGGCCTACGACAGCAGCTTGCCGCTGATGCTCATGGCCACGGCTGACGACAGCGCCGCTCAGGCACTGGGCGATGAATTCGGCGTGCCGCTGTGGTTCGAAGCCTTCGCCGACCGTGCCTACACCGCCAGCGGCCACCTGATGTCGCGGCGCCTGCCCGGTGCGGTGCACCATGACCCGGCGCTGGTGATCGAACAGGCCTTGCGCCTGGCCCGTGGTGAAACACTGGTCGCGGACGACGGCAGTGCGCTGCGCCTGCAGGCCAGCACCCTCTGTGTGCACGGTGACAACGACAGCTCGGTGGCAGCGGTGCGGCAGATCCGCCAGGCACTCGATGCGCTGGAGCACGCATGAAGTTGCGCATTGAAGTGGTCGCCATCGACAGCCTGATGGTGCGCCTGTTCGACGCCATCGATGAGGCCAACATGCCGTGGATGCTCGCTGCCAGCCAGCGCTTGAGCGCTGCGTTCGGTGAGCATCTTGTGGACCTGGTGCCGTCCTACACCACGCTGATGGTGCAGTGCGATCTGCCGCCAGGGCAGGCGAGGGCGCTGATCATCCAGGCCTTGGAAGGGCTGCAGCCCGACACCGGCAGCGGTGGTCGTCGACATGAAATTCCCGTGTGGTACGACGCCAGTGTCGGCCCCGAGCTGCCAGTGCTGGCTGCACGCAGCGGCCTGAGCGAGCAGGAGGTGATCCGCTTGCACAGTGAGCGCGAGTACCCGGTGTTCGCGCTTGGCTTTGCCCCAGGCTTCGGCTTCATGGGGCTGGTGGATGAACGGTTGGCATCGCCGCGCCTGAGCACGCCGCGCAAGCGCGTGGCGGCCGGCAGCGTCGGCATTGCCGAACGCCAGACAGCGGCTTATCCCGCGGTATCGCCAGGTGGCTGGAACCTGATCGGGCGTACCCCGGTGCGCCTGTTCGATCGCGAACGTGAAGGCTACAGCTTGCTGCAACCGGGCGACCGGGTGCGCTTCGTGGCGGTGTCCCACGCCGAGTTCATGGCGCTGGGTGGTGATGACAGCCCGCTGGAGGCACTTGCATGACGCAGTTGATGATCGAAGCCAGCACCGCCTTGTGCCAGCTGCAGGACGCGGGGCGCTTTGGCGTGCGGCACCTGGGCGTGACCCAGGGCGGGGCACTGGATTGGGTGGCGATGAACTGGGCCAACTGGCTGCTCGGCAACCCGCTGGGCGCGCCGGTGATCGAGGTAGCGCTGGGCGGCTTCAGCGTAGTGGCCGAGCAGAATTGCGTGCTGGCCCTGGCCGGTGCTGACCTGGATGCGCGGGTGGATGACCAGCCGCTGTTGCCTTGGCGCAGCTTTGCCTTGGCCAAGGGCCAGCGGCTGACCTTGAAGCAGCCCAAGCAGGGTGTGCGCGCTTATCTTGCGGCGCCAGGCGGGTTCCAAGGGGAGGCTGTGCTGGGCAGTTGCGCCACTGTTGTGCGTGAAGAGTTGGGTGGCATTGATGGGCGTGCTGTGGCCTTTGGCAAAGGGCAGAGGTTGGCCTTTGCCGGCACGTTACCGGCTTTGCGTGAAGTGCCTGAGGCATTGCGTCCACGTTATCTGCAAAAACCTGTACTCGACCTGGTGATGGGCGCACAGATCGGTGATTTCAGCGGCATGAGCCTGTTTGAGGCGTTCAACAGCGACTGGACGCTGGACAGCCGTGCCGACCGCATGGGCATCCGTTTGCTTGGGCCACAGCTGGTTTACCAGGGCAGGCCGATGATTTCCGAAGGCATTCCATTGGGTGCGGTGCAGGTGCCGCCGGACGGGCAGCCGATCGTGCTGCTCAATGACCGGCAGACCATTGGCGGGTATCCGCGGCTGGGGGCGTTGACGCCGTTGGCATTGGCGCAGCTGGCGCAGTGCATGCCGGGGGCGGCGCTGCGGTTCAGGGCGGTGGTGCAGGAAGAGGCGTGGCGGGAACAGCAGGGTTATCTGAACCGTTGGCGGTGAAGCTACCGACCTATCGCCGGCAAGCCGGCTCCCACAGTTACTCCACTGTACTTGAGCCATGTGGAGAAACTGTGGGAGCCGGCTTGCCGGCGATAGGGCCGGTACAGGCAATACTACTTGGACAGGTAACGCATCCCGTCTTCCAGCCCCTGCAAGGTCAGTGGATACATCTTGTCCTCGATCAAATCCCGCACTAGATGGGTCGACGCGGTGTAATCCCAGGCCTGCTTCGGGTACGGGTTGATCCAGATGATCTTCTTGAATTTCTCCATGAAGCGCTGAATCCACACATACCCGGCTTCTTCGTTCCAGTGCTCCACGCTACCCCCCGGCTGGGTGATCTCGTAGGGCGCCATGGCCGCGTCGCCGACGAACACCACCTTGTAGTCATCACCGTACTTGTGCAGCAGGTCGAAGGTGGAAAAGCGCTCCGAAGTGCGGCGCAAGTTGTTCTTCCACACCGACTCATAAACGCAGTTGTGGAAGTAGTAGTACTCCAGGTGCTTGAACTCGGTCTTGCACGCTGAGAACAGCTCTTCGCAGACCTTGATGTGGGCATCCATCGAGCCGCCGATGTCGAACAGCAACAGCAGCTTCACGGTGTTGCGCCGCTCGGGGCGCATCTGGATGTTCAGCAGCCCGGCATCACGTGCGGTATGGTCGATGGTACCGTCGATGTCCAGCTCTTCGGCGGCGCCTTCGCGGGCGAACTTGCGCAGCCGGCGCAGGGCCAGCTTGATGTTGCGCGTACCCAGCTCGACCTGGTCGTCGAGGTTCTTGTACTCGCGCTGGTCCCAGACTTTTACCGCCTTGCCCTGGCGCTTGCCGGCCTCGCCGACGCGGATGCCCTCGGGGTTGAAGCCGCCCGAGCCGAACGGGCTGGTGCCGCCGGTGCCGATCCACTTGTTGCCGCCGGCGTGGCGTTCCTTCTGCTCTTCGAGGCGCTTCTTGAACTCCTCGATGAGTTTGTCCAGGCCGCCCAGCGACTGGATCTGCGCCCGCTCTTCATCGGTGAGCGAGCGCTCGAACTCCTTGCGCAGCCAGTCTTCGGGGATCAGCGCCTCAAGGTGTCGGTCGAGGTTCTCCAGGCCCTTGAAATAGGCCGAAAACGCCCGGTCGAACTTGTCGAAATGGCGCTCGTCCTTCACCAGAATGGCCCGCGCCAAATAGTAGAACTCGTCCATGTCGGCGAACACCACGCGCTTTTGCAAGGCGTTCAGCAGGTCGAGCAGTTCGCGAACCGACACCGGCACCTTGGCCGCGCGCATTTCGTTGAACAGGTTGAGCAGCATGGCCGGCCCCCGTCAGCGGTTGCCGCGCCGGCTCATGAAGGCCAGGCGTTCGAGCAGCTGCACGTCCTGTTCGTTCTTCACCAGGGCGCCGGCCAGCGGTGGGATGGCCTTGGTCGGGTCGCGCTCGCGCAGCACCGCTTCACCGATGTTGTCGGCCATCAGCAGCTTGAGCCAGTCGACCAGTTCGGAAGTGGAGGGCTTTTTCTTCAGGCCCGGCACCTTGCGAACGTCGAAGAACACGTCCAGCGCTTCGCTGACCAGCGATTGCTTGATGTTGGGGTAGTGCACGTCGACGATCTGCTGCAGGGTGTTGCGGTCGGGGAAGGCGATGTAGTGGAAGAAGCAGCGGCGCAGGAAGGCGTCGGGCAGTTCCTTTTCGTTGTTCGAGGTGATGATGATGATCGGGCGTTGCTTGGCCTTGATGGTCTCGTCGATTTCGTAGACGTAGAACTCCATCTTGTCGAGTTCCTGCAACAGGTCGTTGGGGAACTCGATGTCGGCCTTGTCGATCTCGTCGATCAGCAGGATCACGCGCTCTTCGGCCTCGAAAGCTTCCCAGAGCTTGCCCTTTTTCAGGTAGTTGCGCACATCGTGGACTTTTTCGGTGCCCAGCTGCGAATCGCGCAGGCGGCTGACCGCGTCGTACTCGTAGAGGCCCTGATGGGCTTTGGTGGTGGACTTGATGTGCCAGGTGATCAGCCGCGCGCCGAAGGAGGCCGCGAGCTGCTCGGCGAGCATGGTCTTGCCGGTGCCTGGCTCGCCCTTGACCAGCAGCGGGCGTTCGAGGGTGATGGCCGCGTTGACCGCCAGTTTCAGGTCGTCTGTGGCGACGTAGTCGCGGGTGCCTTCGAACTTCATCGGGTTTTCCTCTGTGGGGGGCCAGCGGCGGCCTCTTCGCGGGACAAGCCCGCTCCCACAGGATCACCACATCTCCTGTGGGAGCGGGCTTGTCCCGCGAAAGGGCCGGCCCAGGCAACACATGTTTATCGTTTGTCAGCGACTATACCCCGGCCCCAGGCGGCTGCAAACGCAGACCGGGTATTCAGTCCCTGAATGGCCCGTCACGCACACTCAGTCGGAATCAGGCTTGGGCTGCTCATACCGTGCATTGAATGCCTGGATAAACCCGTTGCGCAAAATCTGCAAAAACGCCTCGATGGCGCTGATGTCCTGCTGATGCACGCTGCCGCTCAGCTCCACGCGGGTGGCGAACTGGTTTTTCGGTTGGTTCTTCAGCACCGTTTCACTGGCCCCGACCAACGCCTCCCACACCGAGCGGAAAAATCCCTTGTTCTTATTCTCGACGTCCTGCTGCCAATTAAACACATCGACATCGCGCAGCAGTGGCTTGATGTAGCCATTGAGCCGGCCTTTTTCCGCCTGCGCCTCAATGACTACATCGCCGTGGCCCGCATTGAAGTCGAACTTGCCGTAGGCACTGGCGAAGTCGTTGAGCCGGCGCAGTTCGATGCCGGTGGCACGCAAGCGGAATTCAAAGTCATCGAAGTCGCTGAACGGGTCGAAGGTGGCGCGGCTCTCGACCTTGGCATCGCCCAGCAGCAGCGCCTTGGCGTCGAAACTGGCGTCGCGCCGGCCTTTTCCGTCGCGCACGTTGGTCAGGTTGCGGATAGTGGCGTCGAGCCGCGTAGCCTTGAGGTCGACCGGCGGCTTGGAATTGAAGTTGCGGAAAGTCAGGGTGCCGTCTTCGATGCGCACTTCGTTGAGGGTGATTGGCAGCAGTTTTTCCAGCTGCTGGCGCCAGTCGGTGCCGCGGCCTGTCTGCGAGGCCTGTTTGCTGCCGCCGTCGACGAAGTTCAGCTCGGGGCGCACGAAGGTCACTTCGGCCACCACGGCCTGGTCGTACCACAGCGAATGCCAGCTTACCGACAGGTCGATCAATGGCGCATCAAGCAGTGGCACGGGCACCTTGCCGGTGGTCTTGACGATCTTCAGCCCGTTGATCTGGTAAGCACCTCGCCACCAGGCCAAGTCCACATCGACCACCTGGCCGCGGTACTCGCCCATGTTCGCCAGTTTGTCGTTGAGGTAGTCGCGCACCAAGTAGGGCAGCGCCAGGTGCAGCGCCACCAGCAGCACGACCAGGCTGGCCAGGCCGATCAGCGGCCAGCGGTAACGGGCTTTCATCGCGGCGTTCTCCGAGGCGGGTTGTGCGGTTGACCGCAGGCCGGGCAGGCGAGTTCGAACGGGCTTTACGGGCCATCGGGGCAGGCTTACCCTTAAAGTCTTTCCCTGCTATTTCATGCCAAGGACCCTGCCATGAGCCGTATCTACGCAGACAACGCCCATTCCATCGGCAACACGCCGCTGGTGCAGATCAACCGTATCGCCCCGCGCGGTGTGACCATCCTGGCCAAGATCGAGGGGCGCAACCCGGGCTACTCGGTCAAATGCCGCATCGGCGCGAACATGGTCTGGGACGCCGAAAGCAGCGGCAAGCTCAAGCCCGGCATGACCATCGTCGAGCCAACCTCGGGCAACACCGGCATCGGCCTGGCCTTCGTCGCCGCCGCCCGTGGTTACAAGCTGATCCTGACCATGCCGGCCTCCATGAGCCTGGAGCGGCGCAAGGTGCTCAAGGCCCTGGGCGCAGAGCTGGTGCTCACCGAGCCTGCCAAGGGCATGAAAGGCGCGATCGAGAAGGCCAACGAGATCGTTGCCTCGGACCCTGCGCAGTACTTCCTGCCGGGCCAGTTCGACAACCCGGCCAACCCGGCCATCCATGAAAAGACCACCGGCCCTGAAATCTGGAACGACACCGACGGCGCCGTCGATGTGCTGGTGGCCGGCGTCGGCACCGGCGGCACCATCACCGGGGTGTCGCGCTACATCAAGCACACCCAGGGCAAGTCGATCCTCTCGGTGGCGGTGGAGCCGGTGTCCTCGCCGCTGATCAGCCAGACCCTGGCCGGTGAAGAACTCAAGCCCAGCCCGCACAAGATCCAGGGCATCGGCGCAGGCTTCGTGCCGAAAAATCTCGACTTGTCGATCGTTGACCAGGTCGAGACTGTCACCGACGACGAATCCAAGGCCATGGCCATCCGCCTGATGCAGGAGGAGGGCATTCTTTGTGGTATTTCCTGTGGCGCGGCCATGGCGGCAGCGGTGCGCCTGGCGGAAAAACCGGAAATGCAGGGTAAGACCATCGTCGTAATCCTGCCCGACTCTGGCGAACGCTACCTGTCGAGCATGCTGTTCAGCGACCTGTTCAGCGAGCAGGAAAACCAGCAGTAATCAGCCCTGTCGCTGATCCGGCGCAACGTTCGGCGGCCTGGTTTATTGCAAAATCTTCATGAGTGAGATCCCGCCCAGGTTGTTTTTACCCGGGCGGGATGGGTTTATGATGGCCGGATGATTTTTCTGGGGGCAGGCAGCGCTGGCCTGTTTCCATTCCAAGGAGTGTTGCATGACCTTTTCCTTCGTCGCCAAGGCGGGTGTCCTGCTGGTGTTTTTCGGCAGCGTGCTGTACGTGCACCTGCGCGGCAAGGCGCGCCTGCCGGTGCTGCGCCAGTTCGTCAACCATTCGGCGCTGTTCGCACCGTATAACAGCCTGATGTACCTGTTCTCCGGCGTGCCGTCCAAGCCTTACCTGGACCGCCAGCGCTTCCCTGAACTGGATGTGCTCAAGGACAACTGGCAGGTGATCCGCGAAGAGGCCATGCGCCTGTTCGACGAGGGTTACATTCGCGCGGCCGAGAAAGACAACGACGCAGGCTTTGGTTCGTTCTTCAAGAAGGGCTGGAAGCGCTTTTACCTGAAGTGGTACGACAAACCGCTGCCGTCGGCCGAAGCGCTGTGCCCCAAGACCGTCGAGCTGGTCAGCAGTATCCCCAACGTGAAAGGTGCGATGTTCGCCCTGCTGCCCGGTGGCAGCCACCTCAACCCGCACCGCGACCCGTTTGCCGGCTCCCTGCGTTACCACCTGGGCTTGTCGACGCCAAACTCCGATGATTGCCGCATCTACGTTGATGGCCAGGTGTACGCCTGGCGTGATGGCGAGGATGTGATGTTCGACGAAACCTACGTGCACTGGGTGAAGAACGAAACCGACGTCACCCGTGTGATCCTGTTCTGCGACATCGAGCGCCCGCTGAGCAGCCGGCTGATGACCCGCATCAACCGCCAGGTCAGCGCCTTCCTCGGCCGCGCCACCGCCCCGCAGAACACCGATGACGAGCGCGTGGGCGGGATCAACCAGGCGTATGCCTGGAGCAAGCGTTTCAGCAACAAGATCAGTACCCGCGTGAAGCAGTTCAAGCGCGCCAACCCCAAGGCCTACCGCATCCTGCGGCCGGTGCTGGCGGTGGTGGTGGCTTACTTGCTGTATCACTGGCTGTTCTGACCTGGCCACTTCGCGGGGCAAGCCCGCTCCCACAGGATCTCCTCAGTCTTTGGGGACAGTGGTTCTTCTGTGGGAGCGGGCTTGTCCCGCGAAGAATTCCCGATAGAGTCCAGGCATTCTCTTCCTCGAAGACCCTGTTCATGCCAGCCATCCCTTCCACCACATGCTTTGCCATCGCGCCAGTCGCGGGCAGGGTCGTGTGTGGCAGCCAGCAGCCGGCCAGCACGCTGCCCTTGCAGTACCTGGCGGGGTTTGCCATGTGCGCGGTATTCGCGCCGCTGCAGCCGCTGCACGTTGAATGGACCGGCGGCTTCATCGGCGCGCTGCTGTGGATGGGGCTGGTGGTTTCGCTGCTGGCGACCTTGCTGCTGTACCGGCTGATCGCCAAGGGCAACCTGGTCAATGTCACCACCTGTTCTACCTGGTGCCGGCGGTGACTGCGGTGATGGATTTCCTGATCTTCGGTAACCGCCTGGCGCCGCTCAGCTTGTTGGGCATGGGGCTGATCGTGGTCGGTCTGCTGTTCGTGTTCCGTAAGCCGGCGGCGCGGTTGGCCGAGGCGTAGCCGCTTAGCGGAACTCTTCGGGGATGGTGTGGCGCAGTACGCCTTCCTCGAAGTCCAGAGTGCCGGCTTCGCGCTGGGTGAGCAGGTAGTAAAGCAGGGTGTCGAGTGCGCGCACACGCGGGACTTCGACGGCCAGCATTCTTACCGCCTTTTCGACTTCGCAGGGGCAGCCAAAATCCTCGAGCGCTACGCGCACTTGTTCCAGGTCGCCTGCGGCTTTTACCAGGATGCGGAACACCGAAGCACCGCCGCTGTGCAGCAGGGTTTCGAACCAGCATTGTTCGCCGTCTTCACGGATGCTGATGGTGTCGCCGGGTGCGATGCCGTAGGCATAGAAGGGGATGCTGTCGACCTGGTAGCCAGCTGCGGTGGGCTTTGCCCAGAGGCCTTCGACCGACGCGGGGGGATAACCTTGGGCATCCTGCTCCAGGCGCCAGAGCACGATCTTGTAGGCTGGGGTTTGCTCGGGGGGCATGGGGCGTTACGTGTCGGGAGGGCTGCCTATCGTAATGCGCTTTGGCTGCGTTGTCTGTACCGGCCTCATCGCCGGCAAGCCGGCTCCCACAGGTACTGCACAGTTCTTGAGACTTGTGGGGTATCTGTGGGAGCCGGCTTGCCGGCGATGAGGCCGGTGCAGACAGCATCAAGACTTCAGAAGTAATAACCGATGTTGATATTGGTCCGGTAATACCAGTCATTGCTGCCCACCGAGCTGGTGCTGGTCCAGCCGGTACCATTCTCCGCCCCACCAAACGGGTTGGCATTGCGTGCCCAGGTCAGGTCGACCCAGGCCATGATCGGCATGGCCAGGAATTGCGCGCCGACGGTGAACATCTGCGAATCGTCCCAGCCATGCTCATCTTTCATCATCCGGCTGTAGTCGGTGTAGAACTTGATCTTCTTTAACTGCCCAAGCTTCGGGGTGAACACGTCGTAGCCGACGTTGACTGCGGCGATGGTCGCCTTGGCGGCGATCAGGTAGGCCGGGGTCAGGCCGTTGCCGCCCATCAGCACCGCATTGTCGCTGACGCCGGCCGGGTTTTGCGGGTCGTATTCATAGCGGATCGCCTGGCCGGTTACGGTCCAGGGCCCAGTGTTGAAAAGCGCGTGCACGCCGCCTGCCCAGTAGTCGCCGTCGTCATGGGTGGTGGCGTTATACAGCTCGGCGGCAGCCAGCGAGGCGCCCAGCTCGGTCTTCCAGCCATCGCCAGTGAACGTTCGGGCGATGCGGGCGTTGAGCTGGTTGCGCTTTTCGTTGTCCTGGCGCGCTTGGGTGAACGGTACGGCGTTGTCGTCGAGGTCGGCGTAGCGCCCGACCTCCGGCGAATAGCGCAGGCTCGACGGCAGCATGCGCGGGAAGTAGCCCAGTTGCAGGTCCCATTGCGCATCCTTGTAGCTGTACTTCAGGCCCGTGCCGGCGCTGACGCCATAGCCCATGAAGAACGGGATGTGGTAGCTCCAGCCGAACTGCGGGTAGGGCTCCAGGCCGAACGGCTTGAACGGCGCGCCGAGTTGCAGGTTGGCTTGCGGGCTGAAGCGGTAGCCGATGTAGCCGCGGTCAATGGAGCGTTTGCCGTCGTCCTGGAACCAGTAGCCGACATCGCTGAACAGTTGGCGGTGGCTGGCCTGTACATCCAGGCGGAAGGTGTCGAATAGGAAACGGCCGTTGTTCTCGGTGGTGTCCCAGTGTTCGTCGCGGTAGTTGACGCGCAGGGCGCCGCCAATGTCCAGGCTGCTCTGGCCGTCGTCGCTGCGCCAGGCGATATGCGGGAAAGGCTTTTTCGCGGTGGGGGGCTGGTCCGGGGCGGCGGGGCCGGGTTCGGAGGCGAAGCTTGTGCAACTGCCGAGAATCAGACCGAGGCTTATCACATATCTATTCATGCCATGCCCTGCAAGGTTGGGTGGTTTTCCGCAGGCAAAAGGGGAGCGTCGCCCGTGCTGCGGGATTTTTGTTTTATGGGTGATATGTTGTTTAACGCAGGGAATGGAGCAGGTTCTGTGCCAAGATCTTTTTTTGATTAAAAAGTCATTTAAAACAATTATTTATATTTGAAACGGTTGGATTTGTGCCGTATCTGGAACAGGTTGGAAGTTGGGTTACTGTTATGCCCACTCTGTGTGCATGAATGCCTTTATTTGTGTCAGTACCGGCCTCTTCGCGGGCAAGCCCGCTCCCACAGGTAACTGCACCGAACTTGAGAGCGGTGAAGTACCTGTGGGAGCGGGCTTGCCCGCGAAAGGGCCGGTAGTGGCAACATAAAAAAACCGGCCCCAAAAGGCCGGTAAAATCAACGCGTGAGCAAATCATTCAATTCACAGATCAAGCACCAACCGCCGGCTCTTGCACCCGGACACACACACCATCATCGATTTATTCGCCGCCCGCTCAGCCTTGGTCAGCACCCCATCACGGTGGTCCACGTCCCCCTCCAGCACGCGGGTTTCGCACGAGCCACACACACCCTCGCGGCAGCTGTACTCGATATCGCAACCCGCTTCGAGCAGCACATCCAGCAGGTTCAACCCAGGCTCGACGCTGACCGTCTTGCCCGACTTGCTCAGCTCGACGCTGTAGCTAGCCTGGGCGTCTTCCGACGGCGCCACTTCGGCCGCGGTAAACCGCTCGATATGCGCATGCGGGTAACCCAGGCGCTCGCAGGTCTGCTCGAAGGCATCGAGCATCGGCGTCGGCCCGCAGCAGTAGAAGTGCGTGTCCGCAGGGCGCCCGGCCAGGTAGCTGGCGAGGTCCGGCAGGCCGCCTTTCTCGTCGTTGAAGTGGTACAGCACCTTCGCTCCCAGCCCGCTGATCTCCTCCACCAGCGCTGCCTCGGCGCGCGAGCGGGCGCAGTAGATCAGTTCGGCCGAACGCCCCAGCGCCAGCAGTTGGCGGAACATGCAGTAGATCGGCGTGATGCCGATGCCGCCGGCCACCAGCACGCTGTGGCTGGCGCGGGTGTCGAGGGCGAAGTTGTTGCGCGGCTGGGAGATCTGCAGCTGCGTGCCCACCCGCAGCTGCTCGTGAACGTAGCGCGACCCCCCGCGGCTGGAGCGGTCACGCAGGATGCCGACCACATAGCGGCCCTGGTCGCTGGGCGCGTTCAGCAGCGAGTAGCTGCGCACCAAACCGTTGGGCAGGTGCAGGTCGATGTGCGAACCGGCCTCGAACGGGGCGAACACGGTATCGCCCCACGGGCGCAGTTCGACGCTGATGATGCCTTCGGCTTCATGGCGCAGGGTGTGCACCAACGCGCTGAGGGTGGAAGAGTTGGACATCGGTCACCTCACGCTCAGGCCAGTTGCCGGGTTTCGATCAGGGCCAGTTGTTCCTTGGCCTTGCCTTTCAGGTAACGGCGCAGGCGAACTACGCCCAGGTCGTGCTGGTAGAGGTTTTCGCGCTGGTTGGCATCGAACTCCATGAACTCCAGCAACACCCGGTCCTGCTCCAGCACCGCCCAGTGGCGCGCCTCCAGGCGGTTCTTGTAGAGGAAGCGCCAGGTGTCGCGCTGCCAGCCGCTCAGCCGCCGCGTGCGCCAGTGAAATACTGCGGAGAGGGCGCGGCTGCTAGGGGTGTAGCTGGCGACAATCGAGAAGTTGCCGCCCGGGCCACCGGTCTTCGGGTAGGGGATTTCAAGGCGCAGCCAGTGGCAGCCGTTGTCGAGGAACTCGGTCCAGTCGAAGTTGACGCCGCGCTGGCCTTCCTTCTCGAAGAAGAAGCCCTGGTCGGTGTCGCGGGTGACGAACTTGGCAGTGGCTTCGCCTTCGCTCATGGAGTGCGACATCTTGTGCAGGTAGGTGCCGTGCATCGGGTCCATGACGTTGTCGAGCACGTAGCGGTAATCGCCTTTCCACTCGGTGTAGCAGAGGAAGCTGCTCCACTCGGGCGAGCTCAGCTGTTCGGGCAGCACCAGCTCCGGCGGCGTGTCCAGGTTCGGCTCGGTGGCGTTGAACAGGAAGATCGCGCCCGCGGCCTCGCGGGTATGGAACATCCGCGTCGGGCGGCTGCCTTCGAGCTTGCAACCGGGGCTGCCGGGCACTTTGGTCACGGTGCCGTCACAGCGCACTTCCACGCCGTGGTACGGGCACTGCAGGCGGTCACCCAGCACCGGCCCCTGGGACAGCGGGGCACCGCGGTGCGGGCAGTGGTCTTCGAGGGCGTGGACGCTGCCGTCGTTGTCGCGCCACAGGGCGATCTTGTAGCCCAGGCGGCGAATCGAGACGGGTTTTTCGCCGAGCAGCTCCGACGGTAAAACCGGGAACCAGAGGTCTTTCAGGCCGTTGGCCAGGTGGTTTTCAACAGGGTCGACGGTGATCTGCATGTTCATCTTGTTCTACCTCCGGCGGGTCATTCGCCCAGCCGTGCCATCAGGGTTTTGAAAGTGTCTTCGGTCCATTCGCCGCTGGTCAGCGGGCAGGGCGGGCCGGCCAGGTTCAGGTGCGCGATCAATTCGCCCAGTTCGCTCACGCCATTGCCGTAGGCGCGTTCGATCGAGTCGCCGAGCAGGTCTTCGAACGGCGTGTTGGGGCGTTTTCGGGCCTGGTGCGGCTGCAGGTAAACCTCGGGTGTGCTCATGGAGTCGGCCTCAATTGTTCTTGGGTTTATCGGTGAGGAATTTGCCTTGCGGCGCTTCGATATGCTGCTGGCGCCGGGTGTTGCCATCGATGCCACCGGCGATTGCCCACTCGGCGAATACCGTGGGGCCGGGTTCGAATTCACGCGGCTGCCAGTCGCCGGTCAGCTGGTCTTCGTCGGCGTAGTACTCGACCAGCGCGCCGGCCGGGTTCTTGAAGTACCAGAAGAACGCCGACGATACCGGGTGGCGCCCCGGGCCGATTTCGGTGGCCCAGCCACAGCGGGAGATGTGCATGCCGCCGCCGAATACCTCGTGCAGGTCACGCACGGTGAAGGCCACGTGGTTGAGCCCGGCGCGTGGGGCCGGCAGCTGCAGCATGAACAGGTCGTGGTGGCCGCCTTCCTCGGCGGTGCGCAGGAAGGCGCCGCGGTTGGGGTAGCGGTCCGAGGCCTGGAAGCCGAAACGTTCGTGGTAGAAGGCTTCGCAGGCATTCACATCTTTGACGAAGAACACCACGTGGCCCACTTCGATGGGCGTGGCGCGCTCGTAGACCGGCGCCGGCTTGTTGATCCGGCCCTTTGTCTGCCAGGTGTTGTGGCCGCTGCATTCGATGTTCAGCGCGCGCTTGCGGGTGACCTGCAGGCGGATCGCCAGGCCGTTGGGGTCGGTGCAGCCGATGCGGCCGTTGCCTTCGACAAAGCCTGGGTCATTGGCGATGCGTTGGCTGTACAGCGCCAGGTCCGCCTGGCTTTCGACGCCCCACACCACCTCGCGCACGGTCGAGCCGGGTTCGATGGCCGGCGGCAGGCCAGGCTTGTCGATGGCCGCCAACACCACGCGGCAGCCGTTGAGGGTTTCGAAGATCACCTCGTCGGCCTGCTCGCTGACGGTGGTCAGGCCCCAGTCGGCGAAGAAGCGCGCGCAGGTGGCGAGGTCTTCCACGCCATAGGTGACTTCGTCGATGCCCAATACGCTCATTGCCCTGCCTCCACGCTGGCCCAGGCCAGCGGCTGTTGGTTCATGCCCCAGTAGAGGCTCTTCTGTTCCATGTACTGCAGGATGCCCAGGCGGCCTTTTTCGCGGCCCAGGCCGCTGTCACGCCAGCCGCCGAAGGGCGTCGAGATGGAAAACTGCTTGTAGGTGTTGATCCACACCGTGCCGGCCTCAAGCTTGCGGCCCAGTGCCCAGGCGCGTTTGTAGTCGCGGCTCCAGATACCCGCGGCCAGCGCGTAGAGGCTGTCGTTGGCCTGGGCCAGCAGCTCGTCTTCACTGTCGAACGGCATGGCCACCAGCACCGGCCCGAAGATTTCTTCCTGGCAGACCTGCTGGTGGTTACCGAGGCCTTCGAGGATGGTCGGCGGGTAGAAGTAGCCCTGGTCGAACAGGCCGCCGCTCGGGCGCTCGCCGCCCAGGCGCAGGCGGCCACCTTCGGCCAGGCCAAGGGCCACGTAGCGCTCCACCGATTCCCGGTGGCCGGCGCTGATCAGCGGGCCCATCTGCGTGCGCTCGTCGGCGGGATCGCCCAGGCGCAGCTGTGCGGCAGCGGCGGTCAGGCGGGCCATGAACGGCTCGTACAGGGCGCGGGCGACGAACAACCGCGAACCTGCGATGCAGGCCTCGCCCGAGGAGCTGAAGATGCCGTACAGCACACCGGCCACAGCATGGTCGAGGTCGGCGTCTTCGAGCACGATGGTCGGCGACTTGCCGCCCAGCTCCAGCGACACGGGCATCATCTTGTCGGCGGCGATATGGGCAATGTGCTTGCCGGTGCGGGTGCCGCCGGTGAACGACACACGCTTGACCAGCGGGTGGCGGGTCAAGGCGTCACCGAGCAGCGAACCCTTGCCCGGTAGCACGCTGACCAGCCCTTTGGGGAGCCCTGCGTCTTCGCAGAGGCGGGCCAGTTGCAGGGCCAGCAGCGGGGTGATTTCCGCCGGCTTGATCACCACCGCATTGCCGCCGGCCAGGGCCGGGGCAACCTTTTGCGCTTCGCTTGCGATCGGCGAGTTCCACGGCGTGATCGCCGCGACCACGCCCATCGGCTCGTACACGCTCATGCTGACGAAATCGCCGCGTGAAGGGGTGATGGTTTCTTCCAGGGTTTCGCAGGCGGCGGCGAAGAACTGGAAGGTGCCGGCGGCACTGGCGACCAGGGCACGGGTTTCGGTGATCGGCTTGCCGTTGTCCTGGCGCTGCAGTTGCGCCAGCTCTTCGGCGCGTTCGCGAATCAGCCCGGCGATGCGGTACAGCACGGCGGCGCGTTCATGCGGTTTGCGTTGGGCCCAGCCGCTGTGCAAAAAGGCCTGATGCGCACCCTGCACGGCGGCTTCGACGTCGTCCAGGCTGGCGGCATTGAGCCAGGCCACCGGTTCGCCGGTGGCGGGGTAGCAGGTGGCGTAGCGCTCGCCGCCGCCCAGGCGCCAGGTGCCGGCGATGCAGATGGGTAAGGTCTGTTCCAGAGTCATTGGCAGTCCCCTAGATGGAAATGGCATGGGCGTGGTTGCCAAGGGCGCGCACCACGCTGTAGACGGTCAGGGCCGAGGTCTTCGGGTTGGCCGCCAGCGGCTTGCCGCGCAGGCTCATCTCGAAGCGGCCAAAGGCGCCGCGGGCTTCGACCTGGTGCACGTTTTCTTCGCTGTGCGGGTCGGCGACCAGGGTCACGCGGGTGCGGTCCAGGCCAAGCCCTGCCAGCGACAGGGTGGCCGCGACGTTGGCGTTCTTCGGGTACAGCCGCGCCGCTTCGCGGGCGCTGCCGTCGAAGATCACCGTCGCTTCGCTTAGCGTGTCCAGCGTGCACACCTGCTCGGCCGGGGTGTCCTTCCAGGCCCGGGCCGGTTTGCGGCCGGTGTAGGTGACCGCGTCCAGGCCGCCGACCTTGGCCGCCGACAGCGCATCGATACCGCCGATGGCGCCCGGCAGCAGCTCGATGCGCGTGTTGCCGCGCGCCGCTGCGGCTTCCAGGCGTTCGACCAGGCCGGGCTCGGACAACGCGCCCACCGACACGATCAGGCAGGCGATGCCGCGCTCCAGCGCCGGCAGCACGTGTTCCTCGATGGCCTTGTGGCCGGCGCACTCGACCAGCAGGTCGGGGC
>Ga0213827_1000206_pt1 | contig 62651 bp, 57 predicted proteins | sample MC6MC0898MG_FD_180669 | JGI IMG/M metagenome (GOLD analysis project Ga0213827, IMG submission 180669) | Enriched soil aggregate microbial communities from Iowa State University, Ames, United States - MC6-MC0898-MG | ecosystem: Environmental > Terrestrial > Soil > Unclassified | place: USA: Iowa...
TTGACGCCAAAGGCGCCATCGTCACTCTGGCCGACGACATCGAAGCTACTCTGAAAGCTTCCGAAATCAGCCGTGACCGCGTTGAAGACGCGCGTAACGTTCTGAAGGAAGGCGAAGAGATCGAAGCTAAGATCATCAGCGTTGACCGCAAGTCCCGCGTTATCAGCCTGTCGATCAAATCGAAAGACGACGCTGAAGAGCGTGAAGCCATCCAGAGCCTGAAAAACGCTCCGGAAGCGGCTGCCGACACCACCATGGCTGCGCTGCTGCGCGAAGCTATGGCCAAGCAGAACTAAGTTCTGTTTGATCGGTAAAAAAGGGTGGCCTTCGGGCCACCCTTTTTTTATGCCCAGAATTTGTCTGATGGCGGGGTGTCGCGATATCGAGGCGTACAACCAAGGCGGTCGCGCGCCCCTCTCACAGGCGATACTGGCCAGAAATAAACGTAGGAGCGAGCAGAGCTCGCGATGCGCCGCGCGGGCGGCGCTCGATCTCCCAGGCGCTACACCTCTACCGGCAGACGCTCACAGCCACACCGCATCCCAATGCGGATAATCATCCACCTTCGTCACCAGCCCCGCCCTGATCGGATTGGCAATTACATATCTGGCAGCCTTGAAAACATCCTCATCCCGGCGCAAAGCTCGGTCGTAATAACCTGCCTGCCAGACTGGCATGGTCTTCACTCCTGCCTTGCGCAGTGCATTGCTGGATTGGCATTTGAAGCGCTGCATCAAAGCGCCAAGCGTCGCATCTCTCAATTCAAGCAACCAATGTATATGGTCCGGCATCACGACCCAGGCTAGTGATTGGCAATGGTCTTGTTGCTCTGAAAGGCGCAGGTGCTGAATGACCAGGCGGGCAAAGTAGAGGTTGTGAAACAGAGGTCGACGTTGGTGCGTGACGGTGGTCAGCAAGTAAAGTCTGCCTGGCACCGAGCATCTTGCCCGGCGAAGCATGTGGCCATGGGGTTCGGTCATCTTGTTCATCCTGAACTAGTATGTTTGTCCTAATAGCCTAGCCGGGCCATCCGTACGCTGATCTGATAGAAGTTTGCAGGATGTGGATAGTCGTTGGAAGTAACAGCGCCTGTCGGGTGTTTTGTGGTGTGGCGTAGATCGAGCGCCGCCCGCGCGGCGCATCGCGAGCTTTGCTCGCTCCTACGTTTGTTTCGGGCGAATTATGCCTGCGGAGGTTGCGCGCGAACGCCTTGGCGCCTGCTTCGATATCTCGCCGTACAAACAAAGCGGTCGCGCGCGGCTGTCACAGGCATTACTGGCCAGAAACCAATGTAGGAGCGAGCAAAGCTCGCGATGCGCCGCGCGGGCGGCGCTCGATCCCAAGCCCGCCACACCCCTTCAGCCATGCACATCCCAGCCCGCCCAAGCCATATTTCATTTCATTTCAATCTTGAATTTTTTTATTAAGTCAAGAACCGCCCTGTTCAAATCCCTCCGAGCGTGCTACAAACTGATTAAGCAATGATCTAGCTGCTTGATAACGAAGGGAAAAATATGACGAAGTCGGAGCTGATCGAACGTATTGTCACCCATCAAGGGCTGCTCTCGTCCAAGGACGTGGAGTTGGCCATCAAGACCATGCTTGAACAGATGTCTCAATGCCTGGCCACTGGCGATCGCATCGAGATCCGTGGTTTTGGCAGCTTTTCCTTGCACTATCGGGCCCCACGCGTCGGGCGCAACCCCAAAACGGGTCAGTCGGTGGAGCTTGAAGGCAAGTTCGTGCCGCACTTCAAACCGGGCAAAGAGCTGCGTGATCGGGTCAATGAAGAAGAACACGAGCACCCCTGAGCGATGAAGGAGCAGTCTGATGCGTAACCTCAAGCGCGCCCTGGCGGCGTTGTTCGTGCTGCTGCTGGCAGCTGTGGTGCTGTTTTTCGTGCTGGAGAACCAGCAGGCCGTCGCGCTTGTACTGTTTGGCTGGTCCGCACCGGCGGTGCCGGTGGCAGTGCCTGTATTGGCCGCCCTGGTAGTAGGCCTGGCGGTGGGGCCATTGCTCGGTGCTTACGGTGTGCAGCGCAGCAAGCGCAAAATTCGCGCATCGGCACGGCAGGCGGTATTGGACGGTAATTAAGGCAAATTCCTACAGTTATATAGGAAAGCAACACCTGTGCATGCAGCCTGCGAAGTGGAGTAATAGGCGCCCCTTCAGCGGTCCAGGCGAGCGTGCAACAGTATGCAATTCCCCAGCCTTACCCATCACGGTGGCACCCGCAGCGTTACAGGTTCTTGCCACCAGCTCCACCTGGATTCAGTAACCAGTCTACTGGTCGATTGCGGCATGGAGCAGGGCGCCGACGCCGCCCCCGGCGCCGCGTCTGCCGCGCTCGGTTTTGATGTGTCGGGTATCCAGGCCCTGGTCGTCACCCACGTGCACCTCGACCATGTCGGCCGCATTCCCGCGCTGCTTGCCGCAGGCTTCCGCGGCCCGATCCTCTGCAGCGAGCCCTCCGCAAAGTTGCTGCCGCTAATCCTCGAGGACGCCTACAAGCTGACCATCAGCAGCGAGCCAGCCCAAGTGACGCGTTACCTGGCGTTCATTGCCGAGCTGATCGTGCCGGTGCCCTTCGGGCAATGGCACTCTCTAGTCGACAAACCCGGCCTCACCTGCCGCATCCGCCTGCAGCGCGCTGGCCATCTGCTGGGGTCTGCTTACGTGGAGTGCGATGTAGTCCGAGCTGGGCATAATCACCGCATCGTCTTCTCCGGTGACCTTGGCCCCGAAGGCAACCCGCTACTGCGCCCACTGCAGCCACCAGAGCGAGCAGACCTGCTAGTGCTGGAAAGTACCTACGGCGACCGCCTGCACTCAGACCGCAGCAACCGCCAGCAGCAGCTCGAGCAAATTATCGACCGCGCCCTGCAAGACCGCGGCACCATCCTGATTCCCGCCTTCAGCCTGGGCCGCACGCAGGAATTGCTGTTCGAACTGGAAGCCATCCTCCACCGCAAGGCACTGCTGGGCGACCCACCCGTGATACCCGGCGATAGCACCTTCGCCTGGTCGCAACTGCCGATCATCCTCGACTCGCCATTGGCCCTACGCATTACCGCCCTCTACCGCCAACTCCATGGCTACTGGAATGACGAAGCCAAGGCGCTGATGAGCCAGGGGCGTGACCCGTTAGGGTTCAACCAACTGGTATGCGTCGACACCCATGCCCGCCACCAGCAGGTGGTCAACTATCTGAAAAGCACCGGGCGCCCAGCGATTGTCATCGCCGGCAATGGCATGTGCTCGGGTGGGCGCATCGTCAATTACCTCAAGGCCATGTTGAGCGACCCACGGCATGAAGTGATGTTCGTGGGGTATCAAGCCAAGGGCACCCCGGGGGCAGTGATTCAAGCCAGTGAGGGTGCGGAAGGGTTTGTTCAGATTGACCTGGATGGCGATATGTATGACATTCGGGCCAAGGTGGCGACACTGGGCGGGTATTCGGGGCATGCGGATCAGGCGGGGCTGGTGAGGTTTGCGCAGGGCTGTGAAGCCCGCCAGGTAGTGCTGGTGCATGGGGAAATGCGAGCAAAGCAGGAGCTGGCCCGAGCGCTGGAGGGCGCATTTGAGCATGCGAAAAATGAGGTGGCCGTCACAATAGCGCAATGACCATTGGGCGGGAGGTGCGATGCCTGTCGAAAAGTGAGGAACTTCTGTGGGAAGGTCTCCTCGAATACTGATTAATGCGAAGTGAGTGAGGTGTAGCGGGCATATTGGCAAAATGCCGCTACGCTTGAATCGGGAGGGCTAGACCGCTTTCCGCGGGGGCGGAGGCGGGGCTCCTTGATGACGCAATCAGACGGACCCAAGGAAAAAAAGACTAAATGCGCAATGAACGCGAGCGCCTGAGTGGTAGCGATGAGATTGACCTGATTGAGCTGGTACAGGGGGTTTGGCGGCAGAAGCTTTGGGTGGGGCTGGTAGCAGTACCGATCATTGTGTTTGGTTTTGCGTACATAAAGCTGGTCTCGCCGGTTTATGAAGCGAAGCTATTCATTCAGCCACCCTCTCAGAACGAGATTGCTCAACTCAATTTCGGGCGGGGAGAGGGCACAGGGCTTCCGACACTCAGTGCCAAGGATGTATACACCATCTATATCAGGGCCCTACAGTCAGAGGCGGTACGAGACAAATTCTTCCGCAATGCTTTCCTCCCAACTGTGCCCGAGCAGGAGCGCGGCGGTTCGCGTGACACGCTGTATGCCCAGTTTAATAGCATGCTGAAGGTTACCCAGGCTGGCAGAGATATGCCTGATCGTTATGTGCTCACGGCAAACGTTGAGGATCCACGCCTCGCAGCAACGTGGGTGTCGAGCTATGCGGAAATGGCAGCTGACCGAGCAAAGGGCGAGCTGCTCAGCGGCGTTCGCAGCGACAACTCGATCATGGCCGATAATCTGGAGCAACGGATCCGGGCGTCGCGCGCCAGTGCTAGCAATCAGCGCGCCGATCAGATAGCCCAGCTAAAGGAAGCGCTGCGGGTCGCTCGTTCCATTGGGTTGGAAAAACCTCCGATCATTTCCGGCACACTGTCCAGTGAGGTCTCCGCTGGTATGAATGGGTCTCTGACGTACATGCGCGGAAGTAAGGCGCTGGAGGGAGAGATCGCCAACCTCGAATCCCGCGCTTCCGACGACCCATTCATTCCCGATTTGCGCGAAATGCAAGAAAAGCTGAATTTTCTTCGTAACCTGAAAATCGATCCGTCGGTAGTCGCTATGTATCAACAGGATGGAGCAGTGGCTCAACCTGACAAGCCTATCAAGCCCCGTAAGGCCGTCATCATGCTGCTATCGATTTTGACAGGTATAGGATTTGGTGTGCTGGTTGCGATCGGACGAGATCTCTGGCATAGGCGCAAGGCGACGAGCGGCGGGAACCTTACTGCTGAGAATTGATCGCAAAAAGTTGTTGTCGGTTGTCGAAGGTGTAACAATGCGCCTTCGTCGCCGATGACATGGATTGCTGGAAGAGCGAGCACGACACGCTGATCTGCCCTGCCTGTCTTGGTTAACCCTGATAGTAATGCAGGCATGAAATGAACAGTGTTGCACGCGTTCCCTCAACAGCCACTTCTGGCGAAATCAATCTTTTCAGTGTTCTTCGCACCGTTTGGCGAAGGCGTGCACTTATCGCTGTTGTTGCCAGTGTGTGCGCGCTCGTTGGCGTTACTGTTGCCTACACCATCACACCTATTTATGAAACTTCTACCACTCTAAGACCTGTCGCGCTGAACCAGCTCGACGCATTGAATCGTTCAAAAATTTACACGCTACCTCCGGTAGAGGCACTGAAGAGGGTGGGGGCAGCGCTGGACTCGTATAACGCTCGCTTAGATTTCTTTCGCTCTAGACCAGATCTGATTGATGCATTTCAGGATGAAGGGCAAACTGTTGAGCAGGCTTTTGAAGATTTTAATAGCAGTGCTCTTAGCGTAATGCAGGCCGATCCAAAGAAGACCGATTTGTTAAGCGATTTCATCGGTTTGAAAATGCGTTACGAAAAAGGTGTTGATGGGGCGGCTATACTCAACGATTTCGTTGATTTTGCGGTTGAGCGCGAGCGTGTACAGCTTTCCAAGGATATGCAGGTTATTTTGTCGAATCGTTTGATCGAGGTTGATGAGAAGCTGCAATCTGCAATGTCGGAATATCAGGCTGGAAATGAAAGTCGTATTGCGCGCCTTGAAGAAAATGACGCTATCAAGCGAGCGCAGCTCGATGATGAACTCAAAGCATTACGGGTGCAGTTGAAGTTGCGCCGTGAGGCGCGCGTGGCAGAACTCGATGAGGCTATCGGTGTCGCGAGAAATCTCGGTTTGAAAAAACCGTCAACGCCGTCGTTGATGGCGGATGAAGGGGGGGGCGGTAACGTCATCCGTACCGAAGTGAACGGCAGGCCGGTGCCGCTGTACTTCATGGGTACCGAAGTACTTGAGGCCGAGCGTGTAGCCCTGCGCAAACGCACTTCTGACGACTTCGTGGAGCCTAGAATTGGCCAGATCCGCAAAGAACTCATACTGCTTTCGACCAACCGAAAAGTTCAAGCCATTAAGAGCAGAGCCAACGAACAGGCATTCCTGGAAGGAATCGAAGGACTTCGAGTCGAGCGTAAGCGCTTGCAGGCTGTAGACACACAGTTAAAGGGGTTGCGTCTGGTAACAACCGACCAGCGTGCGGTTGCATCTAACAAGCCGGTAAAGCCTCGCAAAGTATTGATAGTTGTGCTTGGGCTAGTAGGCGGCATCCTGCTTGGAATAGTCCTTGCCCTGCTACGTGACGCTTTTAAAGATCATTTGCGACAGCTTCGTGTTATTGACATCCAACGTCCCGCAAATCGCCTACTTGCCGACGATTTGCAGATGCAAAACAATGATCGACTCGCCGAAGCTCAGGCTTGAGTCATTATTGGTTGATGCCATAGCGATGGCAATGTAAGTGTTGCATGTATCTGCTTCCGCCGGCCCCTCTAGCAGGTCCCAACGTAGTCAGCACATGCTCTCGATTGCCGGCCGGCCAAATGTGCCGACTCCGTTAGGTTGGTGGTCACTGAGGTATCAGGGGGTTCGAGGCTGAAGCTTAATGGGGATCAGTTGCTCCACCTCTTGTGCTGAGCGGACGGGGCTGGCCGATTAGCACTGGAATCTGCGGCTTTGAATTTGGGGCGATAGACGCACACGGCTCAGTGTTGCCAGGGAATTTGGGGGGTTATAAAGTATCTTAGGCCTTCGTAGATGGCGCATTGAGAAATTAAATTTGTACTGAACGCGCTCGGCTATGGTCCATTTACCTCTATGATTTCAGGGGGTTACGCCCCGAACATCAGCAACGTAAGTCTCGACAGCGCCCAGAGCCATCTCCTTGGCTGACTCTCTGCGCTGTCGGCGGTCATATTTTGACCTGCAGGGAAAGCGGGCACACAAGGTAGCGAAATCTGATGAAACGTTTTTCTCTGCGAAGGTATATTCTTGGATGAAACGCCCCCAGGAAAATTTGGATGATAGTCATTTGAGCTTCTTTAAATAAAATAGGTGCACGATTGAAGGCGCCTAGGTTCCGATATGGCTGAGGTTGCTGATAAGCTCTCGGGTGCTCAAGGCTCAAAAGGGATTGAACCCATTGCAGGGGCAATCGCATAGGGCGATTTTTACTCGCTTTAATTAGCTCTAATTCGTATCTATCTGGAATGGAAAATGCTCTCACTGAATTCGATTAAGCTTGCAGTAATTGGCCTAGGTTACGTTGGTCTGCCGTTGGCGGTGGAGTTCGGAAAGCTGCGTCCGGTGCTTGGGTTTGATATTAATCGATCACGTATTGATGCCTTACGTGCAGGGCATGACACAACACTGGAAGTAGATGACGACGAGCTGGCAGAAGCTAAATACCTACGTTATAGCTTCGATCTTGATGATCTCCGTGACTGCAATGTATTCATCGTCACCGTTCCAACGCCTATTGACCAGTATAAGCGGCCAGACCTTACGCCGCTGATTAAAGCATCTGAATCCATAGGGAGCATACTCAAGCAAGGTGACATTGTTATTTATGAGTCTACTGTTTATCCGGGTGCGACTGAGGAGGATTGCGTCCCGGTTCTGGAAAAAGTTTCCGGTCTGATCTTTAATAAAGATTTTTATGCCGGTTACAGTCCTGAGCGGATAAATCCAGGTGATAAAGAGCATCGTGTTACCACAATCAAGAAGGTAACCTCAGGATCCAATACAGAGGTGGCTGATTTGGTTGATAGTCTCTATCGGCAGATAATCACTGCTGGCACTCACAAGGCTTGCAGTATAAAAGTGGCAGAAGCTGCTAAGGTAATTGAGAATACACAAAGAGATTTGAATATTGCGCTAATTAATGAGTTGGCCTTGATTTTCAATAAGATGGGTATCGATACCGAGGCGGTTCTGCAGGCTGCTGGTACCAAGTGGAACTTCTTGCCATTTCGCCCCGGTTTAGTTGGTGGCCATTGTATTGGTGTAGATCCATACTATTTAACCCATAAGGCTCAGAGCATTGGTTATCATCCTGAAATTATTTTGGCTGGTCGCAGGCTAAATGATAGCATGGGTGCTTATGTTGTTTCTCAATTAGTGAAGGAAATGATTAAGCGCAGAATTCATGTTGATGGCGCAAGAGTTCTTGTTATGGGGTTGACTTTTAAAGAGAACTGTCCAGATCTGCGTAATACTAAAGTTGTGGATATAGTCAAAGAATTGCAGGAATATAACATTAAGGTGGATGTGCATGATCCTTGGGTCTCCACTGAAGAAGCTCAGTTCGAATATGGTATTACACCATTCCTCGAACCTCAGGTTGATACTTATGATGCAGTGATTCTTGCTGTTGCTCATCAGCAGTTTAAAGAGATGGGAGTTGATGCTATTCGCTCATTGGGGCGAGAGGAGCATGTGTTGTACGACCTTAAATATCTGCTGCCGGCGAGTGCAAGCGATCTTCGGTTGTAAGCTATCGTCTGGAGGACGGTCCTCCTTCTCTCCTCTTTTTTGGTGGTGCTGTGATGAGTGCATTCGATACAGTGGTAAAAAAAATGCCGGGACAAACCCGTACATGGTTGGTCACGGGGGTTGCCGGCTTTATAGGTTCAAACCTATTGGAGGCTTTACTTAAACTTGATCAGAAAGTGATCGGGCTCGACAATTTTGCAACTGGGCATCAGCGCAATCTTGATGAGGTCAATGCACAAGTTTCTGAGAAGCAGTGGAGTAACTTTCAGTTTATTGAGGGAGATATTAGAAATCTTGGAGATTGCCAAAAGGCCTGCGCTGGAGTGGATTATGTCCTGCACCAGGCTGCTTTAGGTTCGGTTCCGCGCTCACTCAATGATCCCATCACAACAAATGGAACTAATATTGATGGGTTCCTGAATATGCTAGTAGCTGCACGAGACTGCGGGGTAAAAAGTTTTACCTACGCGGCGAGCAGCTCCACGTACGGCGATCATCCAGGGTTACCTAAAGTTGAAGATCGAATCGGCAAGCCGCTTTCACCCTATGCGGTAACCAAGTACGTGAATGAGCTCTACGCTGACGTTTTCGCACGTGCTTATGGCTTCCGAACTATCGGGTTGCGTTACTTCAATGTTTTTGGAAAGCGACAAGATCCAAATGGTGCTTATGCTGCGGTGATTCCTAAGTGGACTGCCGCGATGTTGCGCAAGGACCAAGTAGAAATTAATGGTGACGGTGAGACCAGTCGAGATTTTTGCTTCATCGAGAATGTGATCCAAATGAATATTCTCGCTGCTACTGCTAACGATGAAGCCAAGAATCATGTGTACAACGTGGCCTTTGGCGATAGAACATCCCTCAATCAGCTTTTCAACTACCTGACTGCAGCGTTGCGAGACAACGGCATTGCCTATGATTTACCCGCTTTATACAAAGAATTCCGGGATGGAGATGTGCGCCACTCCCAAGCTGATATTAGTAAGGCGCAACAAGCCCTTGGTTATGCGCCTAGGTTTAGTATTCAGGACGGCATTAGTAAGTCAATGTCTTGGTATATTGATTTCTTCAAATGATTTTAATCAAATGCATGCTACATGCGGTTAAGCTGCTTTTGGAAGATGTGCTAATATTTTAGGGTGAGGATGGCTATGAGTAGGGGGACTATATTCTATATTGGCGGCTTTGAGATGCCTGACAAAAATGCAGCTGCCATGCGCGTTCTCGCTAATGGGAAAATACTACGTGGTCTTGGTTATGATGTAGTGTTCATAGGCATCGATTCGAATAGGTCTCCCGTTTTGGCTCCGCAGCGTGCAGATTTTTCTGGTTTTGAATGCTGGTCAGTCCCCTATCCGAAGGGGGGCAGGTCTTGGCTGAAATATATTACCGGCCTGCCCGCTATCTTGGATATCATTAGGCGCCCACGCGATATTAAACCGGTGGGTGTGATCTGTTATAACTACCCAGCTGTTGCTAGCTTGCGTATCCGAAGTGCCTGTAAGCGCTTAAACATTAAGGTACTGTCTGATGCCACGGAGTGGTATGATTCAAGTGGCGGCAACCTGATTTATAGGCTAATAAAGTCTTTCGATACCAATCTCCGAATGCATGTAGTGCATCGACTTTCTGATGGAATTATCACTACAAGCCAATACCTGACTGACTTTTATTCCAGCAAAGGCAAGATTACAGTTGAATTGCCGACCCTTTTCGATGTGGATTGTTTTAGCGCCCCAATATCTCGTGGCTCTGCTACCTTGAGAAGATTTATCTATGTTGGCTCTCCATTTGATGCTGACAAGGTTAATCGTGACAGAACAAATTTGAAAGAGCGACTCGACACCTGTGTGGAATTGTTCCACTCGCTGTATCAAAAAGGTAAAGACTTTCGTTTTGATGTGTATGGCATTACGTTATCTGATTACTTAAAGGTTTTTCCCGAACATGACGCAATGATTAAGCTTATGAGTGGTAAGCTTGAGTTTCATGGTAGAAGGCCGAATGCGCATGTTCTACGTCAAATTAAGGAAAGTGATTTCAGCATTTTCTTTAGAGACCGAACACGGGTTACGCTTGCTGGGTTTCCGTCAAAATTGGCTGAGTCTATTAGCGTTGGAACGCCAGTGATTTCTAATAAAATGCTCAGTCTTCAGCGTTACAGCCAAAGTCCCGGTGTTTTTCTAAGCGAACGAGGAGCTGAGTTAGATACAATTTTAGCATTAATTGATTTGCCTAATAATGAAATTGATGCAATGAAATTTAAATCATATCAGGCACGCACATTCCATTATGGTGGTCATGCAGGGGCGGTATCTGATTTTCTATTGAAGGTGGGTCTCTGAATGGCTTTGCGCAGACTGCTGAAGGTTTTCACTGTTCCTTTTCGTATGTTCTATGCCCTTTATAAGCCAGTTGAATATGCACGACGGATTGGAGTTTCTATTAATGGTAAAGTTACGATCTATGGATCGAGCTATGCTATGTTCAGTTCTGAGCCATACTTGGTGACACTGGGAGATAATGTTTTTATAAGTGTTAATGCGCGCTTTGTTTGTCACGACGGCTCTACGTTGCCGTTTAGAAAGGATATTCCAGATTTGGAACTTGCAGGTGAGATTTCTGTGGGTGACAACGTTTTTATCGGTATGGGGGCGCTAGTGCTGCCAAATGTCAAGATTGGTAGTAACTGTATTGTTGGTGCTAACTCCGTAGTGACTAAAGATGTACCAGATGGCGCGATCGTAGCGGGAAATCCAGCGCGTATCATCAGCGAAACTTCCGATTTTCTGAAGCGAGCCCAAGAGAGATCCCTGAAGATTGGCCATCTGCACGGCGAGGCAAAGGTAGAAGCCTATAAAAGGATTTTCCACAAAAAATGAAAATTCTCAGCTATCGTTATTTACCTTTGAATATATATGTGCTGTATTCTTTTTTTGTTCTTATAAGTTATTTTCTTGGTCCTATAGAATACAAAGGCATGGATGCTCAGGTTCTTCTTGTATTTATCGTCCCTGTGCTTGTGCTGTTTTCTGTCGGCTTTATCTTGGGTGCAAGAGGAGAGTTCAGGAATATGTCGCCAATCGCTGAGCGATACCATGCGCTACAGCGGATCGGAGGATTCTTTCAAGCCTTACTCTTGATGACCGCACTTGTCTCTATTGTACAATGGTATGTTTTTCTTTCTTCAGGTGGTGGGCTCTCATTCGATTCTATCGGTGAAAACTATGTCTCCGGTTACGAAGGATATGAGCGGGGGCAGGCGAGTATTGATCTCGCATACATTTTGAATATATTTCAGCAAGCCTTGACTCTTATTACACTACTGTTTGGGTTTTACTACTACAAAGTATTACGTGGATTTTCTAAGGCGATATTTTTATTTGTTGTGTTGACGTATCTATTGGTCAATGTCCTTGGTGCCGGTAAGCAAAAGTATCTTGGCGATCTTGTGATTTTTTCATTTTTTTGTGTTGCAGTTAACTTGGCTGCTAGTGGAAGGCGTTTTAAAATTTCCACTGTAGTGTTCGGTGTTGGCGCGATTTTTTTTGTATTTTTCTTGTTTGTTGAAATTCTCAGGCAGCGATACCAGGCTGCCGGCATCAATATTGATAATATATACAATAAGGCCCACGCTCTAATTACTTGGGATCGGGATGCTTGGATTTTTAGTGTGGTTAATTCCGACTATGCGCTTGCGTTAGGGATTTTTTTTGGTTACTTCACAAATGGTTTATATGGTCTGTACTTGAGTTTAACACTGCCATTTGAGTGGTCCTATTTCGTCGGTAACTCTTATTCTCTAGGCCGAATAGTAGAGATTCTATTTGCGGCCAAAGGTGCTGTGTTGGAGCACACGTATCCCTATAGAGTGGGTGAGACGTATGGTTGGGAGTTTGATAAATGGCACTCGATGTTCGCATGGCTGGCCTCAGATTTTTCGTTTCCTGGTGTAGTTATGTTGGCGCCGCTTTTCGCCTTTTTTTATGCAAGAGTCTGGATTCAGGCAATAAGAGCAAGTAATCCATTCTCGGGGCCGTTGTTTATTTATTTCTCCATGGGCCTAATCTTTAGCTATGCGAATAATCAGTTAATGCATAGCCTTTCAGGTGTCATGGTGTTGTTGGTATTGCTCGGGGGATGGGCGTTCTCTGGCAACCGAGCTGTATCAGTGGATGGCCATCGTTGCGATGAGGGCTCGGTTCAGAAATGAAGCTTAGACATTACGGTTACGCAGTCCTTGTATTTTCCTTGATTTTTTTAGGGAAGGTTAGTGGCTTATTCAAGGATCTGTTGTTCACTTATTATTATGGTGTGTCTGATGTCACCGATGCCTATTTCCTAGCGAACTCCATATCTTCTCTGCTGTATGTTGCTGTCTACTCTGCTATTCCGGTAGTTGTGGTTCCAATGTACTCGCACCTTCTTTCGCTTGGAGAGCAAAGCGTAGTTAATCGGAAGCTCAGTAGTTCGCTGATATTTTTCTTCCTGTTTTCCTTAGCGCTGGGAGTGGGAGTAGCTTCATCAGCGACTTATCTAGTTGAACTTTTTACGGGCGAGGCTGGTGAGCTTGTAAAAGAGTTGGCGAGTGACTATTTGGCTGTTATGGCAGCCACTTTCGCGCTATCGACTGCGGTCGCTTTTTTTAATGCTTTGCAAACTGTGCATAAACGCTCTTTGCCAAGTTATATTGTACCTCTGGTTAATAATCTCATGTTTTGCGGGGGGTTAGTTTTTTTTGGTTCGACAGGTGGCCTTACTAAGGTTCTATACCTTGGTGTTTTCGCCTGGCTGGTCCTGTTGATAGCTAATGGTTTTTTTGCTCGGAATTATTTTGTTTTAACTGGCGTGGGAAAGGGCGGGGAACAGTTCAATTTTAATGTTCTAGCGTTATTTATTCCCGCTGTGCTGTCGTTTTACGTCGAGCAAATTAATGGGTTTGTAGGCATTTATTTTGCTTCCCATCTTGAGGCTGGTGCGATTTCGATTTTGGGCTATGCAGGGAAGCTCAATCTCATTTTTCAATCCATTTTCCTGATTTTTCTTACGACTTCGTTATTTCCAAAAATTGCTTCACTGGTCGCTAAGGGGGATCTCCCGGAGTTGACTAAGTATGTAAGTCGTTGCGTTAGATTAGTTGTTCTCTGTGCATTTCCTTTGATCATTTTCATGATTTATTACTCGGAAGAGATTGTAGAGCTTCTTTTTAAGCGCGGTAAATTTGGTGAAAGTGATGTTGTCAGGGTGGCAGGAATACTGTCGGTTATGCTGGTCGCTGTGCCGTTTGGCTTGCTGCGCGACGTATTGAACCGATTGTTCTTCTCAAGCGGTAAAAGTATGATTCCAGTTGCTCTTTCGCTGCAATCTTTGGCGGTGAATGGGATTGTCAGCATGCTGGCTTACCAGTCCTTCGGCCTTGCCGGACTTGCGTGGGCGGTAGTGATCGCTACATTTACTAGTTTCGTTGTTGCCGTTTTCATCGCCAAGCGTGATATAGGTGTCGCCTTACTGCGTGGGAATCTACGGACTCTCCTGATTGCGTTGGCGAGCGCAGCAGTTGCTACAGGACTGCTCTTGTGGCTCAATGGGATTTTAGCCAAATTTTGGATTCTCAATTTTTTACCGTTTGTCAGCTTTTATGTCGGGCTGCTCTACCTATTCCGCGTAGAGGAGTGCACCTTGTTCATTTCACAGATGAAGCGGAATGGGTTCTTTCGGTGAGGCTTACCGTAGCCCCTGGCCAATGGGTTTAAACCTTTTCACGAGAGGTATCGTATGCGTGTTTTGATTTTGGGCGCCTCGGGCATGCTGGGGAGTGCTGTACTAGACGTGTTTAGCCAGGACCAGTGCCTAGAGACGTTCGGCACTCTGAGGAGCGCGAACTCTCTCAAGTATTTCCCTGAATCCTTGCACCCCCGTCTAATAACGAATATCGACGTTTTGGATTCCGACTGTCTTGTTCGCACGCTCGGGCAGATCCGTCCTGATGTGGTTATCAATTGCGTTGGCCTTATTAAACAGCTGGCTGATGCTAACGATCCATTGGTTGCGCTCCCTCTGAACACGTTGTTTCCACATAAGCTCGCTCACCTTTGTGGGTTAGCTGGTATCCGGCTGATACACATCAGTACGGATTGTGTGTTCTCTGGGCGTAAGGGTAAGTACAGCGAGTTGGATGATTCTGACTGTACCGATCTTTATGGGAAGTCTAAATACTTGGGCGAACTTCATGACTCAAAGCACGCTATTACGCTGCGTACATCAATCATTGGTCATGAGTTAAATACTAAAGTTTCCCTGATCGATTGGTTTTTATCTCAAGGCTCGGCAGTTAAGGGCTATACGAAGGCCATATTTTCGGGTTTCCCAACTGTCGAGCTAGCGTTTATTATCAAGGACTCGGTGCTGCCGAGGCCTGAGTTGAACGGTCTCTATCATGTTGCCGCAGAACCTATAAGCAAATTCGATTTACTGCGGCTAACAGCCTCCGTGTACGGTAAAGAATGCGACATTACTGCAGATGAGTCCGTTGTTATTGATCGCTCACTGGATGGCAGTCGTTTTGCTGCAGCCGCGGGCTATAAATCCCTGGCTTGGAATGATCTTATAGTGAAAATGTTTGCCTGGAGAAACGTCCGTCAGGCTCGGCTGGCACGTTGAGCTGGCTTTAGTTGATTGGCTTAAGGTTTTTTTAAATGTTTGGATGGGGTGCGCATGTTTGATGATAAGGTTTTGATGATAACTGGTGGCACAGGATCTTTCGGAAATACTGTGCTTAGAAGATTTCTTAATACCGGTGTTCGTGAGATTAGGATTTTTAGTCGCGACGAAAAAAAACAGGAAGACATGCGTATTGCCCTTGCAAATGACAAGGTGAAATTTTATATCGGTGACGTTCGCGACTACAGTAGTGTTGCGCAAGCAATGGTTGGGGTTGATTATATATTTCATGCCGCTGCTTTGAAGCAAGTTCCATCGTGTGAATTTTATCCGATGGAAGCTGTAAAAACCAATGTCCTTGGCACTGAAAACGTATTGAGTGCTGCCGTTGCGATGGGCGTGAAGCGTGTAGTAGTGCTGAGCACCGACAAGGCTGTCTACCCGATCAATGCCATGGGTATTTCTAAGGCAATGGCCGAAAAGATTATGGTGGCCAAATCCAGGATGATTCCCGCTGATGGTCCTGTTATTTGCGCCACTCGTTATGGAAATGTAATGGCTTCCCGAGGGTCTGTTATTCCTCTTTTTGTCGAGCAGATCAAACAGGGCGAGTCTTTAACGGTCACCGATCCTGAGATGACAAGATTCCTCATGTCCTTGGAGGATTCGGTTGACTTGGTGCTTCATGCCTTTGAGCATGGACAACAAGGCGATATCTTCGTTCAGAAAGCACCGGCTTCAACGGTGGGTGACTTGGCTGAAGCACTTCAGCAGCTTTTGGGTAAAACTATACCAGTGAAAGTTATTGGGACCCGACATGGTGAAAAGCTTTACGAGTCGCTAGTATCCCGTGAGGAGATGGCGAAGTCTGAAGATATGGGGCGTTACTACAGGGTTCCGGCTGATAATCGTGATCTTAATTATAAAAAGTACTTTGTAGAAGGTGAGCAAAGTATTTCCGAAGGCGACGATTATACGTCTCACAATACAGAGCGCTTGGATATTGAGGGTGTCAAGCGCGTTTTGTTGAAGCTCGACTTCATCAATGAGGTGCTCAGTGCTTAAGGTCATGACTCTAGTAGGAACGCGGCCTGAGTTGATCAAAATGAGCCGGGTGATCGCTGAACTGGATAAGCAAGTCAATCATGTGCTTGTTCACTCTGGTCAGAATTATGATTACGAACTCAATCAGGTATTCTTCGAGGATCTGGAAATTCGGAAACCAGATCATTTCCTCGGCGCAGTGGGCCAGACGGCCGCCGCAGCTATTGCCGAGGTCATCAAGAAATCGGATGAAATTTTCGAGCTGGAAAGGCCAGACGCCCTACTACTCTATGGCGATACCAATACGTGTCTAGCCGTGATCGCTGCAAAGCGTCGGAAAATTCCAGTGTTTCATATGGAAGCGGGAAATCGTTGTTTCGATCAACGAGTCCCTGAAGAGCTGAATCGTAAGGTTCTCGATCACCTGAGCGACATCAACATGGTGCTAACGGAACATGCGCGTCGTTATCTAATTGCTGAAGGAATACGTCCTGAAACAATCTTCAAAACTGGATCTCACATGGCAGAGGTCCTCGGTTACTACCGCGAGAAAATCGACCAGTCAGATGTCCTTGATCGAATGTCCTTAACGGAAGGCGGTTATTTTATCGTCAGTACGCACCGAGAGGAAAATGTCGATAGTCAAGAAAATCTCAAAGATCTTGTTGATACGCTGCACGCGCTGGCGGATTGTTATGGTATACCCATCGTTGTTTCCACCCATCCGCGTACTCGTAAACGTTTAGAAGAAAGTGAAATTTCGCTGAATAACCCTCTGGTTAGCTTCATGAAACCTTTCGGATTTCTAGACTACATCAAATTGCAAAAATCATCATTCTGTGTGCTGTCCGACAGCGGTACCATTACCGAAGAGGCCTCGCTTCTCAATCTGCCTGCGGTCACGATACGCAATGCCCATGAACGACCAGAGGGCATGGATGAAGGCACCTTGGTGATGAGTGGGTTGAAAGCTGAGCGGGTATTGGAGGCAGTCAAGGTCGTGACTAGCCAATATGACCGTGAGCAACCTGTGGTTTCTGTAGTCTCTGATTATCAGGGAGGTGCAGTTTCCGTACAGGTTGTACGTATTGTACTGAGCTACGTGGACTACATTAATCGCACAGTGTGGTCGAAGTCATAAGAAAGGCTCGATCAGAGCGCCCTCAACTATTTCGGTGCGGGCGCTTCGGCTAAAGTTTCAATAGGAATGCATTGCTATAATGACGAAGAAATTTTTAATAGTCGCCAGTTTTCCAGAGTCGTTATTGGGTTTTCGCGGCGCATTGTTGGAAAGCATCAGCAGCAAAGAAGTGGCCGTTCACGTAGCTGCTCCAGGCCTTCCTATTGGATCTGAGCTTAGAGCGAAGATAGAGAGTTTTGGATATCATGTACACAGCTTCGAGTTGGAGCGAGTAGGCATGAATCCATGTCGAGATGTTTTCTCGCTCATTCAGCTTTGGCAGCTTATGCGGTCGCTGAAGCCTGATGTAGTACTTGCTTATACTGTTAAGCCAGTAATATATGGGATGTTGGCTGCTCGATTGGCATCTGTCCCCAAGCGGTTCGCATTGATCACTGGGTTGGGGTATGCATTTCAAGGTGGAGACGCTACTTCGGGATCTCGCCGATGGGTTCGGCTGCTCGTGCAAAAAATGTACGCGCTGGCTCTTCGGGGTACTAATAAGACATTCTTTCAAAATCCTGACGATAAGAAGTTGTTCTTTGAAAGAGCGCTTTTGTCACGTAGAGCCAAGTCTGTTGTAGTCAACGGTTCTGGCGTTGATCTCAAAATATTTGAGCCCAGTACTCCACCAATGCCCATCAGCTTTCTGCTCATAGCCAGACTACTAGGTGATAAGGGGGTTAGAGAATACGTTGAGGCGGCGAGGCTGATCAAGGATTCGCATCCGGAAGTAATATTTAATTTGGCAGGGTGGATTGACGATAATCCTAATTCTATATCTTCATATGAACTAGATTCCTGGATAAAAGAAGGGTTAGTTACTTATTGGGGGCGTCTGTCCGACGTCCGCCCAGCAATCGCAGCCAGCAGTGTTTACGTACTCCCTTCGTATAGAGAAGGCACGCCACGGACGGTACTTGAGGCAATGGCGATGGGGCGAGCCATTGTAACCACTGATGCTCCGGGTTGCCGAGAAACGGTAATCGATGGTGTCAATGGCTATTTGGTCGAGGTCAAGAGTGCCGAGAGTCTAGCGTATGCGATGATGCGGTTTGTAGCTGAGCCTAGTAAGGCATATGCAATGGGGCAAGCATCGCGAAAACTGGCAGAAGAAAAATTCGATGTGCACGCGGTGAACAATAAAATGCTAACTGAAATGCAGATCTGAAAAATTTATGACGGTCACTGTATTCGTAATGTTGTTTTTAGGTACATGATGATGAAGCGCTTTTTTGATATTCTTCTTTCTGTTGTAGGGCTGGTCTCTCTTGCGCCCGTTATTGCCTATGTCGCCTGGAGAGTTAAGCGAAATCTCGGCTCTCCTGTATTATTTAGGCAGGTGAGACCGGGCCTCAATGGTAAGCCATTTGAAATGGTAAAATTTCGTTCCATGCGTGATGCCAGTGACGCTGCCGGTAATCCTTTGTCTGATCGTGAGCGTATAACTCGCTTCGGCGCTTTCTTGCGTGCGAGTAGTTTGGATGAGCTTCCTGAATTATGGAATGTCTTGAAAGGAGATATGAGTTTGGTGGGGCCCCGCCCCCTGTTGATGGATTATCTTCCTCTATACAATGAGCGCCAATTCAAGCGTCATGCCCTGCGGCCTGGTGTTACTGGGTGGGCTCAGATTAATGGGCGTAACTCATTGAGTTGGGAAGAGAAATTTGAGTTAGACGTCTGGTATGTCGAAAATCGATCCTTTTGGCTAGATGTCAAGATCATTTTTGCAACTATTAGAAAAGTCATCAAACGTGATGGTATTAGTGCTGAGGGTGATGTCACGATGCCTAAATTTACTGGTACTAAACCATGAAGAGGTTGGCCATCCTTGGTGCCAGCGGGCACGGGAAAGTGGTTGCTGACACTGCTGAAGCCTGTGGTTGGCAAAATGTACTTTTCTTTGATGATGCATGGCCAACCCTGCAGACTAACGGTCCTTGGTCGGTTGTGGGCACTACAGCAGATCTCTTCAATCGACTGGATGAGTTCGCAGGGGTGATTGTGGCTATCGGTAGCAACACCACCCGTTACGCCAAGCTCCTAGAATTGGTGGCCAGCGATGCACCACTGATCACTTTGGTGCATCCGCATGCAGTCGTGAGCCGTCATGCGCTATTGGAGGTGGGATCTGTGGTATTCGCAGGCGCAGTGATCAATGCTGGCACAGTGATCGGGCGTGGAGCCATTATCAATACGGGTAGCAGCGTTGACCATGATTGCCGGTTAGGGGAGGCGGTGCATGTCAGTCCGGGCGCCCGCTTGGCGGGTGGCGTAGTGGTTGGGGACAGGTCTTGGATTGGAATCGGTGCTACAGTCCGACAGTTGATACGTATCGGTAGCGATGTCACGGTAGGAGCTTCTTCTGGGGTGGTTTGCGACGTTCCAGGCAACCTTATCGTTGTCGGTGTACCAGCCCGAACGCTTCGCTGAAGCGTGTTAATTCATTCCATGGCGGTAGGTGTAAGCTGAACTCCACTCTCCGTCAAATTGCATCTATTTCATAGGATTGCACTGTGCTGAACACTACATTTTCCCCTTGGCCTTCGTTTAGTGAGGAAGAAGCCGATCGCGCTCGTGACGTCATTCTCTCCAACAAAGTCAATTACTGGACTGGACAGGAATGCCGGAGCTTCGAGACAGAATTCGCTGAGTGGGCCCAAGTTGAACATGCTGTGGCAGTAGCTAATGGTACGGTGGCGCTCGACCTGGCTTTCAAAGCTCTTGGTCTAGGGAATGGCGACGAGGTCATTGTAACCTCCCGAACCTTTTTGGCCTCTGTGTCCAGTATTGTCAACTGTGGGGCCGTACCAGTCTTTGCCGATGTCAACCTCAATTCCCAAAATATTGATGCTGAAACCATCCGAAACGTACTGAGCGCCCGTACTCGCGCAATCGTCTGTGTGCATTTGGCTGGGTGGCCTTGTGATATGGATCCCATCATGGATCTTGCGAATCAATACAATCTCAAAGTTATCGAAGACTGCGCTCAGGCCCACGGCGCCATGTACAAGGGCCGATCGGTAGGCTCTATCGGCCACATCGGTGCTTGGTCGTTCTGCCAAGACAAGATCATGACTACCGCCGGTGAGGGTGGCATGGTAACAACGAATGACCGTGAGCTCTGGACCCGCATGTGGTCTTACAAAGATCATGGTAAAAGCTGGGAGGCAGTCTACGAAAGAGATCACGAGCCCGGCTTCAGGTGGGTGCACGAAAGCTTCGGTACCAATTGGCGTATGCTTGAGGTTCAGGGCGCTATTGGACGCCTCCAATTACAGCGCATGCCGAGCTGGCATGCTGCGCGAGTTGCGAATGCTGAACAAATCTGGGCTTGTGCGAGGCGGTTGCCGGGCTTACGCGTACCGGTCGTACCAGATACGGTAGAACATGCGGCATACAAATGCTACGTCTTTGTAGAGCCAGCTCAGCTGAGAAAGGATTGGAGCCGCGATCAAATTATCAGTCAACTGTTAGCTGAAGGGGTACCTTGTTATTCAGGTTCGTGCTCCGAGGTTTATATGGAGAAGGCATTTGACGGGACAGGGTGGAAGCCTTCAGAGAGACTGCCAGTGGCAAAGGAATTAGGGGAAACGAGCCTTATGTTCTTGGTTCACCCTACGCTTAGCAGCGAAGAGATCGCGAAGACCTGCGAAGCTTTGCAGAAAGTAATGCTGCAGGCGACTAGCGTCTAATTGTTCTTGTTTGCAAGCCGGGCGTGCAGCTTTGATGAACTAGTGTGGGATGGAGTTCGTTGTCTGGGGTTTTCATAACCTTGAAAGCAGTTGGGCAGTAAAGGAGATGGGTTTGGTTCGGAGTCAGGAGAGCAAGCGAATGATGGACAGGTTTCGCGCGGGGATGTTGTCTTTACCGCGTCGTAATAAGCGAACAATCCAGGTCGTTACTGACGTTATCCTGGTCTGGCTAGCCTTGTGGCTCGCGTTTCTTGTGCGATTAGGCACAGACGAAATGTATGAGCCCGTTCAGGTGCATTTCTGGTTATTTGCTTCAGCACCTTTGATTGCCATCCCAATTTTTATTCGTTTTGGAATGTATAGGGCAGTAATGCGTTACTTTGGTAACGATGCTCTAATTGTGATTGGTAAAGCAGTTTCACTTTCTTCCTTGCTTTTGGCATTGGTCGTTTATTGGCATAGTAATCATTCGGCAATTGTGCCTCGCTCCATAATCTTTAACTACTGGTGGTTGAGCCTAGTTATGATTGGCGGCTTACGCCTGATTATGCGGCAGTATTTTTTGGGCGATTGGTTTACCGCGCGGCAACATGTGCCATTTACTAATCGGGAAGACGGGCTGCCGAAAGTCGCAGTCTACGGGGCAGGGGCAGCGGGGAACCAGCTGGTTGCAGCATTACGAATTGGTCGCGCGATGCGTCCAGTAGCGTTCATCGATGATGACGAAAGTGTTGCAGATCGAGTGATTTCCGGGCTGCAGGTCTTTCGAAGCAAAGATATTCAGAAGGTGATAGATGTAACTGGAGCAGAAGAAATCCTGCTGGCCATTCCTTCAGCGACACGCGCCCGTCGTCGTGAAATCTTGGGGTTCTTGGAAAGCTTCCCGCTGCATGTTCGTAGTATTCCGGGATTTATGGATTTGGCGAGCGGCCGAGTCAAGGTAGATGATATTCAGGAAGTTGATATCGCTGATTTGCTAGGTCGTGATGCGGTTCCAGCTCAACAGGAGTTGCTGGCTCGATGTATAACAGGAAAGGCTGTTATGGTGACCGGAGCGGGAGGCTCTATTGGTTCGGAGTTATGTCGGCAGATTCTAATGCTGAAGCCCAAAACTTTGCTGTTGTTTGAGCACAGTGAATTCAATCTTTATAGTATACATGGAGAGCTGGAGCAACGCATCGCTCGTGAGTCTCTTTCTGTGCGTTTAGTGCCGTTTCTTGGATCGATTAGAAATCCTAAACATCTTTATGACACGATGAAGATGTGGCATGTTGATACAGTTTATCACGCTGCTGCATACAAGCATGTTCCTATGGTTGAGCACAATATTGCAGAAGGTGTACTTAACAATGTAATCGGTACTCTAAACACCGCGCAGGCTGCTCTACAGGCAAATGTTGAAAATTTTGTTTTGATTTCCACAGACAAGGCTGTACGTCCGACCAATGTCATGGGGAGTACAAAGCGTTTGGCTGAAATGGTCCTCCAGGCACTCAGTAAAGAGTTGGCCCCTGTTCTTTTTGGAGATTCATGCAATGTGGCGCGTGTTAACAAAACGCGCTTTACGATGGTTCGATTTGGCAATGTACTTGGGTCGTCCGGATCTGTAATCCCTCTGTTTTCCAAACAGATAAAAACGGGAGGGCCATTAACAGTTACTCATCCTAAGATAACTCGCTATTTCATGACTATCCCAGAGGCCGCTCAATTAGTAATTCAAGCTGGTTCAATGGGCCAAGGCGGGGATGTATTTGTGCTCGATATGGGTGAGCCAGTAAAGATTGCTGCGCTCGCCGAGAAAATGATTCATTTGGCTGGCTTGAGTATCAAGTCAGAGAATAATCCGAAAGGCGATATCGCTATCGAGTTTACGGGGTTGCGGCCTGGTGAGAAATTGTATGAGGAGCTTTTGATAGGCGATAACGTATCCCCTACTCGGCACCCGATGATAATGTCTGCGAATGAAGATCATCTTGATTGGGAAGTTCTGAAAGAGCGTCTTTCGCGACTCCTGCAGGCTGTAACAGAGGAAGACTTTGCACACGTCCGACAGATTCTGCGGGAGGTGGTAAGTGGTTATTCCCCTGAAGGCGAAATTGTTGACTGGTATTACCAGCAGCGACGTTTGGATGTGTGAGTTAAACTGTAACCAGCTGTAATGAGACGCATCTTGATTTTTGTCGCGATTTATCTTTGTCAATTCATGGTGGAAGGTTTGCGCTTGTTGCGTCTTGATTAATTTATTTTCGCAAACTGATATAGGGGCCCGCGAGAGCGGGTTTCTATGAGTTTCTGGGATGGTGCGGTACTCCTTGTTTCATGTTGCGCCATCGGCGTAGATTCGGCTTGCTGGTAAGTAAGGTTTATCTTTTGCGAAAAGCGTGAAAACTTTCGAGCGGTATTCTCAGTCTCTTGGGGCTGTTATCCCTGGTTGTGCATGGTTTGTTTATTAAGTCGTATTTTGTTGCTGGTGGATTTGCCAGTCCTATGTCGCGCGCTTTTTGTTTTTATTTTTAATGCTCAGGCTTAAAATTTATTACTTGTAGTGGGGACATTACAAGCTAGAGCTCTTTGCTGATGTGATTGTGGCGTTTTGGTCGGAATTTTCACCAGTGTTGGAGGCCGTAAAGGTGACTGCGTATCGTCCAGGGTCGCTAGGGTCTTGGCTAAAATCAATTGCCATTTTTTCGGTGTTCCACTTATAAGCCTCAGTCTCATACGAGGCCCCCGAATTCAATTTTATCCAACGAGTTTCGCTAGTTGCCGGTTTCCCAAGCTTATCAGTCAACATCTCTTTCACCAGATACAGATTGCCAGTATTACCGGTCAATACCAACCGGCTGACAGTCCCATCACTCACAGTGGCAAAGAGCTTATAGCCCGGCGAAATTGGTAGATAAGGTAAACCGCGCACTTCAAAGCGGCCTGCATCCTTCGTAGCTATTCGGCAAGGCTGGTCATGGCGTTCATTTTCTGCTGCGCACTCCTTTACCTCAGTCATAAAATCCCCTTGCAACCCTACCCCCAGTAATGCGCGAGGTGTGAACAACTGAGCAATAGACTGAGACGACTGCGCACAAACAGGCACGGAAGCAAACAAGGTCGCGAGAGCGACCAAAGGAGCAATAGACGGCATGAACGATCCCTGTGAGCCAAGATGGCTTTTCCTGAGAAGGGTTCGTATTTTGCCCCGGCGGCAATGACAGAACAACTGTCAAAAGCGTGAACGGCGTCTTACCGCCACACTCCTGTGGCATTCCCGTCTAGAATTGCGCCAGCTATCTTCAACTGACACACACGAGAAGCATTCAATCCTATGACAATCCTGGTAACCGGCGGCGCCGGCTTCATCGGCGCGAACTTCGTGCTGGATTGGGTAAGCCAGTCCGGCGAAACCATCGTCAACCTGGACAAGCTGACCTACGCCGGCAACCTGCAGAGCCTGGCCAGCCTGGAGGGCAACCCTCAGCACGTCTTCGTGCACGGTGATATCGGTGACGCAGCGCTCGTGCAGCGCGTACTGGCCGAGCATCGCCCGCGTGCAGTGCTCAACTTTGCCGCCGAGTCGCACGTCGACCGCTCCATTCACGGCCCGCAGGCGTTCGTCGAAACCAACGTGGTAGGTACGTTCCAGCTGCTGGAGGCGGTGCGGGGTTATTGGCAAGGCCTGGAAGAGGCTGACCGCGCCGGGTTCCGCTTCTTGCACGTTTCTACCGATGAGGTGTATGGCTCGCTGAAGGCCGGTGAGCCTGCGTTCACCGAAACGCATCAGTACCAGCCAAACAGCCCGTACTCCGCGAGCAAGGCGGCCAGCGACCACCTGGTGCGTTCTTACCACCACACCTACGGGCTGCCGGTGCTGACCACCAATTGCTCGAACAACTACGGGCCGCTGCATTTCCCCGAGAAGCTGATCCCGTTGATCATCGTCAACGCCCTGGCCGGGAAGGCGCTGCCGGTTTATGGCGATGGTCAGCAGATTCGTGACTGGCTGTACGTCAAGGACCACTGCAGCGCTATCCGCCGTGTGCTGGAAGCAGGGCAGGTGGGTGAGGTTTACAACGTCGGCGGCTGGAACGAGATGCCCAACCTCGACATCGTCCACCGGGTGTGTGCGCTGCTCGATGAGCTTCGCCCGCGAACTGATGGGCAGCCGTATGCCAGCCAGATCAGCTTTGTCACCGACCGCCCCGGCCACGATCGCCGCTATGCCATTGATGCGCGCAAGCTGGAGCGCGAGCTGGGCTGGAAGCCGGCCGAAACGTTCGAAACCGGTATTCGCAAAACGGTGCAGTGGTACCTGGATAACCAGGCCTGGGTTGAGGGTGTGCAATCGGGCAGCTATCGCGAATGGGTCGAGCAGAACTACGCAGGGCGTTCGGCGTAAAAGCGCTGAATCGGGATGTCTACCCTATAATGGCAAAAAGGTGGCTAGTAAGTGGCCATGGACGCCTGACTGAGATGGACAACATATGAGCACTATCAACCGTAAAGGCATCATTCTCGCAGGAGGCTCGGGCACACGCCTGCACCCTGCAACGCTGGCGATTTCCAAGCAGCTGCTGCCGGTTTACGACAAGCCGATGATCTATTACCCGCTCACCACGCTGATGCTGGCGGGCATTCGCGACATCCTGATCATCTCCACCCCGCAGGACACGCCGCGTTTCGAGCAGTTGCTCGGCGACGGCCACCAATGGGGCATCAACATCACGTACGCGGTGCAACCGTCGCCGGATGGGTTGGCTCAGGCCTTCATCATTGGTGAAGACTTCATCGGCAACGACCTGTCTGCGCTGGTGCTAGGTGACAACATCTTCTACGGCCATGACTTCCAGGCTTTGCTGCTGCAAGCAATGGGCCGTCGGGAAGGCGCGAGCGTGTTCGCTTACCATGTGACCGACCCCGAGCGTTATGGCGTGGTGGATTTCGACGGCCAGGGCAAGGCCATGAGCCTTGAAGAGAAGCCATTGCAGCCGAAGTCCAATTACGCCGTGACGGGGTTGTACTTCTACGATCAGGACGTGATCGAGATGGCCAAGGGGTTGAAACCTTCGCCGCGCGGCGAGCTGGAAATCACTGACCTCAACCGCCTGTACCTTGAGCGCGAACAGCTTTCCGTGGAAGTCATGGGGCGTGGATACGCTTGGCTCGATACCGGCACCCACGATTCGTTGCTGGAGGCCAGCGGTTACATTGCGACCATCGAGCGCCGCCAGGGCTTGAAGGTCGCCTGCCCGGAAGAGGTTGCCTACCGCCAGCGCTGGATCGATGCCGAGCAGTTGGCAAAGCTTGCTGCACCGTTGACCAAGAACGGCTACGGGCAGTACCTGCAACGGGTGCTGCGCGACACGATCTTCTGACATTGAAGGTTCTGTGCACGCCTGCTGTGGGAGGTTTTACCCGGCAGGCGTGCAACATACTGTGACGTCTAATCTGGTAACCATTCCCTCGCGGTAAACGCTGGGAGAATGGCCTGTGAGCCGCTAGTTTGAGGTGGCAGCCAAGGAGCTTGCTGCATTCAAACTCAACTCACAGGAGTGACCTCCATGCGTAATACCGTCCTCAGTTACCTGCTGCTGCCGCTGTTTGCCGGTTTGTCGTTTTCGATCAGCGCGGCGCCCGCGGCTGCGACCCTGCCGAAGGACCCAGTGCCCGTGGTCAGCCAGGTGCAAGCCCCGTCAGGCATGTTGAACCTGAACACCGCTGATGCGTTGACCTTGCAAAAGGAGCTTAACGGGATTGGCAGGGCCAAGGCCGAAGCGATCGTGGCTTATCGGGAGGCCCATGGGCCGTTCGCTTCGGTGGACGAACTGCTCGAGATCAAAGGGATAGGCAATGCACTGCTGGAGCGAAATCGCAGCAAGTTGGTAGTGGAGTAGGGGGCTGCCGGGGCTGGGTTTCGCCTGCCCCGGCGTCATCACCAGCAACTTATCGGTCCTGCGAGTCCTTGGCATCGGCTTCGGCATTGCGCTCATGTACCTTGCGCAACTGTTCCTCGGTCAGTGGCAGCTTCTTCGCCGTATCCCGCAGAAGCATCAGCCCGCCAACGATCGAGCCGAGGGCTATGATGAGTATCAGCCAGGCGTACCAGGGCATTGTCGTTCTCCTATGGGTTAACAGGCTTCGCTTGTATAAATGTTGAGCGATTGCTTTAGCCGTTGGTTCAATTATAGGAGTGGTGCCCCGTTGGGCCAATTCTAATGGCCCATGGCCCCAAAGGCGCGGCCACTTCGTTTACAATGCGCGCCGTTTACGGATTACCAAGAGACCCCCGACCATGTCCGCCTGCCAGACGCCCCTGATCGTCGCCCTGGATTTCCCCACCCGTGACGCCGCCCTGAAGCTGGCCGACCAGCTCGACCCAGCCCTGTGCCGGGTGAAAGTTGGCAAGGAGCTGTTCACCAGCAGCGCTTCGGGCATTGTCGAAACCCTGTGTGCGAAAGGCTTCGAGGTGTTCCTCGACCTCAAATTCCACGACATCCCCAACACCACCGCCATGGCCGTTAAGGCCGCGGCCGAGATGGGGGTCTGGATGGTCAACGTGCACTGCTCCGGCGGCCTGCGCATGATGTCGGCCTGCCGTGAAGTGCTGGCCAAGCGTAGCGGCCCGCAGCCGTTGCTGATTGGCGTGACCGTGCTCACCAGCATGGAACGTGAAGACCTGGCCGGTATCGGCCTGGATGTCGACCCGCAAGAGCAGGTGCTGCGCCTTGCGGCATTGGCCGAGAAGGCTGGTATGGACGGCTTGGTTTGCTCGGCGCTGGAAGCACCGGCACTTAAGGCTGCCCACCCTGCACTGCAGCTGGTGACGCCAGGCATTCGCCCGGCCGGCAGCGCGCAGGACGACCAGCGTCGCATTCTCACGCCGCGCCAGGCACTGGATGCCGGCTCCGATTACCTGGTGATCGGGCGCCCCATCAGCCAGGCGACCGACCCGGCGGCAGCGTTGGCAGCGGTGGTGGCAGAAATTCGCGGCTGAGGTGCGGATGAGGGCTGCCGTGCGGCCCTCGCTCAACAAAGGGCGATTTCGCATGGTTGCAGTTAATGCGCAACTGAAATCGCGTAGGAGATATGGAACGCACCCTTCGCATGAGTAAGCCAGATGTCAGTTGATGTTTCGATTGAGAGCCCGGTTCAGCGCTTTGGAAGCCTGATCAGTACTTACCTGTTGCCAGTAGGCTGGTTCATCATCCTCACAGGGATGTTTTGGGCCTGGGACCGCACCGTCTACCACAAGCTTTTTTATATTTTCCTGGCGGCACCCACGCTGGTGATGCTGATCAAACAGCGGGAACTGCTCAAGCCTCTGTTTTCCAATCCACTGTTCTTGGCCTTCCTGATTTTCAGTGGTTACACCCTGCTGAGCATCGCGTGGTCCGACACCGAGAACTCTACCAGTAGCTTGCTTAAGCGCCCGCTGTACATTGCCATGCTGCTGTTGGCGGCCGGCATCATCAGCTTGCGCACACCGGGGCAATTGGATCGATGGACGCGCCTGGCGGCGATGGTGGTCGCGCTGGCGGCTGGGTTGTCGTTGGTGGCCTTCCTCTACACCAACCCGGTATTTGCAGGCAGGCGTCTGGTCGGTTATGGCGCGCTGTACAACCCGTTGCTGACCGCGCATGTGTTTGGTGCGTTCGCGGCATTCTGGCTAGCATCCTGGTTCCAGGCTCGCAGTGCATTCAGCCCGCTGCCGTTGATCTGCCTGGCGGTGTTGGGGGCAGCGGTCCTTGCAACTGGGTCGCGCACACCTTTAATCGGCCTGTCAGCTGCTTTGGGCTGGTTGTTGATCGTAGGTGATCGTCGACGCGCTGGGCTTGCGCTGGCGGTGGTCGCTCTTGCAGTGATCAGTGTGGTACTGATCTACCCTGAAGCCATTACCCAACGTGGTGTGTCCTATCGGCCGGCTATCTGGTTGGACTCACTGCGCCAGATTAGTGAACACCCTTGGTTGGGCCATGGCTTTGATTCGCCCATGACGGTGATCATTCCGGGTTTAGGTAGAAGCCTCGCCGACCCTCACAACATCGAGTTGGGCGTACTTTACGCCGGTGGCATCGTTGGCCTTGCCCTGTGGATGACGCTCTACGGCCTGGCCATGTACTTCTGCTGGACCTACCGCAAGCACCCAGGCGTGATGATCGCCGCTACCTGGTTGATCTTCGGCTTCGCCTCGGGCCTGACCGAAGGCAGTGCCTTCATGTCACGCCCGAAGGAGCATTGGTTCCTGATCTGGATCCCGATGGCCCTGGTGTATGGCCAGTCACTGATCCACTGGCAGCGTAACCGGTCTGCTTAAGCGCAGACCATACGCCACATACCGCGCAGGGTTTTCTTGTTCCAGTACTTGAGCGGGATTTCCGAAAGGATTTCCCGGCTCAGCGCCTTGTCGCGGTTGGCGTACTTCAGCACCATGGAGTTACGGAACTTCATGCACACCTGCTCGTACTGCGGGTGGTCGCTGAACACCGCAAAGGTACGCAGCACGTTGTCGACCATGAACCGGCCGTTCTTGAACGTGTTGGTGGGGTGGTCACGGTACTGCGCCAACACTTCGCCCAGCACGTCGATGAAGTAACCGGCACGTGCGATCGACAGTTCGATATACACGTCTTCCAGGCGGATATCGGCATTGAACCCACCCACCTTCTCCAGGGCTTCACGGCGCAGCATCAGCGTGGCTGCCATGGGCCCTGGCTTGCGGTCCAGGAACAGGTCGTCGAAGTCCAGGCGGCGGAAGGGCAGGTTGCGGTTGCGTTGCTCGCGGGCGCCCATCACGTTGCCATCCTGGTCGATGGTTTCGATGTTGGCCGAGCAGATGCCCACCTCAGGCTTGCCGTTCATGTATTCCACCTGGGTGGCGATACGGTGCGGCAGCATGATGTCGTCGGAGCCAAAAGGCACGATCAGGTCGCCCTTGGCGCGCGCGATGGCGTCATTAAGGGTGCGTGCCAGGCCCTGGTTGGCCTGGAAGCGCAAGTCGAAGCCGTGCTGCTGCTGCAGGCGTTCGAGCACTGCAGGGCTGTCGTCCTTGGAGCCATCATCCACCACCAGAAGCTCGATGTTCTTGTAGGTCTGGTTGATGACGCTGTTGATGCTTGCTTCGATGTATCGCGCGTGGTTGTAAGACGCGATGATCACTGTCACCAACGGTGTGTCAGTAACGCCGTGATTCTCAGAACACATGTGAAACCCCTAGCTTTGATCCATTTCGTATGAAGCTTCTGTGCAGACTGCCTGCTTGTTTTTTTAAAGTGATGGCAATTCAATATCTTACGCAGGCAATACCCATTCTAATGGAAGGGGGAAGTGAGGGATATGACTTGTACGCTGATAGGTATGCGGCGGTAGAGTGATTGAGCGCTCCCCGGTCCCCGCACAAACAAAAAGGGCCGGTACGCACCCGCATACCGGCCCTTTCACATAACCCGAAACCGACTCAGGCAATAACCAGCGGCTCGAACCCTTTCACCAGGTCATCCAGCGCCTTGATCTGCGCCAGGAATGGCTCCAGCTTGTCCAGCGGCAGGGCGCTCGGGCCGTCGCACTTGGCCTGGTCCGGATTAGGGTGGGCCTCCAGGAACAGGCCGGCCAGGCCAACCGCCATGCCTGCACGGGCCAGTTCCACCACCTGTTCGCGGCGGCCACCCGAGGCAGCGCCGGACGGGTCGCGGTTCTGCAGGGCGTGGGTCACGTCGAAGATGATCGGCAGGTCATCGCAAGTGCGCTTCATCACGCCAAAGCCCAGCATGTCGACCACCAGGTTGTCGTAGCCCATGCAGGTGCCGCGGTCGCACAGGATCAGCTGGTCGTTACCGGCTTCCTTGAACTTGTGCACGATGTTCTGCATCTGCGACGGGCTCAGGAACTGCGGCTTCTTGATGTTCACCGGCTTGCCGGTTTTGGCCAGGGCCACTACCAGGTCGGTCTGGCGCGCCAGGAAGGCCGGCAGCTGCAGCACGTCGACCACTTCGGCCACGGGCGCGCACTGGTAGATTTCATGCACGTCGGTGATGATCGGCACGCCGAACTCAGCCTTCACCTTTTCGAAGATGCGCAGGCCTTCTTCCATTCCCGGGCCACGGTAGGAGTGGATCGAGGAACGGTTGGCCTTGTCGAAGCTGGCTTTGAATACGTAGGGGATGCCCAGTTTCTGCGTGACGCGCACGTACGCTTCACAGGCCTTCAGGGCAAGGTCCTCGGACTCGAGGACGTTGATACCGCCGAACAGGACGAACGGGGCGGCATTGGAGCATTCGATGTTCTGGGTAATCTTGATCATTTTCTACTCTATGAAGTCATGGGGTAGCCATGGCGCTCTACCAACGACTTTCGAGTACACCACTGGTGAAGATCTCGCGGCGCTCCAGGCGCCCGATTTCCTCATGCTTGGCAAGCGCATACACCCGGTTGAAGGCTGCGCGTTGCACATCAGGGAAGTACTCGGCCAGTGCGCATTCTACCGCAGCATCATAGTCCGCTTCGGTTATATAGCGGTAAATTTCTCGGTAGTAGAAAAAGCCAAACTGAAAGCCCAGGGTTTCGCTGAAGAAACCCGTCGGTTCGGAAAAACTGTTCTCCAGGTCGATGGCAAGCGCTTTGCCTTGTTCCGGGAGCATGACGTTGGCCGCCCACAGGTCCATGTGGGTGACGCCCTGGCTGTGCAGGGCATGCAGCAGTTCGAAGGCTGCCCCGATTACCTGGTGCACCGCGTCGGGGGCGCGACGGGTTCTTGCCAGCCCATCTTCGTGCCCGCTCAGCAGTTCGGTAATCAGGAAGAAGTCTTGCATCAGGCCGAATCTGGAGCGGCTGTAGCCGTAGCCCACCAGCCTTGGCACTCGGGCACCACGGCGGGCAGCCTCGCGGGTGTTGATCAGTTCTTCCAGCGACCAGTCGTACATGCCGTTGCGCTTGGGCCTGCCGCGCTGCATGCGCAGCTTCTTTTTCAGCGAGTCGAGTTTTTCGCGCTTGGTGAACAGCTGGCTTTGCGCGCAGTCGAGCGGTGCGCTCACCCGTTTGCTGCCGGCGGGCTGGGCGATCAGCTGTTCGAACGCTTGCCGGGTATGCGGGGCAATGGGTGCCTCAAGGTGCAGGGTGGTGTCGCGATACTGCAGTGTGTGAGGGTATTCGTCCTGCCAAATCTGTGAATCGCCAACCACGCCCTCGTCCTTGTAGTATCAAAAAGCCATAAATTAATGGATCCAATACTACAGATTTTTCACACTTTTCCTACAATTTGTTAACAATCATGTACTTGGCAGTGTGGTAGGGGCCGCCTGGGCGGCCCCCTTGGCGTTAAACCTTCAACACCAACTTGCCGAAGTTCTCACCGCTGAACAGCTTGAGCAGCGTTTCCGGGAAGGTCTCCAAACCCTCCACCACATCCTCTTTGCTCTTGACCTTGCCACTGGCCAGCCAGCCGGCAATCTCTTGCGCGGCCTTGCCGTATTCCTTGGCGTGGTCCATCACCACGAAGCCTTCCATGCGCGCACGGTTCACCAGCAGCGCCAGGTAATTGGCCGGGCCTTTGACGGCTTCCTTGTTGTTGTACTGGCTGATCGCGCCGCAGATGACGATGCGTGCCTTGAAGTTGATGCGGGTAAGCACGGCATCCAGGATTTCGCCGCCGACGTTGTCGAAGTACACGTCAACGCCCTGTGGGCATTCGCGCTTGAGGCCGGCGAGCACGTCTTCGGCCTTGTAGTCGATGATGCCGTCGAAACCCAGTTCGTCCTTGAGGTACTGGCATTTTTGCGCGCCCCCGGCGATGCCGACCACACGGCAGCCTTTGATTTTGGCGATCTGGCCGACGATGCTGCCCACTGCACCGGCAGCGCCAGAGATGACCACGGTTTCACCGGTTTTGGGCTGGCCAACGTCGAGCAGGGCGAAGTAGGCGGTCATGCCGGTCATGCCCAGCGCCGAGAGGTAGCGCGGCAGTGGGGCCAGGTTGGGGTCGATCTTGTGCAGGCCCTGGGGCTCGCCCGTGAAGTAGTCCTGCACGCCGAGGGCGCCGCTGACGTGGTCGCCGGGTTTGTAGTCGGGGTGGTTGGAGGCCACCACTTCACCTACGCCGAGGGCGCGCATCACTTGGCCGAGGCCCACGGGCGGGATGTACGACTTGCCTTCGTTCATCCAGCCGCGCATGGCTGGGTCCAGCGACAGGTACAGGTTGCGCACCTGGACCTGGCCCTCGCCGGGGGCTTGTGCGGGTACGGTCTCGAAGGTGAAGTCGTCGCGGCGCACGGCACCGACCGGGCGTTTGGCGAGCAGAAAGCGGCGGTTGGTCTGGGTCATGGCGGGGTCCTTGTGGGCAGGAGGCATAAGTAGCCAATTTAACGCGGTGATGCCGGTTGGTCTGCAAAATCACTGGTAAGCATGGTAGCCCAACCGCTGGCCTGATGATGCTGCCCAGCTACGCGGTGGGCTGACTAGACTCTGGGCCATTACCCACGCCCCCTTACCATCAGGAGCAGAACATGAGCATGACCTTTTCCGGCCAGGTAGCCTTGGTCACTGGCGGCGCGGCGGGCATTGGCCGGGCGACGGCACTGGCCTTTGCCCGTGAGGGCCTGAAGGTGGTGGTGGCCGACCTCGACCCGGTGGGCGGCGAGGCCACGGTGGTGCTAATGCGCGAGGCCGGTGGCGAGGCGCTGTTCGTGGCCTGCGATGTGACCAAAGATGCCGATGTGCGCCACTTACACGAGCAGGCCATCCAGGCCTACGGCCGCCTGGACTATGCCTACAACAACGCCGGCATCGAGATCGAGCAGGGCCGTTTGGCCGAGGGCAGCGAGGCGGAGTTCGACGCCATCATGGGGGTTAACGTCAAAGGCGTGTGGCTGTGCATGAAGTACCAGTTGCCGCTGCTGCTGGCCCAGGGCGGCGGGGCCATCGTCAATACCGCTTCAGTGGCTGGTTTGGGTGCGGCGCCGAAAATGAGCATCTACAGTGCCTCCAAGCATGCGGTGATCGGCCTGACCAAGTCGGCGGCCATCGAATACGCCAAAAAAGGCATCCGCGTGAATGCCGTGTGCCCCGCGGTAATCGACACCGACATGTTCCGCCGGGCCTACGAGGCAGACCCACGCAAGGCCGAGTTTGCCGCAGCGATGCACCCGGTCGGGCGCATCGGCAAGGTCGAGGAAATCGCCAGCGCGGTGCTGTACCTGTGCAGTGACGGTGCCGCGTTTACAACCGGCCACTGCCTGACAGTGGACGGTGGCGCTACTGCAATCTGAGTGATTCGCTGCGGGCGCCGTCGCGGGCAGGCAACAGCAAGGCCAGTGCGACAGCCACGCAGCCAAGCACCAGCACCCCACCAAACACGAGCAAAGCCAACCCCGACCCCAAGCGGTCACTCAGCACTCCGGTAAAGATCACCGGCAAGCTGAACCCCAGGTACGCGAGCAGGAAAAACCCGGCACTGGCCCGGGTTTTTTCGCTGTCCGCCAGTTGGTTTACCGCCGACAGCCCGCCCAGGTAGATAAACCCATAACACGCGCTGCTGGCCGCCACCGCGCCAAGCAGTACGGCCCCCAGGTGCCCACGGTCGGCGCCCCAGGCCAGCAGCGCGTAACTGCATGGCAGGGTCGCCAACCCCAGCAGGGTTGCCTTGGCACTGGCCAGGCGCCGCGCCAGTGGCTGGAACAGCAGGCCGCAGCTGATCACGCAAAAGGTCGAGAAGCCCGACCAGGCGCTCAGGCCATGCTGGCGCAGGATGCCAGGCAGCAAGGCGATCACCAGGCCGACGCAAGCCCAGGCCAGGAGGATGGCCAGGCCATACACGACGCTGCCAGTGGGGTAGAAGGGCAGGCGCAACATGGCGCCGCGCTGAGCCGGGCGTGGGTCGGGCAGGCGCCAGACCCACGCGATGGCCACGCCTGCGAGTATCAGCTGCACGTGGAAGCTGCCAGGCGTAAGGCTTGGCCCGCGCAACAGGAACAGGCTGGTCAGCGCCGCACCAAGGCCGAAGCCCAGTGACGTGCTGGCGGTTACCCAGTTGGCCGCACGTGCGCTGCTATCAGCGCCCATCAGCTCGCCCATGTAGGCGGTTGCGGTGGCCGAGGCCAGGCCGGTACCCAGGCCCAGCAACAGGCGCGCCAGGGCCAGGGTTTCAAGGCTTGGGGCCAGCAGCATGAGCAGGGTGGCGAGCATCGACAGCAGCAGTGCGGCAATGATCAGCGGTCGGCGCCCGACCCGGTCGGCCAGGCCGCCCAAGGCCAGCAGCACGGGCAACACGCCCAGCACATAACCGGAGAAGGCCACCGCAGTAGCCGCGGCGCCTTGGCCGGAGAGGTCGGCGTAGGTGATGTAGAGCGGGGCCTGCAGGTTGACTGCCAGGGTGATCAGGCACAGGGCGAAGGCCAGCAGTGCATGGTTGGAGCGCGAGGGCATGGCGGATCCTGGGTTTTGGGTTGTCATTACCGGCCCTATCGCCGGCAAGCCGGCTCCCACAATGATCCAGGCGCCTCAGGACCCTGTGGGAGCGGGTTTACCCGCGAAAGGGCCGGTACTGCCCACAGTGCTTCCAGCCTGTTCCCCCAACAAGGCACACCACCCCCTCATTTATGCTTAACTGTTCGCTCAAAACCACCAAACACCTAGCCCATGCACTTCGCCCTAGACCGCCAAAGCCCAACCCCCCTCGTGCAGCAGCTCACCGACCACCTGCAAGCCTGGATCGAACAGCAACGCCTGCGCCCCGGCGCGCGCTTGCCGTCCATCCGCACCTTGGCCCGCAACCAGGCCATCAGCGCCTCCTGCGTGATCGAGGCCTACGACCGCCTGGTCGCCAGCGGCTGGCTCGAGGCGCGCCACGGTACCGGTTTCTTCGTCGCCGAACGCAAACCAGGCTTGGCCCTGGACGACCAGCCCGTGTGGGGCGAGGCCGCTGACGGCAGCTGGCGGCAATTTCGCGAAGGCCATGATGAGCTGCTCAAGCTCGGCTGCGGCTGGCTGCCCACCGCCTGGCGTGCAAACGAGGCGCTAGCCCAGGCCATCCGCCAGGTCAGCCGCGGCAACCCGCAAGACCTGTTCGACTACTGCCCCCCACTGGGCCTGGCCAACCTGCGCCTGCAACTGCACAAGCGCCTGGCGCAACTGGACATCGCCGCAGGCCCTGAGCGCATCCTCACCACTCAGGGCGCCAGCCATGCCCTCGACCTGCTTGTGCGCACGCTGCTGCGCCCTGGCGACACGGTGCTGGTGGAAAACCCCGGCTACTACAACCTGTACAACCTGCTGCGCCAGCACCAGGTACGCATGCTGCCGGTACCCCGCACGGTGGCGGGGCCCGACATCGCCGTACTCGAGCGCCTGCTGGCCGAGCACCGGCCGCGCTGCCTGTTCATCAACAGCCTGTACCAGAACCCGACCGGCACCAGCCTGACGCCCAAAGTGGCCTATCGCCTGCTGGAGCTGGCCCGCGAGCACGATTTGCGCATCGTCGAGGACGATATCTACGCCGACTTTCAGGAGGGCCCGGCCACCCGCCTGGCCACCCTCGACAGCGAGCAACGGGTGATCTACATGGCCAGCTTCTCCAAAACCCTCAGCAGTTCGCTGCGGGTCGGCTACCTGGTGGCCGACCCACCGCTGCTGGCGCGCCTGGCTGAGCTGAAGATGGTCAGCGGCATCGGCACCTCGCGTTTCGCCGAACAAGTGGTCGGGCAGATGCTGGCCAACGGCAGCTACCGCAAAAGCACGCAGCGCTTAAGGGTGCGGCTGGCCCAGCACATGGCTAAATTGCTTGGGCAGCTTGAGCAATATGGCTGGCAGGTGTTCTGCGAGCCCTATGGCGGCATGTTCGTCTGGGCGCGGGTGCCGGGCCGCGACTTTGCCAGCCTGGAGCAGTTGGCCTTGCAGCATGGGGTGCTGCTTACCCCAGGCAGCGCCTTCGACGTCGAGGGTGCAGGCAGCGATTGGCTGCGCATCAATGTCGCCTACGGGCAGGATTCCCGTGCCCAGGCCTTCCTCCTGCACGCAGGGCGACCTTCAGCAAGCTGATAGCGACACGTGCATAGCCATTTGACACCATTCTGACGTCAAGCCCTTGTTAGCACCGCCGCAACGTTGCCACGCTTGGCCCTCGGCAAAACCTGACACGGTGAAGGGGGATCGGCGATGGGTGCGAGCAGGCAGGGTGTTCTGGCCAACCTGGGCATGGCCCGCAAGCTGGGCCTGGGCTTTGCCCTGGTGTTGCTGCTGACCCTGGCGGTGGCAGCCATCGGCATCGCGGCCTTGCACAGCGTCGGCCAGCGCTTCGAGGGCCTGCGCCAGTTGGGCCAGTTCAACACCGACCTGCTCAGGCTGCGCCAGCACGAACAAGGCTTTGCCCTGCGCTCCGATATGAAGGAAGCCGAAGCCTTGCGCAGCGGCCTGCAAAACCTCAGCGAACGCGCCCGAAGCTTGCCGGCACTGGCGGCGGCTGAAGCCGACCTGGCAGCTTATGGCCAGGCCTTCGAAGCCTTCGTCGAAGCCGTGCAGGCCAAGGAGCTGGCGCTGGATATGGCCAGCTGGTCGGTGTCCAGCGTTGCCAACAACCTTGATGTGCTGCAGGCCGGCCTGGCCGATGACGGCACCTATACGCTCAAGCAGTCGCAAGGCCAGCAGGGTGGAGAGTTCCTTGAACAGGCCGCGCAGGTGGCGCAGGTTTCACGCTTGATGCTGCAGGCTATGGACGAGGCACGGGTGCGCCTGGACAAAGGCCGCAAGGGCGAGGAGGGCGCCGGCGAAGGGCGCATCGCCCAGACGGTCGAGGCGGCGGGGCTGGTCGAGCAGCTCAAGGCGTCGGTCGCCGATGCCGGCTACCAGAGTGTGCTGAACGAGGTGGCCGGGCACATTGGCAGCTTCTCCGACAAACTCAACGAATACACCGACCTGCTGGGCAAGGAACAAGGCATCAAGGCGCAGTTGCAGGCGCGTGCCGAGCAGGCCACCAGCCGGGTCGACCAGGCCTACGCCGGTGACGAGCAGGCGATGCAGGGCGAACTCACGCGCAATGCGGTGGCCATCGCCCTGGCCACCGGGCTGGCGCTGTTGGTCGGCGTGCTGGCCGCCTGGCTGATCACCCGCGCCGTGGTCGGCCCGCTCAAACGCGTGATCGCCAGTGCCCAGCGCATTGCAGCGGGCGAGCTGAGCCTGGAGGCGCAAGCCCCTCGCAAGGATGAGGTCGGCCAACTGATGCAAGCCATGCAGCAGATGGCTGCCGGGCTGTCGGGCATCGTCAGCGGCCTGCAGCAGGGCATCGAACAGCTGGCCGGCAGTGCCCAGGCGCTGTCGGCAGTCACCGAGCAGACCAATCGCGAGGTGGGCAGCCAGAAGGAAGAAACCGAACAAGTGGCCACCGCCATGCAGCAGATGACCGCCACCGTGCACGATGTGGCGCGCAATGCCGAAGAAGCGGCGTTGGCTGCCCAGGCAGCCGACGACAAGGTCGATTCCGGCCAAGTGGTGGTACGCCAGAGCATGCAGCGTATCGAGCAACTGGCGGCGGCGGCAGAAACCGCCAGTGCTGGCATCGACAGCCTCAGTGCCGAGATCCACACCATTGGCGATGTGCTGGCAGTGATCAAGAGCGTGGCCGAGCAAACCAACCTGCTGGCGCTCAATGCTGCCATCGAAGCGGCGCGGGCGGGCGAGCAGGGGCGTGGCTTTGCGGTGGTGGCAGACGAGGTGCGGGCCTTGGCCCGGCGCACCCGGCAGTCCACCGAAGAGATCGAGCGGCTGGTCGCCAGCCTGCGTGGCAATGCCCAGCAGTCGGTGGCGCAGATCCGTGGCAGTACCGAGCTGGTGCGCATGGCGGTGGCCGACGCGCTGCAGACCGAAAGCGCGCTGGGCAGCATTGCCGCGGCGGTGTCATTGATCCAGCAGATGAACCAGCAGATCGCCGCGGCGGCCGAGCAGCAGAGCTCGGTGGCCGAGGAGATCAGCCGCAGCGTCACGCAGATCCGCGGCAGCGCCGATCAGGCGGCACTGGCGATGCAGGACAATGCCCGTTCCAGCATCGAGCTGGCGCAGTTGGGCAGCGACCTGAAGGGCATGGTCGGCCACTTCAGGGTGTAACGGTGGCGTGGGGGGTTAATCCACGCCGACGAAGCCGCCGGTCTGGTGGTGCCACAAGCGCGCATACAGCCCTTGCTGCTCCAGCAGTTCGCTGTGGCTGCCACTCTCCACGATATGCCCCTTGTCCAGCACCACCAGGCGGTCCATCCGCGCGATGGTCGACAGGCGGTGGGCGATGGCGATCACCGTCTTGCCTTGCATCAGGGTTTCCAGGCTTTCCTGAATGGCCGCTTCGACTTCCGAATCCAGCGCTGAGGTGGCCTCGTCCATGATCAGGATCGGCGCGTTCTTCAGCAGCACCCGGGCAATCGCGATGCGCTGGCGCTGGCCACCGGACAACTTGACCCCGCGCTCACCCACATGCGCGTCAAAGCCGGTACGCCCCTGGGCATCCGACAGTTGCGGGATGAACTCATCGGCTCGCGCGCGGCGCACCGCCTCGCGCAACTCCGCTTCGCTGGCATCGGGGCGGCCGTACAACAGGTTGTCGCGGATCGAACGGTGCAGCAGCGAGGTGTCCTGGGTGATCATGCCAATCTGCGCACGCAGGCTGGCCTGGGTCACCTCGGCGATGTCCTGGCCGTCGATCAGGATGCGCCCGCCCTGCACGTCGTAAAGCCGCAGCAGCAGGTTGACCAGGGTCGACTTGCCGGCGCCGGAGGGGCCGATCAGGCCAATCTTCTCGCCTGGGCGGATATTCAGGTTCAGCGCTTCGATCACGTTGCGCGCCTTGCCGTAATGGAAGTCGACATCATCGAAGTGCACGGCGCCGCGGGTCACTTTCAGCGGCGCCGCGTTGGGTTTGTCGGTCACGGTGACGGGTTGAGCGATGGTCTGCAGCCCGTCCTGGACCATGCCGATGTTCTCGAAGATGCCGTTGACCACCCACATGATCCAGCCCGACATGTTGACGATGCGGATCACCAGGCCGGTGGCCAGGGCGATGGCGCCCACGGTGATCAGCGACTGGCTCCACAGCCACAGGGCAAGGCCGGTGGTGGCGACCACCAGCAACCCGTTGAGGGTGGTGATGACCACGTCCATGCTGGTGATCACCCGTGACGCCAGCTGGGTTTTTTCGGTCTGTTCGCGGATCGCTTCACGGGCATATCGCTGCTCGTAGTCGGTGTGGGCGAACAGCTTGAGGGTGGCGATGTTGGTGTAGCCGTCGACGATACGCCCCATCAGTTTGGAGCGGGCATCGGAAGAAATCACCGAGCGCGCCTTCACCCGCGGCACGAAGTAGAACAGCGCAGCGACGTAGCCGGCGATCCAGGCCAGCAACGGCAGCATCAGCCGCCAGTCGGCCTCGGCAAACAGTACCAGCGAGGTGATCGCGTAGATCAGCACGTGCCACAACGCGTCCACCGCTTGCACCGCCGAGTCACGCAGGGAGTTGCCGGTTTGCATGATGCGCTGGGCGATGCGCCCGGCGAAGTCGCTCTGGAAGAAATTCAGGCTCTGCTTGAGCACGTAGGTGTGGTTTTGCCAGCGGATCAGGCTGGTCATGCCGGGGTTGATGGTCTGGTGCACCAACAGGTCGTGCAGGCCGAAAAAGATTGGCCGCAGCAGCAGGATCACCACCAGCATCCAGGTCAGCTCGCCACTGTGCTCGCTGAAGAAGTTGGCGTTGGGCGTGCCTTGGGCCAGGTCGATGATGCGGCTGAGGTAGCTGAACATCGCCACCTCGATCAGCGAGGCGACCAGGCCGACCACCAGCAGGGCCAGAAAACTCGGCCACACCTGGCGCAGGTAATACAGGTAGAACGGCCACACCTGGGTCGGGGGCGACTCGCTGGGCGCGTCGCGGAAGATGTCGATCAATTGCTCGAAACGGCGGTACAGCATGGGTGACAACACTCCTGTTCAACCCGACCCTCAGGCGGTTTCACGTCCTTGTGAAGCCTGCGGTCAGTCGATGCGTTTGGCGGATTTGATGAACACCGGGTCGGCCGGCACATCGCGCATGCCTTTCTTGACGGTGGTGGGCGAATTGACGATCTGGTCGACCACTTCCATGCCTTTGGTCACTTTGCCGAACACCGCGTAACCACGGTCGCGGCCGGGGTTGAGGAAGTCGTTGTCGGCTACGTTGATGAAGAACTGGCTGGTGGCCGAGTTCGGGTCGGAGGTGCGGGCCATCGACAGCGTGCCGCGGGTGTTCTGCAGGCCGTTGCCGGCTTCGTTGCGGATCGGGTCACGGGTCGGCTTCTGGTTCATCTGCTCGGTAAAACCACCGCCCTGGACCATGAAGCCCGGGATCACGCGGTGGAAGATCGTGTTGTTGTAGAAGCCGCTGTCGACGTACTCGAGGAAGTTCTTGGTACTGATCGGCGCCTTTTCGGCATTCAGCTCGATTTCGACCTGGCCGAAGCTGGTGTCCAGCACGACGTGAGGGGTCTTGTCGGAGGCCATGACGCTGGTGGCGAAGGCGACCGAGCAGGCGGTGAGCAGGAGTTTTTTCAGCATGGGCTCAAAGATCCTTGAGAGGTGGAGGCGGCTGCGAGGAACTGCAGCAAAGTCTGGTTGAAGACCTCGGGTTGATCGAGGGGTGTAGCGTGCCGGGAATCGTCTATGACCACCAGCGTTGCCTGGGGCATCAGGGCCACATAGCGTTGTTTGAGTTGTACCGGGGTGTAATCGTGGTCGGCGGCGATCACCAGCGTGGGACAGTGAATGGTGCCGATGCGTTCCTGCACGCCCCAGTCGACGATGGCGTCGAAACTCTTGAGGTAGGCGCGTTTATCGTTGCGCGCCCAGCGCTGGGCCATCTTCTGGCGCAAGTCGGCTTGCCCGGGCTTGGGGAACAGCCGCTCGGCCAGGCCCTTGCCGACTGTTTCGACACTGAGGATACGCGCCAGGCCCCAGCGCTTGGCCCACCACACCCAGTCGCTGCGGGTGCGGCGCTTGACCTCGGGGGCGCTGTTGACGATGCACAGGCTGCGCAGCCATTGCGGGTGGTCGACGGCAAACTGAAAGCCCACCATGCCGCCCATCGACAGCCCGACGAAGTGCACAGGGCCTGTCTGCAAATGTTCGAGCAGGGCCAGCAGGTCGGCGCTGAAGGTGGCGATCTGGTAGCCGTCGCGCGGCTTGTCGGAGCGGCCGTGGCCACGGATGTCCATGAGGATCACCCGGTAGTGGCGGCTCAGCTCAGGCACCTGCAGTTCCCAGTCCTGGCTGCTGGAGCCCAGGCCATGCAGCAGCACCAGGGGTTCGCCCTGGCCGTATTCCTGATAATGCAGCGAGCATCCTTCATGTTCGAAATAGGCCATGGGCGCGGTCCTCTCAGGCTTGTGGGGGGGCTGCGAAGGGCACGTCCAGTGGCGCGGTATCGAAACTGCGCAGCAGGTCGATGAGAATCTGCGTGGCCGGGCCCAGGGTCTTCTCTTTGCTCGAATAAAGGTAGAACAGTGGGTGGCGGCTGCCACCCTGATCCAGCGGCAGCGGCTTGAGCACGCCATCGCGCAGCTCGCGTTCGATCATGTGCCGCGGCAGCCAGGCAAAGCCCAGGCCGCTGCTGACGAAGGTGGTAGCGGTGCCCAGGCTGCCGACGGTCCAGCGTTGTTCGGCGCCGAGCCAGCCGACATCACGCGGCTGGGCGCGGCCAGAATCGCGAATCACCACTTGCAGCTGGCTTTCCAGGTCCTGGAAGGTGATCTCCCGGCCCAGGCGGTGCAGGCTGTGCTCGGGGTGGGCGACGGCGACGAACTCCACCGCGCTCAGTTCGGTACCCAGGTAGCCGCCGATGCTGTAGCTGCTGATGGCAAGGTCGGCGATGCCTTCGTGCATCACCTCTTCGACGCCCGACAGTACCTCTTCACGCAGGCGCACCCGGCAGCCGCGGCTCTGCGGCATGAACGCGGCCAGGGCACGCACCAGGCGGGCGCTGGGGTAGGCGGCATCGACCACCACGCGCACCTCGGCTTCCCAGCCCTGCTCCATGTGGTGGGCCAGGTCTTCGAGCTGGCTGGCTTGTTTGACCAGGTGCCGCGAGCGGCGCAGCAACACGTTGCCGGCCTCGGTCAGCACGGCCTTGCGGCCATCGATGCGCAGCAGCGGCACGCCCAGTTGCTCCTGCATGCGCGCCACCGTGTAACTGACCGATGACTGCGACCGGTGCAGGGCTTCGGCGGCCTGGGCAAACCCGCCGTGATCGACCACTGCCTGCAGGGTCCGCCACTGATCAAGGGTTACGCGCGGCGCTTTCATCTTTGGCTCCTGTTGTCCTAAGCTGCGCTCTTTCAAGGAGAGCGCCCCATGAAGAAATGTTGTGCGGCAATTTTGCTGTGCCTGCCCCTTGGGGCCATGGCTTACCCCATCGACGTAAACAAGGAAGTGGACGGGGTCAAGCTGGACTACACCGCCTACGACACCGCTTACGACATCGGTGCCATTACCCTGAACAACTATGGGCAAGTGCCGGCGGCCTGCAAGGTGACATTCCGCAATGGCCCCGAAGCGCCACGGGTGCGCCGGGTGAATGTACCGGCTGGCAAAAGCGTAGATGTGACGGCCAAGTTCAACCGGCAGATCATAAAGCTGCGCATCGCGCTGGATTGCAAAGCGCAATAAAACTGATTAATCGATAGATTGAACCCACTTTTTACGCTTTTTTATCGATAGGTCAAGCCTTAATCTTCCCTCCATCGAATCGCACCCAATTTGCCGATGGAGGCACCCCATGTCCCGCGTATTGATCATCGAAAGCAGCGCCCGCCAGCAGGATTCCGTTTCCCGTCAACTGACCCGTGACTTCATCGAGCAATGGCAAGCGGCGCACCCGGCTGACGCGATCACCGTGCGTGACTTGGCCGTTAACCCGGTACCGCACCTGGACGCCGACCTGCTCGGTGGCTGGATGAAACCTGAAGAACAGCGCAGCGCCGCCGAGCTGGAAGCGCTGGCCCGTTCCAACGAATTGACCGATGAATTGCTGGCGGCCGATGTGCTGGTGATGGCTGCGCCGATGTACAACTTCACCATCCCGAGCACCCTGAAGGCCTGGCTGGACCACGTGCTGCGTGCCGGCATCACCTTCAAATACACCCCGACCGGCCCGCAAGGCCTGCTGGCCGGCAAACGCGCCATCGTCCTGACCGCCCGTGGCGGCATCCATGCCGGCGCCACCAGCGACCACCAGGAACCCTACCTGCGCCAGGTAATGGCGTTCATCGGCATCCACGATGTGAACTTCATCCATGCCGAAGGCCTGAACATGAGCGGTGACTTCCACGAGAAAGGCATCAACCAGGCCAAGGCCAAGCTCGCCGCGGTGGCGTGAGTTTCAACGAATTCCCAACCCTGACACCTTGTTTGCTCCTTTGGGTGTACCTGCCCGGCCTCGTTGGCCGGGTTTTTTTTGCCTGGAATTTCTCGGTTGCTTGTGCCGGCCTCTTCGCGGGTAAACCCGCTCCCACAGGCCTGTGAGATTCCTGTGGGAGCGGGTTTACCCGCGAAAGGGCCGGCACAGCCCCACATTCATCATGGTTGAACTCACTTGCCGCAACCCGCTAAGGTCGCGCCCTTGATTTACGAGAGGCAACCATGGGCTACCTGATAATCGTCGCGCTGATCCAGGCGTTTTCCTTCAGCTTGATCGGCGAGTACCTGGCCGGGCACGTCGACAGCTACTTCGCCGTGCTCGCGCGGGTGCTGTTGGCGGGCCTGGTGTTCCTGCCGCTGACCCGCTGGCGCCAGGTCGAGCCGCGCTTCTTGCGCTCGATGCTGCTGATCGGCGCGCTGCAATACGGCATCACCTATGTCTGCCTGTACCTGAGCTTCCGCGTGCTGACCGTGCCGGAGGTGCTGCTGTTCACCATCCTCACACCGCTGCACGTCACCCTGATCGAAGACGCACTCAATCGGCGCTTCAACCCTTGGGCCTTGCTCGCCGCCCTGGTAGCGGTGGCAGGCGCGGCGGTAATCCGCTTCGACAGCATCAGTGGCGACTTCTTCATCGGCTTCCTGCTGCTGCAACTGGCCAACTTCACCTACGCCGCCGGCCAGGTGTTGTACCGCCACCTGGTCGCCCGCCACCCCAGCGACCTGCCGCACTACAAGCGTTTCGGCTACTTCTACCTGGGTGCGTTGATCGTCGTGCTGCCGGCCTTCCTGCTGTTCGGCAACGCCCAGCACCTGCCCAGCACCGACGTGCAATGGCTGGTGCTGCTGTTCCTCGGCCTGTGCCCCACGGCGCTGGGGCTGTACTGGTGGAACAAGGGCGCGTGCCTGGTTTCCGGCGGCACCCTGGCGGTGATGAATAACCTGCACGTGCCGGTGGGGCTGCTGCTCAACCTGCTGATCTGGAACCAGCACGAACCCTTGGGGCGGCTGTTCATCGGTGGCGCGATCATCCTGGCGTCGGTGTGGCTCAGCCGCCTGGGCAGCCGCACGCAAGCCCCGCTGACCGGCAAGGCGTGATATGCACACCATCTTCGTCATCGTTGCGCCGATCTTTGCCCTGATCCTGGTCGGCTTCCTGTGCCGGCGCACCAAGAAGCTCGGCGACAAGGCCGCTGCCGAGATCAACAAGATGGTGGTCTGGCTGTGCCTGCCGGCGTTGCTGTTCAAGGTCACGGCCACCGCCACCTGGAGCGAGATCTGGCACCCGGGCTTCATCGTCGCGTTTGGCGCAGGGGCGTTGGCGATGTTCGTGGCCACGCTGGGCTGGCGCCTGTACAGCGGCCATGGCCTTGTCGCGGCCAGTATCGATGGGCTCAGTGCCGGTTATGCCAACACCGGCTATATCGGCATACCGCTGTGCCTGCTGCTGTTTGGCCAGCCTGGGCTGCAGCCGGCGCTGATCTCGTCGTTGATCGTGGTGTGCCTGGTGTTCGCGATTTCGCTGACGCTGATCGAGATCGGCCTGCAGGAAGAGCGGCAGATCGGCCGCGCGATGCGGGTGGTGAGCAAGGCACTTGCGAAAAACCCCTTGGTGATTTCGCCAGTGCTCGGGGCTGCCTGGGCCATGTCTGGGTTGGGCCTTGCCGAACCTGTGATGCATTTTCTCGACATGCTGGCCTTGGCCACCACGCCGTGTGCGCTGGTGTCGTTGGGGGCGTTTCTGGCAGAAAAACGCACAGGTGTTCAGGCCAGCCCATGGCCGTTGGTGGCGATGAAGTTGGTGGGGCAGCCGGCGCTGACCTGGGTGCTGGCGTTCAAGGTCTTCAGCCTGCCGACGATGTGGGCGGCGTCCGCGGTGCTGCTGGCGGCGTTGCCGACCGGGACTGGGCCGTTCATGTTGGCGGAATATTACAACCGCGAGGCGGGGCTGATTTCGCGGACGATCCTGTTGTCGACCGTGGCTTCGCTGGTGACCTTGACCGGGTTGTTGTACCTGCTGGGTTATGCGGGGTAGTTGAGGGCCTCATCGCCGGCAAGCCGGCTCCCACAGGTTTTGCGCAGGTCTCGGGCTTGCGCTGTACCTGTAGGAGCTGGCTTACCGGCGATGGGCCGCAAAGCGGCCCCGGCGATTTCAGACTTCACTCAATTCTTCTAGGCGCTTCGGCACAGGCTCCACAACCCGCCCAGCCAACCCCACCCGCATGTCATTCCCACTCGGCTGTTGATACAAACTCAACCCAAACTCCGGCAGCACCGCCAGCTCAGCTTACGAGGGGCGTCGGTTGGGTTTCTCTGCATTTCGTATAGAGCCTAGGAACTCCGCTCAGCCTTGCGTATTTGTTGGCAGTGATTGCATTGGGCTATCATTATGCGCCGCTTGCACGATAGGCGCGCCAAGCCGTCAACCATGGATCTAGGATGAGAAAAAATTGAGTTCAGCAGAGCCAGATATTTTGTTGGCAAGAGCACGGCACGCCGTTGAGAAAAGTCGGCGTGCACGAATTGTAAAGATGATCCTTCCGGGGTTTGTGGGTGTGCTGTTGTTTATCGCCCTCTCGGTTTTTGATGAAGTACTTTATCGGTATAGTCTCAATATACCATTCGGTCTGCTCTCAATTATTTTGATTGGGGTGTCGACAGGCTTTGTTGTTATTACCTATCTGCAAACAGGGTTTGTGCTTACCAAAGAAGTTGAGCTTGAGGCTGAGCTAGCAAAGTTAAGGCCGGTAACATTTAAAAGCGTATTAAATAGGGCGGTTGGCGAAAATCCTGGCCCTGCTCCGAATGTTACTCTCCTAGAGTTGGCCGAGCTTCGGTCGGAAGTCGGAGCCCTCAAATCATCCGTCAATGCTCAGGCTGCATTGGAAAGTGATGAAGCTAGTAGGGAGTTTAAATATAAGTTTATTAGCGACTCCGCAAAAGATGTCGCAGAGAAGGCGCATGAGATAATCTCTTCAAAGGTAGCCAGGGTTGTAAGGTCTAGTCTAATTCTTCAGAATTTCGAAGAGTGTCGACGTCGACTGTTGGAGGAGATAGAGAATCTAAATAGACGAGGCAATATTAATTTGGCGCTCGGCGCTGGCACTTCGGTTGTGGGTATTCTTCTGCTGGGCATAACGCTGGTATACGAAGTGACCGAAAGCAAAGATATATATGGTCTGGTGTCTCACTATTTACCAAGGTTGTCTTTGATTGTTTTGATTGAAATATTTGCATATTTTTTCTTGCGGCTCTACAAGTCGGGTCTTTCTGAGATCAAATACTTTCAGAATGAGCTTACAAACGTCGAAGCCAAACAGATTGCTCTCAACGTGGCGAGAGAGGCGAGTGATAGTGCTTTGATAGGGGTTGTTGCAACCAAGCTTGCCGATACCGAGCGTAATCACATTCTCTTTAAAAATCAGACTACTGTCGAACTTGAAAAGGCTAAGCTGGAAAGTGAGTCGAAGGTAGCATTTGGCAAATTCGTCAGTGATTTTTTCCAGAAGATAAAACCTTCGACATGAAATTCTGCGGCAGAGTCTGCGCTGTCGCGTAGCTCAAGCTTACTACTGAAATAGTGGAAATCTCAGTACGGTGCAGATGAAGTCGGCTGTCTGTCATGATGTGATAGCGGCAAGAGAAAAGGCCCTCAGTGGCCGTTTTATTGCTGGAGTAGGCGATGTAGATCCGAAACTCTCAGCCGGGTAGCGATGGCGCATGACTAAATCCCGTCAAGCGCCCACTCCAGTCTTGGCGAACCTCATTTTTTCTCCACATTCGCGATCTCATTGCGTAAGTGGGTGATGAGGTCAGTAGCAGATTTTCCCATCTACGCTCAGCGTTAGCATCACCACCGTCAGCGGGGTCAGCGGGGTTAGGTTGAGCAATCCGTCTTCGCATCGCACACGGCGGCTGAGCGTCAAGCTAACCTTCAACGCTGAGCTCGATCTGACTTCAACCGACTGAGACGCGGTCTGCACGTGTTACATACAGTTACGCCGAACGGCTAAGAAAATCAGATTTTGCCCCTTTCTTGTAGGGCATTTCCCAAAGATACTGCCGGCCATTGTGGTGTGCTGGGTTGGCCACTAGTCTCGGCCGGTCGTTGCCATTCAACGACCGGCTTTGACAGGCCGACTCAAATTGCATTCCACAGATCTGCTTTCAATGGCGGCTGTGCGTGGGGCGCCTTCGGGTGCGCCGGGTTTCTCAATTTGACCGGTCTGTCAACCCGTGCACAGCTGCCACCCTTTGTTTGACAGCAAATGGCGGTGGTCCCCAATCACAAATTGAGGGTTACACCATGCTGAAGATAGTCCCGGATCCACCCTACAACCTCCATTCCCTGGAAGACACGCTGCTGATGGCAGCGGACTACGCGCTATGCGCTGAAGCCGTCGCTCAGCAAGCCGTGTTGATGCAACCGAAATCACCCGTTTCGGTATTGATGATGACGTCGATGCACGAGCTGGACACCCTCCGCAGGTTGCTCGAATCAGCGCTGGCTCAAGTTCAAAAGCCAGCGAGTCCTCAGACGTTACATTAATCCGCATCATGATTTGCCTGGGCTGACCCTGTGGGTGGCTTGCCAGTGATAGGGCCAGTCCAGGCATCTACAACTTCAGGGAGATGAATCTGTGGCCACCGAAGAAACCAACTTCACTGTTGGCAAAACCACCTTTTACCAAGGTGAAAATCAAAATCATCCACTGTTCCGCATCGAACCCGGCATCCCTTGCCAGAATGCTCGCGAACAGGCCTCAGAACTGATGGGTTATGCTCGTGACCTGTCCATCGACGGTCTGATGGAGGATAAACCCCAGCTACTTTGGGCCTCGCACTACCTCTGCGCCCTAGCCAAGGCCCTGCTTGATGATGCCGAACTGGGTATGATGAAAAGCTCTTGAAACAGTCACTCCGCCGTTCTCCTTTTTGTGTCTATGCGGAGTAGCTAAGGGCCTCTTCGCGGGTAAACCCGCTTCCACAGGGTCTGCGCAGGCCTGAGCGCTGCGCGGTACCTGTGGGAGCTGGCTTGCCGGCGATGGGCCGCAAAGCGGCCCCGGCGATTTCAGACTTCACTCAATTCTTCTAGGCGCTTCGGCACAGGCTCCACAACCCGCCCAGCCAACCCCACCCGCATGTCATTCCCACTCGGCTGTTGATACAAACTCAACCCAAACTCCGGCAACACCGCCAGCAGGTAATCGAAGATATCCCCCTGAATCCGCTCGTACTCGGCCCACACCGTGGTCGTGGTAAAGCAGTAGATCTCCAGCGGCACACCCTCGGCGCCGGTTTGCATCTGCCGAACCATGCAGGTCATGCCCTGGTGCACGTTGGGGTGGTTCCTCAGGTAGGCCAGGGCAAAGGCGCGGAAGGTGCCGATGTTGGTCAGCTTGCGGCGGTTGGCCGAAAGCTCCGCCACAGGCCCCAGCGCCTCGTTCCAGGTCTGCAGCTCCTGGCGCTTGCCGGCCAGGTAGTCGCCCAGCAGGCGCACCCCGCTCAGGCGCTGTTCTTCCTCGCGGGTCAAGAACCGCACGCCGGCCGCGTCGATGAACAGGCTGCGCTTGATCCGCCGCCCGCCCGATTGCTGCATGCCGCGGTAGTTGCGGAACGACTCGCTCATCAGGCGCCAGGTGGGGATGGAGACGATGGTCTTGTCGAAGTTCTGCACCTTCACCGTGTGCAAGGTGATGTCCACCACATCGCCGTCAGCGCCGACCTGGGGCATTTCGATCCAGTCGCCCACGTGCAGCATATCGTTGCTGGTCAGCTGCACGCTGGCCACGAACGACAGCAAGGTGTCCTTGTACACCAACAGCAGCACCGCCGACATCGCACCCAGGCCCGACAGCAGCAACAGTGGCGAGCGGTCGATCAAGGTGGCGACGATGACAATGGAAGCGAAGATCCACAGCATCATCTTGGCCAGCTGCACGTAGCCCTTGATCGAGCGGGTGCGGGCGTGTTCGGTGCGGGCATAGATGTCCAGCAGGCCATCGAGCAGGCACGACAGCGCCAGGGTCATGAACAGCAGGGTGAACGCCAGCGCGAAATTACCGAGGAAGTGCTGGGCGGTGTCGGACAGCTCCGGCACCAGCTTCAGGCCAAACTGGATGACCAGCGACGGTGTGGTTTGCGCCAGGCGGTGGAACACCTTGTTGTGGCGCAGGTCGTCCAGCCATTTGAGCGCCTGTTGGCGCGCTAGCAGGCGGGTGGCGTGCAGAACGAGAAAGCGCGCCAGGCGGCCGATTACCAGGGAAATCAACAGCAACACGGCCAGGGCGATGGCGGCGTGGAGCATGGGGTGTTGGTCGAGGGTGCCCCACAGGTCGAGGCTGTCACGCCAGATTTTTTGCATATCCATGAGCTTGTAAACGGTCTTTGCTTGCGAAACGAAGCGTCATTAGAGCGCGGATGGCGATAAAGTTGCCAAAAGAAATTCGGCTCCGGCGGCAGAAAACGTTACCCTATGCAACTGAATTTCCCGCACTTGCCTGAGGTTACCTCCGTGTTCTCCCAATTCGCCCTGCATGAACGCCTGCTTAAAGCCGTGGCCGAGCTTAAATTCGTCGAGCCAACCCCGGTGCAGGCCGCGGCCATCCCCCTGGCCCTGCAAGGGCGTGACCTGCGCGTGACCGCGCAGACCGGCAGCGGCAAGACCGCAGCCTTCGTCCTGCCGCTGCTCAACCGCCTGGTCGACCTGAAAGGCGGGCGCGTCGAGATCCGCGCGCTGATCCTGCTGCCGACCCGCGAGCTGGCCCAGCAGACCCTCAAGCAAGTGCAGCTGTTCTCGCAGTTCACCTACATCAAGGCGGGCCTGGTCACCGGCGGTGAAGACTTCAAGGAACAAGCCGCCATGCTGCGCAAGGTGCCGGACGTGCTGATCGGCACCCCGGGCCGCCTGCTTGAGCAGCTCAATGCCGGCAACCTCGACCTGTCCCACGTGCAGGTGATGATCCTCGACGAAGCCGACCGCATGCTGGACATGGGCTTTGCCGAAGACATGGAGCGCCTGTGCAAGGAGTGCGAGAACCGCGAGCAAACCCTGCTGTTCTCGGCCACCACCGGCGGCGCGGCCCTGCGCGACATCATCGGCAAAGTGCTGAAAGACCCAGAGCACCTGATGCTCAACAGTGTTTCGCAGCTGGCCGAAGGCACCCGCCAGCAGGTCATCACTGCTGACCACGACCAGCACAAAGAGGCGATCGTGCAGTGGCTGCTGGCCAACGAGAAATTCGACAAGGCCATCATCTTCACCAACACCCGCGTGCTCGCCGACCGCATCTACGGCCACCTGGTGGCCAAGGACGTGAAGGCCTTCGTGCTGCACGGTGAAAAGGACCAGAAGGACCGCAAGCTGGCCATCGAACGCTTCAAGCAGGGCAGCTCCAAGGTGCTGGTAGCCACTGACGTGGCGGCCCGTGGCCTGGACATCGACGGCCTGGACCTGGTGATCAACTTCGACATGCCGCGCAGCGGCGACGAGTACGTACACCGCATCGGCCGTACCGGCCGTGCCGGCGGCGAAGGCCTGGCGATTTCCCTGATCACCCACAATGACTGGAACCTGATGTCCAGCATCGAACGCTACCTCAAGCAGCAGTTCGAGCGCCGTGTGATCAAGGAAGTGAAGGGCACCTACAACGGGCCGAAGAAGGTCAAAGCGTCGGGCAAGGCGGTGGGTGCCAAGAAGAAGAAGGTGGATAAGAAGACTGGCGAGAAGAAGGCTGCTGGCAAGCGCAAGCCGACAGCCAAGCCACGGCCGAATGCGCCACTGGCCAGTACCGATGGCCTGGCACCGCTGAAGAAGCGCAAGCCTGCTGCTGAGTAATCAGCCCTACCGGCTTATTCGCGGGGCAAGCCCGCTCCCACAGGAACCGCGTCGAACTTGAAGTTTGCGGGGCGCCTGTGGGAGCGGGCTTGCCCCGCGAAGAGGCCAGCAAGAACAACCACTAGTCAGCCTTCTTCTCCGCCTCCTTCAGCTCCTTGATCCGCTTGTCGATCAGCTGACACTTGTCGGGCAAGTCCTTGCTCGCCGTCCCCAGCTCCATCCCCTGGAGCTCATCATTGATCTCCTTGGCTTTCTGCGGGTTCTGTTCAGTCAGCTGGCTCACCAGCCCGGCCAGTTCTTCACGTTTCTGGGTGGCCTCTTCCGGCGTGCAAGCCCAGGCGGGCAGGGCGCAGAACAGGGCGGTCGCACAGGCGATGCGCAGCAGCGGTTTCATCCTTTATACCTCCGGCGGTGGGGATGCCCGGTGGAGGCGCCTGCATGCCGGTAAGTTCAGCCTCCGCGACCGGCGGAAGCCCCTGTGCACCTGGCCTATACCCCTGGGTATATGGACCCCGACTGCCCTCGGCTCTAGTTTGGAGCCACAACCAGAACAACCGAGGAGCAGCCCCATGGATCGATTGAAAGGCAAGGTGGCACTGATTACCGGCGGGGCAGGGGGATGTGGCCTGGCAGCGTCGGAGCTGTTTGCCGCCGAGGGCGCCAAGGTGGCGATCCTCGACCTGCCCAGCAGCCAAGGTGAAGCCGTAGCGGCGCGCATCAATGCAACGGGCGGGCAAGCCCTGTTCGTCGCGGCAGACGTTTCCGTGGCCGATCAGGTGCACCGCGCCGTCAGCCAGGCCCAGGCGCACTTCGGCCCGATCACGGTGCTGATGAATCACGCAGGCATCATCGCTGCCGGGCCCTTTCTGGAGACCAGCGAAGCCGATTGGGACCGTTTGATGAGCGTCAACGTGAAAAGCATGTTCCTGGTGACCAAGGCAGTGCTGCCGGGCATGCTGGCCGCCGGTGGCGGCAGCGTGATCTGCACGTCGTCGATTTCGGCCGTGGTGGGCACGCCGATGGAAGTGCTCTACTGCACCACCAAGGGCGCCTGCCACATGTTCGCGCGCGCATTGGCCGTGGAATACCGCGACCAGCACATCCGCAGCAACGCCATTTGCCCGGGCTTCATCGGCACCGCCCACGGCCGGCGCGAGCTCGACCTGCTGCGCGGCTACGGTGTGGATGCCTCCGACGAAGCCATCAAGACCATGCAAGGCCGGCTTTGCGACCCCGCCGAAGTGGCCGCTGCCGCACTGTTTCTCGCCAGCGATGAGTCGAGCTTCGTCAGTGGCTCGCACCTGTTCGTCGACAACGCCTACACCGCCATATAACACCCGGCCGGCACCGTGCTGCCGGCCCTAGAACAACAAAAGGCTACACCCTTCAATTCTGCCCCCAAGCCAACTCCAACAACACAGAGGCAGCAGATGGAAAACATAGGCACCTACGTCATTTATGTGATCATGGCCTGCGCCGTGGTCGGCGCCATCGCGTCGATCATCAATGCAGAATCAGAACTGGCCAAAGAATTCACCGCTGGCCTGCACAGCATCGGCCCGATCTTCATCCCGGTGGCGGGCATCATGGCCGCCATCCCATACATCTCCAGCTTCATCAGCCAGTTCATTGGCCCGCTGTTCCTGGCCATGGGCGCCGATGCCGGCATTGCCGGGCCGATCTTCATCGCCTCGGACCTGGGCGGTTACCAGCTGGCCCAGGCGCTGTCGCACAGCCCTGAAGGCTGGATCCTCGGCCTGATCACCGGTTTTCAGTGCGGTTCGACGGTGATCTTCGTCATCCCGGTGGGCCTGGCCATGCTCAACAAGGCCGACCACAAGTACATGGCGCTGGGCATCATGGCCGGTTTGCTGAGCATTCCGATCAGCATCGTGCTGATTGCCATGGGCATGCAGGCCATGGGCCTTGGCGTGCGCCCGGACATCGCCACCGCAGGCGCGGCGACCCAGGCGCTGCACTTCACCCTGCCGACCTTGCTGCGCAACTTGTCGCCGCTGATCCTGTTCTGCGTGGCGCTGGCGGCGGCCCTGCGTTACTTCCCCAACCTGATGGTGAGCCTGTTCCTCAAGCTGGGGCAATTGATGTACGCGGCGGTGACGCTGGTGCTGGTGGCGTCGATCGTCGAGTATTTCACCGGCGCATTCACCGCGCTGTTCGGCGGCTGGGGCTTTGCGCCGATCATCGCTGACAAGGACGACCAGTTCCGGGCGCTGGAGATTGCCGGTTACGTCGGCATCATGCTGTGCGGCGCGTTCCCGATGGTCTACCTGATCAAGCGTTTCTTGTCGCGGCCGATCGAAACGGTGGCCTCCAGGTTTGGCCTGTCGCCCGTGGGCGCTGCCGGCGTGCTCGCTGCTTCGGCGAACATCCTGGCAATGTTCCGCCTGGTGGGCGACATGCCGCCGAAAGACAAGGTGCTGGTGATCGCCTTCGCCGTGTGCGCAGCCTTCACCTTTGGTGACCACCTGGCCTATTCGGCCAACTTCCAGCCCACGCTCATTGGCCCGCTGATCATCGGCAAACTTGCCGGCGGCCTGCTGGGCATGCTCCTGGCCTACTGGCTGGCGGTGCCTAAAGCTGAGGAACTGGGCCGCCAGGAGCAACAGGCGGGGCTGTTGCCGGTCAGCGCACCGTTGCACTGACGGGGCCAGGCATCGTTCAATGCCGTCCGGCGCGTACCGCAGGGCGGCATGCGTGCCCCTCTTTCCAACCGCACAGGCCGCAGCCATGAACAGCGACCACGCCAACCGCCTGGCCACGGTGATTCGCAGCATCGGCAGCGACGCACTGGGCCCGGCCATCGACACTGCGCTCAAGGGCGTGGTCGATTTCGACATGAGCTGCGCTTACCTGTTTCGCTTCAACCAGCCGGCGCTGTTGGTGCACGATGGCTACAACCAGCGGGTGACCGAGCGCACGCTCAAGGCGTACCTGCGCGGTGGCTATTTGCTCGACCCGTTCTACGTCGCTTGCACCAACAACCACCCCACGGGGCTGTGGCGCATGAGCGAGCTGGCGCCGGACAGCTTCTTCGCCTCGGGCTTTTCCATCTCGCCCGATATCCACCCCTGTGTCTCGTCGCACCACGGCAGCCTGATCGAAGAAATCGGCTTCATCGTCCCTGTGCGCCCACGCACGGCGCTGGTGTTTTCCTTGATGCGCGGCTTGCACAAGGGCGCGTTCGAAGCCGATGAAACCCAACGCCTCGCTGCGCTGACGCCGCTGATCGATGCCATTTTCAGCCAGCACCTGCAACTCGCGCATGCCGAAGACCTGGCCGACCCGCAGGACTCGGACAGCCAGCTGGAAGATGCCTTCGTCGATATCCTCCAGGGCCAGCTGACCGAAACCCAGCGGCACGTGGCCAAGCTGATTTTGCAGGGGCACAGCAGCCAGTCGATCTCGCGGGCGCTGGGGATCTCGGAAGGGACGGTCAAGGTGCACCGGCACAACATCTGGCAGCGGTTGGGGATTGCCGGGAATGCGGAGTTGTTTCGGTTGTTTATTGGCTATCTCACGAAGCAGCAATGATCTGAAGGCTATGGCCTGTAATGGATCTGTGCGGCTTTTCTATCTCGGCTGTAATCCCTTTCCGAAACTGGCCTTTAACCTCCTGGCCCCATTGATGCGTGAGTGACCTCGTCCTAGTCTCGTGATGAAAGAGGAGGGAGGCCAAACGCTATGACCAAAGCATCGAAAACTGATTGGAGCCGCCTGGCTCAAATGGACGATAAAGATATTGATACCTCGGATATCCCCGAGTTGGACCAGGCTTTCTTCCAGCAGGCTGAACTGCGTGTCCCGGCGAAGCAGGCAGTAACCATTCGCCTGGACGCAGATGTCCTGACCTGGTTCAAGGATCAGGGGGCGGGTTATCAGACGCGGATTAATCAGTTGCTGCGCCAGTACATGCAAGCCCAGCAACGCCAGCGCTGAGATCTTTTGGAACGCACCAGACCCGCGACCGGTCCCAAGCTGTGTACCCCATGCGTCCACAGCAAGAGGCCATAGCCATGAGCATTACCTACGACTGGGACCTGATCGAGCGCTTGCTGCACGAAGTGCAGAACGGCGCAGGTCACAGCTTCACACCACGCCCCTATGCCGAGCAGCATGCTGCGGCTTTGGCCGCCGAGGGGCAGCCGGTGGGGGATGTGGACCATCTGAAAACCCGTGCCTGCGAGTACGAGAAGCTGCTATTCGAGCGCGGCTTCGTCGAGAGCCGGCCGCCAGAGGATGGCGGCAATGGCGAGAACTTCGTGCTCACCGAGCGCGGTTCGCGGCTGTTGAGCCTGATCGACAGCAGCATTCCGGGCTTCGAGCACCCGCGCCAGGTGTTGGATGAGCAGGAAGATGCGCTGGACGAAACCACCTTCGAGCACGTGTCTGCAAAAGCGCAGATCGCTTGAGGTCGTTTTGAGGCTGGCAAGGTCGGCCAAGGAAACCCGATAATCGGTGTTCTTTGAAAACTGCCGAGCCTTGCCCATGTCATCGATCACCCAGGAGGGCCGCCCATGAGCGCGGCCCGCAAGAACCCCGACGCCTTTGCCTTTCAGGTGATGCTGGGGCTGTGCCTGATCTGGGGTTGCCAGCAGGTCCTGATCAAAACGGCTGCCGTCGATATCGCCCCGGTGATGCAGGCGGCGCTGCGTAACTGCTTGGCTGCTGTGCTGGTGGGTTTGATGATCTGCTGGCGCGGTGGCTGGGGGCAGGTGAGCAGTACCTGGCGAGGCGGGCTTTTGGCTGGCGGGCTGTTTGGCCTGGAGTTTCTGTTCATTGCCGAGGGGCTAAAGCTGACGTCGGCGGCGCACATGTCGGTGTTCCTCTATACCGCGCCGGTGTTCACGGCACTCGGGCTGCACTTCATGCTGCCCAGCGAGCGGCTGCGCCTGTTGCAGTGGCTGGGCATCCTGTTGGCGTTCGGCGGGATTGCTACCGCATTTGCCGGCGGCGTGTCGTTTGAGGAGATGGACGGGCGCATGCTGCTCGGCGATGCCTTTGGCGTGCTGGCGGGGCTGGCCTGGGGCGCGACGACGGTGGTGGTGCGCGGCTCACGATTGTCCGAGGCGCCGGCGACGTTGACCCTGTTCTACCAATTGGCAGTAGGTTTTGTCGGGTTGCTGCTGATTGCCTTGCTCAGCGGGCAGATCGACAAGGTGTCGTGGACGCCCTTGGCAGTCGGCAGCGTGCTGTTCCAGGGCATCGTGGTGTCGTTTGTCAGCTACCTGACGTGGTTCTGGTTGCTGCGTAAGTACCTGGCATCGAACCTTGCGGTATTTTCGTTCATAACGCCGTTGTTCGGGGTGACCTTCGGAGTGCTGCTGCTGGATGAACCTTTGAGCGTCAACTTCGTACTCGGGGCGGTGATGGTATTGCTCGGGGTGGTGCTGGTGAGTGCAGAACCTTGGGTGAAGCAACAATTGCGCAGGTTCGTTGGTTAAAGGCTGCCTGTGCTGGCCTCTTCGCGGGTAAACCCGCTCCCACAAGTTCTCCACTGTTTTCAAGGGCAGTGAGGTACCTGTGGGAGCGGGTTTACCCGCGAAGAGGCCGGCACAGGCCCACTAGGCTGCCCGGCCAGCAACCTGGCATGCCTGGGGGCTGCGATTGCCTGCAAGTACCAACACCCCCGCCAGCCCCAACCCAGCAGCAGCCAGTACCAGTGCCGGCTGCAAGCTCCCGCTGTAATGGTTGCTCAACGCCGCCAGCAGCGGCCCGCTCAATTGCCCCAGCGCAAAGCACGCAGTCAGCAGCCCGGCATTGCGCTGCGTCGCATGTGGCGCCAGCTCCCGCGAGCGTTGCATCACTAGCTGCATGCAAGCCAGAAACGGCGTACCGCAGAGCACTACGCCCAAGGCCAGGCCAAGGCCACCGCCCATCAGGCAGGCCAGCACGCCAAGGCCTTGCAGCCACAAGGTCGCGGTCAGCCAGGCCGACGTGCGGCCGGCGCGTCGCACACTCACCAGCACCACACCCAGCGCTGCCGCCACACCAAACGCTGGCCAGAACAGGTCGGCCATCCAGTTGCCCTGGAACTGTTGGTTGGCCATTTGCGACAGGAAGGTTGCGGGCAGGATGTAACCCACACCATACAAGGCATACACCAGGCCAAGGCGGCCAATACCAACGCTGCGTGTCGCCCCTTGCTGCGCCGTGCCCGGCACTACAGCGGGTTCCAGGGCGCGCGGCAGCCAAGGGCGCACCGCCAGCAACATGACCAGCGCGGCGACGGCATACACCAGCCACAGCGCCGCCGAACTCAGGCCCAGCAGATGGGCACCCAATGCCAGCAGGCCGGTGAGGGCGATGCCCAGGCCGGGCCCGGCAAATACCAAAGCGCCCAGGCGCTGGCGATTGTGGGCGTTGGCCAGCTGCTGGCTGAGGCTGGTGATCATCACCAGCACCCAAGCACTGGCCACACCGGTGCCGAAGCGCAACAGCAAGTGGCTCCAGAAACCATCCGCAGCCCATGAGGCCAGGGTCAGCACCACGCAAAGCCACAGGCCGCCATGCAGACGCAGCCTGACCTGCGCCGGCTGGCGGGCGAACATCGCGTCTGCAGCACCCACGAAGTAACCCAGGTAGTTGGCGGCCGCGACCAGGCCTGCGGCAGTCAGGTCGAACTGGCCTTCGGCGATCAGTTGCGGCAGTTGCGGGGTGAGGGCGAAGCGGCCAATGCCCATGGCCATCATCAGGGCCACGGCGCTGGCCAGCAGTTGTACGAACGGCGACATGAGAACACTCCTGCACGGATGTAAGCGATGGATGGCAGGTTAGGGCGCTTTTACTTTCAATAAAATTGAATAATGATGATCAAGTTGTTCTGTTTTGGAGAATGTCATGGAGTTCAGCCAGCTGCGTATCTTCCAGGCCGTCGCTGAAGAGGGGTCGATCACCCGTGCCGCAGAACGTTTGCACCGTGTGCCCTCGAACCTGTCCACGCGCCTGCGCCAGCTCGAGGAGCAACTGGGCGTCGAGCTGTTTTCGCGCGAACGCCAGCGCCTGCAGCTGTCGCCTGCTGGCAAGGTGCTGCTGGATTACGCCAACCGCCTGGCGGCGCTGCGCGATGAAGCCATGGCGGCAGTGCAGGGCGGCCAGCCGGCCGGCGACTTCGTGCTGGGCACCATGTACAGCACCGCGGCCATCCACCTGCCCGCATTGTTGGCGCGGTATCACCAGGCGTACCCGGCAGTGAACCTGCAGGTGCAGGCCGCGCCCAGTGGCGAGCTGCTGGACGGTTTGCTTAGCCATAGGCTGGACGCCGCGTTGGTCGATGGCCCACCCAGCCTGGCCGGGCTGGACGGTGTGCCCTTGTGCGAAGAGGAGCTCGTGCTGATCACCAGCCCGGAACATCCGGCAGTGCACAGTGCCAAGGACGTGGCGGGCAAGGCGGTGTTCACCTTCCGCCAAGGCTGTTCCTACCGCATGCGCCTGGAAGCTTGGTACGCGCATGCCCACACGCCGATGGGCCGGGTAATGGAAATCGAGTCGTACCAGAGCATGCTGGCGTGTGTGATCGCCGGCGCGGGCGTGGCGTTGATGGCCCAATCAATGCTCGACAGCCTGCCAGGGCGCGACCGCGTGCGGGCTCATCGCCTGCAGCCGCCGTTCGATCAGGCGGTAACCTGGCTGATGTGGCGGCAGGGGATGCGCGGGGCGAATTTGCAGGCATGGGTCGACTTGCAACAAAGCGAAACGATTAACCAGCCGTCGGATTACAGCGTTTCGGCTTGATTCACGTCAAACTCGCCCTTATCTGTAGGAACAAGGGCATGCGCAATACAGGACATCGGACTATGATCTGTATGAAGCAGCGCAGGATTGATTGACCGTGAGGCTGACCCGTCAAGGGGGCACTATGAAAAACCAAATGTTCAACTGGCTCCACGACTTGGCTGTTGCCTTGGGGCTGATACCACCACCCTTGCAGCCGGTGCCGATCCCGACTGATGAAGAGCAGCGCCGGCGCCAGCCGCGCCGCCGCTGAAACAAAAAGGCCGCCGCATCAGTGATGATGCTGCGGCCTTTTTGGTGCTGCAGGTTTTATGGCGCTCTTGCCGGCCTCTTCGCGGGTAAACCCGCTCCCACAGGGTACAATGCTGGTCTTGAATTCAGCGATGTACCTGTGGGAGCGGGTTTACCCGCGAAGAGGCCGGTACAGACTGCCTATAAACTCAAGCTAGTTTCACTACGCCAGCTGGCTTGCGCGACAACACGCTGACCAGCACAAAGCTCACCAGCCCAACCGCCAGGCTGTAGTAGATCGGCGTATTGGCATCCAGCCCGTCCTTGAACATGAACAGCAGCGCGGTGGCAAAGCCCAGCGACATGCTGGCGATGGCCCCTGCGGTGGTTGCACGCTTCCAGAAAATCGCCCCGATCAGCGGGATCAGCATGCCGCCAACCAGCAGGTTGTAGGCCAGGGTCAGTGCGCTGATCACATCGTTCACCGCCAGGGCGATGCCCAGCACCACCAGGCCGGTGAGCAGGGTGAACAGGCGGCTGATGCTCAGGCTCGACTGCTTGCCGCCACGCAGCTTGGGCAGCAGGTCCTCGGTAATGGTGGTCGAAGCGGCCAGCAGGCCGGCGCTGGCAGTGGACATCATCGCCGCCAGGGCAGCGGCCATCAGCAGGCCACGAATACCGTCAGGCAACTGGCTCTTGATCATCTCGGCGAACGCATTGTTCGGGTTGGCCAGGTCCGGCATCAACACGTGCGCAGCCATGCCGATCAGGGCGCAGGCCAGGCCGTACAGCACGCAGTACACGCCTGCGGTGGTGCCGGCACGTTGGCAGACCTTCTCGTCACGGGCAGTGAACACCCGCTGCCAGATGTCCTGGCCGATCAGGATGCCGAAGAAGTAGATGAGGAAGTAGGTGATGATGGTGTCCCAGCCGATGGTGGTCCAGGCGAAGCTGGCCGCCGGCAGCTTGGCTACCAGGGTGTCCCAGCCTCCGGCGTTGTACAGGCACACCGGCAGCAGGATGAACATCAGGCCCACGGTCTTGATCACGAACTGGACGATGTCGGTGAGGGTCAGCGACCACATCCCGCCAATGGTCGAGTAGATCACCACCACGCCGCCGCCGAGCAGCAGCGACATCCAGAACGGCAAGTCGAGCAACACCTGCAATACGGTTGCCATGGCCAAGGTCGAGGTGACGCCGATCATCAGCGCGTACGCCAGCATGATTGCCGCGCTGGCCTGGCGTGCCATGGGGTTGTAGCGGCGCTCCAGCACCTGGGTCACCGTGAAGATCTTCAGGCGCAGCAGCGGTTTGGCGAGGAACAGGTTGAGGGCAATGATGCCCAGGCCCAGGGCTGCGCACAGCCAGAAGCCAGAGATGCCGTGGACGTAGCCCAGGCGCACGGTACCAACGGTGGACGCACCGCCCAGCACGGTGGTGGCCATGGTGCCCATGTACAGGGTCGGGCCCAGGTTGCGCCCGGCCACCAGGTAGTCTTCGTGGGTTTTTGCGCGCCGCATGCCATACCAGCCCAGCCCGAGCATGCCGGCGGTATAGATCATTACAACAATGATGTCCAAGGCCATTGGGGGTCTCCCGATTATCTTTATTATGGCGAGATCGACCGCGCAGGCGTGTTCACGGCGCCCGGCGGTCTTGTCTTGTGTTGGCGGGCCTCAGTGGCCCTCCCTCATGGCTCCTGCCGGGGTACAGCGGGGCTTTGTACGTAAAGTGCCTGCGCGACGATCACGCTGCGTTGAAAACAGGCTCGGAATGCTCATTGACAACCAGTCAACTCCGCTTCCTCGCCTGTTTTCGCCTTGCCTGATCGCCGCTCGGCGACTTTTCGTACAAACCCGACAATCAGCGACGCACGACGCCCGGCAGCACGCAAAGCATCTCGAACAGCAGGTTGGCACCAAGCAGCGAGGTGTTGCCGGTGGTGTCGTAAGGCGGGGAGACTTCAACCAGGTCACAGCCGATCAGGTCCAGGCCGTGGCAGCCGCGAATGATCTCCATCGCCTGGATGGTGGTCAAGCCGCCGATTTCCGGGGTGCCGGTGCCTGGGGCCCAGGCCGGGTCGATACCGTCGATGTCGAACGACAGGTACACCGGGCCGCCGCCGACTTTTTCACGCACTTCGGCCATCAGCGGTTCCAGCGATTTGTGCCAGCACTCTTCGGCCTGGACCACGCGGAAGCCCTGGCGGCGGCTCCAGTTGAAGTCGTCGGCGGTGTAGCCCTGGGCACGCAGGCCAATCTGCACCACGCGGTCGCAATCGAGCAGGCCTTCTTCCACGGCGCGGCGGAAGGTGGTGCCGTGGGCGATCTTCTCGCCGAACATGTGGTCGTTGACGTCGGCGTGGGCATC
>Ga0213827_1000208_pt1 | contig 61358 bp, 45 predicted proteins | sample MC6MC0898MG_FD_180669 | JGI IMG/M metagenome (GOLD analysis project Ga0213827, IMG submission 180669) | Enriched soil aggregate microbial communities from Iowa State University, Ames, United States - MC6-MC0898-MG | ecosystem: Environmental > Terrestrial > Soil > Unclassified | place: USA: Iowa...
TTATATTCCCAAAATAATATGCAACTTTGCGAACAAAAAACTATTCAGCAAAGTGGAAATTTTCAAAACGAAAGCATCCCTCCAAGCACATCTCCAAAAAGCACGCTCGGCAGGTAAAAAGATAGCCTTGATCCCCACCATGGGAGCACTTCATGAAGGACATTTATCGTTATTAGATTATGCGAAACCCATCAGTGATATTCGTGTTTGTAGCATTTTTGTCAATCCTACACAGTTTAACGACCCCAAAGACCTAGAAAAATATCCGCGTCCAATTGAAAATGATATCAAGCTATTGGAATCCGTCGATTGTGACATTTTATTTATGCCAAGTGTAGAAGAAATGTATCCCAACAAGGATGAACATTGGCATATTGATCTTGGTGAATTGGATCAAATCTGGGAAGGTGAAAAACGTCCAGGTCATTTTCAGGGTGTAACACAGGTGGTCTATAAATTGTTCACCTTAGTGCAACCCGATATCGCCTGTTTTGGGCAAAAAGACTTTCAGCAAGTGATGGTCATCAAACGCATGATCGAGCTCAAAGATCTTCCGATCCAATTGGCAATCTGCCCCATCATCAGGGATCAAGATGGCTTAGCCCTGAGTTCACGTAACATGCGCCTGAGCGAAGATGGAAAAACAAAAGCCCTGGCACTTTCCCGTTCTTTACAATATGTAAAAGATCATATTTCGGACAATGCCAGTTTACAAGAAATTAAGAATAACGCTTTAGCGATTTTGACGGATACAGCAGGAGTAACCGTCGAATATTTTGCAATCTGCGAAAGCAGCTCCTTACAAGAAGTCCAACAGATTGATCCAAGCAAGCAACATGTTGCACTTGTCACAGCATGGGTAGAAGGTGTCCGTCTTATTGATAATATGATATTAGCTTAATAAAAAAAATTCTACCTTTGCGCCATGGTAATAGAAGTAATGAAATCCAAGATTCACCGCGTGAAAGTCACACAGGCGGAATTGAATTACGTGGGGAGTATCACGATAGATGAAGATTTGATGGACGCTGCAAATATCATCGCTAACGAGAAAGTTCAAATCGTAAACAATAACAATGGGGCCCGTCTGGAAACCTATGTCATTCCAGGACAACGCGGATCGGGCACAATCTGTCTAAACGGAGCTGCAGCACGTCTAGTGCAGGTTGGCGATATTGTTATTATTATTTCATATGCAACAATGGATTTTGAGGAAGCAAAGCAGTTTAAACCGTCTTTAGTATTCCCGGATGATAACAATCATTTGATTAGATAGTATTGAGGTACTTACTACAGTACTTAATAATAATTTTATCTAGCAGACCTATATACTGCTAAATAAAAATCGTATTTTTGAAGCGCTACTCTAACAAGTAGCGCTTTTTTATGCAATCAAAAATAACAAGAAATCTGCGTCAGCTTATCGCATCATTCCAATTGGCTTTGATGTCGCTGATTATTCTTTCGGGTGTTATTTTTATGCACAAAGAGGTAAAATCAAATGGGGAAATCGTGATGCACACGCACCCTTATGATTTTACAAAGAAAGAAAAACCTCAAGAGACCGACGATCAGATTGATTATCTGAATGTCATTTATCAAAACAATTATGTACAGGCCGATTTCATCGTTCTCGAACTTCCTGTACCAAAGGAAATTCAGCTAACGAATTATTGTTCGATCTGCCCAGAAGTTACCAGCACCACAAGCAGTCCCTATTACCTCCGGGGTCCCCCTTGCTTAGCATAACACTATTCATTTTTAGTCTGACGTACATCCAGTGAAATAGATTAAGACATCGCTTTTGGCGCTTGTCGCTCTATTTATTTTCGGGTTCGCTAGAACGGAGCTAAAGGCTTTGGTTTCAATAGACCATAAGTACAAAAAACCGATGTCTTCATATTAAAAAAGAAAGTGGACGAATTCCGCTCATATACTTATATCATAGCATCTTAGCAGGTTTCAAGACGAAAGTATGCCCTAGCTATACAATAAACCTTATGGACGAGATACGAAAGACGAGTATCAAACCTAAGGCAAAAAAGTATACCATATGGGAGCTTTAAGCTTGTGCAGCCAAGATCTCAATACGAAATACTCAATACGATAAAAATGCTAAAGCAATACACGTTACTGGCAACACTATTGGCCGGAACATCCTCAATATATGCACAGTCACCATTGGAGGGATATTTATTCAATAAAAACCGGGAAGCCATTGCTTCGGGGACATTGACTATAAAAAATAGCAAATCAGCCACTACATCGGATGCTGATGGACACTTTAAATTCAATACTGTCGTTACCCCAAAAGTAACATTAAATATCTCCGCCGTGGGCTATCGTTCGCTGACGAAGGTAATCGCTTTGGATACGTTAAAATCACCATTACAGATCCAGCTTGAGGAAGACAACCTTAATCTCGATGAAGTGGTGGTCTCCGCCACCCGTTATGGCGTAAAACGTAAGGATGCACCTGTTGTAGTTAATGTCATCGGCCCCAAGCTATTTAATGCAACACAGTCTGTGGCGATGTCTGAGACACTGAATTACCAGCCCGGCGTCCGCGTGGAAAACAATTGTCAAAACTGTGGTTTTTCACAAGTTAGGCTCAATGGTCTCGAAGGTCCATACTCACAGATACTAATTAACAGCAGGGCTGTATTTTCGGCGTTAAACAGCGTCTACGGATTGGATCAGATCCCCACCAGCATGATCGACAGGATCGAGGTGGTGCGTAGTGGCGGTTCGGCACTATTTGGAGCCAATGCCATTGCCGGAACCATCAATATCATTACAAAAGATCCTGTCGAGAGTGATTGGCAGGTAAAGTCCACCAATTCACTGATTGGCGGCAAAAGCTGGGACAACACCGTAGACTTCAATACATCCATTGTCGCAGAAGACCTAAATACTGGTGCAACGTTTTATGGCATGCACCGCAATAGAGAGTCCTATGATGTCAATGGGGACGGGTTTTCGGAGATCACCAAACTTCGAAACACCACCTTTGGCACCAAATTATTTTACAAACCAAGCGACCTCGATAAAATTACAGTAGATTTTAGCACAGTCAATGAATTTCGTCGTGGCGGAGACCAACTCGACAAGGCCCCACACCTGACCCAGATTACCGAACAGCTGCAAACCAGTTCTATCGTTGGTGGAATTACCTATGACCGTTACTCCGAAGACTTTAAACACAAGATTTCGGCTTATGGTTCCGTCCAGAAAACTGTCCGTGATAGTTATTATGGTGGACTTGGTGGCGGGACAACGCTAGCAGACAGTACGCTAGCATCCAATTCGTATGGAAAGACAAACGATATTGCACTGGTTGTAGGAAGTCAGTATACCTACAATTTTGAAAAAGATGTGTTTACTGCAGGTGTGGAGTTTTCCTATAATGATACCCAGGATGAAATCCCAGGCTATAAGCGGACAATTGATCAGCAGAATAAAGGATTGGGAACCTATGCCCAATACGAATGGAAACCCTTTGATACATTCAAAACCCTGATCGGTGCCCGATACGACTATACCTATGTCGATGGCAAATATAGCCTTGCAGGAATAAACCGCAGTTCGGATCAACGTTTCGGAACATTCAGCCCACGGTTAACGATCCTATATGATCTGACAAAAGATCTGCAGTTCAGAGGTGGTTACGCACGTGGTTTCAGGGCCCCACAGGCATTTAATGAAGACATGCACGTGACTTCCATCGGTGGCAACCAGGTATTTGTATTGATCGGTGAAAACTTGAAAACAGAATATTCCAATGCCTATACTGGATCATTTAGTTACAATAAGAATTTTGGAAATGTACAAACGAGTTTTCTAGTTGAAGGTTTCTACACCGACCTTAATAATCAGTTTGTCAATATAATGGCATCACAGAAAGATGGTTTGATCATTCAGGAGATGCAAAATGGCGAAGGTGCACGTGTATATGGCTCCAACATTGAAATCAATGTTGCCCCTTCATCGTGGTTATCGTTTCAAGCTGGCGGAACAATCCAACGCTCGCGTTATAAAAAAGACCAGCTGATCTATGAAGGTAAAGACGATTCGCATGATATCTGGACAAAGCAATATGTGCGTACGCCCAATGTTTATGGCTATATGAATACAAATCTGAAAGCGACGAAGCGCTTCGCTGTGGATCTGACAGGAGTATATACAGGCAAAATGATTGTACCACATATCCAGCAAGACATCATGACGCTTAAAAATGCACGTGATTTTGTTGAATTGAATCTTCGTCTGGGCTATACATTACCTGTACACAAGGATTTTAGTATCGAATTTTTTGGTGGTGTACAGAATATGTTCAACGCTTTTCAAAGGGATTTTGACAAAGGTGCATTAAGGGATTCGGACTATATCTATGGTCCTACACGTCCACGAACATATACCTTCGGCCTTCGTGTAGGACATTTTCATTAGGACATGGGACTGGGATAAATTTCCCATAAACAAAAGGAGAACAATGAAATATTTTAGGAAAATAAGCATCCTATTGATTAGCTTACTTTATCCGCTCTTCCATTTTGGGCAAGAGCGGATAAATTGGATCAGCTTTGAGCAGCTCGACTCTTTGCTGGCAGTAGAGCCAAGGGAGACCCTAATTTTTATCCATACCGATTGGTGTAGCTATTGCCGAAAAATGGAACGGGAAATATTTACAAAGCCGGATATTGTTACAGTGATCGATAAAAGTTACTATGCGGTCCAACTGGATGCGGAATCTGTGCAGGAAATTAGCTTTGATCAGAGCATTTGGAAAGCAAAATCCGGCAAGAAAAGAATTGGACAGTATCATGCACTGGCCTTACAGCTATTAAGTGGAAAACGAATGATTTTCCCCAGTATTCTTCGATTTAGCAGCGAATTCCGATTAAAAAATATACAACAAAAATACCTGAACTCAAAAGAGTTAAATGATTTTTTAGAATAATTTAACATATTTGTGTAGCGAAACCAAACGATAGTGCGTTTTGAGTTTTATAATTAATACACACTTTAAGAAATTATGAAAAATATCACGAAATTTTTAATGGCATTTTTGTGTCTGGGAATGATCTTCGCGTCTTGTAACAAAGATAACATCGATTATGATGCTATTGAAGAACAACAAAGATTAGAAATGATTCGAATTGATTCAACTAGAAAGGCTCAAGCTCCACTATTAGAACAATATGCAAAGACTAATTTTCAAAACCCCGTTAAATCAGACTCAACGGGAATTTGGTACGAGGTACTCGCTGCTGGTCAACCTGATTCATACGATTACAAAAATGGTTATCCATCAATAAGCGTAAATTATACAGGAAGTCTCACTGATCAAAATAAAACGGTTTTCAGTAAAAGTAAAGACGGAACTCCAGCAAATTTCAGTAACTTATTGTTAGCAATCAGACAAAATTTCGGCCTTTGCTGGTATTATGCATTTATTCCACAAACACTTAATCAAGATGGTCGTGATGTAAAACTAGGAGGTCTTCTACCAAAGGGTTTACAAAAAGGAACTAAAATTCGTTTTGTAACATCCTCAATCTTTGCTTATGATAATCAGGAATATAAAGGAACAGAGAACGTAACAGTACCTAAAAATTCTCCTGTAGTTTACACGATTGAGGTAACAGATATTTCCAAGGCCACTTCAAACTAAAAAATACATTTTTATTATTGAAAGCCATTTTCATGTTGAGAATGGCTTTCTTATTAAAAACCATCAATAACACTATGAAAAAATTCTTATCGCCATTATTCCTAGGAATCGCAGCTATTGCTTTATTTATTGTTAGCTGTAGTAAAAGCGAAGATGCTCCTGTTTATGACGCAGAGGGGCAATTTAAAACAGATTCCATACTACTTAGAAATTATGTTGACAGCAAATATCCTAATGCACAGTACGATTCTGAAAAGGGAATTTGGTATGAAATTTTAGCCGAAGGCACAGGAAATTACCAATATAAAATCGTGGACACCTTAAATGCTAAACTCTTTAAAGTTCAGCCAACTGTAAAATATACTGGTAGACTATTAAATGGCAGTATTTTCGACCAAACCGAAACCGATAAAACAGCTAGCTTTGAGATCCTCACCAATACCGGTTATTATTATCCTTTTGAGAGCACGATTATACCTGCTTGGACATTCGCTTTTGCACCAAAGAAAATTGGCGACTTGAAACTAGGGGGACTGACCGAAAAAGGACTTCAAAAAGGCTCCAAGATTCATATAATGGTTCCTTCTAAATGGGGCTATGCAAACCGTGCAATGGGAAAAATACCAGCTAATTCTCCTTTAGATTTTGTTATCGAAGTTGTGGATATAAAGTAATCTACACACTAATAACTACAGAGTCCAATTATTAATGGCCTCTGTAGTTTCTTATTCATATTGACATAAACGATAACCTATTTTTTTATTACACCTAGCAGATAATAAAAAACTTCTCGTAGTTCTACTAAATAGGCTTTCTTATCTTCAAATTGACTTTTAGCCCTTCACCTACATAACTACTACCTCCTCCTTTAAAAGCACCCCATTTTACGTAGTAAAAATCTAACTTTCCTCCCTTCATATATACTATTGGGTAAATGAAGTCAAAGCTATTACCAGCATTTGTTACGGGCCCGTTTAAATATGGTCCAACTCCAACTTCAGTACTACTCTCGTAATTTGCTTTTATCCAAATAAAATTACCATCTTCCCCTGTTGGAATATACCTAATAAAGGCCTTAAACTCTATTAAAGCATTTCTACTAGGATCATTAGGATCATAATAATAACCAGTCTGTGTATTTGAATACAGGTCTGCAGGGGCAAAGACCCCGCCTTGAAGTTCATTACTGCTACGGAACAAGTTAATGTTACCTGGAAGAACATTTGACATTCCAGAAACAGGCTTTCTACTTGAATCGAAAGATAATATATCAAATTTAACAAGACAATACCAATTACCATCTGCTCCCTTTCGCGCCTCCATGATCTTTGAAGCCACAACCCGATCTGAACTATTTGCCAAATATAAAGGTTTGTTAGTTGGGGTTCCTTCGAGCGGTAATTGGTTTTGTTGAGAGTAGCTCTTAAATGAGATCAAAACAAACAAAAAAAATACAAAATTTTTCATTAATTAAAATTTAAATTGTTATTAATACTATTTTATAAACTAGGATTTCAAATTTTGAAACTTATAAGTGACGTTTAATAGGAAATATCTTCCGATCATATTTGTCTTAGACTCCCTTCTAAGCAAGAAATCATTTTTCAAAATCTTGTTTTGCTTCATCTGATTAAACAGGTCAAAAACATTTAAACCAATCTCCACCTTGCCTTTAAAATACTTTTGAGACAACGTTACATCTGTTCGACTATTTTCAAATGAAGTTCCAGATGAGCTAATAACATTATAGTTATTGCTAATCTCCAAATTAAAAAGAGCAAAATAATTCAGTTTAGCTGTTGTTGAAATGGATTGACTCAGCGTCCGAAAAGCACCAGAAAGTTGATTTTCCCCTGCGCTCATAAATCTATTGTGATTTAAAGAAAGGTTGTACAAGATATTTGCAGAGAATCCATCTCTGTAATAAAAGGTATTTATATTAGCTGAATATGTAGTTGATTTATCTGAAAAACTCTTATTATTTATGTACCTATCTGTCGCGCTAATAGAATAAGATAATCCGTTTTGCAGGCTTAAATTCGGTATAAAAAGATTGTTTTTAACATAAGTTAATACTAGATTGGAATTTGGACTATTCGTGTTTTTAGAATTAGCATATGATAATAATCTAATACCTTTAATAAAATCTACTCCCGAAATAGTAGTATCGTCCTTCAAAACAGATAAGTTTTCTATTATCTTATTTCTATTTAATGACGTTGAAAAGCCTAGATTTAAATTATCAGCGTTTTTAAGTTGATAGTTAGAACTCCAGTTAAAATTAAATACAGATTGATTTTTCAGATCGGGGTTACCAATACTAGAATAATTGTCAGACAATGTTACATTTGTTGGATTTTTTTGGGAAAGCGTAGGATATATAATTACTTTTCCAAAAGTAAAAGTATTATTTAAACGGGACTTTAAACCTTTAATTATCAAAGAAGAATTATACAATAAACCCTTGTTCTGCGTTGTTGACTTGTGTTCTAAACCATTTTCAAACTTATTGTTCGATCTTTCATAAGAAATATTTGTATTAAAATCAAACTTAGATTTTGACCACCTAAATGTTGTCCCAATATTTTGAATTTGATTTTTTAGTTTGACCATTACCGATTCTGCCGAATTTATTTGATTTGCTGATAGAGCATTTGAATGGTTAAGATTATAATATACGTCTCCTAAAAAAACTTTGCTAAAATTAAACTTCAAAGACATTTTAGTTTGAATATAATCACTTTTGCTACGACTGAATAAGCTATTGAAAATACTGTCATTTTGATAATTATTCTCATTGACGGATCTGTTTTGTCCAAAGGAAGCGCTTGTAACCAAAAAAAGCTTACTTTTATAAAGCTTATAACCAACATTTATTCCTCCATTGTATCCCTCTACTTCAGACGAATCATTCGAAAGAAAATTATTAGCTGTGCTATTTAAATTACTATTTTCACTCTTGAACGCATCTTTTTGAGCACCCAATGTTACATCAAAATAAAACCTATCGAACACCTGGTTTAAAGTAGAATTAACGTTAAAGCTTCGATTGGAACTTTTTTGCACTCTTTCAATACCTCCTTCATTTATCGACGCCTGCAATACTGCCAAACTATCAATATAGTAATCCTTGGAAAGGATATTATTATGAGTATAACCAACCTTTAGAGAAAGGTCTCCATTTTTAAACTTCGTAGTATTTTGAACTGAAATCTTACTATTGACCGCTTTATTCAAATTGTTCCCAACATCCGCTCCCCAATCCCAAGAATTATTATTCAAGTTCAAATCAAACAAAGTCGTTGTATTATCTTTGAAATAAATCGTATTACCAATAAGATCGTATTTCTTCCGAAAATTATATCTAATAGCCATATTTCCCAAGACACCAGATATTTTTCCACTAGGCGTACGAATATCAATGGAATTGATAACAGTATTCTCGTTCCCCCAAAACTTATTCAATGGATCTGTATATGGATCTAAATGAAAGGAAGACAAAATACTCGAAGGAAACATTTTCAACAATTCAATTGGAGAAGTAAAATTAAAAACCTGACCATTAACCTTTATCGTTGTTAGCAATTTCCCCTGATAATAAATACCTTCATCTTCAAATTTAAAATTAGGATCGTTTTTTAATAGATCATAAGCTGTTGAAAAGTGTTTTCTTTTTAAGCTATCCACAATTATCGTTTTATATTTCCTAGTAATATCAACAGTATCTAAAATATTTTCCTTTATCGTATCTTTTTTACCCAAACAACCACCTCCCAAGGAATTAAAGGTAGTCTGACTAAAAGATAAAGCGGAAAAGAAAAGAAAGAAAAAAACAATAAAAAAAATTCTCATTTAAAACACAGAAATTCAAGATAAATTAAAAAGCTGCTTGATATATCAAGCAGCTTTTTAATTTAATTAACAGGTTTAGTAGTCACTAAATCCACTTGTAAATATTCTCCATGTGGGCCATTCATGCCTAAAGGAAAAGCCTGCATTCTCACTAGCCAGCCTCCAAAGAAAATATTCTTGATAATAAATCCTTTTTTATAACTGTAGCCTATATTGTACATAATATCAAACGTATTGCCTCCGGAAACACCAGGGGTAGGTATGCTATTGCCCCCTGGATTAGGAACTATCCCAACTTGAGTAGCTGTTGCATAATTAGCTTTTAGCCAAATAAAAAAGCCCTTTTCGCCAGTTGGCATATATTGGTTGTAACTCTTATATTTCGAAACTTCATTTTTGCCAGGTACATTAGGGTCGTATCCAATAAACTTATGATCTGACCTATAGTATTGTTGACTCTTTTCATCAAAATAAATAGCTTCATTCAAAATATAAACGCCGTTAATGAATGAAGGCTGCTCGTAATAATTAAACCCTGGTCTTGTATTTTTAATATTCAAAGCCTCCAATTTTACTAAGCAATACCAATTACCATCATTACCTTTTCTTGCTTCAACAATTTTTGTCGCCTGAAAATTATCAGGAGATGAATAGTTATATATTGGAATGTCTGCAGGGGCATAAACGAGAGGCATACTGCTCTGAGCAAATGATGACGACATAACAAACATCATCAAGAAAGATAATACAATGTTTTTTTTCATAATTATCAAATAAAGTGAATAATATAACAGTTCAAATACATAAAATAAAATTCAAAAGAAATATATTTTCAATAAAAAAATTGAAAATATATGATATAAAAAAGTAAAATAGAAAATTAAATAAAAAAATAAAGAAATATCAACTTAATAAGCAAACAAAATACAAATACAAGGATTATAATATTTATAAATAAAACAAATAACAACCATCAAAAGAACAACCAAAAACCAATAACATTTATTAAAATATTTAACACAAAACACTTCAAAAATACTATCTGAACACCAATACCGGTTATTAGTATCCTTTTGAGAGCACGATTATACCTGCTTCGACATTCGCTTTTGCACCAAAGAAAATTGGCGACTTGAAACTAGGGGGACTGACCGAAAAAGGGCTTCAAAAGGGTTCTAAGATTCATATTATGGTTCCTTCTAAATGGGGTTATGCAAACCGTGCAATGGGAAAAATACCAGCTAATTCTCCTTTAGATTTTGTTATTGAAGTCGTAGACATCAAATAGTATCCGCCAACACAAGGAACCAGCAATATTTATAAAATACAAGTAAAAAAACGCCTAAAGCATTCTAACTTTAGGCGTTTTTTATTTCTTCGCTGATCAACAATATATCTTGTCGAATAACACAGCATTATACATCCCCTTAGCTACTGGAAAGTATAAACCCGCAATCAGTTGTTTTGTTGCCCTTACCACAATGCACAGCTAAAATTAGGTTTCAGTATATATACAGTATGTATTAAGTATTCATAAAGTATCACTATGATATATGTGGTGATGTTCTAACCTGAATAAACCTAAATAATGATTGAAATGAGTGAGTGATAAGAGCTTTTAAACAACAAAAGCTCGAAGTGGGGAACTCCGAGCTTTACCTAACCAATTATTAACCTAAATTATGAAAAGTTCTTTATATATTATTTTGTATATATGTTTCTGTTTTGATATATCAAAGGTAAGACACATTTCCATTCATATCAAGAAATTTAACAGCATTTAACGTTGTTAAAATTATGTTAAAACAATTTAGCACTTTATAATCAACAAGCAAGGCCTTTTCCATCTGCAATATTTTTAATCATTATGCAAGGGAATCGACAGATTAGCATCATCCGTGCGTATCTGGTGCAAAAGAGATAAATAAACACACTAATGACATGTATGGATTCTTAAAAAAACAGTGATCAATAAAAGAAACACTTTCAATAAAAAGGAATAAATTTGTAGATAGACACAGCAATGTATTAGGATCTACTATCCCGATAATGAGAACCGGAAACAATCCTGTTTTTTCACACAACCTTGCGGATCTAATAAAAAGAAAAAATAAATACGGATGAAAATAGCTTTAGCACAATTGAATTACCATATCGGTAATTTTGAGGCAAATACAGCAGAAATAATTCAAGCGATCAACCAAGCCAAAGAAGCATCGGCAGACCTTATCATCTTTTCAGAGCTTGCCATCGGCGGCTATCCCGCAAAAGATCTATTGCGAAGTAAAGTATTTAAGCAACAGTGCAATGAGGCTATCCACCAGATTGCCGCTCATTGTAAGGAAATCGCCTGTATTATTGGAGCTCCGGTCAAAAACAATGATCCCGAAGGAAAAGAGCTTTACAATACCGCAGTATTTATCGAACAGGGTGCTGTTCGAAACATCGTAAAAAAAGGCCTGCTACCCGATTATGATGTATTTGATGAATACCGCTACTTTGAACCCAACAAGCGTTTCGACTGCATCACATTGAATGGTGTAAAAATTGCCCTGACAGTTTGTGAGGATCTCTGGGATGACGATGAGGGTGGCAACTCCTATGTGGGAGATCCTATGGCCGAACTCCGAAAAGAGAATCCTGATCTTTTGATCAATATTGCTGCTTCACCATTTTCCTACGCACACTTTGACGAACGCCTCAAGGTTCTTTCTCGGCAGGTCAAAAAATCCAACCGTCCACTAATCTATGTGAACCAGGTGGGGGCACATATGGATATTATCTTTGATGGCAGATCACTTGCACTTAGTGCTGACGGAACAAAGGTTGCCGAATTAAAACGATTTGATCATGATCTGCAGTATGTCACTTATCATCAAAAAAATATTACCTCAACCACGGCATCCATCAAAGATCCTGTAGCTGAAATTGCACTGATCCATGATGCATTGATCCTAGGCTTGCGTGATTATTTCCGAAAATCAGGCTTCAAAAGAGCGATCCTCGGTTTATCTGGTGGATTGGACTCCGCTTTAGTCGCTGCGCTGGCCTGTGAAGCCCTCGGCTCGGACAATGTGCTCGCCATTTTAATGCCTTCCGTTTACTCCTCGGACCATTCGATCAAAGATGCCCTAGACCTGGTGACCAATACGGGCTGCAAACACCATATTGTGCCCATAAAGGATATCGCTTCGGCTTACGAGAGTACTCTTGCTCCTCTTTTTGAAGGCTTAAAACCTGATACCGCAGAAGAAAATATACAAGCACGTGCACGTGCGGTTATCTTGATGGCCATATCAAATAAATTTGGTCATATCCTATTAAACACTTCAAATAAAAGCGAAGCTGCCGTTGGCTATGGCACCTTGTATGGCGACATGGCTGGCTCCATTTCGGTTATTGGTGATGTCTATAAATCCAAAGCCTACGACCTGGCACGTTATATCAATCGCGAGCGAGAGATTATCCCCGTCAATACGATCGAAAAAGCTCCTTCTGCTGAATTACGACCTGATCAGAAAGACTCGGATTCACTACCAGAGTACGACCTGCTGGACAAGATCTTATTTGAGTTGATTGAAAATGAAAAGAGCGGTTCCGAAGTTGTAGCAATGGGATTCGAAAAAGCGTTAGTAGAGAGAGTAAGTAAATTGGTTAATAATGCTGAATTTAAACGCTTTCAAGCACCACCAATTCTCCGGGTCAGCCCAAAAGCTTTTGGCTCAGGAAGACAGATTCCATTGGTGGCAAAATATTCCTATTAATTTTACAATTAGGATTAAACCATATTTATAGTTTTTTGTCTAACATTATAGATTAAATCGAGTGCATATAGCACAGACAACAAATTGCCATAACGCTTTGAGCCATAGAAAGGTGGTAAAAGCAGATAGATGAGAAATTAAAACAAGTTAAATAAATATAAAAGTTCCATATAGGCCATGAAACCATCATGAATATAGTGCTTAAAAGCAAAACAGCATATTCATGGTAGATTCATCACAGTTAATAAACAAACTACTACGATGAAAAAGATTCTATTATTTTTGGTGCTCTGCATCGCGCTTGCATCATGTTCGTCTTATCAATATAATACCACTCGGGTAGAAAAGATGGATTTCACTCCTTTCAAAACGTATGCGTGGCTACCGCCAGTAGACTCGCTTTCGAAATCTTATTTTGACAATGACATTGCCAAAACTAATATTTTGGATGCTGCAAATACGGCTTTAGAGGCAAAGGGACTCCAATATTCAAAAGACAATCCTGATCTGTTATTCCGTTATATTACCATCGTCAATAACAAAAGCCGTTTGGTCTATGGCGGTGGCGGATATTATGGCTGGGGTGGTCCTTGGGGCTGGTACAGACCATGGTTCTCTCCTTACTTTTATGGTGGTGGATATTACCCTGTTGCAAAAGAACGTTATCGTTATGGTCACCTGATCATTGAGGCTATTGATCGCAAAACAAATGCAGTGATCTGGCAAGCACGCGGTTCGGGTGATGTGGACAATCCTGAAAAGGCGATCAACAACATCAGTAAAGTAGCAAAAGGTGTGATTGATTTGTTCCCCGTAAAAACATTAAAAAAATAAAACAGCGTCCCAACAAAATGGGTGCTATTTAGCAGGGACATCTATGTCCCCCAGTGATAGTTGGCAATAAAAGCAAAAGCCTGGTTTCTGATGAAGCTAGGCTTTTGCTTTTATTCACTAGATCGATGGTCGAAGTTTCAAATAAAATGGAACTTCCACACGGTCCTTTGATTTATTTTTGATCAATTCCGCAGCCAACCGTCCCATCATCTCAAAGTCGGTCGATATTGTGGTAATACCGTTAAGGATAAACTTCTTCAATGGCGTTTCATTATAAGAGATCACACCGACATCAGTACCTATGACTAATTTCTTTTGGATAATCTTATTCAATAACTTGACAAGATCGTCTTCAATGATATTAATATAGCAGGTCTCTTTGATCACCTTCTCCCGATGCAGATCGGCGACCAATTCGTGTTCAAAGGCGTATTGCTGACAAAACTTGTAAAAGCCCTTGATAATAGCTTTTGGAAAATCACTATGGTCTGGAAAGACAAGCTTAAGCATTTGGTATTTACTCAAGGATTCATTTGCTTCCTCTAGTGCATTATAGATATCCTGTTCATAATTTTCATAGACCGCAGGAAACTCCCCCGGAACATCTTCAATAAACTTACCCAATAACATCAATTTCTCCGTCGGAATCTTACGGATAACATCTGGCGCTTTATCCCGTCCTTCTTTAAAATGTGGGAACAACACATAATGATCATATGTTTTGGTCAGACTTCCCAGCAAGGTATTCAAATAGGACAGGTCGGAGTTGTAGACAAAGAGGTCCAAATTGGCATAATCCCCCAGTTCGCGTGCAAAGGAGTCATAAACAATCTTTTTATGTGTGCTCAGTTTATTTAAAAAAAGGGCAATTTTGAGTTTAGACTGCACATCAATTTTATTGATGTAATATCCCTTGCCAGGATTGGAGGCAATAATCTCCTGATGTTTAAGATAACGGTAGGCTTTCTCGACTGTATCCCGGGATATGTCTAGATAGGTGCTCAGTTCATTGATCGAAGGCAACATATCATCTTTCGACAAGATTTCATTTTTAACCGCATCGACAATCGTATTCGCTAGTTGTAAGTATTTGGGTGTGGCCGAAAAATCACTAATTTCCAGTGTTTTTAAAAACTGAGCTATTGCATTGGTCATATTCATGGCTTGGATATCTACATTATAAGCACGATAAGAAACTTTTAAGTTTCAATTGGTATATCCTCCGATTGAAATTGCACACAAAGGAATCTCTCGTATCCTCAGTCAGAAGAATACACTAAGATACCTTATATACATCAAAAAAATAGGAAATATCTTCCCTCAACTATCCTGCCCTTACCTGAACGAAAAAAAAGGTAATAATAATTAACCAAGACATGAATTCTGTACTTTTGACTAGTAATCAAGTAATAACGTGTAAACCTAATATTTTATGAGCAGAACAAATATTGTCGTGCTAGGCAGTTCCAATACGGATATGGTGATCAAAGCCTCCCATCTTCCTGTGCCGGGCGAAACAGTGCTAGGTGGACAGTTTTTCATGGTCCCTGGTGGAAAAGGAGCCAATCAGGCTGTTGCCGCAGCCAGAGCTGGTGCGCAGGTATCTTTTATTGCCAAAGTTGGGAACGACATCTTTGGTCAACAGGCCATTACCCATTACCAGCAGGAAGGCATTCAGGTTGACACAATCTTTCAGGATCTGACAAACCCCTCCGGTGTTGCACTCATATCTGTAGACGCACAAGGTGAAAACTGTATTCTTGTTGCACCCGGATCAAATGCAGCGCTGCTACCACAAGAAGTACTGGCTGTTCAGAACGTTATCTGCGAAGCTGCGGTATTGCTCATACAGCTGGAAATCCCCATAGCAACAATAGAAGAAGCCAGCGCTATTGCGATGCAGCACAATACCAAAATCATCTTAAACACTGCTCCTGCACAGCCACTCCCAGACAGTATTTTAAACCGAATTGATATCCTGATCTTAAACACATCTGAAGCACAATATTACACCGAAGTCAGGATTGAAAATTGGGAGACAGCTCGTCTGGCTGCCGATACGATCAGTCAGAAATGTCCAGGCACTATTATCATTACTATGGGCGCAAAAGGATCACTTATCAAGGAAGCAAGCAACTATTTCCAGGTTCCAGCCGAAAAAGTCGATGCAGTTGACAGTACAGCCGCTGGCGACACCTTCTGTGGGGTTTTAGCAAGTGCCATCGCTAGGAATATGCCTGTCATAGATGCCGTTAGACTGGCTTCAAAAGCTGCAGCAATCTCCGTTACACGCCTAGGAGCACAGACCTCTATTCCCTACTGGCGGGAATACAGTACAGCATCCAATTAAAACCTCATATAATCAATTATTCATCCTATTTAAATTAACATGTCTATTCGTATTCTTTTATCAACAACAGTCTTACTACTGACAACCATCCAACAGAGTATAGCACAGCTGATCACAACAGCGGCTATGCCAAAAGTAGATTACGTTGTCCCTTCCCAATATGATCTTGCGATTCCCCAGACCGATATACTGAGCGGTTACTTGGGCAATCGCTACCAGCTCAACCTGGAAAAGAGGCTCCTCCAAGTCGATGAGGAGGGCTTATTGGAAGGTTTTCACACGCGGCCGGGAAAGCAACGCTGGATCGGTGAACATATTGGCAAATACCTCGAAGCAGCGGCCAATACCTGGCTTGTCACCAAAGATAGCCGGCTGAAACAACAGATGGACCGGATGTTTCATCGCTTGCTCGAAACACAAGGCGAAGATGGCTATCTCGGCACCTATCTGCCCGAAAACCGCTGGACATCCTGGGATGTTTGGGTACACAAATACGACCTCTTCGGGTTGCTAGCCTACTATGGTGCTGTAGGTGATCCAAAAGCATTAAAGGCCGCAACACAGATCGGAGATTTGCTCTACAACACTTTCGGCGATACCCCTGGCAAAAAAAACATCCTCAAATCTGGATCACACGTGGGTATGGCAGCCACCTCTGTCATTGACCCCATGTTGGATTTATACCGATGGACCGGAGACAAAAAATACCTTGATTTTTGCCGCTATATCATCCGTGCTTACGACTTCGAAGGTGGCCCAGCCATCGTCACCTCCATTTTAAAATACAAACGTGTGGACAAAGTCGCCAATGCCAAAGCCTACGAAATGCTTTCCAATATCGTCGGACTCGTGAAAATGTATCGTTTAACTGGCGATAAAGATCTTTTGAATGTAATTAACTATACTTTCGATGATATCAGTGCCAACCGTTTGTTCGTAACCGGTACGTCAAGCGACCATGAACGTTTTCAGGACGATCATTATTTACTCGCAGATACTTCAGCACACATGGGTGAAGGCTGCGTCACTACCACCTGGTTACAGTTCAATACACAGCTATTCTCCATTACCGGCGATTTAAAATATTACAATGAAATCGAGAAGACAATTTACAACCATCTACTGGGTGCCGAAAACCCACAAACAGGTTGTGTGAGCTATTACACACCGCTTATTGGCGAAAAACCTTACCGCTGTAATATCACCTGCTGTTTGAGCAGTGTCCCACGGGGGATCGCACTTATTCCTTACCTGAATTTTGGTCAATTAAACCATATTCCAACCGTATTGCTCTACGAACCGGCACAGATCAAAGAAAACATCAAGACTTCATCACAACAGACAATTCCGCTGGAGCTGACCCTGACGAGTGAGTTTCCACGAAAGGGCACCGCCACCTTGCAGGTAAACCTCCCACAATCAGCACAGTTCCCACTACAATTACGGGTTCCTGAATGGGCGACAAATTATACCGCAACAGTAAATGGGAAAACCTATAGATCTGAGCCCAACCAGCTTCTAAAAATAATGCGTCAGTGGAAGGACAACGATAAAATCAGCATATCTTTTGATATTCGAACAGAAATCGTCAACGGTGGGAAGACCTATCCCGGAAGCTTCACCTTAAAAAGAGGACCACAGATCTTTGCCCTAGATCAGTCACTAAATCCACAATTAGATTTCGAAACCGCCAAATTGGTTTACCCCGAAAAGGCGGCGATCAAACTGACCGAAGCGCAGGATAAATTGCCTAAAAATTGGGTGGGTACTTTGGCTTATTCAACCGACATCAGCACAAGTGACAATAAGAAACAATCTATTCTCCTGGTGCCCTATGCGGATGCAAGTCAAACCGGTGGTTTTTCCAAGGTATGGATACCAACAACCGGACGATAGTAAGCGATAATTTAATAAATTAACGGATCAAATATTACCCTATGTTTATTGTAAGCAGCTATGCACAGGCCATTTTTTTCTGCATCATAACAATGCTTTGCTGGGGTTCCTGGGCAAACACTCAAAAATTAGCGAACAAAAACTGGCGCTATGAACTTTTCTATTGGGATTACGTATTAGGTATTTTTCTGCTTTCGCTGATCTTTGCCTTTACACTGGGTAGCCATGGCGACCTCGGCAGGCCTTTTGTCGCCGATCTGAAACAGGCCGAATCCCAGCATATTTTCAATGCCCTATTGGGGGGAATTATTTTTAATGCCGCCAATATCCTTCTTTCTTCGGCCATCGCGCTAGCGGGGATGGCTGTGGCATTCCCAGTCGGTATCGGGACTGCATTGATTTTAGGTGTACTGATCAACTATATTGCCGCAACCAAAGGAAACCCTACTCTCCTATTCATAGGGGTCATCTGTATCGCTATTGCCATTATAATCAATGCCATTGCATACAAAAAAGTAACAAAAACACAGGACAATCGCTCTTCTAAAGGCTTGCTGTTAAGCCTCCTAGCAGGACTTTTGATGTCGCTTTTTTATCGCTTTATTGCTTCTGCCATGGACCTTGATAATTTTGAGGCACCTGCAAGCGGAAAGATGACCCCATATACCGCCGTATTTATCTTTTCGACGGGTATTTTATTGAGCAATTTTATTTTTAACACTTTGCTGATGAAAAAACCATTAAATGGCCCTCCTTTGAGCTATAAAGAATATTTCAACGGAAATTTTAGCGTACATACTGTCGGTCTCCTAGGGGGTATCATCTGGGGGATCGGCAACTCGCTCAACCTTATTGCGGCCGGTAAAGCAGGGCCAGCCATTTCCTATGGACTGGGGCAGGGTGCGACATTGGTCGCTGCGCTCTGGGGTGTATTTATATGGCGGGAATTTAAAGGTGCCTCCGGGCAGGTCGTTTTATTACTGACGCTCATGTTTATCTTATTTATTGTCGGACTTCTGCTTCTTATTGAAGCGGGTAAATAATCTCTTTAGAATCGCTTATAATGCAACAGATCAACAAATTTTTCCTCTCAATCCTATTCTTGCTTTGTGTCTTCAGCAGCAGAGGCCAATCCGGAAAACTAGCTATTGAAATTAAGACTGCCTATGCTGACTGGCTTGCAAAACCAGGAGATAAAGTCAGTTTTGATATTAGTATCCAAGCTAACGGGCAACCCTTCAAAGGCGATAGCGTTTCCTATGAGATTGGGCCCGAAATGGTAAAACCCTTTGTCAAAGAACAGATTCCGGATTTTTCAGGACATTTTAAAAGTGGCGCTTTTACCTTAAAAAAGCCAGGATTTTTACGCTGTACAGTTATCGTAACAAAAAATGGAAAACAAACAAAAAAACTCTGTACCATCGGTTTCTCACCCGAAAAGATTGCGGCAACACAGCATTCACCCAATGACTTTGATTCATTTTGGGATAAGGCTATTTCGGAACTCAAACCTGTTCCTATACAAGCAACGAAGACCCTATTACCAGACAGAAGCACAGTGGAAGTTGATGTCTTCCGAGTTTCTTTCAACAACATTGGAAACAGTAAAATCTATGGAATCCTTAGTGTCCCTTCTGATCCGGGCAAATATCCCGCCGTCTTACGTGTACCTGGAGCTGGGGTCCGTCCCTATGGTCCGGAGATTGAACTGGCCTCCAAAGGGATGATTGTGTTGAGCATCGGAATACATGGCATCCCCGTGGATTTAGATTCCGTCGTTTACAAAGATCTCGCTGCCGGAGCCCTGCGTGCATATTATAACAATAACCTCCAGGATAAAGATCAATTTTACTATAAACGGGTTTATTTAGGTTGTATACGGGCCAATGACTATCTATCCTCCCTGCCCGAATGGGATGGAAAAAACCTGATCGTCATGGGGGGGAGTCAAGGCGGTGCCCTAAGCATCGTAACCACCGCATTGGATAAACGCGTTACAGCAGTAGCTGCACTGTATCCCGCACTGTCGGATGTCACGGGTTATCTGCATCATCGTGCGGGTGGATGGCCGCATTATTTTGCGCCCACCAACTACAGCGTTTTAAAGAAGATCGATGGGCTAGAAAATACGCTCTCCTACTACGATGTGGTCAACTTTGCCAAACGCATTCGTGTACCGGGTTTCTATTCCTGGGGGTTCAATGATGTTGTATGTCCACCAACTTCCATGTATGCGAGCTACAATGGGATCAGTGCACCAAAAGTATTACGCATCTATAAGGAAACCGGACATTGGACGCATCCCGATCAAAAAAATGAATGGTTCGATTGGATAAGAAAACAAACAGAAAAAATGAAATAATAACAAAAAACGGAATCTAGTATCATTAGATTCCGTTTTTCCCTAAAGTACCACCCAGACGATATGGCTAGTTCTTTTCCATATCTTTCTAATTATCAATACGTTGGTTTCACAAACGAAAAAGCACACTATCGCTATTGTGGACCAATGTAGTCTACAGGAATATGCTGCTCCATCGCTTGGCTTTGCAAGGCTTTCTTTAAATCTTTTAAATTCATCTTTTGATAATCTTGCTCTAGACTAGGCAGATATTTCACCGCATTACTTTGATCCCAGGCCAACCATTTTTTTTTTCCTTTTAAGGTCCGTTTGCAATTGTAAAAGCGGTTATCCTGAAAAACATTTCCACTCGGTTTCCCGTTGCGATCGAATTGTAATGCCAGTTCTGGATAGACACTACGATAGGGATCCACCAGATAATGTACACCGACCAGGCGATCATAAAACAAACTGCCAGATCCGTATACATTGAGTTTCTTTAGCCAGTTTTCCAAACGATTGTCCACACGAACGGCCCATCTTCCCGCAGCAACAAATAAGTTATTGACATACCAGTTATCCGACCCGCCCCCAATAAATGCGGATCGCTCGCCCGCATTCACAAAAATATTCCCAACGACTTTCGTTCCACTGGAAGCATCATCGTGATATATTCCTGAAGTTCTTAGTTTTTTCGGGATGTTCGCTAGCAAATTATACTGGATGAGATTATGTCGTTCCGAAGGATCCCGTCCAATATAAATCGCTCCCTGATCGTCAACTTCCTGCGCCACATGATGGATGTAATTGTATTCAATGGTGTGTGCATTGCCGTGGATAAGAATGGCCATACTTGGCAGATCTGCGATCTCACAATTTTTGACCACATTCCCTACCCCATAGAGTGCAATTGCTGGGCGGTAGGATTTTTCCAGGCGATTCAAATCCGAGAAAACACAATGTTCAATGCGATTATTACCTTTGCTGAGCTTCAACCGATTTCCACCCGATAAGGAAACACCACCGGCGCCCAAGCGATAAAAATGACAACGACGAATCACATTGGACTCTCCACCCCGATGATCAAATGTGGGATGACTATAGATATGCTGGTGAAGGTCACCGATACTGTTATCTTGTGGTTCTCCTGAACCCTCATGTTGCATCTGCTCAAAGGGTTTGATTCCAAATCCGACAGCAATACCCAAACTGCCTAAATTACGGAATGTACAGTCTTCGATGAGCACCTGTTTCGTATCGCGCATATAAATCCCCATTCCCCTGGATTCTTCAAATTGAATACCTTTGATTTGTACAAATTCAGCTCCGATCAGACTAAAAAAAGGTTCGTCCAACACCGAATAACTCAACTTTGTAATTGCCTTATCCTGCGCGAATGAGAGTGCCCCTAGCTTTCTATCTACATAAAATTCACCCACAGTATCCAGTTCGACCAATAGGTTGACACCATACCATTGTCTATATTTTTTCTTGTAATCAAAGCCATATAGGGTCGGTTCACGCGTTGTAATAGTTCGTTTCTCCCCGTCAATACTCTTCACGCGAACCATATCATCAGCATAGCCCCATTTGAAATAACCGGCGACCCAAGGATCATCCTCTTGTGCCCACCGATCAATGCGCGGATCCTTATACCGAAAAACTCCACCCCGATGACTCAGATCTTTATTTCGTGGAATAGACCCCCCATCGATAACCTTACCCATGGGGACCATCCCATGATTGGGCCAACGCGCAAGATGGAAGGCTGTGCCATTGACAAACAACTCGCCTGCGGCATTGCCGCTTGCACGGGAGAAACCAACATTACGCAATTTACCCAGATCCTGTACCCCTTGTTGTAGCAGATTTATCTCGTAAGAACTGATACCGCCGCTTTCACGTATCTTGTTCAAAGCTGTCGGAGCCAAATCCGCTGAACCTTTAAAAGTGACGGACTCTTTACCATAGGCCTGAATCAGGGTGTTATTATCCTTGCTGTCGAGTGAAATTCCATGTACAAAAGCGTACGTTCCTTCCCGGACCTGTATAATTGCCATCCCCCCATGATCCGTAGTTCTCCGCTCCCGAAGCAACGCGATTGCGCGCTCCAGGCTCGCTACCGGACGATCCATACTGCCCGCAGATTGATCATCACCGTTCATGGCGACAAACACCTCCAATTGCGCATAGGCGGCCACGGTAATCAAACTCAGCAAACAATAGACAAATGCGATACGGATGGATCTCAAATAATTAGGGTATGGTGTCATAACAGGACATTTAGTTACCAGGCAAAAGGAACACAGCGGTCCCTAACTGACTATATCGTTTTGATAAAATCAATCATCAACCGCACATACTCATCAAATCGCGTAAACGGTAATGTTTCATAGCGATCATAAATATCATGATAGGCAGCGATGCCCCCTAGTGTATAGATAAAAAATGATGGAACTCCTTTCGCATAAAAAGGATAGTGGTCACTTCGGTTCATTGGACCGCGCACTTTGACTTCAGGTAGATATTTTTTATCCTTATTAATGGCCACCAAGCGTTCAAATTGGTCTTTAAAGATCGTACCATTGACGACCTGAATCCCATCATCCCCTGTTCCGGCCATATCAAAATTGAGTAAAAACTTGATCTTCCGCAGATCGATGAGCGGATTATTCGCAAAAAAAGTGGAGCCAAGCAAACCACTTTCTTCGCCTGAAAAAGCCAGGAATACGGTATTGTATTTTGGGGGATGCTGCCGATAGTAGGTCGCCAAATATAAAAGCAGCGCTGTACCACTAGCATTATCATTTGCGCCGGTAAATACCACACGTTTACCGATGGCACCAACATGATCATAATGTGCTGTGATCACAATCAGAGAATCGGATTCGCTTGTGCCCTTTATCATCCCACAGACATTATTGGTCAGGTAATTTTCCTGAAAAACCGCCTGTACCTTGAGCTGCAGAACCTTTCCTTCCAGCTGGATAACATTATTATTTTTTACATAGACAATTGGTCGATTAAGTTGGTTTGTAGCACCGCGCCAAAGCAATTTTTGTTCGGTCTGCACCAAAATTCCTTTATAGTACCCGCCGGATGCAAGACGCAGCAAGGTCATCCGTAACTGGTCGGCCTTCATCGTTGCTAAGGCGGCACGCTCATCCACCACCAGAAATTTATCCTTGAATAGCGGGTTCTGGATCAGCTGATCTACCGCAGCAGGATCCGCAGGAACCCTGATTTCGGTCAGTATAAATTTACCCTTCAGGGAAGGACTTGCGGCCTCGATCAGTGCCTGCTCGCCTAACTTGAGTTTTCGGCCATCCACCACTATTTTTACGTCTTTCGGAAAAACATTTGCGGGCATGGAGAAAGGCTGATAATAGCTAGTACCCAGAGGTAAAAGTCCATTTTTTTGATATTCAGAAGCAATAAAAGCTGCTGCCTTTCGGTCACCGTCAAATACATAGCCGCGTCCTGCATAAGCCTTGGAGGCTAAAGTTTTTACAACGGACCGCGCATAGTCGACCTGTGCCCGGAGTGGGAAGATGCCACTGAGCAAAAGAATAAACAAATAAAAAATCTTAGTTTTCATGAGAATTAACAATCGGTAATAAAATAAAGGATGCATATTTACCCTGACAATAAATCCGTTGTTCCTGCTTTTTGAAGTCGGCATCCGACGCTTCATAAATATTCATAAACTGCTGTGGATTTCGATCCACCAACGGAAACCAAGAACTCTGCACCTGCACCATAATCTTATGTCCTTTTTTGAACACATGAGCCGCATCCTGCATATCAAAGCGAATCTCGTGAATCTGGTCGGGTTTTATCGCCTCCGGATGGGAAAAACTTTTTCTATACTTGGCCCGCATCACCTCGGCACGAACCAGACATTGACAATCGGAAAGCTTATCGCCTTTTGCATACGGGTGCACATCAATCAATTTAACGACGAAATCAGCATCCGTCCCACTACTACTCACAAACAAGTTTGCCTGTATATTACCCATTAATTTGAGGTCTTCGGCCAAAACATCTGTTTCGAAAACCAGTACATCCGGTCGCTGAGCCGCAAAATATTGATCCTCATACATATACTTATACCCCCTTAAAACCGTTTTCTCCCGTGTATAGGGAACGGGTTTATTGGGGTCTGAATAATAAGATACATAAGATGGGGCCGCCTTCGTTGCTTGTTGGAAACTCAATTTCATCTCCGTTGTAAAAAATAGGGGTTGTGCCTTGCTTTTCACAATAGGCCAAGTCTCGTGCGTGGACCACTTGTTCTCACCAGTCACAAATATGGTAGCTACAGCGAGCGTATCTTTTCCTTTTTCTTTAAGGTAGTTGACAAAAAAGGGTAGTTCGACTTCTTTACGATAATAAACAGCCGTATTTTGGCCAAAGTCCAGGCTATCCAAATACCGCCCTGCTCCCTTGGTCCAGGAACCGTGATACCAAGGGCCCATCACCAGTTTGACACGATCAGGTGCTATTTTCCGCAAAGCCGCATATGTTTTCAGCGGACCGTATAAATCCTCCTGATCAAACCAACCTCCGACTACAAGTACCTGTGGTTTTACTTTACGGATGCGGGACAAATAAGCCCGGTCTTGCCAATAGTCGTTGTAATCGGCATTGGCCATCATCTCGTTCCACAATATGCTCTCGTTCTTCAGAAACTGTTTATTTAGATTTTTAAGTGCTCCAGCTTTGAGAAAAAACGAATAGGCATTGTCTGTTCCATAGTCTGAAAAACCTGCTGGTCCTCTTATCCCGATGGAATCTCGTCTTTTTCCAAAAGAGGAAAGAAAGGAAAAACTGCCCATCAGCATAAAAGCACCATTGTGATGCCGATCGTCTCCAAGAAACCAATCGGTCACCGGTGCTTGCGGAGAAACGGCCGCCAAAGCGGGATGGGAATCAATCAATGACATGGAAGCATACATTCCTGGAGAAGAAATCCCCCAAACCCCCACTTTCCCATTGGAGTTCAACTGTCTGACGAGCCAGTCAATGCTATCGTACGTATCCGTCGATTCATTGACCTGTGTTGGATTACCTTCGACGATATAGGGCCTATTGGCAACAAAATCTCCCTCAGATTTATACTTACCCCGCACATCTTGGTATACAAAGATGAATTTTTCTTTTGCAAACTCCATACTGGGACCAATTGGAACACGAAAGGACTGCTCACCGTAAGGCGCGATGCTATATGGCGTACGTGTCATCAAAATCGGATAGCTTAACGAGGTATCCTTTGGCATATAAATGGCCGTATAGAGCTTAACCCCATCCCGCATCGGGATGTAGATCTCCTTTTTGGTATAATGTGCATAGACATATACGGAATCTTGCGCTGTATTCTGCGCAGAGACCCTTGTCATTGACAGTAAAAAAATCAGTATCCAATAGCATCGCATATTTTTTCTTTTTAGCAGATTATAGAATCAGCTCAGGGTTTTATCTTTTTGGAATCCACTGCAACGAGCTCCTTTTTACCCTTTGCCCCTGACTGCTTCACCTGTGACAGTGAATAACCTTTTACATCATCAAAGACCAGCATAGGTCGATACTCCTTGTCTTTTAATTTCAACACGACCCGGTCAAAATGTATATTTTCCGCATGCCGAACATAGAATCCCCATGCCGGAAGTTCTTTAAATTGCGAGAACTCGGGATAAGCTGCCGCCATTTCTGGAATACTGTCCAGTTCAGCTTTACTCGTCCCCCGATAGGCATAATTTGGATTTGCTCCCCCAGGATAGGTGATTTCTATATTCCGGAATGTCACATTGCGAATGGGTGCATCTTTTAGCCCAACAATACTTGATGGTGAGGTATTTCTCGGATTATCCTCAATAGGCCCCTCATAAGGGTAACCGCTATCCGGTTTACCCTTTGCAACTTCCACCTTTACATTCTGAATCAGAATATTATTGATAGCCCCTGTTCTTCCCTTATTCCAACGAGCGCCAATACGCAGGTAAAAGGGATTTCCGGTATTAAATGCAAATAGACTGTCCACAACAATATCTTGCACAAGTCCTCCATCGGGCGTGGCAATTGTCAGTGCCGAACGAAAGGTGTCATATACCTTGTTATTAATAATCCTGATATTCTTATAGCCCCCAGCAGATACAGTTCCAAATTTGATTCCATTAGCACTAGAGCGTGCTGTACAGTTTCGGATTTCTACGTCTTCACAGATCTTTGCAGCGTCGTGAGATTTTAGGCAGATGGCATCATCCGATGCATCGATAAATGAATTCAACAACTTAAAGTTACGGCAGTCTACGATATCGATACCGTCATTATTCCAAAACGCTTTGCTGTCAACTGTAATGCTGTCAACAACTGTATTGACACATTGATCATAAACCTGTACCCAGTCGGCCGAATTTCGGATCGTAATACCATGGATCCGCACATTTTCACAAGACCGCATATAAATCGCTTTTGGTCTTCTATTTCGTGGGCGATCGTAATCCAGCGGGTCTTTCAGCACACCGCTTTGAATCTGTGCCAGCAGGTTATAGGCGACCTCCCGACCTTGCCCATCGATGACACCCTTTCCTTTTATCGTCACATTATTCGCCCCATTGGCATAGATCAATGCACAATTAGGCACATCAATATTATAATCGTAAATATTCGTTGAGCCCACCAATATAGCTCCTTCCTCCAATTGGATATGTACATTTTCTTTCATGACAAGTGTACCGGTCAGATAGCGTCCCACATAAAACCGTAAGGTTCCACCTCCTTGCTCATGGATAAAATCGATCGCCCGTTGAATGGACGTTGTATTGAGTGTTGTTCCATTCGATTTGATGCCAAACAGAGAAGCATTATATTCTTTGGCATTTAAGGTCAACATCCCCCCACATAGGAAGATCATGACCATGATGATGTTGATTTTCATATTCTTTCCCATTTAGATAGATTTTCCATTAGCCAGGCGACTGTTTTCTTTCGTCAGCCCCTGATTGCCATCGCTTTCGACCAACGCTTTCTCGATGGCCCTAAAAAAGATATTGGACAGGATTACCTTATTGGAATTTCTAATGTATACGCCAATACTACCTGGACAATTGATATCCAAACTGTTAAACACCACATCTTCACATCGATCGACAAACTGTGCCGTGCCCAGCAAATTGATTTCCATGATACCCGTGACCTGGATCTGCTTTGAATTCTGTAAATAAATCAGGTTAATATCTTCAGGTTGATCTGATAATGTGATGTATCCTTTTTGGCGTAATGCTGTTAAGTGAGTTTGCAGTAACTGTTGCTGCCCGTCAATAACGCCTTTTCCTTTAATCTGAATATTGGATTGGCCAACAGCGGTGATCAGCGCTCTTTTTCCATCCAGGCTACTGTAGTCGAAAACATTGCTGCTACCCAACAATACTGCCCCTTCATGCAATTCAATGGAAACGTTGGATTTTAAGCTAAAAGATCCGGTCAGGTAACGCCCTACATAAAAATGTAATGTTCCGCCACCTTTTTTGGCGATATAATCTATGGCATATTGAATGGAGCCTGTGTTATTGGTTATTCCATCGGACTTACATCCAAAAAGAGATGCATTGTAATCCTGGGCGAATAACCTGAAACAGCTCGCCCATAAAAAAACTAAAAATAGGTACTTTTTCATGATGCGCGATCTAATTGGTTTTGACTTCTTTTGACTGATGCAAATGGAAACTATCCTTCAATAATTGTCCATTTAAATAGGATTTAAAATCCCAAACTCCTCCCTCCAGGTCATCGGCGACAATGGTCGGACGATAGTCGGTATTCTTTATGCGAAAGGAAACATTTTTGAGATTGATCTGCTTTGCATGACGGATGTATAGTCCCCAGGCTGGCAGCTCTTTGAATTGTGAAAACTCAGGATAGGCATTGGCCATCTCTGGGATGCCATCCAGGGATTTAGGATCCGTACCACGATAAGCATACAGGGCATTTCCACCTCCGGGATAGACCATTTCAATATTTTCAAGGGTAACGTTTTCAATCTTATGATCGGGTAGCCCTATAATGCTCGCCGGCGAAATGTTTCGCGGCATATCTTCGACAGGTCCTTCATAGCTATAACCCAAATCAGGTTTATTAGCCGGAACCTCAGCATATACATTCCGGATGGTGATATTCTTCATAAAAGGCTTCTTACCTTTGCTCCAGCGGTCACCGATACGCAGGAAAATAACGTTTCCAGTATTGATGCTGCGTACGCCATCCACCAAAATGTTTTCAACAAAACCGCCGTCCACCGCAGCAAAGGTAATGGCGGATCGGTAGGTATCGTACACCACCAGATTTTTGACAACAAAATTTCGAAATCCCCCACGGGACACTGTCCCAAATTTTAAAGCACTGGCACTTGAGCGGGCGGTGCAGTTTTCAACAAGTACATTTTCGCAGACGGCATTCGCATCATGGGATTTAAAACAGATGGCATCATCTGCCGCGTCAAAAAAGCAATTCCTGATGACGACATTCTTACAGTCCACCACATCGATACCATCATTGTTCCAATACGATTTACTATCTACGTAAATGCCTTCGACATGAAGATCTTCACATTGATCATAAGTCTGGTTCCAGCTTCCCGGATCCCGTAGGGTAATGTCCTTTATCACAACATTCTTACACTCGCGGAAGTAAATATTTTCCGGGCGGTTCCACTCACGCAGGCGATCGAGCTTCAGCTCATCTTGTACAATTCCTTTATGCACGTTCTGAAGCGCATTCATGGCTGTCTGAAATCCACGGCCATTGATCGTTCCCTTCCCCACAATACCAATATTGTGTTGCCGGATGGCATAAATCATCGACTGCCAGTTGACCACCGTATCTTTATGATAGTCGAAAGGATTGTTTGACCCCAACAGATTTGCGCCCTGCTCGAGATGCAAAGTCACATTGGATTTTAAATAAAACGATCCGGTAACATAATTGCCGGGGGTAAAGCGCAATGTTCCCCCACCTTTGTTCGTAATGAAATCTATGGCAGCCTGAATAGAACGCGTATTAAGCGCCTGACCGTCGCCATTGATACCAAAATCCATGGCTTTATAATCCTGGGCAACCGCCAATCGAAACATCAGCGCCTGGATGATAATAAAAAAAATAGGTAATATCTTCATAAGTTAGCTTGTATATAAAGTAACTGGACCGATCAAGCCCATCGATTGCATTTCTTGTTCTCTCCCCTTGCGGTTGACCCAATACTGGGCATTTTCATTATCCTTGAGTGTTTTCATATAATTCCCCATGGTTGTGGTAATGCGGATTTCGATTTGGTTATCGCCCTGCTTTAGGCTCCCTATGAGATTATGGATCCGTCTTCCATACCATTTTACCCCAAGTGATTTTCCATTGACAAAAACTTCAGATACACCCGCTACACGACCTAAATTCAACAGAGCGCTGTCCCCCGCGGACCAGAAAAACGAACGCCGATAAATAGCCGTTCCCGAAAACCACATCAAACGCTCATCGTCTTTAAAATCAACCAGACGGGATAGGAGAATTTGCTTCGAACTGCCCTCCTGTTTATGCTGCAGCTCAACATGCCACTGGTTATTCAAATCTTGGGTATTGTTTCCGCTAGTGGCCAACGGCTGCCAAATATCGCCCAGGTGATGCTGATCAAACACGAAAAGATAAGCATCTGTAGGACCTAGGTCCAACAATAAACTATTCTCCTTGTCTAGTTGTACGCGAAAGCGTTTACCACGATCTAAATCCCATAACCAGCAATTCTGCTTTCGAATTTCAGGTGCCACAAACGAAATATTTATAGTGGTACTGTTCAGTCGATGGGCATTCTGTATAAAATAACACTCACTTCCATCATCGCGGATATAACGCATTTGCATGACGTAACGGTCTGGCTGATCCAGTGTTAAATAATGAGGAAGCTGATACTTCCGCATAAGGAGACGGTACCAATCCATAAAATTATTGTCCTGCGGCTTTTTGACGGCTATAAAACGATCCGGATAGGATTGTAACCGCTTTAATAGTTGGCGTACTTCTTCATCTTTTTTTACGTGGTCCTGTAGGCCTAAACTCTGCTGCGGAAGCGTTTCAATGGCTATAACCCGCCCACCAGAAGCTACAAATTCGACCAATCGTGACATCGCTGCAGGTGACATACGCTTGATCCCTGGTAGAAACAGCACGCTGTACCGTCTTTTACCATAACAAAGCTTCCCTTTTTCTACAGTACTGTCCTGTAAAACAATTTCGGTGATATAGTCCGCGTTCCCCCCATTTTTACTGATAGCCTCCCAAAGCAATGAGGTATAGGGAACATTCAGTTTCTCCGGAAAAGGATCGGTCTGCACACCATTTTCCGTCCACAGATCGTAGTTAGCAGGTAAAATCGCCATATCGGCATAGTAATCTCCCTGCTGAAGCTGCGACGAAAGGCGGGCTTTATAATCATTTAAATATTTAAAATATGGCCACCAATTGTTGCGTTCGTTATAAAAGGAACCATATTGAATCCAGCCCGGAAAAGGTGCTTCCAGTGGCGAATAATTGAATCCATGCCAGACGGAATGTGTAATACCTGACAAGGCACTCTGATCGGAGCCCAACTTGAGTAGCTCCAGTGGTGTATTAAAAACAAGGTAGGTATTGGTCATTTCCTCACAGCTGACCAACCGTTTTCCTTTGAGATGTGCTGCCGAAGAAACATATTTATCAATCATGGTATAGCCACGTCCCCGACGGTAATCCTCGTCAGACATCTCCTCCCCCAGCTTGTGGCGCAAGTAGTTTGTCGTCCACGATTCTCCTTCTGGAATATCATACTCCAGGCTGCTCTCCAGCGGAAAAAATCCCCGCCCATAGGCTTGCGCCCGTGACTTAACCCCAAGTGAACGACACCAATTAACATAGGTATCGGTAAAACGTTCTTTTAACAAGCATGCTTTGGTAAATTCATAATCAAAGCGTACGCGACTCAAGAGTTCGCTGAGCTCTTTGCTTTTTTTAGCACCATAGTTTTCATCCACCACAGCACCCAACCGTCCCACTTTAAATAAGATAAATGGTAAATAAGGCATAAGATCATACCCTCGGCGGCGTTCAAATTCGACAGCAAAATCGTCACACCAATTGCATCCCTCTAGCTCCATACTGTCAGTAAACAGCGCGCGCACATAATCTTTTAGTGGGCCGATCTGATCCTGCATACGGGTAGACATCCGATCCAAATAACGGGTTACAGTCTGCTTATCCATATGATTTAGGATGGATCCGGCTGCCCCGGGGGCACCATTGATAACTGATGCAAATGCCTTAAATTTTACCAGGACATATAAGACGTAATTACCTGCAGGAACATCAATCTCAATTTTATCCGCACTGATCCTGTCCGTATAATCGATCACTTCGGTCATCGATTCCATGGGATCTTTGACCAGTTTGACTGACAGGATCTCTGGGTTCCGTAACGGATTTTTATCCGTCACTGCAGGATCGATCATATTAAAAATATGGTAGGGTCTGACCCCATAACGTGTAGGCCCTTCAATGGATTCACAATGGACCAATACAACTTGGGCGGTCTCTTCTTCTTTCAGGTCTTCGGAACCAAAAGGCCAACCGGATCCGACAATAAGGTCGGCAGTCAGTCCGATTTTCTTGCTCTCAGTAGCTGCATACTGTACCATATCAATCCATTCTGGACTCAGCCATTTCAACGAGGGGATCCTCAGGTCATCTGTTCGCTTGGGAAAAGAAATGGGATTGATCTCCACCCCGCCTATCCCCGCCTCTTTGAGTAACATCAGTTCACGACGCAGTTCATTCTTGTTGACCTTATTCCCATTCCACCACCAGCGTACAAAAGGCCTATTGCCTGTTGAGGGAGACTGAAACAAGTTAAAATAATGGTCTGTATCCGCATAGCTAGTGTTACCGAAGGCCCTTAAATTCTTGGCAAGAAAAAAGGAAGCTCCAAGTAGACTGCTCTGCTGTAAAAATAGTCTTCGCTTCATAATATAGAGTTTAGGTGATGAGATACCTGGATAAGTATCTCTTCATCCAAAGATTTTGCTGCCATTGCCGTTCATTGTCCCTTTCGCGATTTCCAGACGAAATAAGATAGGGCGGCGGACCGAATTCGGTCGTTATGGTCAAGCGGGATTTGCTTTTATTCAGGTTTATCCATTGTTGCCAAAGGGCTAGGTGGATAGCGACAATATCGCGGTATATCTTCTTTCTGACATCGGGGACCTGCGGTCCCTGCGTATACCCAACCCGTGCATGTACATGCCTCACATGTGGCAAGACACGAGCCAGCTCCTCCGGTCGATCTTCCAGAAAACTTTCCGAAACACAAAACCAATGGGAAATATCCAAGGTAAGCTTCAGATCCGGATAGCTTTCCAGCATTGGCATAACGGTATGCAAGCCATAACTCCACTTGTTGCGGTGAGTTTCCTGAAAAATCTCGATTCCACACTGCTTTTCGATTCTTTCACATAAGTGCAAACCTTGTAAAACATCGACAGGAGAAAAGTATTCCCGTCCCATCTGTACCGAAATAAATTCAGGTGCAACATATGCTTGCGCCAACTTCCCATAATAGGAAAGTTGTTCCTCCAATAGTTTAAAATAAGCCTCAGTTGTGTCAAAGCTTTGCAGCACACAGGTAACAATGCTATATTTTAGTTTATACTTGCTGAGCAATTGCAGCACCGATGTCGGGTCTATGTTTTCTCCGAAAGGAAACCACTCCACCCCAGCATAACCCGCCGCCTGAACACGTTCGAGGAAATCTGCCCAAGGAATATGTTCACTTCCCCATCTTGGATAAAAGAAATCCAGTTTTACCATGCTGTATGGTAGATTAGCGGATTTTGCTCATCATTGTTCAATAAGTCACCCACCTGTAATGTCCCCCTATAATCATCCGGTAGAATGTTTGCCTGTCCATTGTAGACATTCCCGTCGGGCATATAGGCACAGGTCATAGCCCGTCTAAATCCATTGGTCATATTAGGACCTGCACCATGAATTGTCAATCCATTGTGAAAGGTACAACTGCCCGCTTTTAGCGGTGTTGCCACCGGATTTACCTTTGCCATTTGCGGGTAATGTTCAAAAATCGTCCCCATATTCTTTCCGATACCCAAATTTTCAAATCCCGAATGTTTATACGACTGGGGAACGAAATACATGCATCCATTTTCTAGTGTCGAATCGTCCAAGGCAATCCATATCGAGAGCGCTTTACGATCAGAAAAGGACCAAAAAGGTGTATCGAGGTGCCAAGCTGTAGGATTCGCGAAGGGGCGCTTAAAGAGCGCCTGATCGTGCCAAATGCGGATACCATCAACGCCGGCAAGTTTCGCCGCCATTTCGCCGATACGCTTATCCACCATCAGTTCCTTTACCTGATCGCTCGTCTGCCAGAGGTTCAATAACTGGTCAAATACTTTTCCGAAATAATCGGCATCCTTATTAATTCCATCGTCTTCCCCTACTTTTGCCTCCTTTCCAGGCATCTTCTTTCCGGCACGTTGCTCCACCGCATCGAAAACAATTCTTTGCCATGTTGCCAACTCTTCCGCGTCCAGAAAATCTTCTATAACGATGTAACCATTCTCTTGGTAAAATGCGATCTGTTCTTCGGTCAATTGGTTCTTCATATCATTAAATTTTAGGTTTTATGGAATTATATTCAGCTACTTGAAAATACGCAAGATTGAACGAAATTGTATCCTGAACTATCCTGTAAATAATCAGTACAGCTTGCATGCCCCAATGATGAGATCATGCAAGTGTCTGATTATATAAGCTTCATTGTCCCATTTTGATTTATTTAGTTTTGCACCATTTTATTGTTATACAACATTTCATCCAATGGAATCTGTAAGGTCATTTTATTAACAGGATAGCTAGATTTATCCACGTGCGTAGGTGATGCAGCACGGTTGATAGCGATATTCCAGCGTTTGTTATTATAAAATTCGCGTCCCCCTTCACCCCAGAGTTCTAACCTTGTTTGAAACTGTACCATCTCCAAGGCCGAAAGACCTTGCATTGAAGTATAGTTGTCGCAGGTCAATGGCGTTGTCCCAGATTTTGTGCGTGCAGCCAACAATGTATTGAGTGTTTGTTTCGCTCCCTGATCATCCTTATTCTGCGCCTGGGCCTCCGCTTTCATCAACAGGATTTCCGAACTGCGCATATAGTAACAGCTCACACGGCCGACATTCTTTTTGTCATCACTGCCCAGACCATGGGTAGCGGCAAATTTGAGATTCGTATATAGAGGTATTGTCCTTTTATCGCCATTTGTTGGATAAGTGTAATCGCCCCAGTCTGAGGCCATAAAACAATTTATACGGTAGTCACGATTGTCTATTTGAGCATATAAACGGTTGTCTATGCGTTGAAAGCCTTGACCAATCCCACCGTTGCCTTCAGCAAAACAGTTCATCCACCAGTTATGCACCGTTACTGCTTCGCCCAATGCAAAACCAAAAAGTACTTCGGGATTGATGCTGATGTTGAGGAAGCCATTTTGCTCCGGCCTCATTTCAGGAGCGGCCTGCGTCCCTTTGTTGGTGGCGCCATACATGGCCTGGCTCATCAAGGTTGGGTACTTGCTCAGAATTTCATTACTGGCACTGATGGTATTATTCCAATCGCCTGTCCATAGCGACACCTTAGCCAACATAAAATTGGCTACACCAAGATCAAAGTCGGAGGGATCTGCTGTAAAACCAATCCCGGCCTCTTTAAACAGTCGAATAGCCTCATTGATGTCATTTTTAATGAAGGTATACGTTTCGTCCGCTGTAGATCGGGCCTTGCTTTCCTGAACAGGAGAATAAGTATCGTAGAGCGGCATGCCCAACTTGCTCTTTCCCCCCTGTTGATAAGCATTCTGATAGTTTTCCATCAAATAGTTATAGGCATAGGCACGTAATATCAACCCGCGGCCTTTGTATTCCTGCAGTTTTTTATTGGTACCGACTGTTGTTGGATTAAGATAATTCAGCATTTTGTTGGCTGTATTAACCATATTCCAAGCATAGTTCCAGTAAGGTGTGTTTTTGTCGGAAGCATCAGAAATAAAATCTAACAGGTTGTATTCATCCGAACCAAAAATATTTAACAACCTATTTCCAAGGACAATATCATTTCCTTCCAGATTACGCATCACATCAAATCCCTGGTTACTGCCATAGCGCGATTCGGAGGATAATGCCCCAAAATTGATCAATTTAGGCATATTGTTAGCCATACCACCAAGCACTGCCTGGATTTTCTTTTCGTCACCACTTTCGAGCAGCTTCCGGATCTGTTCATCCGTAATACTATTTGGTGGAGCAATATCCAGATCCTTGCTACAAGAAAAGAATAATGTCACAGCCAATGCACATAAAAATATCTTTTTCATCTGTATAAATTTTTATTCATTAGTCAATTTTCCCCTTAAGGCATTCATGCTGCCTTCGGCGGTTTCAGTTGTGATGAAGCTATCAGATTTATTCATCGAGTGTATGTTTTAAGCGGTATTCATGAGCTCGCTTTGCTCGGTTTGAATAAATCATGATGGTTTCATAATCGAATTCATTTTAACATTAAAACTCCAGACTGACACCACCCGAGAATGTCCGCATAGTGGGATAAGAATAGGCCGCCACTTCAAATCCACCCACCAGTGATTGACGTGGATCGATTCCCGAATGAGCCGTTTTCATAAAAAGATTATCCCCTGAAGCGAATATTCTGAGTTTCTTGATCTTCATTTTTGCCAGTACATTTTCCGGCAAAGTATACCCAATAGTGATATTCTTAAAATTAAGGTACGAAGCACTAAACAAACCTAGATCACTGTATAACCAGCTCCCCGTGGTAGCTCCATTACCATAAGTATTACCATACATGACCATCGGGAATTTTGCACCGGTATTATTTGGTGTCCATGTGTTACCAATAAGTTCTGAAGAGAGCGCTTTACCGGGATCCTCACTGACATACAGGTTGTTTCCATATTCTGTGCTGAAAAACTTTCCTCCCAGCTGATAAGCCAAAGCAAGATAAAGGTCAAAGTTCTTATAGCGTAAAGAAGTGCTAAATCCGCCGATCCATTTAGGAAGCGCACTTCCCATTTCATATCGGCTTGCTTTTGAATAGTCTGTAGTTGTCAGACTCTCGCCCTCTTTATATCCGGGATAAGTACCCGCATCGACATCGGCTTTGGTGACCTGATGGTAAAATAGCGGTAAGCCTGTAGTCTGGTCAACTCCACCATATTTTAGCATGTAAAGGTTAAAGAAATCTTTATTCACCCCACGTAAGTAAGTGATATTTGCGACGGCACTGGTTCCTGCCGCGGCCCAGGCATCTGTACCGGCGGTCCAGTTACCTCCCAGGGCATCTGACCCAACACCACTGGGTACTGCTTTTAATTTTGTTGTATAATGTGTTCCGTTTGTGGACACAGTCCAATTGAAATCCGGTTTCTTAATGATATCAACAGAGAGATCGACCTCAAAACCCTTATTACCTATTTTAGCCGAATTCGTTGCGATCGAAGACTGTCCCTTAGAAATAGCGATCGGCTGGTTCCAGATAGCATTTACCGTAACACGGTTATAATAATCAAGCGATCCGCGTACCCGTCCAAGGAAGCTAAAATCAATACCCGCATCCATCGTGTGGATATTTTCCCAAGTCAATTGATCATTAACATAAGCATTTTGATTTAGTGTAATATTGGCGGGTATCCCAGTTCCGTTTGTGGTCTGGGTGTAGGTGGCCGAATAACTCCAGGTCTGATAACCCGAGTAATTGGAGATACCATTCTGGTTTCCGATCACCCCATAGCTACCCCGTATTTTCAGGAGATCAATCCAGTTTTTGGCATTTTGCATAAAAGGTTCACTATCGATGCGCCAACCTCCACCAACGGACCAGAAGGTGCCCCAACGTTTGTCTTTCAGTTTAAACTTCGACGATCCATCCCGACGTACAGATCCCTGGAAAAAGTACCTATCGTTGTAGTTGTAGTTGATTCTAGAAAAATAACTTTCCATAGTCCGTTTGTCCTCGCCGCCTCCAGGATTAGGGAAGGTACCACCATCATAACGCCCTACAAAATTGATATACGACGGAAATTCATCAATCAATGCATAAGATGAGCGGTAGTTGAGTTGCTCGTTTTTGAATGAATCATACTCATGGCCCAGGAGTCCCTCCAGATTATGCAAGCCAATTGTTTTTGAATAGTTAAGTAATTGTTGAAGATTTAGGATCGTTGTATTGGATGCTGTTTTACCAAAAGCACCTATACCGGCAGCCTGTCCTGATTCGCTATTCCAATAGCGGGTGCGCATTTCGTTGAATTTGTCCATCGAAACATTCGCTGTAAATGTAAAATCATTGAGAAATTTAGCCTGCCCATAGACCCGTGTTGTCCAGTCATCAGATACGCGTCGATCCAGATCATTGTCTAATACTGTCAACACATTCGTCGATGAAAGCGCTGCTGAGGTCAGACCAAGTGGAGAATAGGTGTCTCCCGCAAGCACATGCACTTTATTTTCCCCATTTTCATTAATCAATGCGCCACTCTGATCACGTGCATATAGCTGAACCAAGGGGTTTTGCCCGTTTATAAAACGAAATACATTTGCTGTTGAGCTACCTGGATTCCGTCCAAAGCGCGTCGCTGGCGATTGGGTCGTCCGATTGGAATAACCAATATTAGCACCTAGTTTCAACCAGGTATTAACCTGCGCATCAAAATTGGCACGACCGTTATAACGTTTGAAAGAAGAACCCCTGATGTAGGAAGGATCCTCAAGGTATCCGCCGGAAAGAAAGTAACTTACTTTCTCATTACCACCAGAAGCTGACAGGTCGTAATCCTGCCGCAATCTATTTTCCAATAAGTAATCATCATAACGATCGCTAAAAAGCAGACGCGCATTGGGATTTAATTTACCATCCGTATTCACGAGATAAGAACCACTCATGGTTGAACTCGCATCAGCACCCGTACCAGATGGCGTATAAACGGCACCAGGAACATCATATAACATCCAGTTTCCTAAGCTATTTCGCTGAAATTTAGTAGTTGAACCGATATAATCAAACAGGTGGGCACTTGCAAATTCTGCGGCCTGTTCATGCGACATATTGGGGTTCTGCACATTGGTGGTATATCTTTTTGAGATTCCTGTACCATCTACTCCGTAGCGTGCTGAATTATAAATCGAAAGCCAGGCAAATTCATAAATATCTTTTGGATCAGAGATTTTATCAAACTGGTAGGGGCCTACCTGATTGACGCCTAATTTACCTTCAAATGAAATCCGTGTTTTACCGGACATCCCTTTCTTTGTTGTCACCAAAACCACACCGTTTGCCCCCCGGGCACCATATAGCGCTGTGGATGCTGCATCTTTCAAGACAGATATACTTTGGATATCCTTTGGATTTAGTGTTGCCAGCGGATTATCATTTTGCGCAGGCACACCGTCGATCACAACGAGTGCATTTGACGTATTCTGACTAGCAGAACCGATACCACGCACCCGAATCCCCATGTCTATCCCCGGCTGACCATCTACCGCTGAAACCTGTATACCCGGAGCGGCTCCTTCCAGCGCCCGGCTGACGGTAGAATTGGATTGCATGTTTAATGCCCTATTATCGATCGTTGATACAGATCCCGTCAGGTCTTTCTTTTTAGCTTCCCCATAAGCTACCACCACAACTTCATCCAGTATCGTATTATCCTCCTGTAGCTCGACACGAAGCGGGGTACCGACAATACCTTCAACGCTTTTGGTCATGTACCCCACATATTGGATCGAAAGAACAACCTTGTTGTTGCTTACGGAGAGGGTAAAATCACCATTTTCATTGGTTGAACTAGCATTTTTACCGCCGACTTCTTTAACCGAGACACCGGCAATGGGCTGGCCGTTCTTGCTATTGACCACATGACCTTGAATAGTTTTCGCGATCTGGGCAACTAACATAAACGGCATCCCCATCAGCATTGTCACGCAAAGAACTAATGAGTAATGTTTTAATTTACTTTCCATTCTGATTAGAGGTTTAATTAATTTTGGTTTAATTTGTTCGTAATTCTATATCGAAGTAATAGAAAACAAACTGAATAGCCATACCGTACTATCCTGTTCTAAAATGATTTACGAAATATTGTGCGACGTAAATAATTTCAATTCCAATAAATTGGCTGGCATGGTAGATGTATTCCAATGTTGATGCATAAGTAATGCGGCCCCCAAGGCCGTCGCTTGGGGCATCGTTGCCGCAAACACCTCAATATCTAGAAACTCGCGGGCCATTAGGCTCATGTATATGGGGTTTTTACTAAATCCACCATCAACGAATATCCGGGATACTGCTGTGCCCTGTAATACTAATCTGGTCGCCGCAACTTGTGCTTTCACCAAATGAAATAACAGGCTATGATAGGCTATTTCATAATTATCATAACGCTGTAAGTCTATTTTTCCAAAAGACTTTAATTCACTGTCATGATCTTCAGCTTCCAAACAGGCAATAATGCCCCAGTCAATTTCCATTAATCTGAATTTGGCTGTTGTTATCTGATAGAAATCCGCAATACGATTTGATTGTATTTCATGTTCATATCCGGCAAATAAGCGCGATGCCTTTACCGGCTTACCCAAATAAGACAAATAGAATAAGCAGTCCTGTTGGAGTTCGCTCATCGTCAATCTGGTTTCATTGAAGGGATTCAGAGAAATACACCAGGTTCCAGTAGAAATTAAGACAAAGGGTTCCTGGAAGAACAGAAGATACGGGATCAATGCCGCCGAGCTGTCATGCAGGCCCACCCCCACCAGATAAGATTTCCCCAAGAACGTACTTTCAAATGCCGTATCGCCAGGATATATCTTTGGGAAAACATGGATCAATCCTTCATCCTCCACCCATTGGTGGTAGCTATTTTTATTGAAATCCCAAAGTGCAGTATGACAACCTATGCTGGTCAAGTCCGAACAAAGTTGGCCCGAAACCAAGAAGCTTAAATATTGCGGCAAGTGCATCGCATGGGTAATATGTCGAAACAAATCAGGTCGCTCACGCTTAAGACGCAAGAGCTGCAATCCTGAATTAAGGCTTCCCAATGCTGGGGATGCAGTCTCTAAGGCAAAAATAGTCTCTCCGCCATAGGTATTGTAGAGTTGTTGTTGAATAGCAAGTGGAAATTCCTTGAGGTAATTATACAAGGGAGTTAAAGGTTTCCCATCGACATCAACATACACCAGACTGGCGCCATATGACGCAAAATTAATTGCACGGATATCAAATTCATGCTTACGCAGCACCTCATGTAGGGCATCAAATATAGATAGCCGTAGACTCTCCAAATTTTCGCAGGGATCCCCATCTTCGTCTACAGTTTCCATAAATCGAGCAGAACGCTCCCAGACTACTTGATAATTTTGATCAAATAAGAGCAGTTTTTTATTTGTTTTTCCAACATCAAATACGGCAACGACAGGTATAGGTTTATTTTCCATGTCGGTTGTCATTTAGAGACCTGTCGCTACACTATTGCGTCCTCTTTCTTCTATCAGTTTTTCCCGTACCCCAAATGTTCTAAATAAACTTATCGGATCGAGTGCAGCACCACTACGCAAGCGGGCTTCAGCTAGCAGGGGCCTCACATCTGTACGAAAAGCCTGTTGTAAAATCTCCTGGGCAGCAACAACATCATTTTGGCTTTGAGCCGCCCGAAGGGATTTCCGGTCGATCAATAAGGCTTGTGCATAGGCGATTTTAATGGCTTCCACAGATTGTAATAAATCCACCAAAGGATCCTTCAAGTTATGCGAAGCATCAATCATCCATCCCAATCCCGAATCGTGGGCCATTCCTTTTTCATCCATGCCATCAATCAGTTCACTGAAAATCAAAAACAGCTGGTAAGGTTTCATACATCCTGCCGTGAGGTCATCATCGCCATACTTGCTATCATTGAAATGAAAGCCGCCCAATTTACCTTCCATCAACAATAGGGAGACAATCTGTTCAATATTTGCATTGGGAAGATGATGTCCCAGATCAACCAGGGTGAATGCTTTGGGTCCAAGCTTATTTGTCAACAAGAAGGATTGCCCCCAGTCGCCAATGGTTGTCGAATAAAAGTAAGGTTCGAAAGCCTTGTATTCGACAAATAACTTCCAGTCCGCTGGCAGATGACGATAGATTTCCTGCAGACTGGAAAGTGTATGCTGAAATGCCTGACGAAAATTCAACTGTCCGGGAAATGATGAACCATCAGCTAGCCATACCGATAAACATTTGGATCCAAGCTCTTCACCATAACGTATCACTTCGATATTATGGTCGATAGCCTGCTGGCGAACAGCTGGATCAACATGGTGCAATGATCCAAACTTATAGCTGTGTTGCTGCCCCTGTTGATCTTGAAATGTATTTGAATTCATCGCATCAAAGTGGATACCCAAACCACTCGCGAATTGTTTTAATCTGTTTGCATCCTTGGGGATATCCCAGGGGATGTGCAAAGAAATTGCATCACTCGACCTATTTAATGCATGGAGCAAGCCCACGTCTTCAATTTTCTGTTCTAATGTGGCGGGTTCTCCAGCGCCAGAGAAACGTCCAAAACGTGTACCTCCAGTCCCCAGTGCCCAACTGGGAATCGCGATCTGAAATTTTTGTAGTTTTTCTAAGATGTCTTCGATGTGTAGAATTTCCTGAGAAACAAAGTCAAAGGCACGCCAATGTTTCCCCCGGAGCTGGTCATTATGTACTTCAATAGCACATGGGTCTAAAATCATAATAATTGCGTTTTCGGTTTATTTAAAATAGGGTACTGAGTTTCCTTTAGTACAGAAACTCAATACCGAAGATAGCTAAATTAGCGGACAAATGCCATGGCAACACCACCATCCACATTGAGAACATTCCCCGTGGATTTTGATAGTAGACCACCTACAAAAGAGAAGCAAGCGTTTGCTATATCCTCCGGTAAAATAACTTCATTCAACAATGTCCGCTTGGCATAATAGGCCGGCAGCTCTTCTACACGAATCCCATAAGCTTTGGCCCGACCTTCTGCCCATCCCCCGGCCCAGATATTACTATCCGAGATGACCGCATCTGGATTCACTACATTAACACGAATCTTAAAAGGTCCTAACTCCGCTGCACAGAGCCTACTAAGATGCAACTGTGCTCCCTTAGCACTCCCATAGCCGGTATTGTTTGGGCCACTTACCAATGCATTTTTACTGACAATATTAATAATATCACCACCGACACCCTGTTGTTTCAGAATCGGAACCATGGCCTGTGTAACCAAAAACTGCCCCTTAACCAATACATCGAATAGCAGATCCCAATCCGCCTGACTATGCTCTTCTATAGATTTTGAAATGGACAGTCCGGCGTTATTAACGATAATATCAATTCCGCCAAAGGCCAGTAATGTACGCTGTAGTGCATGCACAATCTGTTGTTCATCCTTCACGTCCATCGCTATCGAAATAACCGAATCTCTTCCAAACTCGCCGACAAACTCCTGCTCACAGCCCGCAAGACGCTCCGTATTGACATCGGTCAGGACAATTACTGCCCCCTCTTGCACCATTTTTCGCGCAATGGCTTTACCTATCCCGCCGCCGCTACCGGTCACGAAGGCAATTTTTCCCGAAAGCGCCTTGGGTTTAGGCATGCGTTGTAGTTTTGCTTCTTCCAATAGCCAGTACTCGATATCAAACGCTTCCTGTCTTGGCAAGGCCGTGTACGCGCTTACGGCCTCGGCTCCTTTCATCACGTTTATGGCATTCATATAGAATTCGGCAGCTACCCTGGCCGTCTGCTTGTCTTTGGCAAACGAAAACAAACCAACACCAGGATACAGCACAATCACAGGATTTTGATCTCTGATGGCAGGACTATCGGCGTGTTTACACTGCTCATAATAGGCTGTATACATGGCGCGATAAGCGGTAAACAGAGGTTCAAGTTTCGCGATGAGTGCTGCGCTATCGTCCAGATCCTCAGATTTATCCAGATTTAACACCAGTGGTTGAATTTTCGTTCGTAAGAAATGGTCCGGACAGCTTGTCCCCAAAGATGCCAATCGTTCTAAGTCATTTGAATTGATAAACTCCAATACGCGTATATCATCCGTAAAATGACCGATCATATGACGTTCGCTAGAACAGAATCCACGCAATACTGGCATCAATTTCACAGCTTGAGATTCCCGTCCGGCCTGATCCAAACTGTCGCTTTTTTGCCCGCCAAACACTGGACCTTTCTTTCCATAATTTTGTTCGATATAAGCGGCGCAACGTTCGATCACATCCAACGAGTTCATATAACAGGCATAGGCTGTATCACCCCAGGTAAATAAACCGTGCGATCCAAGCATGATACCCCGTATCCCTGGGTTTTCTTCGAGACAGGCACGTAATTGCAGCCCTAGATCGAAGCCGGGCCGTTGCCAGTCGACCCAACCGATTGTCCCTTCAAATAACTGCTGGGTAATTTCTTTTCCATCTTTGGCTGCGGCAATCGCTATCGCAGCGTCCGGATGCAGATGATCAATATGTTTGAACGGCAAAAAAGCGTGTAAAGGCGTATCTATTGAAGGTGCCTTAGAGGCAAGGTCGAAAATACAATGATTGAACAGCTCTACCATTTCATCTTCCTGATTTATACCTTTATATACTCTTTCAAGATTATGCAGGCGTTCCAGATACAAAGCGGCAAGCCCCGATTTTTTCAGGGTTCCAATATCACCTCCGGAACCTTTTATCCACATCACCTCGACATCTTCACCTGTCAGTGGATCGACCATATTGACTTTACAGGAAGTATTTCCACCACCATAGTTGGTGATGCGAAGATCTGCTCCCAAAATATTGGAACGGTATAACAGCAATGCGATCTCATCCTCGCCAAGCGATTTTGCTTTTTGTTCATCCCATAAATTGTTTACGTATTTGTATGTTTTCACTTCTTCCATATTTATATTTTTACACTAATTTTCCAATGTTTTTGCAAAGCCCACGACACAGATGGACAGGATAATGGTGATTATGCCAGCGATAATAGACCGGTGGGTGGCCCGATCAACCCCCTTCCACTCCTTCAATAAAATACCCCAGGCGTTTGAAATAAGAATGATAAAGGCCATATGTAAAATCCACGAGCTTGCTCCATTTCCAAGACGGCTTTCCCCCATTCCATAGAAAAAGAACTGCAGATACCAAGTTGTACCGGCCAGGGCACAAAGCAGGAGATTTCGCATTTTGGGAACTTCCTTTTTCGTATACTCCGAAAAGGTTTTATTTTTCAGCAAGAGGTAAAGGCACCAGAGAAAGTTGGTTGTAAAACCGCCCCAAAGGATGACGATATAGGTTACGTTATTTTGATATAAAAATTCGCCTTGTTCCGGATGGCTAGCTTTCCAAAACAGATTGGCAATATCGGCCATTGGTTTACCCGCCTCGATGCCAAAATTAAAACAGGCACTCAGAATGCCCGATATAATCGCAACTGTAATACCCAGGCCAAAATTGTAGTCGGAGCTCCCTGCTTTCGAAAAGGAGGCAAGATGTCTTTCTTTCGATACCCCTGCCTTTCCACAGAGATAGACCCCCAGCAAACATAAAGCGAGTCCAAGGAGAATACATACTCCGGCATTACTGGTGAAAAAGTAGTCTATTCCATGCTTACCTGTTGTTGGGTAGATGAAATAATAAATACTTGGCATTAATGAGCCGAAAACCATACTTAACCCCAAAATAATGCTGCTTCCCAACGAGACACCCAAATAGCGAACACCCAGTCCATAGGTCAACCCACCTATCCCCCAGAGTAGACCGAAAAGAAATGTATAGCCAAGAATACTGTTGCTGCTTCCCTTTATAATGTCCATAAAATTGGGTATGGTCAGCATCGCCGCTACAGGAGGAATAATGATCCAAGAAAAAAGCCCGCCAAGAATCCACATGGTTTCCCAGGACCAACCTTTAACCTTCTTATAGGGTACATAAAAACTTCCTGAGGCAAAACCGCCTATAAAATGAAATAAAACTCCAAAAACAGCATTCATAATAATCGTTTAGGTATTACGAAAACTAAAATATACCTTTCCATCGGCTCAACTGTTATGAACTGTTATGGGCATTTGGGAATACCTTTCTTGTCATTGCATATAAAAAGGATTTTAACTAAGTTTAGCTAGAATTAATACACTGAAATTTTTGAAGAAATATCTTTTATTCCTGGATACCGAAACCTCTGGCTTGCCAAAAAAATGGAATCGAAAATATACGGATAGTGAAAACTGGCCGCATGTACTCCAATTGGCCTGGATTATTTTTGATGAAAAACAGCAAGAGGTCAAACGTAGCAATAAATATATCTATGAGCCATTGATTCCGATCAGCCCGGCTTCTGAACAGATTCATGGTCTTACGCCACCCTTTTTGATGAAACATGGTGAAAAGAAGAAGGATGTGCTCCGCAAGCTCAGCCACGATATCAAAAAATATCAGCCTCAGCTGATCGGCCATTTTCTTTCTTTCGACCTCCAGGTACTCTGTTCGGAATATCATCGAACGAATTTACCGATTCCATTTTATGGGCTGAATTGCTTTTGCACGTTGTTGCACAGCAAAAAATATGTACGCAACCCCAACATGGTCCATCTTCCATTGGCATTGCTACACGAAGCACTATTTTCCGAAATCCCCACAGCAATACACAATGCCGAAAAAGATGCTGCGATTACAGCAAAATGCTATTTTGAAATGGTTCGGCGGGCAGAGCTCAGTGAAGAGGATATCGACAAGCAGCAAGGAGAATTCAATAACATCTTATCATGATATCTACTATGAAAAATGCGGAAGACATCCTCGCCTTGCTAAAGTCAACCCACCCCTTTCAAGTACTGCCCGAAACTGTTCAGATCAGTCTTATTGAACTGATGTATCCCTACCGTTTCACAAAAGACACTTTGGTCTATCGGCAGAATATTACCGACATGGAGGGTGTCGACCTTATACAGAAAGGTGAATATGAAACTTTTTTCTTGGATAGTTCGGACAACAAAAGGCTGGTTGAGATCCATCATAATCCCTACTGTTTTGGTGGGATCTCCGTATTATTGAATCGAACAAAAGCACTCAAATCTGTTCTTGCCAAAAAAGGAACGATCATCTATCGGTTGCCACGGAAGAATTTTATTGAACTCTGCAATGCCAATGAAGAATTCTTTCAATTCTTTACCAATTCCTTTGGAAAACGAATGTTAGATGAAGAGTTCGCCCATTTTGTCAAATCACCGGCCACCTTTGAGGAAAGCTATTTTGCTGCGGATCAGCTCTATTCGCGCAAAATCGAACATATTGTATATAAGGATATTGTTGCTTGTGCATCTGATACACCAATTTATGAGGTTGCACAAACCATGGCTCAGTATAAAGTGAGCTGTGCGTTCATCAAAGATGAAGACCTTATCATTGGCTATGTCACCGACATGACCTTGAGAGACCGTGTTATAGCACAGCAGGTAGCTGCCACAGCACCTATCGCTTCGGTCATGGACAACCCGATAGTCAGCATTTCTAATCAGGCCTACCTGTATGAAGCTGTACTCAAAATGTTTCATACCAAGTCCAGGTACCTGCTCGTTGAAAAAGAAGGTAAATACGTCGGCTTTCTAAGTCGCAATCGGCTCCTGAGCGAGCAGGGGCAATCTCCACTGGTTTTTATCCAATCGGTAAAGCTTGCTGAAACACGCGAAGAGCTACGTGACAAATGGAACAATGTCCCCGAAATCATCCATCAGTTATTGGCTAGAGGGGTTAATGCCGAAATTGCCAATCAAGTCATCACCACCGTTGCGGACAGCATCGCCTTAAAGGTGATCGAGAAAGTTATCAAAGCAATGGGCGAACCACCGGCCAAGTTTGTATTTATGGTCACAGGAAGTGAAGGACGCAAAGAGCAGACACTGATGACAGACCAGGACAATGCTATTATATATGAAGACAAGGCCAACGAACAGCGGGAATATGTAAGAGGTTATTTTCTAAAATTTGCACGGGAGGTTTCGGATCATCTAAACACGATTGGTTTCAGCTATTGTACCGGCGGCTACATGGCTAGCAATCCCGAGTGGACACATTCACTTTCTCATTGGAAAAACAATTATAAGATGTGGATTGAAGAAAGCATTCCGGAAAATGCGATTAAGTTCTCTACCTTTTTCGATTGTCGGAGGTTATATGGTGATCAGTACATCATTGACCAACTGAAAGATTTTCTGACAGTCGAGTTGCAAAAACCCAATGAACGATTTTTTGCGTTCATCGCGAAAAATGCGTTGCAATACGAACCACCGCTGACCTTTTTCAAAACAATAAAAACACAAACCATTGGGTCAACAGAAGTATTTAATATTAAGAAAGCAATGACACCCATCGTCGACCTCGTGCGTGTCTATGCCCTGAAAAATCAAATTTATGAAGAGAATACCGGTGGTAGGTTGAAGGCATTGTTGAATCTGGGAATATTTACCCAAGAACAATATGATGAGCTCCATCAGTCGTATTATTACCTGATGTCCATCCGGCTGAAAAACCAAACGAATCAGATTCGGATTGCAAAGTTGAGTCCGGACAACTATATTGCGATGGAAAACCTGACAAAAATTGAGAAAGCTACATTAAAGGAAATATTTAAAACAATAGGCAATTTCCAATTGGGCATCAAATTGAAGTTTACAAATAATATTTTCGGATAATGGCAGGATAAACAGGTGGCAAGTCGAGCATTGAATCTATTTTAGTTTTATTGTCCTTTAATGTTTTACTGAAATATATTTCACTTTCAATTTTCGTTTTTTCAATAATTCCTTATATTTATCACAGGCATATGCTAGCTTTGTAGCTGGAATATCCCGATTAAACTTATTATAATAACGATAGACAACATGAGCAAATTGAGATTAGCATTTGTATTCTTTACGATTTTATTTATTTCATCGTACACTTTATTACAGGCTCAAACTCCTGCAGCAGCGCCAGTTACCGCCACCCAGCAGGCCAATGATGCTTACAAATACAGCCCGGATGGACTAAGAAAAGGGAGCTTGGCAAATCAGTTTGATCACTTAAATTATATATCAAAAAACAATTATGATTTCAAGATGGTCCGCAAAACCAACCTTGATATTGTAAAAAAGAATGTTGTTGATACTGTAGCCAAGTTGCGCAAGGAAATCAATACCTTAAAATCTTCATCCAGCAACTATACCTCCAATACCAAAAACTTACAGGATTCTATTCAGATATTAAAAGATCAGCTTGCACAGGAACAGCAAAAAACAGATAGTTTTTCATTCTTGGGCATCAATACCTCCAAAGGTTTATATAGCACAGTGGTCTGGACCATCATTGGAGTCTTAGCTGTCGCCACCTTTATCTTCCTATTCTCTTATCGAAAAGCGAAGGTTGACACCGTAGAATTTCAGAAAACAGCGGAACAATCGCAAGAAGAGTTTGCGACATTCCGTAAAAAGGCGATGGAAAAAGAACAATTGCTGAAACGTCAATTGCAAGATGAATTAAATAAAAAGATATAGTATAGTCTCCAAAAGACTATATTATTCTATTCCGATCGACCTGAAGCGGCGCTTAATCGTAACCTCGCTTCAGGTCGATCACATTTAGTTACCATGCGAATCTAATTGTATGGCCATTCGAAAAAGGAAGGACTGATGTTAAAAAATAGATGACCAATACGTCGGAAAAAGTATATTTGTGGCTTCAAGAATCGAAACTAACAGAATTACAAGAGATAACATTTTGACCTCCATTAATAAAATTGTAATTTAATTGCAAATTCTATTTGTTTTTAAAAACGAATAACCTTATTTTTGCTGACCAAAAAAGAGGCCTTTTATGTCTCTTATATAAAATTGATTAATAAATATTTAGTCCCTATAATATGCCCAAGATTGGTAAAATAGCGCAGATTATCGGCCCAGTTGTTGACGTCAACTTCGCCGACAGTGAAAATCTACCTAAAATTTACGATGCATTGTACATTCAAAAAGAAAATGGACAACGTGTTGTATTGGAAGTTCAACAACACTTAGGTCAGGATCGTGTACGTACAATTGCCATGGACGCAACTGAAGGTTTGGTTCGCGGAATGGAAGTTGTTGATACTGGTGCTCCTATCAAAATGCCTGTTGGTGAAGAAATCAAAGGTCGTGTATTCAATGTAGTAGGTGATGCCATTGATGGTATCCAAAATTTGAGTAAAGAGAATGGTCGTCCTATCCACAACGTCCCTCCTAAATTCGAAGATCTATCTACTGAATCAGAAGTACTTTTTACTGGTATCAAAGTTATTGACCTTTTAGAGCCATATGCTAAAGGTGGTAAAATTGGTTTATTTGGTGGTGCCGGTGTAGGTAAAACTGTATTAATCCAAGAGTTGATCAACAACATCGCTAAAGGTCACGGTGGTCTTTCCGTATTTGCTGGTGTAGGTGAACGTACACGTGAAGGTAATGACTTATTGCGTGAGATGTTGGAATCAGGTATCATCAAATATGGTGAGCATTTTATGGAAGGCATGGAAAAAGGTGAATGGCCTTTGGACACTGTTGACCACGAATTAATGAAAGAATCTAAATGTACTTTCGTATTCGGTCAAATGAATGAGCCTCCAGGTGCACGTGCACGTGTTGCTTTGTCAGGTTTGACTGTTGCGGAATATTTCCGTGATGGTGATGGCGAAGGTCAAGGTCGTGACGTCCTATTCTTTATCGATAACATCTTCCGTTTTACACAAGCAGGTTCTGAAGTATCCGCGCTATTAGGCCGTATGCCTTCAGCTGTAGGTTACCAACCAACCTTAGCAACTGAGATGGGTTTGATGCAAGAGCGTATTACTTCAACTAAAAATGGCTCAATCACTTCAGTACAAGCGGTATATGTACCTGCCGATGACTTAACTGACCCTGCTCCAGCGACAACATTTGCTCACTTGGATGCAACAACAGTATTGTCTCGTAAAATTGCTGAGTTAGGTATCTACCCTGCTGTGGATCCTTTGGATTCTACATCTCGTATCCTTTCTCCTGCTGTTTTAGGTGCTGAACATTATGACACTGCACAACGTGTAAAAGAAATTCTTCAACGTTACAAAGAATTGCAAGATATCATTGCGATCCTAGGTATGGACGAATTATCTGAAGAAGATAAATTAACCGTTCACCGCGCTCGTCGTGTCCAACGTTTCTTATCACAACCTTTCCACGTAGCCGAACAATTTACAGGTTTAAAAGGTGTATTGGTAGACATCAAAGATACCATCAAAGGCTTCAATATGATTATTGCAGGTGAAGTCGATGAATATCCAGAAGCTGCCTTCAACTTAGTAGGTAACATTGATGATGCTATCGAAAAAGGTAAGAAATTATTAGCAGAAGCAGTTTAATTTAGATATTAGACCATAGGTATGAGATAATAGACTTTCGATTATCTCATATCTATTTGAAAACCTAAAGTTCTCAAATCTCATATCTCAAATCTTATATCTAAGAATAATGAAATTAACAATTATCACTCCCGACAAATTAGTATACGAAGGCGAAGTAACATCTGTTACTGTCCCTGGCTCTGCGGGCTCTTTCCAAATTTTGAAAGACCACGCGGCAATTGTTTCTACTTTGGAAGATGGAAAAGTAATTATTCAACAAGGTAAAGGTGGACAAGAAGTGTTCATTAAAGGTGGCGTCGTGGAAGCAAAAGACAATGTCATTACCGTGCTTGCTGAAGGAATTATCGGAGATTAAATCAATTGATTTTAAAATATTGAAAAGCTTCCGATAGAAATATCGGAAGCTTTTTTTTTAAAGTTTTTTTGACAATTTCTTCATTTTAGGAAGAAAATTGCCCTTTGTAACAAAAAATAATTTTTTGACCATGTAGACCAATTTTAAATACGGTATACGACTAACAAAATTTAAGACCGAAAAAACCAAATAATAACAGTTTAAAATTTTTTAAAACTATAAAATTTAAAATTTTATTCTAAATAGAAAATTAGCACTTTAGCTATTGCCAATTATTGTAATTCCTGCTACCTTGAGGAAATGAAAATCGAAGGTTTTTACCGAGGCCTGAGATAGCATGATTTACCAGCAAAAAACCAAAAGAGGGAATTATTTAAATAAGGGAAATTTTGGGTTATGAAATATTACGACAAGAACACATTGATTTATTTAGACGGAGCTTTTGTAAAAGCTTCTGAGGCTGCATTGAATCCCTTTGCACAATCGCTTCATTATGGCTACGCTGTATTCGATGGTCTACGTGCGTACAATACCCACAATGGCCCGCGCATCTTTAAGGCGGACAAGCATTTTGATCGATTAAAGAAATCTTGTGAAGCGGTTGGAATTCCTTATCAATGGAGCAACCGTGAGCTAATTGACAAATGCTATGAGCTTTTGGCCGTCAACAACTTACGGGAGGCTTATATCCGCCCGCTAGTACTCACGGGCTCCAATATGCACCTGACCTCCTCTACGGAAGCTAATCTGATGATTGCCGCCTGGGAATGGGGACCTTATCTTGGTCATAACCTGCTACGTGTATGCATCTCTGATATCAAAAGACCTAATCCCAAATCTTTTAAAACTGACTCGAAGATATCAGGGCAGTACGTAAACTCAATTCTGGCAACAACGGAAGCGATTAACAGAGGTTTCGACGAGGCACTTATGCTTGACCATGAAGGTTTCGTCGCTCAAGCTTCCAGTGAAAATATTTTTATTGAGAAAGATTTCAAAATCTATACTCCGCCGGCGAAGAATATATTTCCCGGCATTACAAGACAGACCGTTAAAAACATCTGTAAAAAGTTGAATTTCGAAGTCATTGAAAAACAATTGACGGTAGAAGATATCTATACTGCAGATAGCGCATTCCTATGCGGTACTGCAGCAGAAATTATCGGAATCAAACAAGTCGACGATGTGATCTATCAAGAAGAGTGGGAACACAGTATAGGTGCGTCGATCCAAAGAAGATATAAAAATTTAGTATTAGAGAACGAAAATTATGAAGTCATTATCTAACGGCGAAAATGCAATGAACAAATACAGCCGTACATTTACACAAGACGAAACGCAACCTGCTGCTAAAGCGATGCTTTATGGTATCGGTTTGACAGATGCCGATATGGATAAGGCGCAGGTCGGTATTGCCAGCATGGGCTATGATGGTAATACGTGTAATATGCACCTAAATGATTTAGCACAAATCGTCAAAAAAGGTGTTTGGAACAATGACTTAGTGGGTTTAACCTTTGGCACTATCGGTGTCAGTGACGGTATGAGCAACGGTACAGATGGTATGCGTTACTCATTGGTCAGTCGTGATGTAATCGCTGATAGTATCGAAACGATCTGTGGTGGTCAATATTACGATGGTCTGATCTCTATTCCTGGATGTGATAAAAACATGCCCGGTGCTATTATCGCAATGGCCCGTTTAGATCGCCCGTCTTTAATGGTCTATGGTGGTACAATTGCACCTGGACATTATAAAGGTGAGGAATTAAACATCGTCTCTGCTTTTGAAGCCTTGGGACAACGTATATGTGGTAATCTTTCCGACGAAGATTATGAGGGTATCATCAAACATACCTGTCCTGGAGCCGGTGCTTGTGGTGGTATGTATACTGCAAATACAATGGCTTCTGCAATTGAAGCATTGGGAATGAGCTTACCTTATTCTTCTTCTAATCCGGCAATCTCTGAAGCAAAGAAAAATGAATGTTTAGATGCGGGTAAATACATCCGTACCTTACTGGAAAAAGATATTAAACCTTCTGATATCATGACACGCAAAGCATTCGAAAATGCGTTACGTGCCATTGTTATCTTAGGAGGAAGCACCAATGCGGTACTTCACTTTATTGCAATCGGCAAAGCTGTAGGCGTTGACATTTCTCAGGATGATTTCCAACGTATGAGTGATGAAACTCCTGTACTGGCAGACTTTAAACCTTCTGGTAAATACTTGATGCAGGATCTTCAACAATATGGCGGAACTCCTGCCGTAATGAGATATCTCTTGGATGAAGGTTTATTGCATGGCGATTGTATTACTGTAACCGGCAAAACTGTTGCTGAAAATTTAGCTGACGTAAAATCCATTATGGCTTATGATCAGCCTATTATCAAACCGTTGAGCGACCCAATCAAAGCAACAGGACATTTACAGATTCTTTATGGAAACCTAGCTGAAAAAGGCTCGGTAGCGAAAATATCGGGCAAAGAAGGTGAAAAATTTACCGGCCCTGCACGTGTATTCGACGGTGAACATGACTTAGTCGCTGGTATTGCCTCGGGTAGAATTAAACAGGGAGATGTGGTCGTTATTAAAAACGAAGGCCCAATAGGCGCTCCAGGTATGCCTGAAATGCTTAAACCAACTTCGCTAATTATCGGTGCTGGTTTAGGTAAATCCGTGGCATTGATTACCGACGGTCGTTTCTCCGGTGGAACACACGGCTTCGTCGTAGGTCACATTACACCTGAATCTTACAAAGGTGGATTAATCGGCTTGGTACATGATGACGATATCATCGAGATTGACGCGGTTAATAATACAATCAATGTGAAACTTTCTGATGAAGAGATTGCAAAACGTCGTGCAGCTTGGGTACAACCTGCACTAAAAGTGAGCAAAGGTGTGTTATACAAATACGCTAAAACCGTTGCTGATGCATCAGAAGGCTGTGTAACAGATTTATAGGAAATCAAAAAATGGAGACTCTTAGCATCTAGAGATTTAAACAAACGAAATCTCAAATCTAATGTCTCCAAATTTAATATCTAAATACTAAAAAGACTGAATAATCAACAAAACTAAAAAATCAACGTAATGAGTACACTGGAAATAACAGAAAATAAGGCTGCTACCAAGCAGGAAACACCGACACAAATTTCGGGATCGAAAGCTGTTATGGAGGCCTTATTGAGCGAAGGAGTTGATACCGTATTCGGCTATCCAGGTGGTGCGATTATGCCCATTTATGATGCCCTTTATGATTATACGGATCGTTTGAAACATATCTTGGTGCGTCATGAGCAGGGAGGAATCCATGCAGCGCAAGGTTATGCAAGAACTTCTGGTCGTACAGGTGTCGTCTTCGCGACGAGTGGTCCTGGAGCAACAAACCTAGTTACTGGATTGGCAGATGCCATGATTGACAGTAACCCGATCGTCTGTATTACAGGCCAAGTCTTTGCTTCACTATTGGGAACAGATGCATTTCAGGAAACGGATGTCATGAATATTACCGCACCGGTCACCAAGTGGAACTACCAAGTCACTGACGCAACTGAAATTCCAGCCGCACTCGCAAAAGCATTTTATATTGCCAGCACCGGTCGTCCAGGCCCGGTACTGATCGATATCACCAAGAATGCGCAAATACAATTGTTCGATTACTTCGGTTACGAAAAGTGTAATCACGTACGCAGTTATAGACCTGCACCACAGGTCCGCAAAGAGTATGTGGAACAAGCTGCTGAATTAATCAACAACGCAAAAAAACCATTTATACTTTTCGGTCAGGGAATTATTTTAGGTAAAGCCGAGGAGGAATTCAAAGCTTTTATCGAAAAGACGGGCATTCCATCGGCAGCAACTGTCATGGGATTGAGTGCCCTTCCAACAGACCACAAACTTCATGTTGGTATGCTAGGGATGCATGGCAATTATGCACCAAATGTCATGACCAATGAGTGTGATGTTTTAATCGCGATCGGCATGCGCTTCGATGACCGTGTTACAGGCCGATTGGACAAATATGCCAAACAGGCGAAAGTGATCCATTTGGATATTGACCCTGCTGAGATCGACAAAAACGTACAAACGACAGTACCGGTATGGGGTGACTGTAAAGAATCACTTCCAATGCTTACCGAATTGGTAAATGCTGTGGATCATTCTGCATGGTTAGCACAATTCCGTCAGCTTGAACAGGAAGAAATCAAAGAAGTCATCCAAAATGAGCTTCACCCGCAAACGGATATCATGACCATGGGTGAGGTAATCAATGTGTTGAATGAATTGACTGGTGGTGATGCCATTATCACAACAGACGTAGGTCAGCATCAGATGGTGTCCTGTCGTTATGCTAAATTTAACAACAGTAAATCAAATGTAACATCAGGTGGACTGGGAACCATGGGCTTTGGTCTTCCAGCAGCGATCGGCGCCTGGTACGGCGCGCCAGAGAAAACTGTCGTCGCGATCATCGGTGACGGTGGTATTCAAATGACCATTCAGGAATTGGGAACCATCATGCAGTTTGGCGCGAAGGTGAAAATTATGATCTTAAACAATGAGTTCTTAGGTATGGTACGTCAATGGCAACAACTGTTTCATGATAAACGCTATTCATTCGTGAATATCACTAGTCCTGACTTTGTTGCAGTTGCCAAAGGATATTATATCGATGGACAGAAAATTTCAGAACGCAAAGATCTTCGCAATGCCCTTCAGACCATGCTTGAACACGATGGTGCTTACCTATTGGAAGTTATGGTAGGAAAGGAAAACAATGTATTCCCGATGGTTGCACAAGGAACATCCGTATCAGAGATCCGCTTAAAGTAAAGTTTAAAATGGAAAAACAAGAATATACCATTACCCTATATACAGAGAATTCTATCGGTCTTATCGGCAGGATCTCAACGATTTTTTCAAGAAGAAAAATCAATATCGAAAGCTTGAATACCTCCCCTTCCGAAGTAGAAGGCATACATCGATTTACCATTGTCATTACTGAGGCAGAAGATGTTCTACGTAAGCTTTGTCGTCAGTTGGAAAAACAGATTGACATTCTTAAAGCTTACTATAACACCAATGACGAAGTGATCTGGCAAGAACAGGCTTTATATAAAGTCCCTGCTGACGTTGTCAATGAGAAGGTATATGTTGAACGTTTACTACGTCAATATGGTGCCAATGTGGTTGTGATCCGTAATGATTATATCGTTTTTGAAACTGCAGGTCACCGCGAAGAAATTGATAAGTTGACCGACGAATTGACAAAATACGGATTGATCGAATTTGTCCGTGGTGCCCGTATCGCTATCATTAAAGATAGCGCTGGTTTCCACTCCAAATTGGTGCAGTTTGAAGCAAAGGAACCGTCAATAGAAATCGTTGAAAATGAATATCTCGACAAACGGGATGATGTATTTACTATGTAATCAGATGCAAGAAACATTTAAATTTATCTTACAGGCACGCCAAAAATTCATTGAATTGGTGGATAGTCTTTCCATAGAGCAACTCAACAAAATCCCTACTGGATTTAATAATAATATTATCTGGAATTTCGGACATATCGTGGTGAGTACACAGACTTTAGTCTATGTTCGTACAGGTGTCAAAGCAGACAGCTCCTGGGTGAAATACAACGAGGATTACAGAAAAGATACCAAACCCACACGTTTTGTGGAGCAGGCTGAAATTGACGAACTAAAAGAAATTGCCATCAAAAGCATCGAACAGATCGCCAAAGACTACGAAAATGGTGTTTTCGGAGAGATTACTTCTTTTTCTACCGCGACCTATGGTTATCCAATGGATACAGTTGAAGATGTTATCGCTTTGACCTCTGGACATGATAATGTTCATTATGGCTATGCTTTGGCGCAACGTAAATTAGTACAATAAAAAAATAAATAATCAACAACCAATAACAGAAAGAAAGTAAAACAATGGCAAATTATTTCAACACCTTACCGCTTAGAGAGCAGTTAGAACAATTAAGTCACGCTGAATTCATGGACAACACCGAATTCACGGATGGAGTAAATGCTTTAAAAGGTAAAAAAATCGTAATTGTAGGATGTGGTGCTCAAGGCTTGAACCAAGGTTTAAACTTAAGAGATAGCGGATTGGATGTATCCTATGCTCTACGTAAAGAAGCTATTGAACAAAAAAGAGATTCTTGGAAAAACGCTACGGACAATAACTTCAATGTAGGAACTTATGAAGAGTTGATTCCAACAGCAGATTTGGTCATTAACTTGACTCCAGATAAACAACATACTTCGGTTATCACTGCAGTTATGCCGTTAATGAAAGAAGGCGCAACCCTATCTTATTCACACGGTTTCAACATTGTTGAAGAAGGCATGCAAATCCGTAAAGACATCACGGTAATCATGGTTGCTCCAAAATGTCCAGGATCTGAAGTACGTGCTGAATACCTTCGTGGATTTGGTGTACCTACTTTGATCGCTGTTCACCCAGAGAATGATCCTCAAGGAAAAGGATGGGCTGAAGCTAAAGCATACTGTGTAGGAACAGGTGGTCACAAAGCTGGTGTATTGAAATCTTCATTCGTAGCGGAAGTAAAATCAGATCTAATGGGTGAGCAAACTATTCTTTGTGGTTTGTTGCAAACAGGTTCTATTTTATCTTTCGACAAAATGATCGAAAAAGGAATTGAAGCTGGGTACGCATCCAAATTGGTACAATATGGTGTTGAGGTAATTACTGAAGCCTTGAAACATGGTGGTGTAAGCGGTATGATGGACCGTTTGAGCAACCCTGCAAAAGTAAAAGCTTTTGAGATCTCCGAAGAACTGAAAGATATCATGCGTCCATTGTTCCAAAAACACCAAGACGATATCATGTCAGGTCACTTTAGCAAGACGATGATGGAAGATTGGGCAAATGGCGATGCTAACTTATTGAAATGGAGAGCTGAAACAGGTGAAACTGCATTTGAAAAAACGCCTGCTGGTGATGTTAAAATTAACGAGCAAGAATACTTCGACAATTATACCTTGATGGTCGCCTTCATTCGTGCTGGGGTAGAATTAGCATTTGAAACAATGGTTGAAGCTGGTATCAAACCAGAGTCTGCTTATTACGAATCATTGCACGAAACACCATTGATCGCAAATACGATCGCACGTAAGAAATTGTTTGAAATGAACCGTGTTATTTCTGATACTGCAGAATACGGTTGTTACCTATTTGATCAAGCTTGTAAACCTTTATTGGCTGATTTCATGAAAACTGTTGACACAGATTTAGTAGGTAAAAACTTTAACGAAAACAAAGATGCAGCAGTTGATAATGCCCAATTAGTTGTTATCAACGAAATTTTACGTGATCATCCAGTAGAAATCGTTGGCCGTAAATTGCGTAAAGCAATGACAGCAATGAAAGCAATCAAAACTGTTTAAAAATTTATACGAATTATTTGTTTTTTAAAGCCGGATAGCATATTGAGGTGAATTCAATCCATAGATATGCTCCAAAATCATGAATATTTCGTAATTTAGTATATTGAAATCAGGGTGATATTGAGACATTTACAATATCACCCTGATTAAAATAAAAATAACATAAGAGAGATTAAAAAATGTCAAAAACATTAGTAGAAAAGATTTGGGATGCTCACGTCGTCAAGCGTGAAGAAGGGTTTCCGGATATTATATATATCGATACTCACTTGATTCATGAGGTTACTTCACCTCAAGCTTTTGATGGCCTACGCAAAAGAGGAATTCCAGTCTTTCGTCCAAAGCAAACGGTAGCTACTGCCGACCATAACGTACCGACCCTCAACCAACATTTACCGATCAAAGAAGAGTTATCGCGATACCAAGTCGATATGCTGACCAAAAATTGTGCTGAATTTGGTATTGAATTATATGGTTTGGGTCATCCTTATCAAGGGATTGTACACGTAATTGGTCCAGAGTTAGGTATCACACTACCCGGTAAAACGATGGTCTGTGGGGATAGCCATACCTCAACACATGGTGCCTTTGGAGCTATTGCTTTTGGTATTGGAACTTCTCAGGTTGAACAGGTCTTTGCGACGCAATGTTTATTGCAGTCCAAGCCCAAAACAATGAAAATTGAAGTTAATGGTACCTTGCAAAAAGGGGTTGGCGCAAAAGATATTATCCTCTATATTATCGCCAAGATTTCTGCTGCAGGTGGTACAGGCTATTTTATCGAATATGCCGGTTCAGCAATCCGCTCTTTGAGCATGGAAGCACGTATGACCATCTGTAACATGAGTATCGAAATGGGTGCACGCGGTGGACTTATCGCACCGGATCAAATCACATTTGATTATGTGGAAGGTCGTGAATTCGCACCAAAAGGAGAAGAATGGGATAATGCCTTAGCCTACTGGAAAACATTGTATTCAGACGAAGATGCCATCTTTGATAAAGTATTGACCTTTGATGCAGCGGACATCGCCCCGATGATTACCTACGGTACAAATCCAGGCATGGGTATGGGTATTGCAGAACATATCCCAGCAACAAATGCACAACCTGAATCAGAAAGACCATCGTATCAAAAAGCCTTAGACTATATGGGCTTTAAGGATGATTCAACAGTCTTAGGTAACCGTGTTGATTATGTTTTCATCGGAAGCTGTACCAACTCCCGTATCGAAGATTTACGTGAAGTAGCTTCATTCGTTAAGGGAAAACAAAAAGCACAGGATGTCGAAGTATGGATTGTACCGGGCTCCAAGCAGGTAGAAAAACAAGCCAAAGAAGAAGGCTTGGATAAAATATTTGAAGCGGCTGGATTCCAATTGCGTGAGCCTGGATGTTCGGCATGTTTAGGGATGAACGAAGACAAAATTCCTGCGGGTAAATATTGTGTTTCAACCTCAAACAGAAACTTCGAAGGACGCCAAGGCCCAAATGCGCGCACCATGTTGGTATCACCACTGACAGCAGCGGCGGCAGCAGTAACTGGTAAAGTAACAGATGTTAGAGAGTTGATCTAGTATTGAATAGTGAGACATGAGAATTGATTTAATTTTGACTTTTTAATTTTTGACATGAAAAAATTTGAAACTTTAACATCACAGGTAGTTCCATTACCTATTGAAAATATTGATACTGACCAAATTATTCCAGCACGCTTTCTAAAAGCGACCACACGAGAAGGCTTTGGAGACAACCTGTTCCGTGACTGGCGTTTTGATAGTGAAAATCAGCCCAAAGCAGATTTCGTATTGAATAGCCCAACCTACTCAGGAAAGATATTGGTTGCCGGTAAAAACTTTGGTTGCGGCTCTAGCCGTGAGCACGCTGCATGGGCAATTCAAGACTATGGCTTTGATGTTGTCATCAGTTCGTTTTTTGCAGATATCTTTAAAGGTAACGCCCTTAATAATGGTGTATTGCCGATACAGGTTTCGGAAGAGTTCTTAGCGAAAATCTTCGAACTGGTACACCAAAATCCAAACACAGAGATTATCGTTGATCTCGAAAAACAAACGGTTATGTTAACAGAGACAGGTGACCAATTTGAATTTGAAATCAATCCATACAAAAAATCATGCTTGATTAATGGATACGATGATATCGATTTCATCCTTAATCAAAAAGATTTAATTGAATCATTTGAAACAACAAGAAAATGGTAGACCCAGTCGTCCATATTGCCAATTTAACTATTCAGCATGGTAAAGATACCGTGCTGCAAG
>Ga0213827_1000211_pt1 | contig 61038 bp, 55 predicted proteins | sample MC6MC0898MG_FD_180669 | JGI IMG/M metagenome (GOLD analysis project Ga0213827, IMG submission 180669) | Enriched soil aggregate microbial communities from Iowa State University, Ames, United States - MC6-MC0898-MG | ecosystem: Environmental > Terrestrial > Soil > Unclassified | place: USA: Iowa...
CAACTGGTGATTTATCAACCATGGAAGATTAATTATCTAAAACATCAATTGATATTTATACAACATGTGCATAAAAAGAAGGCAGGGATTCATTCGATGGGCGAAAGGATTCTTGCCTTCTTTTTTCTGGATTTACAATAGTATAGAGGTGAGAGTAGGTGAAATATTATCTATTTCAAAAAACAATGAATTAAATAAAAATTCAGTTGACTTAATAAATATGCAGACGTATACTATTTTTAACTTATTTCAGAGGTGAGTGCAGTGAAAGTAGGTATTATTGGAGCAACTGGATATGGTGGTCTAGAACTTATTCGATTTTTACATAATCATCCAGCTGTAGAACGAATTGATTTATTTACTTCTTCAGAAGAGGGTGTCCAATTTTCTTCGAAATTTGGCCATCTTGTTAGGATAGCTGATACACCGTTACAAAAGATAGCGTATGACACTTTAGAAAAATTCGATGTTATTTTTACGAGTACACCATCTGGGGTGACAAGTGAGCTATTACCGCCTTTGGTTGGGAAAGGACCAAAGTTAATCGATTTATCTGGTGATTTTCGGTTAAAAGATCTAGCAAGCTATGAAACCTGGTATGGCAAAAAAGCTGCACCGTTCCATAGTGTTCAACAAAGTGTATATGGTTTAACAGAATGGAATGAAGAGCTTATACGTCAAGCAACACTTGTTGCTAATCCGGGTTGCTACCCAACAGCAGTTTTATTATCCTTACTACCACTTGTAAAAGAACGTTTAATTGATCCTAGTTTTCTAGTTATTGATGCAAAGAGTGGCATTTCAGGAGCAGGCAATAAGCCCTCACAAACTACCCATTTTAGTGAGACAAATGAGAATTTTTCGATCTATAAAGTAAATACACATCAACATATTCCCGAAATTGAACAGGCACTTTCCATGTTTGCTCAAGCAGATACAAAGGTTACTTTTAATACGCATCTGGTTCCCATGACCAGGGGAATTTTGGCGACATCCTATGCACCAGTAATACAGGGAATTACAGAGTCGCAATTGATCACTTGCTTACAGGCAACCTATGAGAATCATCCATTTGTTCGAATCGTTACAGATGCATCTAGTTTAGGGACAAATCGTGTCAAGGGATCAAATTATTGTGACATTCTAGTGAAAGTAGATTCCCGTACAAATCGCGCCACAATTGTTAGTGTAATTGATAACCTTGTCAAAGGAGCAGCAGGGCAAGCTATCCAAAATATGAATGTGCAATTAGACTTACCACAAACGACAGGGCTAGATGTCGTACCGTTCTTTATTTAGCAGCATGCAGGAAACTGTATGCTTCTCTTATTTATTAATCTAAGGAGGAATTTCGGATGACAGTTACCACTTCAACGAATGTAATGAAAAAATTATCAAGTAAAAATATTGTTTCACCAAAAGGCTTTAAGGCAGCCGGATTACACTGTGGTTTAAAGCACAAGAAAAAGGATTTAGCCATTTTAGTAAGTGAAGTCCCAGCAAGTGTTGCGGGTGTTTTTACTACAAACTCTGTGCAAGCAGCACCATTAAAAGTCACGAAGGAAGTTGTTTATGCAACTAAGAAAATGCAAGCGATGATCGTCAATTCAGGCAATGCGAATGCTTGTACAGGTAAACAAGGTGTAAAAGATGCCCAAACAATGCAAGCGCTAGCTGCTGAAAAATTAGGGATTGCACCAAATTTGGTGGGAGTTTGCTCGACAGGTGTTATTGGAGAAATGATGAAATTAGAGCCAGTAGCAAACGGTATTCTACAGTTAGAGCCAAAGGACAATTTAGAAAGTGCGATTGACTTTGCACAGGCTATTTTGACAACAGATACCGTCATGAAAAACACAAGCTACAGTACAACTGTGGATGGCAAGGAAGTTATTATTGCTGGTGTAGCAAAAGGTTCAGGTATGATCGAACCTAATATGGCAACAATGCTAGGCTTTATTACAACAGATGCTAACATTGAATCTGAGGTGTTACAAGCAGCTTTATCGACTATTACTAATTTAACATTTAACGCTATTACAGTTGATGGGGATACATCCACGAATGACACAGTGGTAATATTGGCTAATGGCTTGGCAGGGAATAATTCTTTAACACCAGAGCATCCAGATTGGCAAAATTTCTTTTACACTTTGCAAACAGTAGCGGAAGATTTAGCAAAAATGATTGCCAAAGATGGTGAAGGAGCAACGAAGCTTATCGAAGTGGAAGTTGTTGGTGCAATTTCAGACGAGGAGGCACGTAAAATTGCAAAAACAGTTGTTGGTTCACCACTTGTAAAGACTGCAGTTTTCGGCTGTGATGCCAACTGGGGGCGTATTATTGCAGCAGTAGGGTATAGTGGCGCAACAGTTGATCCAGATAAAATTACTATCCAAATCGGTGGTGCTACTATGGTAGAAAACGGTGAACCAATTCCCTTTTCTGAGGACGAGTTAATTCAAATATTAAAAATGCATGAAGTAAAAATCTATGTGTCCCTTGGTGTGGGTGATGGTAAGGGGCATGCTTGGGGATGTGACTTAACATATGACTATGTCCAAATCAATGCATCATACCGCTCATAAACGTGTGGTCATTAAGCTTGGGGGCAGTACACTGGAAGGTTTAAATGAGGCTTTCTTTGATAATTTTAAAAGATTACAAGAGAGTGGGGTAGAGCTGATTATTACCCACGGGGGTGGGCCAGCCATAAATCGAGAACTAGCTGCTCAAGGCCTACAATCACATACATTAAATGGAATACGTGTCACGAACGAGGCTGCAATTAAAGTTGTCCAATCGACCCTAATAGGGCAAGTAAACACTGCATTAGTTCATGAGTTAACAACAGCTGGTATAGCAGCCATCGGATTAAATGGCTTTGATGGTCAGTTGATAGTCGTAGACTTTTTAGATCAAGAGACTTACGGGTATGTAGGAGCTATTAAAAATATCAATACATCCTTATTGGAAGCTTTAATGGGTGTAGGGCTTGTACCTGTTATTGCCTGCGTAGGTACGACCGAAGCAGGTCAGGCTCTTAATATTAATGGCGATACGGTAGCAAGTGAAATTGCTTTAGCCGTCGGAGCAGATAGCTTACTACTCGTGACAGATGTGAGTGGTATCCGTATTGAAGATGAATATCAAGCAATAGCTACACCTAGCCTTATAGATCAATGGACAGAGCAGGGCCATATTTACGGTGGAATGATTCCAAAAGTGCAAGGAGCGATTGACTGTTTACGGGCAGGGATTCCTTCTGTACAAATCGTAGGCGCAACTCTAATTGGTACAACAATTGTAGCCACAAGTGAACTTCTTTCTTCCTAGTGTTCTAAATAGGATAGCTTGAGAAGTATAGTTGTTGAAAGAAACTATTTTAAATGATAGTGGAGATGATAACATGAGTGTTTTATTTGAGAATTACGGCAAGCGTCGTGCACAAATTGTCAAAGGTCAGGGGACAATTGTTGAGGATTCAACAGAGAAGCAATACTTGGATTTTACTAGTGGCATTGCTGTGGTGAGTCTTGGTCATGCCCATCCAGCCGTAGTACAGGCACTTCAAGAGCAAAGCGAAAAGCTATGGCATATTTCAAATCTTTTTGAAATACCAGGTCAGGAAAAGGTGGCAGAAAAATTAATTGCTAATACACACTTTTCACATGCCTTTTTTTGTAATAGCGGGGCTGAGGCTAATGAAGCGGCCATTAAATTAGCTCGTAAGCATACAGGCAAACATCATATTATTACATTTGAAAAATCATTCCACGGTCGTACCTTTGGAGCAATGTCTGCAACAGGTCAAGGCAAAGTGCATAATGGCTTTGGACCACTCGTAGAAAAATTTTCGATTTTGCCATTTAATGATGCTGCTACACTTGAAGCAACCGTTGATGATTCAGTTGCAGCTATAATGCTAGAAATGATTCAGGGAGAGGGTGGCGTCAATAGTGTATCAGCAGAATTTGCCGCAGCTATTGCAAAAGTCTGTGAGGAGCAAGGTGTACTACTAATTGTTGATGAAGTGCAAACGGGCATTGGAAGAACAGGAACACGCTATGCATTTGAACAAACGGTATTAAAGCCACATATCGTAACTTTGGCAAAAGGCTTAGGTGGTGGTTTCCCTGTTGGTGCAATGCTCGGAACTGCTGAGCTTCATGCTACATTTAGTCCAGGAACACATGGTACAACATTCGGTGGAAACCCTCTTGCGATGAATGTGGCACAAGCTGTTTTAAATCATGTGTTTGAGCCGGATTTTTTACAGCAGGTACGAGAAATATCTGCCTATTTTGTGGGACAACTAAGGGCTCATTTATCTTCTAGCTATACTGTTCAAGGCCAGGGTCTCTTGTTAGGGATTGGCTGTGGGGACACGGAAGTTGCGCCTTATATCGCGGCAGCGGAAGAAAGTGGACTTTTATTAGTAGGGGCAGGGCCAACAGTTATTCGTCTTTTGCCACCATTAACGGTCACAAAGGAAGAGATTGACAAAGCAGTAGCTATTTTAAAGAACATATTACCGTGATAATACACTTTCGTTCAGCAGAAAGTGAGGCATTAGCGGCAAAAATGTCTAGACATTAGGATGAACAAAGAATCTGCTAGATATGAGCAGATTCTTTGCGCTATAAATGCTATTGTAGCTGTTTTACTAATGTTGTCACTAATTTTGGTAACCAATCTTCAAGCTGACTAAACGTAAATCCTGCCTTCTCAGCCTTAGCATTGGACATATACCAATCAGCAGGCACCCCATAAGGAGACTGTGATTCCTCATCACCACCAATGAGGGAAATTTTTGCGCGCTGACCACTTGCTTCTTCAATTAGAGCAATTAGATCTTTGAGAGATATGGCCCCTGATGCGGTAGCATTGTATGGTCCCTCAATAGGAGTAACGCCCGCAAAGTATAAAAATTCAGCAGCTTCCTCATCTGTAATATAACTCATCTTTGCATCAATGTTCGGTAAAGTAATCGGCTGATTCTGTAAAATATGTTCAACGTGGAAATGTAAACGTCGAGTATAATCATCTTCACCCATCACAATTGGAAAACGTACAGCTACGACTGGGAATGAAGCTTCTTTGAATAAGACTGCCTCCGCTTGTCGTTTTCCTTCTCCATAAGAAAATTCCTCTTGATGTCCCATACGAATTTGATACTGGTATGGATCAAAGTCTTCTTCCTTTTTCATCTTACCATCTACCTCATATGTTGAAAGAGTAGAAGTAAAGACCAGCTTTTTCGTTTTTCCCTTTAATATCTCGCAAATCGCTTGTGCCTCGTTGGGCGAATAGCAAATATTATCATAGACAATGTCCCATGTTGTATTGGCTAGTGCCTGTTCTAAAGCATCACGATCATTACGATTTACTACTAATTGCTTAACATGTGTACCAAAGGGATTGCCACTTTGACCACGTGTTAAAATCGTTACATTATGTCCATTTTGAATACAAAGATCAACTAGCTTTTTTCCAAAAAAACGTGTGCCTCCTAAAATCAATATGTTCATATATTTTCACCCCTTCAAAATAGTAGTCCTCTTAATAATGACAAAAAAACAGACTTACTACAATTCATAAGGAATATGCAGTAAGTCTGTTTAATTGATTATCTAATACAAATGCTTTTGCTAAGGCATAATGGATTAGCGCCTTGACGTTTCAGTTGGAGTAGTGGTATTACCATTGTCTCCTCCATTTGTGCCATCTCCGGGGTTATCAGATCCATCGCCATTGCTTCCGGAGCCATTCCCGTTATTGGAGCCATTGCCATTGTTACCAGAACCATCACCGTTATTGGAGCCATTGCCGTTATTACCAGACCCGTCCCCGTTATTGGAGCCATTGCCATTACTACCCGAACCATTACCATTACCATTGCCATTAGTAGGTGGTGTTGTAGGTGGTATTGGTTCTTGGTCGTTTTCCTCTGGGTCAGGTTCATTTTCACTACCGCCAGTAGACACAACATTGGAGTGTGGTGATGTTAAACCTGTAATATCTACAGCGACCACTACATAAGCTTGTCCACTAGCAACCGTAATGCTTTGTGTTGACTCTAGTACGGACGTTACAAGTGTATTACCGCCATTCGTAACGTTGTAGATACGATAACCAACAACATCATTCGATGACTCTGACCATGATAATGTAGAGCCATTTACTGAAGCTGAGACAGCTGCTGGAGGGCTACCATCCGCTGGGAAATCAACTGCTGATACAGATGAATTCGACAATGTAGAATTCTTTGGTAACAGACTAGCAGGGTTCCCGCCAAGTCTACCTAACATTCGTTTAATAAAGTCTTGATTAATGCCTGCGCCACCTGCTTTTACAAACTCTGCTGGTGTATTTGGCAACGCATTATAAGTTTTTCCTTTAATCGTCACAACACTTGAAGAGGCTAAGCTATCATCAGGTTGTGATGGTAAAAATACTTTCGCATTAAATAAATCTGAGCGTACAAGACCTGCGCTAGCACAAGCTGCAGAAGGGGCCATGCCGGAAATACCACAGAATGATGCTGTCACAACATTTTTAGGCGCCTTAAAACTTGTTGGAGGGTCAATTAGCTGAGGGTCCGCATCGTAAACAGCATTCATTAAAGTACCCCATAGCTTATTCACCCGAACGCTTGGCTGTAAATAGGTGTTGTTAAATGCATAAAGTGTACGAGGTTGATCGTAACCCATCCAAACACCAAGAGATACATTAGGGTTATAACCAACTAACCAAACATCTTTATATTCTTGAGAAGTCCCTGTTTTTGCAGCGAAATCAGAAGAGAATTTTAATGTATTTCGTGCCATTGTCCCTGTTCCTTTAGTGAGAACATCACGTAGCATATCTGTCACGATATAAGATGTTTCTGGGCTAAATACTTGAACAGGTTCTACTTCATGTTGGTAAACAATATTTCCTTCTTGGTCTTCAATTCGATCAATCATATAAGCGTCAATGAATTGGCCACCATTTGCAAAGGTAGCAAATGCATTTGTATTTTCTTCAACAGTAGTTCCTTCGCTTAAAGCACCGATCCCAGTTGCTAGGTTAGTAAAATCATCTGGATGTAATTTTGAGAATCCCATTTTTACTAACAAATCTGCAGGGCGTCTACTAATAATATCATTATATAAACGTAGTGCTGAAATATTTTGAGAATCTGCTAAAGCTTCACGTGCTGGAATAAGACCTCGCTCATCACTCGTAATATAGTTACTTGGACTCCAAGAACCGATTGAGAATTTCACGTCAACTAATGGACTACCCGCACCGATTACGCCATACTCAATGGCAGGCCCATAAACAAGTAATGGTTTCATTGTAGAACCGTTAGAACGATAAGCTTGTGTTGCATGGTTTACTTGAGTGGTTTTAAAGTCTCGACCACCGACAAAGCTTAAAATACGACCTGTCGTATTCTCTATTAAAATACTACCTACTTGTACCGGCATCTCAATATCAATTTCTTCACCAGTAACAGGATCTTTCCCTTTACCAGTATACGTATGACCATAATACTGGAAGTCTTTTGCTGCTTTTTGCATCGCATCATACATATCTTTATTAATGGTTGAATAAATACGATAGCCTTTTGAACGAACATCACGATCTGCTAAAATCGTATATTTATCCTTTAATTTTTTTTCTGACTTTAAGCGCTCTGGGTCAATCCCATCATCTTTTGCTAATTTTTCAGCAATAATATCTTTTGCACGAGCTTCAAGCTCATAAGTCAACCAAGGATAACGATCCTCCGCGCGCATTTCTGGTCCACGGAAATCGGCAGCAATATCATAGTTTAACGCTTCATTATACTGTGCATCATCAATATAACCAGCTTCTTTCATACGATAAAGTACTGTTTTCATACGATCAATACCTGGTTTCAAAGCTTCTTCACTTTTCAGTTCACCTGTATTTGTAAATGGTGTATAAGCAAATGGTGCCTGTGGAATACCAGCTATGTACGCAGCTTGAGGAAGAGTCAATTCTTTTGCTTTTACGCCAAAAATTCCTTCCGCAGCTGTTTCAACACCTGCAATATTTCGTCCTGAAGAGTTACGACCATAGGGAATGATATTTAAATAAGCCTCTAATATTTCTTCCTTGGTCATAAAATGTTCTAAACGCATCGCCAGTAAAATTTCCTTAGCTTTACGCTCGTATGATACTTCATTAGTTAGTACTTGGTTTTTAATAAGCTGCTGGGTAAGTGTAGAACCACCTGTCTGCGTTGCAGAGTTTGTGACATCTTGTAATAACCCACGAATAACGGCTTTAGGAACAATTCCGTTATGCTCTCGGAAATATTCATCTTCTGTTGCCAGAACAGCATTCACGACCTCTGGTGCAACATTGCTAAGCGAAGTTTCACGTCGATCTAAATCTGTCCTTAATTTCCCAATATAAATATCGTTGGCAAAATAAATCTCACTGGTTTCTTCATAGCTAAAAATTTGATCCCTTAACTCTTGTTTTGAGCGTAACGGTTCTTCTTTTACAAGAGAAGCAAAATAACCAGCTCCAACTGAACCGACAAATACAGTGCCAACCAATGCAAAGACTAAAAATAGTAAAAATAAGTTCCAGGTAACACTACCTGAAATACGTAATTTCTTCATCCATTTTTGTTCAAGTAATTCATCGATCTTTGCATTGATTTTTTCAATCCAATCTTTCAATGTATCGACCTCCTAAAATCTTGTCTATTATAGCACATATTGTTTTAGCACGAACATAGTTATTGACTTTGAAAAAGAATCGTATAAAATTATGTTTATAGTTTTCTGGTGATGAAGAGCTTGCAGTAGTGTCTATATTCCCTGTTTAGAGAGCCAGTGGTTGGTGAAAACTGGTCATATTGTAGAGACGAATTACGTGCTTGGAGCTTAGACGTGCGCGCCTGCGATAAAGGCGGCTGAATGAAGTGGAAGGTGGATGACATCTTCAAGCTGGGTGGTACCGCGTTAGTTTGCAACTTAACGTCCCTGCATGCAATTGTTTGCGTGTAGGGACTTTTTTTATTTAAACATGTCCATGCACGTAATGAATTTAACCATTTTAGGAGGAATGAACATGACAAACGAATTATTACAAGATTTAGAATGGCGTGGTTTGCTATACCAACAAACAGATGCGGAAGGCATGGCAAAATTATTAGATGAACAATCTGTATCTTTATACTGTGGGGTAGATCCAACAGCTGACTCCATGCATATTGGACATATTGTTCCATTGTTAACGCTTCGTCGATTCCAAAAAGCGGGCCACCGTCCAATTTTACTTGTTGGTGGTGCGACAGGGATGATCGGTGACCCATCTGGCCGTTCAGAAGAGCGCCAATTACAAACAGTAGAGCAAATCGATAAAAACGTTCAAGGAATCCGTAGTCAATTAGAACGTATTTTCGAATTTGCGGAAGATGGCAATGGTGCTCAGCTTGTGAACAATCGTGACTGGATTGGTAATATCAACACAATTGAATTTTTACGTGATTACGGGAAACTAATTAACGTAAACTATATGTTAGCAAAAGATACGATTGCTTCTCGTCTTGACACAGGAATCTCGTTTACAGAGTTTGCCTATACGTTAATTCAAGGTATTGATTACAATCATTTATACAATCACTACAATTGCCGTATTCAAGTAGGTGGCTCTGACCAATGGGGTAATATTACAACAGGGTTAGAGGTTATTCGTAAAACACACGAGGAAGAAACGAAAGCCTTTGGTATTACGATTCCATTAGTAACAAAGGCAGATGGCACAAAGTTTGGTAAAACAGCAGGTGGTGCTGTTTGGCTAGATGGTAAGAAAACCTCTCCATATGAGTTCTACCAATTCTGGATCAATGCAGCTGATGCAGATGTCATAAAATACTTAAAAATCTTTACGTTCCTATCTCGTGAAGAAATTGAAGCTTTAGCCGTTTCTGTAGAGGAGGAGCCACATTTACGTAAGGCACAAAAGGCGCTAGCTGAAGAAATGACTCGTTTAATACATGGTCAAGAGGCATTAGAGCAAGCCATCCGTATTACAGCTGCTTTGTTCTCAGGAGATCTAAAAGCACTTTCAGCTGAAGAAATGAAGGACGCTTTTAAAGATGTTCCTTCTATTGAAATGACTAAAGAGGATAAAAATATTGTGGACCTACTTGTGGAGGCCGGCATTTCCTCTTCAAAACGTCAAGCACGTGAAGATGTATCAAATGGTGCTATTAGTGTAAACGGTGAAAAGGTAACAGATTTAGAATATGTAGTCGATGCGAAGGATCGTTTAGAGGATGCATTTAGCATTGTCCGTCGAGGTAAGAAAAAATATCATATGGTGAAATTTATCTAATTTCTATTTGCAAAACCACATCCCAAAAAACGCTGGATGTGGTTTTTTCATCATAAGAAACTTGGAGGTTTTATTTGTTCATATTCTTTAGGATGCAGTATTTTTCCAAGTTTTATAGCACCTTCAATAAGTCGTGGAGAAGGGCGACAATACAGCCATTCTTCCATTACATGGAGCTGTTCCGATTGAATGGCATGTAACTCTTTGGCATATGGACGTTTTAATAAATTAGCAGGTTGGATACGCTCAAATGCGACACCAACCCAAGCCATCATGATATAGTCAGGCTGGCGTTTAACAACATCTGTCCAATCTGTTTGAACACTAGCAAGCTCAACATCTTGAAATAGATTAATGCCACCAGCAAGAGCGCTAATTTCTGTTAGCCAATTTATTTTCCCAGGAGTGAAAATAGGGTTCGGCCACCATTCCCAATACAGGGTAGGTTTCTTCGGAATTGTTTGTGCAATGGAATACATTTTTTCGATGGAATGCATGTACTCTTCAGCAATTGTCTTTGCTTGTTCCTCCACTTGACAAGCTTTCCCGAGTGTCAGAAGATCTTGCGCAATTTCTTCTAATGAGTTTGCATTAAAAATAATATGAGGAATATTTCTTTCTTTTAGTGCCTCAATGTTTTTTTCCATACCAGGTACACTCAAGGAAGCCAGAACAAGATCAGGCTGTAATGCCTCTAATGCATCCATGTTAATTGATAAATCAGGCCCAAGCTGTGGTAGATCTTTAACCGATGATGGCCAATCAGAATAATCATCAACTCCAACGAGCTGGTCTGTCAGCCCTAAATAGGCGACTAATTCTGTATTGCTAGGACAAATTGAAATTAAACGCATATTATTTTCTCCTATTCTTTTTAAGAAAAGTATAGCGAGAGTTCCCGTGATAGACAATGTGTGTGTATCGAGTCCATAAAAAAGTGGAGAAAACATTTGTTTTCTCCATCCTTTGTATAGGCTTATAGGAAACCGTCGATTAAGAAAGGGCAACTGCCTCGAGTGACTCTTCTTTTTTCACAATAGGACCCATTGCATTTGTGATGATTTGTTTGATATCCTCTAGTGTTGCTTTACGAGGGTTCGTCTCAGCACACACATCTAATAATGCATTTTTTGCTAAGATCTCAATATCCTCATCTTTTGCACCTAATTCACGGAAGCCGCTAGGAATATTTAAATCTTGTGATAACTTCTCAATAGCTGTAATAGCCTTTTCAGCCGCATCTCGCTTACTTAAACCTTCTACATTTTCTCCTAATAATTCAGCGATACGAGCAAAGCGCTCTGTACGTGCTGTGACATTAAATCGACAAACATGTGGCAATAAAATAGCGTTGCACACGCCATGTGGTAGGTTATAGAAACCACCCAATTGATGAGCAATTGCATGAACATAGCCAAGTGATGCATTATTAAAGGCCATTCCCGCTAAAAATTGTGCATATACCATTTGTTCACGCGCTTCTATATCAGCTCCATTTGCATAGGCACGTGGTAGATATTCAGGAATTAGCTGAAGGACCTTTTCAGCACATGCGTCCGTGATTGGTGTAGCATTCGTAGAAACGAATGATTCAATAGCATGTGTTAGTGCATCGACCCCAGTAGCTGCCGTAAGAGCAGGAGGTAAACCAATCATTAATTCAGGATCGTTTATAGAAAGTAACGGTGTCACATGCTTATCAACAATGGCCATTTTTACTTTGCGTGCTGTATCCGTGATAATAGTGAAACGAGTCATTTCACTGGCAGTACCAGCAGTTGTATTAATTGCAATTAATGGCACAAGTGGATTTTGTGATTTATCAACGCCTTCATAATCATGAATGCGTCCACCATTCGAAGCAATAAGTCCGATACCTTTTGCTGCATCGTGTGCGCTGCCTCCTCCAAGAGAAACAATAGAATCACAGTTTTCCGCATGATACACGGAAATGCCATCTTCTATGTTTTGATCTGTTGGATTTGGTTCTGCTTTAGGGAAAATTGCTACATCAATTCCAGCAGCTGTAATGATGTTTGCAATTTGTTCTGAGAGACCTAATTTGTGTAGACCCTCATCTGTTACGATTAATGTCTTTTTCACTTCTAAATCATTTAAGCGTTTACCAACTTCTTGAATTGCTCCAGGTCCAAATAAGTTTGTTTTCGGCATAACAAATTGCTTTAGAACGTCTGACATATTTCCAACCCCTTTTAAAAAATTATTATTGCTTGAATGATGGTGAACCACCTTTCGCAATTCATCGTATTCTATTTTTTGTAAAAGTTCAACTCGTATTTTTATTAAAATTGTTAAATTTCTTCATGTTATTATTTTACAAAAAAGTTAAGGTGATGATAGGAGCATTGGAATGTTGTTTTGTTGTAGAATATTGAATTTAAAAAGGTTTTAAAAATATTTTACTATGAAAGTAAAATATATTTTTTGGAAAACAGTTCTATTTTGATGATCTAATGAATAGTAAATAACTGATATTTTGTTTTTATTATAAAGGTAGTGATTATGTTATTTTGAAACTATGTAATTGCTATTTTAAAGTACATAAAATTGCCACAATATATAAGAGAAAAAATTATTGTTGGTTATATTAATCTGGGCAATGCGTCTGCGATAAAAAAGTAGTGCATCATTTTGATGAAATCAGTGAAAATAAAAATTCTTGCTTTGGATTAAATTTATAGTTAGAATAGTTGATAGTTAGATAATCTAATTAAAAGGTGATTGTAATGACAAAAAGTAAGAAATCGTACACACATGAAGATGATTTACCTGTATTAGGGGTAGAGCCGTATTTTGAACTGATTCAAACGTCTTCTTCAAGTGATACAAATCGAGAAGATGCCAAGCTGGGATTAATGTTGTTATGGTTAAGTGATTATGTGCTGGATGTAGCAGACAATGAGTTAGCTCCTTTTGGCATTACGGAAAGTAAATTAGACTTATTACTATTGCTGACTCTACATGAAGATAGACGAGCGACTCCATCAGCTTTAGCTCAACGATTAGGAATTACGAGAGCATCAGCAACGTCAATGCTTGATTGGCTAGAAAAGAGAAATCTTGTTGTACGGAATCATAGTAAAGAAGATCGGAGGAAGGTCTATGTAAGTTTAACGGATGAAGGTCGTGCTTTTATAACGAAAGTGTTACCGACTTATTGGTCGTCATGTGCTTCTAATTTAATTGATTTGGAACCTGATGAACGAAAAGTATTTGAAAAGCTAGTGAGTAAATTATTAAAATCTATACAAAGAAAATTAAAGGTGGAACGTTAAACTGTAGCTATGTTGGTACAGTTTAATTTTTAATCGTTTAATTAGATTATCTAACTATAAGTTAATCGAACTAAAAAGGTGATGTATTTAAATGAACATTGTAATTTCAGGAAATCGAGCAAATTATGCTTTAATGACAACTATTTTATCCTGGACAGGTATGGTAGTGATGTCGAGTCTCTATTTAACAATACCTCTGATTAGTGTATTCAGTGATTATTTTCATATTTCATTGACTAAAGCGGGTTTTACATCTAGTGTTTTTTCACTTGGATTTGCACTAGGGTGTTTTTTCTATGGTGCGATATCAGAAAAATATGGTCGTAAAAATATCATTGTATTTGGGCTTTTTTCATTAAGCGTAATAACGTTACTTCTAGGTTTAGTTAATGACTTTTCTTTTATCCTTCTATTGAGAGGATTACAGGGGCTTGCGGCAGCAACATTTTCACCAGTAGCACTTGCCTATACTCTTGAGGTTTTTCCAAATGATCGAAAAGTTGGGGCAGTAGGTTTTATCAGTACGGGATTTCTTGTAGCGGGTATAGTTGGTCAGGTGTTTAGTGGATATGTAAGCGACCATAGTCATTGGCATGTCATCTTTTATGTACTTGCTGTAGTGTATGTTATGACTGCTTTGTTAGTCGTGTGGATCTTACCGAAGGGAATAATTCAGAATGAAACTAAAAATATATGGGCTCCTCTGAAGAGAATTGGTATTATTTTCACCAATAGAAATTTGATCTTTAGTTATATCATTGCGTTTGCATTATTAATGTCATTTGTCAGTATGTACATTATTTTAGGGGCTTATTTAACGAGTGATTTCTTTGGTATGAAAAGTCAGAACCTTATCTACATTCGTATCTTTGGGATAGTGGGGATGGTTATGTCACCATTTGCGGGGAAAATAGCAAAGCGTTTTAATGTGCTGTTTGTACTGAAAATGGCCTTAACTCTTTCGATTATTGCACTGACCGCGATGAGCTTTATTTCAACTATAGCCGGTTTAACAATCAGTAGTATTTTATTTGTTGGTGGGATTGCACTTGCTGTTCCTTCATTAGTAACGCTTGTTAGTCAGTTAGGTTGGAATATGGGAGGGATTGCAGTTTCTATGTACACAGTAATTTTATTTGCTGGAACAAGTGTTGCACCATTCATATCTGCTTATTTCATACAATTTGGTAGCTTTACTGTAGCCTTCCTCCTACTTGCTACAATACTCGGTACTGGATTAGTTTTTGCGCTAATGATTAAAAGCGGAAAAAACGTAGGTTCTAATTGATTGTTCATAAAAAAAGCCCTGAAGCCTTGGTATACAAGGGATTTCAGGGCTTTTATTAGCATCAATTGATTAACGAGAGTAGTACTCTACGATGAATGCTTCGTTGATTTCAGCTGATAATTCAGAACGCTCTGGAAGGCGAGTGAATGTACCTTCTTTTTTGTCAGCATCGAATGTTAAGTAGTCAGGTACGAAGTTGTTTACTTCGATTGCTTCTACTACTACAGCAAGGTTTTGAGATTTTTCACGAAGAGAAATCGTTTGACCTGGTTTTACGCTGTATGATGGGATATCAACGCGTTTGCCATCTACTAAGATGTGACCGTGGTTAACTAATTGACGAGCTCCACGACGAGTACGAGCTAAACCTAAACGGTAAACTAAGTTGTCAAGGCGAGTTTCAAGAAGGATCATGAAGTTTTCACCGTGAACACCTTTCATTTTACCAGCGCGGTTAAATAGAGTACGGAATTGACGTTCGTTCATACCATACATATGACGAAGTTTTTGTTTTTCTTGAAGTTGTAAACCGTATTCTGATAATTTTTTACGTTGGTTTGGACCGTGTTGTCCTGGTGCGTAAGGACGTTTTTCGATTTCTTTACCTGTACCGCTTAGTGAGATACCAAGACGACGTGATAATTTCCAAGATGGACCTGTATAACGAGACATATTGTTGTCTCCTCCTTTAAATTTGGTTTTTTTGTTGTAAAACAAAAACCAGTAGTACCCATTCTTACACGCATTTTATTTTCATGTACTTTCGCCTATGCAGCCGTTAGGTTACACAATACACCATCTAATTTTCATTGCTGATCATCTAAGTGGTTGTACATCAGAAAATAGAGGAATAAAATACAATCATAAGCTTATACCACTGCTGCGTTTATTTTACACAACCTCCATTGTAACTGCTTCGGACAAGGACGTCAATTATTAGCTAGTAAAAAAATATAAAAGAACATAGTAGGAAATTCCTCACTACCTATTTAAAATAATATGGGAATAGTTAATGATACGCTGTGTTATGTAAATTGTAAAAGTAAGGGATAATTACATAGTCAAAATGACACAAATTATGTATAATATATTATAAGTTAATAGTAATTGATTTGGACGTTATATAGAAAAGGTGATTTCATGACAGACCATTTACAAACGCTAAAATATATAAAATCTGATGTTTTGAGCTTTTGGGTGAGTTCTTATGAAGAACAAACTAGTTTTAATGGGTATTTTTGTTCATTGAAACAGTTTCTAAAGAAGCGCTTGAAAATTGATAATGCTGCTTTTCTTAGTTTTGAAGGTAATTCCTTAATCCCAATCGAAGAGATGGCTTCATTAACAATTGAAACAAAGCTAAATGCTGTGTCATGGCTGATGATCGAAGCTAGTTTTTATCAACAAAAAGTAGTGAAAATTCCTTATATATTGAAAGCAAGACAGGCCTATTCAATGATGACAGATATGGTGCTTTTCCAAGCAGAGGGCAAAAATCCCATTGGTATATTACTTGTGGAGGCAACAGAGTCTTGGACAGACTTTATGACCTCGGAGTATGGTGAAGAGTGTATAGAAACACTTTCAAAGGTTCTTCAAATGATTAGAGACAATTTAGATGTCAAAATAAATGAAGACCAATATAGAAAACTATATAACATGACTGACTTATTTCATTCAACAATGGATATTGATTTAATTTTAGAAAATGTATTAAAAAATATACGGGATAATTTTCCTGAGTTTAATGTGGAGCTTATTTTATCGAATGATCAAGATCGACACACGACCATCGATATTAAGCTTTTTGATTATTTATCAGAAAGACCTGCTACAATTGAAGCCTTTGTATCAGGAGAGTTGACGACAGAGCTAGCGAGCGATTTAAATTGTCGGTTGTTAAATGCGCCGATTAAGGGCAGGCAAGCTATTTATGGCATCTTGCAAGTAAGTGCACCCACCACTTATCTTTTTTCAACAACCGAAAAAGATTTTGTACGGATGCTGGCACAAGCTTCAGGAAATGCTCTTGAAAATGCAAAGTTATATCATCAATCGCATCGCCTCGTAAGTGATTTACAACTCATCAATGAAACTTCGCATCGTTTAAATATGCGAATTGACATTCATGAAATGTTACTTTTCCTACAAAAGCAGTTACTGAAATCCTTTCAGCCAATGGAAGTATGTTTCGCATTTAAAAAACACGATACATTTGAAATAACAGGTGCAAGTACCTCCCTGTTCCATTCAGAAAACGGTCAAAGTTATATAAAACATGTTGAACAGCACTTTGCTCAAACGAATGATCCACTATTTGTTGCCGATTTCAGCCGTCTAACTCCTAATCAAATTGAGTATCGCTCTATTATGGCGATTCCTATACTTATGGAGGAAAAGATTAATGGTTTTAGTATTGTCTTACATAAAGAGCCATATTTCTTTTCATTCGATAGTTTCAAATTAATGCAATCTTTAATTCACCATTCATCATTAGCCATTGCAAACTCAATTTTACGAACACAGCTTCAGGAAATGGTCGATTTGGATCATTTAACGAAACTGTATGCTCGTAGTTACCTCGATCAGTTTGTAGAAAAATCACTTGAATATGATCAATCTGGTATGTTTTTGTTAATTGATATTGATAATTTTAAACGCATTAATGATACGTATGGTCACCAAGTTGGAGATAAGATTCTTGTTCAGATTGCGGTTCAATTAAAAGAGACTATTGGAAGTCGTGGGATTTGTGCAAGATGGGGTGGAGAAGAAATGTCTGTCTATGTCCCTAACATCGATGAAAAAGAAGCTTTAGAATTAGCATCAACCATTGTGGAAGTCATTCCAAGTACCACAGATCCACAAGTAACCATTTCTGCGGGTCTTATAACATGGGATGAGCGAGATCGACCAGCATTCCAATCTGTGTTTTTACATGCAGATACAGCCTTGTATGAGGCGAAAAACAGCGGGAAAAATCGCTTTTGTACTCACAATGGATCGTTCCAAACGAATTCATAGGATTATAAAGCAAAACGTAAATGGTTGTTTAAATAAATCGCCCTGAAATGACAATATAAAACATTTCAGGGCAATTTTTAATATTGTATTATAAATGGTTAAGGAGTGTTTTAACAAATTCCTCTAGGCCATTACGATCTTCCTCTGAAAAGCGATTCACGATAGGACTATCGATATCTAACACACCAATAATTTCACCTTGCTTCATTAGCGGTATAACAATTTCAGACTGCGATGCAGCATCACAGGCAATATGCCCTGGAAAATCATGTACATCTTTTACAACAACTGTTTCTCTTGTTGCCACAGCTGTACCACAAACACCACGCCCAATAGGAATTCTAACACAGGCAGGAAGACCCTGGAATGGTCCTAACACAAGCTCATTATCCTGCAAGAGATAAAAACCAACCCAGTTAATGTTCGTTAAAAATTGATTTAACAGAGCAGAGGCATTACTTAAATTGGCGATTTGATTGGTTTCGCCAGTTAATAGTGCATCTAATTGTTTTGATAATGTCAGATACTGGTCAGCAATTGATCCTTCGTAATTAATTTGTGTAAACATACTAAGCACCTCGTTTAAAAGTTATTTATATTGGTAATATAACATTATAGTGTTGATGTAAATCTTCTGCGCAATGTGCATCTGAACCAAATACATATGGTAGTTTAATAGTTTGACTATAATTGATAAGGGCAAATGGTGGATAAGGCTCCTGACAATATTGTTTACTTAAACCAGCACTATTTAAATCTAATTCATAGCCCGCGAATTTCATGCTGTCTAATACTTCTTTGATACGTGGGGTGTCATTGATTTTTTCGTTGTGCGCTAGTTGGAATTTATGAATAAGTGATGGATGTCCAATCCGTTTTGGTTTGTATGGTCCAAGATCTGCTCTAATCGATTGTAGGACAGTATCATAATATAAATCATATACCAGTTCAACAGAGCCAACTTTTTTTGAAAAATCAATAAAGCATTCAGAAGAAAAGTCGATACATACAAAGGTATCTTGCCATTTTAAAAAATGGACTGATAAAATAGCGTCATCTAAAAGATGTCCATAGGTATCAAGGAATTGACGAGTTTCTTGTTCGTAGCCTTGGATGTAGTCAACTTCTAGTCCGATGCGGATACGAATATCTTGTGCATACTGTTGTTGTAGATGTTGCAATTCTTCAATGTAAGACATGAGATCATCAGGATTCATGCCACTATCTTGTTGCGGGGTTGGATCGACAAAACTTTTGGGCAATGGGGCGTGTTCTGTAAATGTTATATCTGTGAAATGTTGAGAAATTGCTTTTTCAATATATTGTTTGAATGAGTCCGTAGTGCCATGTGGACAAAAAGGACTATGTATATGCCCATCACGTTTCATAATTTACCACTCCTTTAGCTCTATAGATACGCTATTTAAATATTTCACAATAGCGAAAATACAGTTTTCTGAAAAACACTTAAATTTTAGTACAAAAGGCGAAAACATAGTATATAATAAATACAACTAGCCAATTCGTTTATTGTAGAATAGGAGGCTTACGATGGAGTATATCATCATTCCGATTATCCTACTATTAATTTTAGCCATAGTAGGATTTATGATGCGAAGAAAACATGTTGCAATTATTGCAAAACTAGAAAATGAAAAATTACAAATACAACATAATCCTATAAATGAAGAAATTTCAAAAGTAAAATCTTTAAACATGAACGGTGAAACGGAAGAAATGTTTGAACGATGGCGCAATACTTGGGATGAAGTCATCGACGTACATATGACTAAAATCGATTCTCTTCTATTTGATGCTGAGGATCAAATTAATCGACTTCGTTTTAAAAGGGCAACTTTAATAGAACGTGAAATTGAAGATTACATTGAGAAATGCGACCAAGATAAAAATAAAATTTTAGAAGAACTGAATGAATTAATTGGCAGCGAAGAAAAAAATCGAATTGAAATCGAACAATTAAAAGAATACTATCGCTCTGCAAGAAAGACATTGCTGGCTCATCAACATTCATTCGGTGTAGCATTACCTGCATTAGAGAAGAAGCTAGAGACATTTGTTCAAAAATTTGAAGAGTTCGATGTCCTAACGAATGAAGGTAATTATTTGCAAGCGCGAGAAATTGTCATTAGCTTAAATCAAGAATCGCAGCAGACATTCGAATATATTAATGATGTTCCAACCATCTTAACGGAAATTCAAGTAAAGCTACCAGGTGCGGTTCAGGAATTGCGTAATGGTCAGCGTGAAATGGAAGACCAATCTTACTATTTACAACATTTAGAATTGACAGATGCACTTAATAAATATGAAAAAGAATTTGAGGCATTAAAACTCGAACTTGCAGAGCTGAATTTAAAAGTTGTTAAACCGCGTGTGACAGAAATAAATGAAGAAATCGACCATTTTTATGATTTACTTGAAAAAGAGGTTATTGCTAAAAATTATGTAGATCAAAATTGTGATCGTTTATTAAGTTCTATTACCAATGTCATTTCTTCAACAAAATTAGTGAATGACGAGGCAACGTATGTACAGCAAAGTTATCATTTAAATGAAAAAGATGCTGAAATTCCAAAAGCCGCTTTAAAACAATTGGAAGCACTGCAACGTCGCTATGATTTATTAGCTATGCGAGTTAGGGAAGAAAAATCAGCTTATTCTAGCTTACAGGAAGAGTTACTCGAAATTAGTGAAGAGCTTGAACGAATTCACGAAGAACAAGGTCATCTATCGAATACAATGAAGAAACTTCGAATAGATGAAAATAAGGCACGCGCTCAAGTCGAAAACTTAAAGAAAATATTACAGGATACGGATCGTTTATTGAACAAGGCAAATATTCCAGGAATTCCTGAGGAGATGGATGCACGACTTGATGAGGCAGCAGAGCACATCTATGTTGTCATGCAAAGCTTGCAAGAAGTACCACTTAATATGGGTACTGTTCATAATAATCTAAATGCAGCAACACTCTGTGTAGAGGATGTTAAAGTAAAGGCACATGAGTTAATAGAAAATGTGATGCTCATTGAGCGTATTATTCAGTACGGTAATCGCCATCGCGCATCGAACCCAAAATTGAACGGACGTTTAAGAGAAGCAGAAGAGGCTTTCCATCAATTCCGTTATGCAAAGGCTTTAGAAGAAGCAGGTACAGCAGTGGAAGAAATGGAGCCAGGTGCCTTAAAGCGTATTCAAGAAATGGTTGCCGAAGAATTCATAGCAAAATAATTCAAATAACATTTTGAGCTGTCTAAAAAGTATAGCGATTACTTTTTAGACAGCTTTCTATTTATGCTTAGATTAGGATGTGATTCAGTATGAAATTGTCCATCAAAGAAATGAATGAACATTTCGCAAGTGAAATTTTACAATGGCAATATGTAGCACCTTACGATTTTTACAATAATGAATTATCGGGTGAAAATGTACAAGAAATGCTTGATAATCCTTACTTTGCGATCTTTAATAATCATAGTGAACTAATTGGCTATTATTGTACAGGTAAAGCAGCCCAAGTGCCAAAAGGGCAAGGTTTTGGGGCGTATGAAGAACACTGTATAGATATTGGAATTGGGTTGAAGCCAAATCTAACGGGTCAAGGATTAGGAACGGCATTTTTTTCGTTTATTGTTCAAACAGTTCAAGAAGAATATCAGCTGCCATTACGTTTAACAGTTGCACTATTTAATAAGAGAGCAATCCATCTTTATGAAAAATTTGGTTTTGTTAAAGCAATTGAATTTAGTACACCAACAGAGTTTGTCACGATGGTGAAAAAAATGTAGGATATCAATTAAAATTTAAATAATTGTTAAAGTTAGTGGTCAATCGCCAAAGATTGCGTTATGATAAATACCGTTAAATCAACGTTTTGAAAGTGTGTGAAAAGTTATGGTTAATACAATTTATTTGGATAATAGTGCAACAACTAAGCCTTTAAAAGAGGTTATGCAGGCTTTTATGGTTGTAAATGAGCAGTATTATGCCAACCCTGCTTCCATCCATGCTATGGGTGTTGAAGCAAATGATTTATTAATACGTGCGCGTGAGCAAGTAGCAGATATTTTGCAGACAGAGGCAAAAAATGTGCTATTTACTTCAGGTGGTACAGAATCAAATAATGCAGCTATTTTTGGCATAGCACGTAGTAATACGCATATAGGAAAGCATATTTTAACGACTGAAATTGAACATCCATCAGTGCTAGAAACAATGAAACAACTTGAAAAAGAGGGCTATGATGTTGAATATCTTCGTGTCGATCGAAGAGGGGTGATTTCTCTAGATGAGCTTCGTACTAAAATACGAAAAGAAACAATTTTAGTTAGCATCATGCATGTGAATAATGAAATGGGTGCAATTCAGCCTATTAAGGAAGCAGCAAAAATGATTCATGAAATGAGTCGTGCTGCCTTTCATGTTGATGCTGTGCAAAGCTTTGGGAAATTAGCAATATCCTTTAAAGAAGAAGGACCTGACTGTATTTCTATCTCTGGTCATAAAATTCATGGCTTTAAAGGCTCAGGAGTGTTAGCATTCCGTAAACCTATAAGATGGCAGCCCTTTGCTCTTGGTGGAGGTCAGGAATTTGGTATGCGTAGTGGTACTGTAGCAGTTCCGCAAGCTGTTGCTTTAGCGAAAGCGGCTCGACTTGCTGTTGAAACAATGAACGAACGCACAAATAAATACCGTCAATGGCACGATGAAATCCGAACTCAGCTAGAAAGTTATGGCGAAGCAGTCCATGTTTTATCAACCCCACAGGGAGCTGCGCATATTGTGTCATTTAGTGTTCGTGATTTAAAAGGGGAAGTCATTATTAATGCTATGCAAAAACGTGGTGTCATTGTGTCGACATCAAGTGCATGTTCTTCCAAGCAAACGAAAACAAGTCATGTTGTCGAGGCGCTTCACCTTGATGAGCATTATAAAAAAGGCGTGATTCGCCTTAGCTTTGGCGCACATAACACAATAGAAGATATAGAAAACTTTAAACAAGTACTAGCAGAAGTAATGTTGGAACTCAAAGGAGAAAATAAGTAAATGATTTGGAAAGAAATTTTAATTAGATATGGTGAGCTTTCTACAAAAGGTCGCAACAAAATGGATTTTATCCGCCGTTTACGTGAAAATATTCGTCATGCCTTTGCAGATTTAGGACAACTGCATATTCGCACAGAACGTGACCGTATGTTTATTGCCATAGAAGACGAAGCACAAATGCAAATGCTAATTACAGGTTTACCTAAAATTTTTGGTATTCAATCATTTAGCCCTGTCGCTGCATGCGAAAAAGATATGGACAGTATGAAAAAGCTCGCTATCACTATTATGGAGACATTTAAAGATGAGCCACATACATTTAAAGTAGAGGTAAAACGTACTGATAAAACATTTCCTTTAGAATCTCATGCCATCCAACGTGAGATCGGTGGCTATGTTTTACCACAATTTCAAAATTTATCTGTTAAAGTGAAGCAGCCTGATATTGAGCTACGTGTAGAAGTTCGCCATGATGCAACTTATATGATGGCACAAGTCATTCCTGGTGCAGGTGGAATGCCTGTAGGATCAAATGGCAAGTCTTTATTAATGCTATCTGGCGGTATTGATAGCCCTGTCGCAGGTTATTTAATGATGAAGCGTGGTGTGCGATTAGAGGCAATTCACTTCTTTAGTCCACCTTATACAAGCCAAAATTCATTGGAAAAAGTTAAGGTGCTTGCCAATGAATTAACAAAATTTGGTGCTAGTATTCGCTTGCATGTCATTCCTTTTACTGAAATACAAGTTCTTATTAAAGAAAAAGTACCTTCTAATGTATCGATGACGACAACACGCCGAATGATGTTGAAGGTTGCTGATCAGGTGCGTGAGGAAATTGGTGCACTTGCTATTGTAACGGGCGAAAGTCTTGGACAAGTGGCGAGTCAAACGCTTGAAAGTTTAACAGCAATAAACGCAGTAACAAATACACCTATCCTTCGTCCGCTGATTTCAACTGATAAATTAGAGATTATTGATATTGCAGAAAAAATCGGCACATACGAAACATCTATTCAGCCATTTGAAGATTGCTGCACGATTTTTACACCAGCAAGTCCAAAAACAAAACCGAAGCTTGAAAAGGTTGAGCATTATGAAAGCTTCTCTGACTTTGATGAATTGATCGAGCGAGCAGTGAAGAATCGCGAGGTCTATATTTTCCCTAAGAAAGAAGAACAACAAGATAAATTTGCAGATCTACTATAAGGATTCAAAAGCCGTCTCAAAGCCCATTTTGAGACGGCTTTTTTGTATGGATATTGTTATTCCAATAGAGGTACAATTTACCTCTAAATTTTTTGTATTAAAAATCTAATATCGCACATTCTATATTCACAAGGAGGTGAGAAACATGGCTTCAAACAACAACCGTAGTTCAAACCAGCTTGCAGTACCTGGTGTACAACAAGCACTAGATCAAATGAAATACGAAATTGCACAAGAATTTGGTGTTCAATTAGGAGCTGAAGCTTCAGCTCGTGCCAACGGTTCCGTTGGTGGTGAAATCACTAAACGTCTTGTACAAATGGCAGAATCTCAATTAAAAGGTATGCCAAACAACAACCAATAAATGCTGATTAAGCATTTATAAACTTAAAACCAGTGACCGTAAAAGGCACTGGTTTTAGTTTGTTTATTGATCATTTATTTATACGAGATAAGGATCTAAATGTAGCTACTGTATGATCAACATCTTTGCTTTGACAAATAGCTGAAATAACAGCAACACCATCAATCCCCGTTTGAAATACAGAATGTGCATTTGTGAAATTTATTCCACCAATTGCTACAATTGGTAATTCAGGATGTAATGAATGTGCCTCCTGTAAAAAAGATGTACCACATGGTGGTTGTGCATCACTTTTAGAGGATGTTGGAAAGATTGGACCGATACCAACATAATCAGCTTGATGGTTAATAGCTATTTGCAATTCTTCCTCGCAATGGACAGATACACCAAGAATCATGTTCCCGATTCTTTTACGTGCTACACTTACAGGTAAATCATCTTGTCCGATATGAACACCATCAGCTCCTAGTCGTATCGCTAGATCAACATCGTCATTAATAATAAAGGGCACTTTATAATGATGACATAATTTTTGACATTGGCGTGCAAATTGTTCATAGGCAAGTCCAGTTAACGCGTGAGGACCTTTTTCACGAAATTGAAACATTGTAATGCCTGCTTGCAAGGCTTTTTCTAGGATATAGATGGGTTGTTCTTGAGGAGGAACATTGCTCGTACCCATAATAAAATAAAGCTCCAAATCCTCACGTTTCATGAATAATCACCTCACAGCCTTCCTTATACTGTTGATAAGCAAAATGATTAGTGGGTCCATGACCATTTCCAATCGATAAATTAAACATAATAGCTAATTGGATAAATTTTTTAGCTTCTATAATGGCATTTTCCAGAGCAAATCCTTGTCCAAGAAAAGCAGTAAGTGCTGCGGAAAATGTACATCCAGTACCATGCGTATTTTTTGTTTGGATTCGTGGAGACTGCAAAGAAAAAGAACGTCCATTTTTGCAAAATACATAATCAATGGCATAAAGTGGATCTGCTAAATGACCACCTTTAATGATGACACATTGTACACCTAGCTGTAACAAGCTTTGAGCTACTTCTTTCATATCTTCAAAATGATGAATAGATCTCCCAGTAAGTGTCTCTGCCTCGGGTATATTGGGCGTAACAACCGTAGCAAGTGGTAATAAAGTTGAGCGTAAGGCATCGATAGCTTCTTGCTGTAATAGGCTTTCCCCACCTTTTGCAATCATCACCGGATCAACAATCAGTGGAATGTTTAGCTCCCTGATCTTGTGTGCAATTGCTTTGATAATTTCTGAGGAATAAAGCATTCCTGTTTTAATCGCAGCGATTGGAAAATCTTCTACTAAGGCCTCGAATTGTTTTTTTATAAAGGAAACGTCAATAGGGTAAACACCTGTTACACCCAAAGTATTTTGAGCAGTTAGAGCAGTAATAACAGAAGTACCAAACACTTCTAATTCCTGAAATGTTTTTAAATCAGCCTGTATACCCGCGCCACCACCACTATCTGAGCCAGCGATTGTTGTTACAATATGCATGAAGCTGCACCATCCTTTGATAAGCGATGTATAGCATTGAGTAAGGCTATTTGAAAATCACCAATGTCTGCAGTAAATGCGGATGCCAGTACACCTGCTTTTTTATAGTAAGTAAGTGTTTCTGTTAATTGTTGGTAAGGATTATGGCTTACACTATAGGCTGCGCCACAAATTGCGCTAAGTAAACAACCTGTACCCGTTACTTCCGTCATTTGTGGATGACCACCAGCGATCCATTGGCTATGCTTGCCATCAGTTATAAAATCGCGTTCTCCTGTGACAATAACAATGCATTGATAGCGTTGAGCCAATGATGTGGCTTCTAATTCCATAGCGATAGTGCCATGACCACTATCGACACCTTTTTGTTGCCAATTTACACCAACTATTGCTGCTAGCTCGCCGAGATTACAGCGAATCACGGCAAAGTGTATGTTTTCCAGTAAGTATCTTACGGTTTCCTTACGATAAGTTGTGGCTCCAACTCCGACAGGATCTAAAATAACAGGAATACCAAGTTTATTGGCTTTTTCACCTGCTAATAACATGGCACTTTTTGTGCGATCATTAAGTGTTCCAATATTAATTAATAATGCTTGAGCAATGGCCACCATCTCCTCTACCTCTTGGTAGTCATCGGCCATTACTGGTGAAGCACCTATCGCTAATAAACCATTTGCTTGAAAATTTGCCACTACATAATTGGTTATACAATGGATAAGTGGTTGCTGTTGACGAATTGTTTGAAAAATCATTGTAGTCCTCCTTTAGGGATGGACGTAAGCATGCAAAAAAGGCTCTTTTTGTGTAAAAATGCACGAAAAGAGCCTTTCATCTGAAAACGATGTTTATTGCTCCCTACGTCAGTATTAACTAACAGGTTCAAAGGGTCAGGTTTTACCTTCTCAACTCTTACGAGTCCCCCTGCAATCTTGCTTTTAGTTGACCAAAATGTACCATACTTTTCATTTGTATTCAATAGCAAGTTTTCCTATAGATAAAATGTGACCGATGCCATATAGGAGGGTATGATAGTTGTCATGACTTTACCGAAATTAAGCACAAACCATTGAAAATGCTGAAAAAAGAGTTTTATAATGTGTCATAACAAAAGGGGGCAATTGCCATGAAAAGACAAGATTTAGTTGCACCAGAATGGTATAACATAGTAGAGGAAATTGAAAAATATGCTCAGGATGCAGCCAAAAATGCTTTAATCATTTATGAAGAAAACCAAGACATCCAATGTATTACATATGCACATTTATTGGAAAAAGCGAATCAAGCAGCACATGTATTCACCAAGCAAGGTTTAAAGAAAGGTGATGTCATTTTAGTAATGGTACCACGTTCGGTTGAAGCATATATTGTGTATATTGCTGCATTGAAAGCGGGTTTAACTATTATTCCAAGTTCTGAGATGTTAAGAACAAAGGATATTGAGTATCGAATTCATCATGCAAATGCTAAAGCAGTTATTGCATTTGAACCCTATATTGAACAGTTCGATAAAGTGGGAAATTTACAAGACATACTGCAATTTGTCATAGGGAATGCACATGAACCTTGGCAGAACATACTTGAAAAAATGAATAATCAACCTACAACCTACATAAATCCTATCCCAACAAAAAGCACAGACAATGCATTTTTAGCCTATACAAGCGGAACAACAGGAAATCCAAAAGCAGCAGTGCATACGCATAGTTGGGGCTATGCTCATTTACGAACAACAGCACCACATTGGTTGGGTGTACAAGAAAATGATATTGTTTGGGCGACTGCAGCACCAGGGTGGCAAAAATGGATTTGGAGTCCATTTCTAGCTACTTTAGGCAGTGGTGCTACTGCATTTGTCTACAAAGGTAAATTTGAAGCAGCTTCTTATTTAGCATTGCTTGAGAGATTCAAAATCAATGTACTATGCTGTACACCAACTGAATATCGTTTTATGGCAGCGCTTGAAAATTTACATGAATATGATTTAAGTGCAATTCGCCAAGCTGTATCAGCTGGTGAGCCATTAAATAGTGAGGTTATTAGAGTATTCTTGGAAACATTCAAATTACAAGTGCGAGATGGCTATGGACAAACGGAAAATACATTATTGGTAGGCACAATGGTAGGGATGGAAGCGAGAGTTGGCTCTATGGGAAAACCTACTCCTGGCAACACTGTTGAAATTATTAATGATTTGGGCAAACCTGTTACAATCGGAGAAGTTGGTGATATTGCTGTTCATCGCGAAACGCCAGCACTCTTTAAAAAATATTTAAATGATCCTGAACGTACAAATTTACAATTTCGTGGGGATTGGTATATTACAGGAGATCGTGCCTATAAAGATGAAGATGGCTACTTTTGGTTTGACGGACGAGGAGACGATGTTATTATATCCTCAGGCTATACAATTGGCCCTTTTGAAGTAGAGGATGCTTTAATGAAACATCCAACTGTAAAAGAGGCTGCTGTTATAGCGAGCCCTGATAAAGTAAGAGGAAATATTGTCAAAGCATTTATTGTTCTGCGCAATGGTGAAAAAGGTGATGGAGCGCTTATTCAAACACTCCAAAGTCATGTTAAATCATTGACCGCTCCTTATAAATATCCACGTGCTATTGAATTTGTAGAGGAACTACCAAAAACATCTTCTGGGAAAATTAGACGTGTCGAATTACGGCAACAAGAAATCAAACACCTCCAATTATAATCATTTCCTAGGAAATAATGTCGAAAATCAAAGTTCATCAAAGGTATGGACTTTGATTTTTTTATTTTTTTTAGGTAAGGTAATATGAGGAAATACATAGCTTAAAGCTTTTTGTGTTTAATTATTGCAAAAAAATGAAACAAATTGGCAAGTCATACGTATTACGTGTTGAGGAGGCGGAAAGACATGAATGTAAAAAGGTGGGTTGCTTTAGTAGTGGCTGGTGTTCTTTTACTATTTTCGTTAGGAATTAATACCATTTTTGCGCTATTTAAAGCAGATTTCCTAGGTAATTTTGATAGCTTAATGGCAGGTAATAGCTTAGATGTATATGAAAATGTCATTGAAGGGGAGAATTTTGATAAGCGAATTGCTTATTTAAAGGTAGATGGAACGATTCAAGATATCGGCTCAAGTACATTGTGGCAACCAGTTGCCTATGATCATCAATTTTTCTTAGAACAATTGGATAATATTTTATATGATGAGTCCATACAGGGGGTTGTTTTAAGCGTTAATTCACCAGGTGGTGGTGTAAAGGAATCTGCAGATATCTATAAAAAGCTACTAAAAATAAAAGAAGAACGACAAATTCCAATTTATGTATCAATGGATTCTATGGCAGCTTCAGGTGGTTATTATATTTCTGCACCAGCAGATAAAATATTTGCCCATCGTGATACAATAACAGGCTCTATTGGTGTCATCATGCAATCAATTAACTATCAAGAGCTGGCTGAAAAAGTAGGAGTCAAATTTGAAACGTTTAAATCGGGAGAGCATAAAGATATGCTAAGTCCAATGCGTGAAGTGACAGCAGAGGAACGTGCAATGATGCAAGATATGATTAATGAAACGTACGAAGAATTTGTAGATATTGTAGAGCAGGGACGTAATATGTCTGAAGCAGAAGTGAAGAAGGTTGCAGATGGTCGTATTCTTGGCGGTACAAAAGCACTTGAAGCAGGGTTAATTGATGAAATTGGTGATGAAGAAGCGGCCATTGCAGCTCTTCGTGAGGATTATGGACTTGAAGATGCGGCTTTATTTGAGTATTCATACGATATGGGTGGCTGGCAATCATACGTAGGTATGAAAATTGGCTCCATGTTCGGTCCCTCCGCCGAAGAAAAAATGCTAATGAAAATCATGACGGACTATAGCGCTCCGAAAATGATGTATCTATATGGGGAATACTAAGGGGGGAGCACAATGACAAACAATGAAATTGTTATGCAAGGTTCACCCTCATTGGAAAATGGCTTCTATATAAACACTTCAGGAGAATCAGCACATGAAAAAAACTATGCATTAAAAACTGCTGGTTTTTGGGTACGATTTTGGGCATTTTTATTAGACGGATTCATCATTTCTGCTGTAGGTGGAATACTCGTCAATCCTATCTTCTATTTAATGGATTGGTCTTTATCTGATTCGGTTTGGTATGCGCCAATTTCTATTATTACAGCAATTTTCTACTATAGCTATTTTGTGCTGATGACCAAGTTCTTTGGGCAAACACTAGGGAAAATGGTGTTCGGATTACGTGTAATTTCATTAAAGCACGATCAGCTAACTTGGTCAGATGTGTTATTCCGTGATTGGATTGGTCGTATCATCAATAATATTTTTATGCCACTGTATATTTTGGTAGTGATTTTGCCAGAAAATCAAGGCTTACATGATTATTTTGCCGATACAACAGTGGTACACGAAAAAATCTTTATTGAAAAGGCTTCAACACCGACTACTTTACCAAAACAAGAAGAACATATAGAAATTACTGTGCAAGAAGAAAAAATAGACTTAGCCAAGCTAGAGGAAAAAAATGAACAATAAACATAAGACTGTCTCAAATTAGGAGACAGTCTTATCTATTTCTAAGTATGTAAGCTATCATAGTTGCAATTAATTCCCTTCATTTAGTAATATTATGTACATATGATGATTAGGAGGCGTTTAGATGGCACAAGTAACATTTAAAAATGGTCCAGTGACACTAGTAGGAAATGAAGTAAAGGTGGGCGATCAAGCTCCAGATTTTACGGTATTAGCGAATGACCTATCACCTGTAACATTAAATGATTCAGAAGGAAAAATTCGTTTATTTAGTGTTGTACCATCATTAGATACTGGTGTATGTGATGCGCAAACACGTCGATTCAATGAGGAAGCAGCTAACTTAGGTGATAATGTAGTCATTTATACAGTATCTGTGGATCTTCCATTCGCTCAAAAGCGTTGGTGTGGTGCAGCAGGTATAGATGCAGTCCAAACTGTATCAGATCACCGCGACCTTTCATTTGGTGAGGCATATGGCGTATACATTCAAGAATTACGTCTTCTGACACGTGCAGTATTCGTTGTGGATGCAAACAATAAAGTAACATATGTTGAATATGTACCTGAAGCTACAGATCATCCAAACTATGAAGCGGCCATTGCAGCTGTCAAAGCACTAGCATAATAAGCTGCTTTTAGGCTAAGATAATACTAGACAAAGGGGCTGTGACAAGTGTTTGTCACGGCTCTTTTCTGCGTGAAAGGAAGTTAGATATGGAAAATATCGAAAAGTTATTTGGTTTGCTAAATGAGCATGCCGAAAAAATCGAAAAAGAACACAATATAACGTTACTAGAAGGATTATTAGATGGGTTAGAGGCATGGCTTGATGGCGAAGTTGATTTTTCTCAAAAAGATGCAACAAAAGAGGATATTCGTAAAGCTATTCAAATTGCTATTTTAAAAGGGATGCGCAAAGGCTCACAGCCGAATCATCAAATGACTCCTGACACGTTAGGGCTATTAGTTGGCTACTTTGTGGAGCAGATTTTTGCAGAGCGTCTTGAAAATGAAAAGATCTCGATCATGGACCCAGCAGTAGGCACGGGCAATTTATTACTGACGGTTATGAATTTATTAGATGGAAAAGTGGAAGCAACAGGTGTAGAGGTGGATGAGCTACTTATTCGTCTTGCTGCGGCAACTGCTGACTTAACAGAACAACCTATTTCTTTATACCGTCAAGATGCCTTAGAAGATTTATTGGTCAATCCAGTGGATGCCGTTGTTTGTGATCTACCTGTAGGTTATTATCCAAATGAAGAAGTGGCGCTCGATTATGAATTATGTCCAGCGGAGGGGATGAGTTATGCCCATCATTTATTCATCGAGCAATCAATGAATTATACAAAGGATGGCGGCTATTTATTTTTCCTTGCACCATCTCATCTGTTTGAGTCAGAGCAGTCTAAGCAATTACACAAATACATTCAAAAACATGCGTGGATTCAAGCGATTATTCAATTACCTGACTCGATGTTTGCAAATAAATCATTAGAGAAGAGCATTGTGATTTTACAAAAACAATCGAAGGAATTGAAAGCACCTAAAGAAGTCCTATTAGCTAAAGTACCAAATATGCAGAATAAGCAGGCACTTGCGCTATTCTTTGAAAAAGTGAAGATGTGGAAAGAGGGCAAGTAATTGCTCTTGAGTGCAAGTAAAAAGGTATCCTATACAAGGATACCTTTTTATGTATTACAAATTAGTTTTCAGGCGTACGGATAACTAGTACGTCACATTTAGCTGAACGTACAATAGCCTCAGATACAGAACCGATTAGGAAGCGTTCTACTGCATTTAGACCAGTTGCACCACAAATGATTAAATCTGCGTCTACGATGTTAGAAAGCTCTTTTGTTATGATATTTTTTGGAGAGCCATACTCGATGATAAGATTAACATTCGTTAAACCTTCATCTTCAGCTTGCTTTTTGTAACCATTTAATAGTTCTTCAGAAAATGCTTGAGCACGCTCTGCAATGGAACGGTCATATGCTTCGATAGCAGCAAATGAACGAGTATCGATTACATTTACTAGATTTAACACTGCACCTTCGTTTCGTTTTGCAACATCAATTGATTTACGAAACGCGTATTCAGCTTCTTTTGAACCGTCTACTGCAACAACAATGCTTTTATAATGATTAGCCATTTGAAAAACCTCCCTGATTTGTATATGTTGATTATACCAAATGATTTTCTAAAGGAAATACTTTCCGCAAGAAAAATTATGAAAATGTGAAGGCATTTCATGTAGAAATGTTAATTAATTATAAATATCTAATTCCCACTATTTGCAGTGTGTAAACGTCTTTTGATTGGTTTCAACTACACATGAATCAGCTCCATTAACTGCTACCTATACTCCTTTTTAGTTTTTAAATATAGTAATTTATAATGATATACAACGTTTGAATATTTGTTATTTTGGAAATCTTATAAATTTTATCTGTATTTGCATTAGTTAAAGCTTTTTTTGCAATTGTTTGGTAATATGGAAGTGCAAGGGGTGCATCAAGTTTAGTTACATAAATGATGCTTATTTCTTACGTTATGGAAGGGGATAGGAAACAATGAAGATTGGTATTCCAAAGGAAATTAAAAACAATGAAAACCGTGTAGCAATGACACCAGCAGGAGTTGTCACTTTAACACATGCAGGGCATGAAGTGTACATTGAAACAGGAGCGGGGCTAGGTTCAAGCTTTACGGATGCTGATTACATTGCAGCAGGTGCTCATATTGTTCAAACAGCTAAAGAAGCTTGGTCCCAAGAAATGATTATGAAGGTAAAAGAACCTGTAGCTTCTGAGTATGATTACTTCTACGAGGGTCAAATTTTATTCACTTATTTACACTTAGCGCCAGAGGTTGAATTAACTCAGGCACTTTTAAATAAAAAAGTTGTAGGAATTGCCTACGAAACAGTACAATTAGCAAATGGTTCATTACCTTTGTTAACACCAATGAGTGAAGTCGCTGGTAAAATGGCTACACAAATTGGTGCACAGTTCTTAGAGAGAAACCATGCTGGTAAAGGTATTTTACTAGGTGGTGTATCGGGTGTACAACGTGGAAAAGTGACAGTAATTGGCGGTGGTATTGCGGGTACAAATGCTGCAAAAATTGCTGTTGGCATGGGTGCTGATGTGACAGTTATCGATTTAAGCCCAGAACGTTTACGTCAATTAGAAGATATGTTTGGACGCGATGTTCAAACATTAATGTCTAATCCATATAATATTGCAGAATCAGTGAAAGATTCAGATTTAGTTATTGGTGCTGTATTAATTCCAGGCGCAAAAGCACCGAAACTTGTATCGGAAGAAATGATTCAATCAATGCAAGCCGGCTCTGTTGTAGTTGATATTGCAATTGACCAAGGTGGTATTTTTGCAACATCTGATCGTGTGACAACACATGATGATCCAACATATGTGAAGCATGGCGTTGTACACTATGCAGTTGCAAATATGCCTGGTGCGGTACCACGTACTTCTACAATTGCATTAACAAATAATACAATTCCATATGCACTTCAAATTGCCAACAAAGGCTACAAACAAGCTTGCCTTGATAATGCAGCACTGAAAAAAGGTGTGAATACATTAGATGGACAACTTGTTTATAAAGCAGTGGCAGATTCGCAAGGACTACCATTTGTCAATGTGGATGAATTAATTCAATAAACTTTTCTAGACAGAGAAAAAGGAAGCACACTAGTTGCTTCCTTTTTTGCATTATAGAATGATTAAATCTTTCGGGAATTTTGTTAATACTTCAACGCCATCTTTTGTAACGACAACATCATCCTCAATACGTACGCCTGTTACATCTGATTTATAAATGCCAGGCTCAATCGTAAAGACCATACCTTCTTCCATCGTCATCTCATTGGCACCTGTAACAGATGGGAATTCATGCACAGAAATACCAAGACCATGTCCAAGGCGGTGCGTGAAATATTCACCATAACCAGCCTCTGTAATTGTATCACGCGCAATTTTGTCTAAGTCCATCGCACGAACACCTGGTTTTACTGCTGCGACAGCATTTGTATTGGCAGCTAAAACAGTTTGATAAATTTCTTTTTGTGCTTCACTAGGCTCCCCAAAAGCTACAGTACGTGTAATATCTGAGCAATAGCCATCGTAAATAACGCCAAGGTCAAATAGTACCATATCACCTTTTTCAATTTTACGTGCACCTGGCTTCCCGTGAGGAGAGGCAGTTTTTGGACCACTCAATACCATTGTTTCAAAAGACATTTTACAGCCTTTATCTTGAATGGCACTTTCGATTGCTGTTAGGATTTCCATTTCTGTTTTACCTTCAGCAATTTCCTTGCAACCGATTTCAATTGCATAATCGGCCAATTCAGCAGCTTTACGTAATTTTTCTAATTCACTTTCATCTTTGATTACGCGCATCGCATTAATTTTTTCGTCAAGACGCACAAAGCTAGCTTGAGGGAAAGATTGCTGTAAAGCTTCCAAGCGCTCAACAATGAGTTGTGCTTTTTCAATAGCAAATGTAGCTGGGGTGATTTGGCGTGCTACAATCGCTTGAGCAAGAACTTCCATCGAATTTTCTGTATCTTGATGACCAATTACCTCATAAGACCAACCAGCAGCCTTTGCATCTGGAATCTCCATTTGTGGACAAATTAGAAAAGGCTCCGCATCTTTAAAAATCATGACTCCTAGTAATCTTTCATGTGGATTACTTTTAAAGCCTGAAACGTAAAAAACATTGTCAGGTGTTGTTACGAATGCTGCATCGATATGATTTTGCTGCAAGTAACGTTGGATTTCTTCAACCTTTGACATTAATATGTCCTCCTTTTAGTGCATGGAAAATTTTTTACGTAAGAAAGCTTCGACTGCCGAAAAAAGTAGCGAGGTTTCTTATCGAGTACTGAATAATTATGCTCTAACAGGGTATAAAGCTGTTAGAGAATACTACCATTATTCTCTGTACAAGCATATCAAAAAAAGGGAAAAAGCGCATGGGTAGCGAATTAAAATGTTGGACTGTACTTTGTTAATCGAGGAGGATGTTAAGATGAAAATAAGTTATCATGGACATTCAGTTGTCAAAATTCAAACAAATGGAAAAACGATATTAATTGACCCTTTTATTAATGGCAATGGGCAAACAGACTTAAAAGTGGCTGACGAAGCGCCAGATATTATTTTACTTACACATGGCCATAATGATCATGTTGGAGATACAGTAGAATTAGCGAAGAAAAAAGATGCGCTAGTCATTGCGCCAAATGAGCTGGCTAATTGGATTTCTTGGCAAGGTGTAAAAACACACCCAATGCATATAGGTGGTGCGAAGGAATTTGACTTCGGTAAAGTAAAGTTTACACAAGCCTTTCATGGCTCTTCTTATGTAACAGAAAATAACGAAATAATTTATATGGGCATGCCGGCTGGAATTTTATTATTTATTGAAGGATTAACAATTTATCATGCGGGCGATACAGCTCTTTTTGGTGATATGAAACTAATTGGTGAACGACATCCAATTGATATTGCATTCTTACCAATTGGTGATAATTTTACAATGGGGCCAGAGGATGCAGCGTGTGCGGTTTCGTTTTTAAAGCCGAAAATTGTCGTACCGATTCATTACAATACATTCCCACCAATCGAGCAAGATCCACAAATTTTTGCAGATTTAGTACAAAATACAGAAGTTCAAATTTTGAAAGCTGGCGAAAAAGTAAACTGTTTCTAATCGTTGGTAATGCTGTACTATATGAATTGACACCACGCTGGTAGTTGAAATGATGGGGAAAGTTAAACAATTTCATCACTTTATATTAAATATTTTCATAAAAAATATGGTACACTAAGAGCAGAATTGAAGCTTAGGAAATAGGTGATATTTTGTCTACAAAACATGAGAAAATTTTACAATACATCGAATCACTACCCGTGGGCGATAAAATTTCAGTACGGCAAATAGCAAAGGAAATGCAAGTGAGTGAAGGAACAGCTTACCGTGCAATTAAGGAAGCTGAAAATCGTCGCTTAGTAAGTTCTATTGAACGTGTTGGAACAATTCGTATTGAGAAAAAAAAGAAAGAAAATATTGAGCGCTTAACTTTTGCAGAAATTGTTAATATTGTAGATGGCCAAGTTTTAGGTGGTAAATCAGGTCTACATAAAACACTAACAAAATTTGTTATTGGGGCTATGCAATTAGAGGACATGATGCGTTACACTGATGCAGGTAGCTTATTAATTGTTGGTAACCGTATTAAAGCACATGAGAATGCCCTTCGAGCGGGGGCAGCTGTTTTAATCACCGGCGGTTTTGATACTACGGAAGATAATAAGTTGCTTGCAGATTCATTAGATTTACCAATTATTTCAACAAGCTACGATACGTTTACAGTAGCAACAATGATTAACCGGGCAATCTATGACCAATTGATTAAAAAAGATATTCTTTTTATCGAAGACATTTATGTACCGATGACTGACACTGCAGCATTAAAAAATGATGAAACAATTCATCATTTCCAGAAGCTGAATGAACGTACAACCCATGGTGCATTTCCTGTAGTTACCCACCAAAATAAATTGGTCGGTATGATTACCGTAAAAGACGTCATTGGTCGTGAAGAAAACGAGCTTATTGAAAAAGTAATGACGAAAAACCCAATTGCTGGCTCCATGAAAATGAGTGTCGCTTCGGCAGGCCATCGAATGATTTGGGAGGGGATTGATCTCTTACCAATTGTAGATGACGACAATATTTTACAGGGTGTTATTAGCCGTCAAGATGTACTGAAGGCGTTGCAATTAGCACAAAGACAGCCACAGCATGGTGAAACGATTGATGATTTAGTGAAAAATGAAATGAAGGTATTAGGTGATGAAGAACTCATCGTTGAATTTAAAGTTACACCACAAATGACCAATCAATATGGAGCAATTTCATACGGTGCTTTTACAACTTTACTAGCTGAGGTCGGTTCATTCGCATTAAAACGACGTAAACGTGGAGATGCAGTGGCAGAGAATATGACTATTTACTTTATTAAACCAGTCCAAATGGAAAGTACGCTAACTGTTAAGCCTCGGATTTTAGATATGAGTCGTAAGTTTGTGAAAATGGATTTTGAAGTGTATAATCAACAAATGCTTGTTGGTAAGGCAATGATGATGTTCCAACTATTAGAACGTTAAGTATTGAAAAGGGATGGCCTAGCGCAATTGCTTGGTCATCCCTTTGTTACATATATTATTGATTAATGCGGAATTCTTCCTCAACAAATTGTCCATAATGACGGGCTTTTTTTATATTTTCTACAATAACTAAGATGCCGAGCGCGGCAAGAATTGCTACAATAATAAATGTAAATAAGCTCGGGAATAAATAAGCTTGATTTAAAGCAAATGACAATATTAAGGAACCTAAGCCGATGTTCGCTTTGCTTTTATACCAATTTTTAGCAATAGGTAATGGAGAACGGAATTGTTTTGTTTTAAAATAAAAATAAAAAACAAAAGATATGATAATCGCAAACACAAATATTAAATTGAGCATAGTAAACCTCCTAGCATAACTAGACATTATTGTAACGATAATTATGTAAAAATGCTAACGGTTCTTACTATCATTTTGGGGGAAATTATTGTGAAAAGACAAATCATCGACACAATTGAGGCCAATGAAACCATTATTATCCATCGTCATGTACGTCCTGATCCTGATGCTTATGGCTCACAGCAAGGCTTAAAAGAGATTATTTTAGCCAATTATCCTGAGAAAAAGGTTTTTGCTGTAGGGGAACATGATGCTTCTTTATCTTTTATGGCACAGCCTGATGAAATAGCGGATGAAGTGTATGAAAATGCTTTAGTTATTGTCACTGACACGGCTAATACAGAGCGTGTTGACGACCAACGCTACACAAAAGGTAAAATGGTGATAAAAATTGATCATCATCCAAATGATGATGCTTATGGTGATCTTTTATGGGTGGACACGACAGCAAGCTCTTGTAGCGAAATGATCTATGAATTATATGAAGAAGGCAAGGAAGTAGCAAACTGGAAACTTTCAGATGCTGCTGCACGCTTATTATTTGCAGGAATAGTGGGCGATACAGGCAGATTCCAATTCCCAAGTACAACAGCTAAAACATTTAAAGTTGCTGCGGATCTGATTACATATGATTTTGATCGAAACCAACTATTTGATGGCATGTACGAAATGGAGCAAAAATTACTTAATTTACAGGGATATATTTATCAAAACTTTACAATGGATGAGCATGGAGCTGCCTATGTGAAGCTAACAAAAGAATTACTGGCAGAGCATGATACTGTGCCATCTGAGGCTTCTTTATTAGTAGGCTGCCTTGGCAGTGTTAAAAATATATGTTCATGGGTTGTTTTCATTGAAGAAGGGGATCAGATCCGTGTACGATTACGTTCGAAGGGTCCCGTTATCAATACATTAGCGAAAGAATTTAACGGTGGCGGACATCCGCTTGCATCTGGTGCTACTGCCTATTCATGGGAAGAAGCAGACCTCGTTATTGCAAGATTAAAAGAGATTTGTAAAGCGTATCATTAACAGAGAAAAGGAAGGGATTCATTTGACACATGTATATACAAAGATGCATACGAGCGCGGATTTATTGAAAAGCACAATTCGGCTTGAGCAATTGATTCCTTTTTTACAAGAACAAAAGACACAAGCCTGTGCAATCGTCAATACGAAATTGTACGGGCTTTTGCCTTTTTGTAAAGCATTGCAGCAAGTAAATATCCATGCGGTTATAGGGCTTTCGGTTAACGTTCAGTGGCATGATAAAACGCTTCCCCTCGTCCTGTATGCGCAGACACAGGAGGGCTATCAACATTTATTAAAGATTAGTAGTGCGATTTCAATTAGACAAGATGATGTGCTGCCTTGGAAATGGCTTGAGGGATATTCAGCAGGTTGTATAGCGCTACTTTCTTCAGACGATTTAACAGATGTAGATGACTGGCAGGCAATGATTTCTGCTTTGGTCCAACTGTTTAACCATCACCTCTATATGGGGATTGCTAGACCTGGAGGGATAAAAGCTGAACAAGAAGATGATTTCGTTTCTTGGTGTGAAGAACATGCTATTGCACTTGTAGCATCTCAAAGCTGTTATTTCTTGCGTCCGGAAGATCATTTTGCTTATGAAGTAGCAAGAGCAATTGATACAGGAGAAAAGCTTGGTAATACTATGCAAACAGCTGATGTACAGGGCTATTTTGCCCCAACAGCATTCGAATGGCAAAATTGGTTTGCGGATCGTCCAGATTGGCTTGATGCCAGTACGAAAATGCTTGCTTGCTGTAAAGTTGATTTACCAAAAATGCCTGTGCAAATGCCTAAATTTCCTGTACCTGAAGGTGAAACAGCTGAAAGCTTGCTTGTTAAAGAAGCATTTACTGGATTAGAAGAGCGATTCAAGCAACTGGCAATACCCGGTGCTTACCATGAACGATTACAGTATGAACTAGAAATTATTTGCTCTATGGGCTTTGCTGACTATTTTTTGGTTGTGGCAGATTTTATGCGATATGCAAAAGAAAATCGAATTTTGACAGGACCTGGACGTGGTTCCTCAGCAGGTTCGCTTGTGGCATATAGTCTTTCGATTACCCAAGTAGATCCACTTGCCTATGGTTTATTATTCGAACGTTTTTTAAATCCTGAAAGAATTACCTTACCTGATATTGATATCGATTTTGTTGATAGTAAAAGGCATCAAGTCATTCAGTATGTTGCCCAAAAGTATGGCAAAGCAAATGTCGCACAAATTATTACATTTGGTACATTGTCTGCAAAAGCAGTTGCCAGGGATGTTGCACGGGTATTTGGCTTTGATGCGGAAATGCTAGAAAAAATTTCGAAGATGATTCCAAATAAGCCGGGAATTACATTACAAAGAGCTGTAGCAGAGTCACAGGACTTTCAAGGCTGGTTAGCGGAGAATGATAAGCATTTGCGTTGGTACGAGGTGGCGTTAAAATTGGAGGGCCTACCAAGAAACTCGTCTATACATGCAGCTGGTATTGTCGTCGCTCCATCGCCTTTAGTGAATACTGTACCGATTGAAGAAGGGCATGATGGTATTTATAGTACGCAATGGCCAATGGGAGATATTGAAGCATGTGGTCTCGTCAAAATGGATTTTTTAGGCTTGCGCAATCTCACTATTTTAGAGCAAATACGTTGGTCAATTTATAAAGCTGGTGGTCCTTGGATAGAATTCGAGCGAATCCCAATGCATGATGACAAGACGTTTCAACTATTACAAAGAGGGGATACGCTGGGGATTTTTCAATTAGAATCAGACGGTATGAAGCAAGCCTTGCGTGATATCTGTCCTACAACCTTTTTAGATATTGTGGCTGTAAATGCACTTTATCGCCCAGGTCCAATGGATTTTATTCCTGTCTATGCAAAACGGAAGGCTGGCAGAGAAATGGTAACGATGCCACATCCAGTGCTAGAGCCTATTTTACAAGAGACCTTTGGTGTGATCGTTTATCAAGAACAAATTATTAAAATTGCATCAGTACTGGCAGGCTTTACAATGGGACAGGCAGATTTGCTTCGCCGAGCAGTGAGTAAAAAAAATCGACAAGTTTTAGAGGAGCAACGCACAGCATTTGTTCAGGGGGCGCTACGCCAAGGCTTTGATCAGCGTTTAGCTGAAGAAGTATACGAACTGATTGTACGCTTTGCGGATTATGGTTTCCCTAAAAGTCATGCTGTGGCCTATAGTGTTATTTCCTATCAAATGGCTTATTTAAAGGCGCATTTCCCTCAAAACTTTTATGCAGCGTTATTATCAAATGCCACGGGAAATGTAGAAAAGATTCAACAATTTGTCCATGAGGCAAAAGATAAGGGCATCCCATTTTATCCACCTTCATTAAAAAGTAGTACGAAATATTTTACGGTGGAAAAGGAAGGCATTCGCTACAGCTTATCAGGAATTAAAGGTGTGCCTCATACATTTATAGAAAAAATACATGGACTCCGTCAAACAAATCCAGAGGTATTAAATAACCTATTTGATCTAGCTGTTGCCTTAAGTGCGCAGCATTTTAAGCCAAAAGTGTTGGAATCATTGATATATGCTGGGGCGCTTGATTATCTAGAAAAAGATAGAGCCGTCCTCATCATGACAGTCGAGGCAGCTTTGAAACACGCAGAACTTTTAAGGCCAACTGAAGATATTGATTTAGCATCAGCAATGGCATTTAGTTTTGGTAAACCAAAATATATGCAGGCAGAAGCAATGTCCCAGAAGGAAAAATTGATGCATGAAAAAGAGAGCTTGGGCTTTTATATTTCTACCCATCCAGTTGCACAGGAAAGACTCTTCTGGGCGGATATCAATAGTACCTGTCGAGAGTTGAAGCAGAAGCGTGATGGTACCTCCATAAAAATGATTGGTCTGATTGAAGAAGTGAAGAAAATCCGTACGAAAAAAGGTGAGCAAATGGCTTTTGTTCAGCTACAGGATGAGTTTGGAACAGTTTCCACTACATTTTTTCCACAAACCTTTCAGTTGGTCCAAGACCTGCTGGTAGAGGAGGAAATGTTATGGATTGAAGGTGTTTTAGAAAGACGTTTTGGCAAGCCGCAAATCAAAGTAAAACATGCGCAAACGACGAAAAAGATATAAAATGAAACAAGAAATTAGAAACTGCATTAAATTTTATGCAGTTTTTTCTTTACTTTTGCACAGTTATTTTGTAAGCTAGAGTCAACGTTAAAAAGTGGTCAGACCACTTTTTTGATAAGGGGAGTTAGTCGTATGGATAAAAAAACCGAACAAAAAAAAGTGTTTTTAGAAATCGTCCAACAACTACGTCAACTCATTAAAATGGAAAAAATTCAAGCAGGTGAGAAGCTACCTTCCGAACGAGTTCTATCAGAGCGTCTAGGTGTCGGGCGATCCTCTGTGAGAGAGGCTTTGCGAAGCTTAGAGTTGCTAGGGCTTATTGAAACGAGACATGGTGGTGGTACTTTTCTTGCGTCCACACATAAGCATCAGCTCGTAGAAATACTGTCGATGTTTATATTAGAAGATGAAAAATCAAAAAAAGATGTCGAATTAACGCGACAAATTCATGAAATGGAAGCAATCCGCGTAATAAGTTGTACAGAGATTCTTCGCACACTACCTGTGTGGGATAGTTTTTTTGTGAAACTAGAAATAGAAGGTACAATTAATTGTCGAGATATTTTAAGAGAACTATTAATTACGACAGGTAATCGTCTTTCATTAAAAATCTGGTTTCAATTAGCAGCTTATGATGGCGACCGTTTAAATCGAAACTCAACAGAAGATGAAAAATTAATCATTCAAACGATGTTGAAATCGATGCAGCTGGGTTACGAAAAAGAAGCATTAAAAGCTTATGAGCAGTGGATGAGTACTGTACAGAGCATTTAGACAACAACAAAGGGGGAGTCGAACATGGCAATACGTAGCTTATTTAGTGGTAATCGAAAAAAGAAAGAGGACGGGCAAGAAAAGGCATTTCCAGAAGGGTTAATGACAAAATGTCCTGAATGTCGTCACATTCAATTAACAAAAGAATTAGAAAAAAATCATAAAGTATGTACAAAATGTAGTCATCATTTCAAAATGACTGCTCAAGAACGTGTGGACTATTTCTTAGATGAAGGCTCATTCGAATCCATGGATGATCATTTACAAACAAGTAATCCCCTTAATTTCCCAGCGTATGTTGAAAAAATTGCAGCAGACCAAGAGAAAACAGGCTTGAATGAGGCTGTCCTAACAGGCGTTGGTACAATAGATGGGGAAGAAATTGTCGTAGCGATTATGGATTCGCACTTCCGTATGGGGTCAATGGGCTCTGTAGTCGGTGAAAAAATTACGCGAGCAGTAGAGAAGGCAACTGAACTAGGTGTACCATTTATTATCTTTACCGCTAGTGGTGGTGCTCGTATGCAAGAGGGCGTATTATCATTAATGCAAATGGCGAAAACTAGTGTCGCATTAAAACGCCACAGTGATCAAGGCTTATTGTTCATCTCCATCTTAACGCATCCAACAACAGGCGGAGTTTCAGCAAGCTTTGCTTCTGTTGGTGATATAAATATTGCAGAGCCACAGGCATTGATTGGCTTTGCAGGGCGACGTGTAATTGAAGAAACTGTACGAGAAAAACTACCAAGTGATTTCCAAACAGCAGAATTTTTATTAGAGCATGGTCAGCTTGATGCCATTTTCCATCGCAAAGATTTACGTAAACAAGTTTCTTTACTTGTAAAAATGCATACGAAAGGCGGCGTACAACATGTCTAAAAATTTAGCATTTGAAGAACCAGTCGTACAATTACGTGAGAAAATTGATGAATTAAAAACAATTGCTGCTGAAGCAGAAGTTGATATGTCTGGTGAAATCGAGAAGCTTGAAACACGTTTATCACAATTAGAGCAATCGATTTATGCCAATATGAAGCCGTGGGATCGTGTGCAAGTAGCAAGGCATCCAGAAAGACCTACAACGCTTCAATATATTGAAGCAATGTGTGAAAATTTTATTGAATTACATGGTGATCGTACATTTGGTGATGATGCAGCCATTCTTGGTGGGATTGCCATTTTCGAAGGGCAACCAGTAACAATAATTGGACATCAACGTGGTAAGTCTACTAAGGAAAATATCCGTCGTAATTTTGGTATGCCTCATCCAGAGGGGTATCGAAAAGCACTACGCTTGATGAAGCAAGCTGAAAAATTCAAACGACCAATTATTTGTTTTATTGATACTAAAGGTGCTTACCCAGGGAAAGCTGCTGAGGAACGTGGTCAAAGTGAAGCAATCGCTAGAAACCTTGTAGAAATGGCTGGCTTAACTGTGCCTGTAATTAGTATCGTTATTGGTGAAGGAGGAAGTGGTGGTGCATTAGCATTAGGTGTAGCAAACCGTGTCTTTATGCTTGAGAACTCGACTTACTCTGTTATTTCGCCAGAGGGAGCGGCATCTATTTTATGGCGTGATGGTAGTCTGGCTAAGCAGGCAGCAGAAGCCATGCGTATCACAGCACCTGATTTGAAAGAACTTGGTGTAATTGATGGCATTATTCCTGAAATTATTGGTGGAGCACATCGCAATGTAGCAAAACAGGCCCTTTCTATTAAAGAATGCATTAGTGACACACTTCATGCATTAAATTCTTTAAATGGAGAACAATTAGTTGAAGATCGCTATGAAAAATTTAAAAAAATTGGACAGTATACAGAAGTGTAAATCTGTTTGTAAAAAGACGAATGTTGTTTACTTTAATAGGATATAAAATTTAAAAGCTATATATTTGCTCGTTAAGAGACAAAATTTGTTTCTTAACATATTAAAAAGCTATAAAAATTAAAGAAGATAATAGCGCATAATAAACGCCAGACTTCTTGAAAAAATGTTAGATTTAGGATGTTTTTAGGTGGAAAGAGTGTGTGAAAGCGCATTCTTTTCATTTTTTATGTAAAAGTTATGTTTTTGTATCCCCAGAACCCTTACATAGTTTGTTTTTTCATGTTAATGTGAATAATAATAGTAACTGCAGGAGGTTCGACAATGAAAAAAATTGCTGTATTAACTAGTGGTGGAGATGCGCCTGGAATGAACGCTGCTATTCGAGCGGTCGTTCGTAAGGCAGCATTTCATGGAATTGATGTTGTCGGAATTAAGCATGGTTATGAAGGCTTAGTAAAAGGATTTATGGAAGAACTTGATTTAGGTGCAGTTGGTGGTATTATTCAACGTGGTGGAACGCATTTGAATTCGGCAAGATGCCCAGAATTTAAAGAAGATGCTGTTCAGCAACGAGGTATTGAGAATTTACGAGCTGCTGGTATTGAAGGACTTGTTGTCATTGGTGGTGATGGATCTTATCGAGGTGCCATGGATTTGGTGAAAAAAGGGTTCCCAGTTGTAGGGGTACCTGGAACAATTGACAATGATATTCCTGGAACTGAATATACGATTGGCTTTGATACAGCCCTAAATACAGTAGTAGAATCCATTGATAAAATCCGAGATACTGCTACATCTCATGAAAATTCTTTCATTGTAGAGGTAATGGGACGTGATGCAGGAGATATCGCTTTATGGGCAGGTCTTGCTGCTGGTGCTGAAACAGTTTTAATTCCAGAAGAAGATTATAATTTAGATGATATTGTCGCACGCTTAGATCGTGGTGCTGCACGTGGTAAAAAGCATAGTATTATTATTGTGGCAGAGGGTGTTATGTCAGGAAGTGAGCTGGCAAAACTGTTAAAAGAAAAAACAGGAAAAGAAACACGTGTTTCAGTATTAGGTCATATCCAACGTGGTGGATCACCTACAGCAAGAGATCGCGTATTAGCGAGTCAGTTTGGCGCACATGCAGTTGAATTACTTATGGAAGGCAAGGCTGGTCGAGCAGTAGGTATTCGCAATCATCAAGTCATTGATTATGATATGCCAGAGGCTTTTGAAAAGAATCATGAGGCTGATGTAAGCCTATATACACTAATGAAAGAACTATCAATATAATTTGTTATAAAACGGAGTGGGCAAAAATGAGAAAAACAAAAATCGTATGTACAATTGGACCTGCAAGTGAGTCACCAGAAATTTTAGAAAAATTAATCGAAGCAGGTATGAATGTAGCCCGCTTGAATTTTTCACACGGATCACATGAGGAACATGCAGGGCGTATTCATTTAATTCGTGAAGTGGCACAAAAATTAAATAAACCAGTGGGAATTTTACTTGATACAAAGGGACCAGAAATTCGTACACATAACATGAAAAATGGCGAGCTTCATTTGTCAGCAGGTCAAGTAATTGATATTTCAATGACAGAAGTAGAAGGTACTGAGACGAGCTTTTCTGTCACATATGAGCGCTTAATTGAAGACGTTGAGCAAAATTCAATTATTTTACTTGATGATGGACTAATTCAACTACGTGTATTAGCAACGGATATGGAAAAAGGATTAATTCATACAATTGTTGAAAATGCTGGCGTACTAAAAAATAAAAAGGGTGTTAACGTACCAGGTGTTTCTGTACAACTACCAGGTATCACAGAAAAAGACGCACAAGATATTTTATTTGGTATCGAACAAGGTGTTGATTTTATTGCTGCTTCATTTGTTCGTCGTGCAAAAGATGTTCTTGAAATTCGTGAATTGCTTGAACAAAATGGTGGTAGTCATATTCAAATCATCCCAAAAATTGAAAACCAAGAGGGTGTCGATAACATCGATGAAATCATCCTAGTATCTGACGGTTTAATGGTTGCTCGTGGAGATCTTGGTGTTGAAATTCCAGCAGAAGAAGTACCACTTGTACAAAAGAAATTAATTTTAAAATGTAATCAAGTTGGTAAACCGGTAATTACGGCAACTCAAATGTTAGATTCCATGCAGCGTAACCCACGACCAACACGTGCAGAAGCAAGTGATGTAGCCAACGCAATTATTGATGGAACAGATGCTATCATGTTATCTGGTGAAACTGCCGCAGGTCTTTATCCAGTTGAATCGGTACAAACGATGAATAAAATTGCACAACGCACTGAAAATTCATTAGATTATCGATCAATTGTTTCTACACGTAGTCGTGAGAAAGAAGCAAATATGACAGAGGCAATTTCACAAGCTGTAGCTTATACTTCTATCAATTTAGGGGTGAAAGCCGTATTGGCACCAACTGAAAGTGGTAATACAGCGAGAATGATTGCAAAATATCGACCTGGAGTGCCAATTGTTGCCGTAACAGGCTCTACAAATACAGCTCATACATTAACACTAGTATGGGGCGTATACCCAATTGTGTGTCAACGCGTGACAACAACAGATGAAATTTTAGAACTAGCTGTGGATGAAAGCTTGAAGCATGGTTTTGTTACACATGGAGACGCAGTTGTCATTACAGCAGGTGTACCTGTAGGTGAAGCGGGTACAACAAACTTAATGAAAGTTCACATTATTGGAGATTTACTTGCACGTGGACAAGGGATCGGAAAAGCATCAGTTGTTGGTAAAACAGTAGTTGCTAAAAATGCTGCTGAGGCACTTGCCTACGATACAGACGGATGCATCCTTGTTACAGTCGGTTCAGATCGTGATATGATGCCTGCTTTAGAAAATTGTATTGGCCTAATTACTGAAGAAGGTGGACTTACTAGCCATGCAGCAGTTGTAGGGTTAAGCCTAGGTATTCCAGTAATCGTTGGTGTAAAAGAAGCAACTACATTAATCCGTCATGGTCAAGAAATTACAATGGACGCTGAAACAGGTGTGATATACAAAGGACATGCAAGCGTTCTTTAATAATTAACAAAAAGCTCTAGTGCGGTTTGTTGTACTAGAGCTTTTTCATAAAGGTTGTACACACACTTTATGGAAACTATTAATTTCTTTCTTTAACAGAAGTTGCTTTCTCTTAGAATAGGTCTATTCATTTTTTTATGAAACTAAACGGGCTATAATAACGTATAGAAGGTATAGCTTTTCAAGTAGAAAGGAGAAAAATATGCGAAAAATTTTTCTTGGTTTCATTGTCTACACATTAGCCGAATTGACGTTATTAATAGTCATTGGACAAAATATTGGTGTTTTAAGTACATTATTGCTCATTATTGCTACGAGTGTGATTGGGATTTATGTCATGAAAAATAAAGGTATGAACTCTGTTAAAAATGTGAAAAATACATTGGCACGCGGAGAAGCGCCAGGAGCTGCATTAGTGGATACTTTCTTAACTTTTGGTGGTGGTTTGCTTTTAGCGTTACCTGGATTTTTAACAGATGTCCTAGGTTTATTCCTACTCATGCCATTTTCTCGAAAAATGTTCCAACCTATTGTCTATTACTGGATGCGTAAAAAAATGAAAAAAGGTCAATTCATCATCGTTCAAAGATAGCGTTTTCTTTTAGTTTTACAGCTAGAAATAAAAAGATAGGGCTCAGTAATATACCATAAAAGCCAAATAATAGAATAGAGGCAGCGCTGATAAAGAATGTATGGAATGTGCGTAGCTGAAGCGTATTGGACCAAAGCATCGAATCGGCTAGCTGCCTTGTTAATTGTACAAATAAATAGAGTAGTAAAATGGCCACACATAAAAAGGTATTGCCATTGAAATAAAAATAAATGCTCATTGGCACAAGAAAAACGCCAATTCCGAAAAACGGTAGTACATCTGCAAATGCTACAATAAATGCTTTAATAATGGCTTGTTCAAATTGAAGGATCATAAAGCCAGCACAAAGAATGAGTAGGGTAATCGTAAATAATTGAAACTCTACAAATAAGAAATAATGAAAAAGTTGCATGATTTTTGCAAAATGAGATTGCCACTCTTGACGATATTTTTTAGGCACATATTGAAAGAACCAATAGCGTGATTTACGTGTTTCTAGAAGCGCAAAGTAATAAGCGACTAAAAAGATGAAAACCTCAATGACATGCTTCATTAATAATTGGAAAAGATCTGCTGTATATACGATGATGGAATCGAAAATGGACAGTGATTTTTCTTTTAAAACTTGTACAAACATGGATTCATATTCACTGAAAAGCGGGAAATTTTGTAAAGTCTCTCGAATTTCTGGGAAAATGACGATAATACTGTTAATAGATATGACAACTAGTAGAAAAATACAGGTTAATATTAATACTTCCACAATAATTGCTGCAATCCAATACGTAATCCTACAATATTTGTGTAAAAAATTTATGATAGGATACGTTGAAAATGATAAAAAAATTGCGAGTGACACAGGTAATACAAACCAAAGTATGACTAAATAAAAAATAAATAGCAAAACGCTCGTAGTTCTTTCGTATGAAAAATACTTTAAATTCCTCATTTTTACAAATTCACCCCAAACCATTTGATAAATTAATGTCAAAATATACAAAAAAATCTCTTTAGGACAATTATATAGTCGTTCGGACGTCTTTTTCTTTATTTGGAGGATTTTCATTCACAAAGCTGTCAAAAATGATTATAATAGCAATGTAAGCGATTTACTTAATGGTTCATATGAGCAAAATTCGTAAATGCAACATAAAAAACGCATTTGCAACAAAAAAATAAGTATGAGGGAGCGATAATTTATGTCAGCAACTAAAGGTTTAGAAGGTATCGTAGCAGCGGAATCTAAAATCAGTTCAATTATCGATGACACACTTACATATGTTGGTTACAACATTGATGATTTAGCAGAAAATGCGTCATTCGAAGAGGTAATTTACCTGTTATGGCATACTCGTTTACCAAAAGAGGACGAGCTAGCTGAATTAAAACAACAATTGGCAGACAACATGTCAATTCCGCAAGCGATTGTCGACCAATTTAAAACATACCCACTTTCAACTGTACATCCAATGGCTGCATTGCGTACTGCAGTATCTTTACTTGGTGTATTCGATGAAGAAGCGGATGTTATGGATCCAGAAGCAAACTACCGTAAAGCAATTCGTCTTCAAGCTAAAATTGCTACAGTAGTAACTGCTTTTGCACGTGTTCGTAAAGGTTTAGAACCAGTTTCACCAAAACCTGAACTAGGATATGCGGCAAACTTCTTATACATGCTTAAAGGCGAAGAGCCAGCAGATATTGAAATTGAAGCATTCGACAAAGCATTAGTATTACATGCTGACCATGAGTTAAATGCATCTACATTCACTGCACGTGTATGTGTAGCTACATTATCTGACGTTTATTCAGGTGTAACTGCAGCGATCGGTGCATTAAAAGGACCACTTCACGGTGGAGCAAATGAGCAAGTTATGAAAATGTTAACTGAAATTGGCTCACTTGAAAATGTTGAATCTTATATTCAAAATAAATTAGACAACAAAGAAAAAATCATGGGCTTCGGTCACCGTGTATATCGTAAAGGCGACCCTCGTGCTCCGCATTTACGCGTAATGTCTAAAAAATTAACTGAGCTAACTGGTAAACCAGAGCTTTACGAAATGTCAGTTAAAATCCATGACATGATCGTAGAACAAAAGAAATTACCTGCAAACGTAGATTTCTTCTCTGCGTCAGTGTATGATTCTTTAGGTATTGATCATGACCTGTTCACACCAATTTTCGCAGTATCACGTACTTCAGGTTGGGTGGCACATATCCTTGAGCAATATGCTAATAACCGCCTAATCCGTCCACGTGCTGAGTATGTTGGACCAGGCATGCAAAAATATGTTCCAATCAGCGAGCGCTAATTTGGAAAATATGCTAGAATGTTTGGGACTGTGTTATCACTAACACAGTCCTATGATTATGAATTTAGGAGGCAACAGAATGTCAAACAAAATTGTAGTTGAAAATGGCGTACTTAATGTACCAAACAATCCAGTAATTCCTTTCATCGAAGGTGATGGAATTGGTCCAGATATCTGGGCAGCAGCATCACGCGTAATTGACGCAGCAGTAGAAAAAGCTTATAACGGTGAAAAGAAAATTGAATGGTTAGAAGTTTTAGCTGGTGAAAAAGCATTTAACCAAACTGGTGAATGGTTACCACAAGAAACTTTAGACAAAATTAATGAATACTTAATTGCAATCAAAGGTCCTCTTACTACACCAATCGGTGGTGGTATCCGCTCTCTTAACGTAGCATTACGTCAACAACTTGACTTATATGTATGCTTACGCCCAGTACGTCACTTTGATGGAGTGCCTTCTCCAGTTAAACGCCCAGAAGACGTTGATATGGTTATCTTCCGTGAGAACACAGAAGACATCTACGCTGGTATTGAATTCGAATCTGGTTCAGAACAAGCTCAAAAAATCATCAACTTCCTACAATCTGAATTTGGTGTAAATCAAATCCGCTTCCCAGAAACTTCTGGTATCGGTGTTAAACCTGTATCTAAAGAAGGTACTGAGCGTTTAGTACGTTCTGCTATCGAATACGCAATTAAACATAAACGCCCATCTGTTACTTTAGTTCATAAAGGTAACATCATGAAATTCACTGAAGGTGGATTCAAAAAATGGGGTTATGAATTAGCAGAAAAAGAATTTGCTGATCAAACTTTCACTTGGAACCAATACGATGCTATCAAAGCTGAACAAGGTGAAGAAGCAGCAAACAAAGCTCAATCTGATGCTTTAGCAGCTGGCAAAATCTTAGTGAAAGATTCTATCGCTGATATCTTCTTACAACAAATCTTAACTCGTCCAACTGAGTTCGATGTAGTAGCTACAATGAACTTAAATGGTGACTATATTTCTGATGCTTTAGCTGCACAAGTTGGTGGTATCGGTATCGCTCCAGGAGCTAACATTAACTATGTTACTGGCCATGCGATCTTCGAAGCTACTCACGGTACAGCTCCAAAATATGCTGGTTTAGATAAAGTAAACCCATCTTCAGTATTACTTTCAGGTGTATTAATGCTTGAACACTTAGGATGGCAAGAAGCTGCTGACATGATCACTCAATCTGTTGAGAAAACAATTTCTTCTAAAGTTGTTACTTATGACTTCGCACGTTTAATGGACGGCGCTACAGAAGTGAAATGTTCAGAATTCGCTAATGAGTTAATCAAAAACCTATAATTTTCTATTCTACAATAGAATTTATCGCTAAAGCGGATGCTTTTTTCTGCCGATATAATTAGGGTGACAGTAAATTTTAATTGAATATTTACGATAAACTTGTTTAATTGAGGGAGTGAGATGGAAGTCTCCTCCCTCTTTTAAAATATATAACCTAATTTTAAAGGAGCGTATTCAAATGTCTCTGAAACGAAAAAAAATCTCAGTTATCGGTGGCGGTTTTACAGGCGCTACTGCAGCATTTTTAGCAGCTCAGAAAGAACTTGGTGACGTCGTATTAGTGGATATTCCACAAGCAGAAAACCCAACAAAGGGTAAGGCGCTAGATATGTGGGAGGCAGCACCAATACAAGGGTTTGACTCTTATGTGCAAGGTACTTCCAATTATGCAGATACGGCGAATTCTGACGTAGTGATCATTACCGCTGGTGTTGCACGTAAACCAGGTATGAGCCGTGATGACCTTGTTCAAATCAATCAGAGTGTTATGAAAACTGTTTCAAAAGAGATTGCTACGCATTCACCAAATGCTACAATCCTTGTACTGACAAACCCAGTTGATGCCATGACATACACAGTATACAAAGAAACTGGCTTCCCTAAAAACCGTGTAATTGGTCAATCAGGTGTTCTTGATACGGCTCGTTTCTGTGCATTTGTGGCAGAAGAACTTAAGATTTCAGTGAAAGATATTACTGGTTTTGTATTAGGTGGTCACGGTGACACAATGGTACCGTTAACACGTTATTCATTTGCTGGTGGTATTCCGTTAGAAACACTTATTTCTGCTGAACGTTTAGAAGAAATTGTTGACCGAACGCGTAATGGTGGAGCAGAAATTGTCAACTTACTTGGTAACGGCTCTGCCTATTATGCGCCTGCTGCGGCACTAATAGAGATGGCTGAAGCTATTGTAAAAGACCAAAAACGTATTTTACCATCTATTGCTTATTTAGAAGGCGAGTACGGCTATCATGATTTATACTTAGGTGTTCCTACATTACTTGGCGAAAACGGTATTGAAAAAATCTTTGAGCTAGAATTAACGGACAAAGAAAAAGCAGCTTTAGATCAATCGGCAGAAGCAGTTCGTAATGTGATGAAAATTTTAGTGTAGAATATCAGTCTAAGTCTTAAAACGAGTAGGGAATGTTCCTGCTCGTTTTTTTATGTTTCCAGGGTTGAGAAAGGTAAGGTTCTTCTGCTTTTCATTGTACTTTTAGCATAAAATTGATACTATGAATGTAGTATGATAGAAAAGGGGTTGGCGTATCTTTGCTTCAAAAAAATAGTAAACTTGGTCTCACAATCGATGAAATTACAGTTGGCGAGAAAATCCATATCACTGAAAAAATTGAAGATAGGGATCTATTGCTTTATTTAGGCCTTACAAACGATAGTAACCCGCTTTATATTCAACATGATTATGCGGCTATGACACCTTTTCAAAAGCCAATTGTGCCGACAATTATGTTAAATGGTATTATTACATCAGCTGTGTCAAAGTATATTCCAGGACCAGGTGCACGAATTATTGAGCAACATTTGAAATATTTAGGACCTCTCTATCATTATGAATTGTTCGATACGCTATTAGAGGTTACAGCAATCAATAAATATGACAATACCATCACTGTATCTGTCCACTCATATAATGAGCAGAAGCAGCTTGTAATTGAAGGTTTATTGCTTGTGACTCCACCACTTGCGCTATAGACGTCTTGAGATTTGAAATGGGGGTTTCAAATCACTAACGGAGGCATTAGACATGACAAAAACGATTTTAGTAATTGAAGATGAATTTTCGATTGCAACATTATTGAAATATAATTTAGAACAGGCAGGCTATGTAGTGGAAACGGCTGCTGATGGTCAGGAAGGGCTTGAAAAAGCAATCGACTTACAGCCAAATTTAATTCTTTTAGATTTGATGCTTCCAAAACTAGATGGCATGGAGGTCTGTAAACAAATACGACAACAACGTATGAATACGCCAATTATTATGCTAACTGCTAAAGATGACGAATTTGATAAAGTTCTTGGTCTTGAGTTGGGAGCAGATGATTACATGACAAAGCCTTTTAGTCCTCGTGAAGTTTTAGCGCGTGTCAAGGCTGTATTAAGACGTTTCACGCAAAATGTTGTCGCAGATGATAAGGATGAGGCGCAGGAAAAAATGTATGAGTTTGGACAATTGCGAGTGTACCCAGAGCGATTTGAAGTATTTTTACAGGATGAGGCACTGGAATTTACACCAAAAGAGTTTGAGCTACTCATCTATTTACTTGAAAATAAAAATCGTGTATTAACACGTGATCAGCTATTAAGTGCTGTATGGAAATATGATTTTGCTGGCGATACTCGAATTGTGGATGTACACATTAGCCACCTTCGCGATAAAATTGAAGAAAATAGCCGCAAGCCGATGTTTATAAAAACAATTAGAGGTCTTGGTTATAAATTTGAGGAGCCGAAAACGACATGAAATCGATGAGCAACCGCTTATTCTTGACATTCATGCTTTTACTTGGAACGATACTAGCTGTCCTAATGATTGTTATAGGTCAGCTTTTTCCTGTTTATATCGAGCAATATAACGAGCAAGCAACCACTGAGATACGGACATCAATGGACCAAGTAATCGATGAACGCAAAATGGATTTAACGAAGGAAGATCAGGAAGCTTTGTACGCAGCTCAGGCTATGGAACGAGACGAATCCTTATTGAACTATGTGCGTGCTCGCCTTTACGGAGTACTGGCTATTCTCTTTACCATCACGTTGATATTAATAGCAATTATAAGTCGTTATATGATACGTAACTTTACTGCACCGATTGATAATGTGACAGACACTGCCCTTGAGCTTGCAAAGGGTAACTATCGTGCACGTGCTCAAGAAAATGAGCATGAACGGATGATACCACTGAGTCATTCCATAAACATATTGGCACGGAATTTGCAAGATATTACAACGATACGTGAAGTAGAGGAAGAAAGACTGAAAACCTTAATTGAAAATATGGGGAGCTCCCTTATGATGATTGGTCGTGAGGGGAATATTTCCATTGTAAATCGAGTATTTCTGGAGCGCTTTGGAATGCAGATTGATGATGTACAAGGAAAGGTTTTTCGTACAATAGGCTTACCTAAATCATTAGAACAATTTATCGATCATGTTTTTCTGACAGAAATGCCTTATCGACAACAAATTAAAATGGAAGTACAGCAAGAACTTTATAACAAAGAAGTTTATGGGGCACCGGTCATCGGGGACCATGGACGATGGCTAGGCGTTGTTATCGTTATGCATGATATAACGGAACTAGTTCGATTAGAACAAATTCGGAAAGACTTTGTTGCGAATGTATCACATGAATTACGCACACCTATTACATCTATTAAAGGCTTTTCAGAAACTTTATTGGATGGGGCCTATAAAGACGAAAAAATGCTGATTTCCTTTTTGGAGATTATATATAAAGAAAGTAATCGACTTCAAATGCTGATTCAAGATTTACTAGAGCTCTCAAAGATCGAGCAGCATGGTTTTACTGTCAATATTATGCCGATGGGCTTACAGGATGTTCTAATTCGTGGAGCAGAATTGACAGCTCCGCGATTGGATGAAAAAAATATGAGCTTCCAGGTGGATATCGAACGAGATGTCCAGGTTATGGGGGATGCCAATCGTATCATTCAGATTGTGACGAATTTAATTACCAATGCGATTACATATTCACCTGAAAACACGACTGTTTCTATTCGATTAAAGGAAAATGAAACACATGGCATTATCGAAATAGAGGATCAAGGAATTGGTATTGAAAAACATGAAATAGCGCGCGTTTTTGAAAGATTTTATCGGGTGGATCGAGCGAGAAGTCGTAATTCTGGTGGAACAGGCTTAGGCTTAGCGATTGTTAAGCATTTAGTCGAGGCGCATCATGGCCGAATTCAAGTAGAGAGTGAAGTCGGCATAGGAACTAAAATGATTGTCATGATTCCGAAAAATTAACAAATCCTTTACATGAACAACATGTTACATTCATATTTGGGCACTATACTTATTTCTAGAAACCCCCAATATGATTGTTAAGACGATGACCATAAAAATCTAATAGAAGATTTTTAACTGCTTTATATTCCCCACAGAAAGAATTTAGTGTTTTTTAGACACTAGGTTCTTTTTCTGTTTTACAGGGAACGTAAATAGGTGTAAAGTATAGTAGCATAAAGTTTAACAACCATCTTACCCGCGATTGTCTGTTAGACGAACGCTTTGACAGTCAGTGAATCAACCTTCTTATCATTCGAATCGTGTTTTCCTGACTGTTGAGGCAGAGAAAAAAATGAGAGAAGGATGACCATGAAAATCGTCAAAAGTATCGTGCAAATCGGCTATCTTTATATCCTATTATTAATCGGAAATACTATTGCACGCCTACTTCACTTGCCGATTCCAGGGAGTATAATAGGACTTGTCCTATTATTTTTGCTGTTACAGTTTCATATAATCAAGCTTGAATGGATTGAATTAGGAGCAGCCGTACTATTAAGTGAACTCTTATTATTCTTTATTCCATCTGCCATTGGTGTTATTGATTATCATGCCTTATTTGGTGTGCAAGGAATGAAGGTTGTGCTTGTCATTGTTGTGAGTGCCATTGTGGTAATGTTTGTAACGGGGTATACAGCACAATGGCTAGAGCGGCGAAAGAAGGGTGATGCGATATGACTTTATTAATCGCCATTGTCAGCTTACTTGGGACCGTTGCTATTTTTTATATTTGTAAAATGTTTTATAAAAAATATAAAAAAGAATGGCTGACACCTATGCTGATTACACCTTTAGTCATTATAGGTATTTTACTACTGACAGGTGTATCTTATAATTCCTACAATTCTGGAGCGAGTGTCTTAACAAATTTACTAGGACCAGCAACCGTTGCGTTTGCCGTTCCTATATATAAAAATGTCAACCTATTAAAAAAACACGCATTTGAAATTTTCATCAGCATTGCTGTTGGTTCAGCGGTTGCTATTGTGTCATCCTTTATGATGGCTCTATTGGTGGGCTTAAATGATGAGTTGGTGCATAGTTTAGTGCCACGTTCTGTAACAACACCTATTGCGATGGATATTTCTAATATGATTGGTGGTTCTCCTACGCTTACAGCTGTTTTCGTTATGACGACTGGTATTTTAGGAAGCTTGTTAGCACCAATCGTTATCAAAGTATGTCGTTTTCACAGACCTTCATCTAGAGGATTAATGCTTGGTATGGGTGCTCATGGAACGGGTACATCAAAAGCATTTGAATTTGGAGAGCTAGAAGGCACATTTGCTAGTCTAGCGATGATCGTTGCTGCATTAATTAGTATTGTATTATCCACTACCATTTTCCCAGTATTTGAACATCTGGTTATCAATATCCTGTTGCCCTAAAGGTAACAGGATTTTTTTGCATTGATAAGCTTTTGTTAAGAGTGAGATACAGAGGATTCTGTCCTTTACAATCATTATATGAAAATATTTTGAAACTTTTTATAAGGGTTCACCGTAAACAATAGTACTAAGCAAAAGGAGGAACAGACATGAGTGTGAAAAGGACACTAATGATTGTTGGACTTGGAATATTTGGAATTATTGCACTTATTACAGTTTTTACTTCATGGTACACGGTAGATGAATCAGAGCAAGCTGTGGTTATTACATTTGGTCGTGCCGATGATACAGTAACAAATCCAGGTCTTCATTTTAAATTACCTTGGCCCGTCCAATCCGTAGAAATTTTGTCAAAAGAAACGTTTAGTCTGCAATTTGGTTATAAGCAAAATAAAGCAGGTGAGTTAGAGGCATACGATGCCGAAACAAAAATGATTACGGGGGATGAAAATATTGTCTTAACAGACCTTGTTGTTCAATGGAAAATTACAGAGCCTAATAAGTTTTTATTTAATTCGCAGGATCCAGAAAGAATATTACATAGCGCGACATCGAGTGCCATTCGTTCTATAATCGGAAGCTCTTCTATCGATGCAGCGTTAACAGAAGGTAAAGCTGACATCGAAGCAAATACTCGCCAATTATTAGTTTCTCTTATTGAAAAATACGATATTGGAATAAGCGTTTTAGGTGTGAAATTGCAAGATGTAGAATTGCCAAATAAAGATGTGCGTGCTGCATTCACTGCTGTAACAGATGCACGTGAAATGAAAAATACAAAAATAAATGAAGCTGAAAAATATGAAAACCAACGCATTAGTGAAGCTGAAGGCGAACGTGATGCTATTATGTCGAAAGCAAAAGGAACTAAAACAGCCCGTATCGAGCAAGCACAAGGGGATGTAGCGGTCTTTAATAAAATGTATGAGCAATACAAGGGCAATCAGCAAATTACACGAGAGCGGTTAATTATAGAGACGCTTGAAAATGTCCTACCGAAAGCACAAATTTACATTATGAATGATGATGGTAGTACGATGAAGTATTTACCACTACAGCAACTACAGCCTCAACAGTCGCAACAGACACAAACAGAGAAAAAAGAGGGGAGCGGTAACTAATGGACCAAAAAAATAAGGATCTAGAAAAATTCCTCAATTTCTTATCTGGCAAAAGTAAAAAAGCTGCTCCTTCAGAAGGTGATTCGGGAGACAATGTAGTTAAAATGTCGAAGAAAGGACCGAAGAATCCTAAAAAATATATCTCTCTAGCTGTAACCTTAACGGTCATATTCGCTCTAGTGATTACTTTATTAACGAATATTTATATAGTTAAAGAATCAGAGTATGCTGTTGTTCGGCAGTTTGGAGAGGTTGTTAAGTTTGAGCGTGAACCAGGTTTAAATATGAAAATTCCTTTTATTCAAAGTGTCACAAAGTTACCAAAAAACCAAATGACGTATGAGATTTCGGAAGAAGAAATTAATACAAAGGATAAAAAACGAATTATTATTGATAATTATGCTGTATGGCGTATTACGGATCCTAAGCTCTTGATTTCGAATGCTGGTACGATAGAAAAAGTTGAATCACGTATGGAAGAGTTCATTTATTCTGTTATTCGCTCTGAACTTGGCCGAATTAACTATACGGAGATTATAAATGATGAGGATTCTTCTCGAGGCAGCATAAACGATCAAGTAACTGAACGTGTTAATGAACTTCTTTCCAACGATAACTATGGTATTGAAGTAGTAGATGTACGTATACGTCGCATTGATTTACCGACTGAAAATGAACAATCCGTTTTTACGAATATGATTTCAGATCGTGAATCAATTGCACAAAAGTATCTTTCAGAGGGAGATGCACAGAAACGTCGTATTGAGGCACAAACGGATCAACACGTACAAGAAATGCTTGCTAAAGCAAGTAAAGAAGCTGCTTTAATTCAAGCTGAAGGAGAAGCAGAGGCTGCAAAGATTTACAATAAATCTTTCTCTCAAGATCCTGAATTTTATTCTTTATACCGCACATTAGAATCCTATAAGAAAACGGTTGGGGAAGATACGGTTATTATCTTGCCAGCTACTTCACCATATGCCAACATCTTGTCTGGTTATATTAAATAAACGCAGTTTAAAGTCGTCTCTGTCTTGAAGGAGACGACTTTTTTGTTGCACTAGAATTATAACTATCCATGAAATCGAATTATTATAGTATGAAAATAATAGAAATTTATAAGTTTGTATTCCCGAATCAACTATAATTTGATAGAATGATAATGTTTAAAAAAGAATAGTTGGGGGTAAGGGCTTTGAAATTACAAATTAGCAAATGGCTCCAAAATTTAGGGATTGCTTGTAGTATAGCTTCGATATTAACACTTTTCTACCGTCTATCCGATTTTTCGTGGGTGACGAAAAGTGTTTATCATATACCAGTATTTTTTGTTTGTATCTTTTTAATCAGTATCATTATTGCAGATGATGTAAGAAACCTTTTTAAGAAATTATTTTGGTATGAAAAAAGAAAGGTCAAGCGTCCTATTTGGCAAGTTGGAATTGGCTTAATCTTCTTTTTGGCACAAATTAGTACAGTAATGGTATTTAATCAAGAGCTAACATATCCACAATTAGGCGGCATGCCGTTATTTCTTGTGTTTGCTTTTATGAATGCATTTATATTAACTGTCATCTATGAAGAAGTTTTTTATCGTACTTCAAATCAATAACAACTATTAAGAACTTTCATTTACAGGAGACTTGTCCTTGAATGAAAGTTTTTGCTTTTTAGTAATGGATGTAATACGTCTTATGCCTTGTTAATACGTAATTTATTAACATTTGTCAGTATTGCCCTTATTTAATCTGTAGTACAGTCAAGTTATTGAGAATAGTCAATGACTAAACTTGATAGGCAGATGCATACATACCATATTGAATTTTTTAACCTAGTTTTAACCTTTAGTATGTATGATAAGCAAAGATTCATTTTAATAGGAGGTAATAAAGATGAAAAAGGTCGTGTTTGGAAGTGCTTTAGCAGTCGGATTATTATTTAGTGGGGCAGGGCAATCCTCTGCTAATAGCCTAATTCAACCAATTGATATTCAAGGCATGGATCTAGAATCAGCATTACAGGCAGTCCAATCACAGCGAGCACAGCTGTTAGAAAATCAGCTTAAGGATCAACTAGAGGATGTTCAACAACGAAATCAACAGCTAGCTGATTTGAATGCACAGCAAGGTCAAATGGAT